>Ga0326728_10004931_pt1 | contig 38624 bp, 36 predicted proteins | sample MB3enrmetagenome_FD_207602 | JGI IMG/M metagenome (GOLD analysis project Ga0326728, IMG submission 207602) | Lab enriched peat soil microbial communities from McLean, Ithaca, NY, United States - MB31MN | ecosystem: Environmental > Terrestrial > Soil > Wetlands > Peat | place: USA: New York... | reverse complement strand
CTGGTCACTTGGACCGATTGGGAGAAGCCATGATGGAACTGAGAAAAACATTTCAATTCGAAGCCGCCCACCTGTTGCCGCATCTGCCCAAATCGCACAAGTGCCGCCGCCTGCACGGGCACAGCTTCAAAGTCGAAGTGGCGATCGTGGGCGAATGCGACGCCAGGCTGGGCTGGGTCATGGATTACGCGGACATCGCCGAAGCGTTCCGGCCGATTTGGGAGAAACTGGACCACCGCTATTTGAACGAAATCCCGGGCCTGGAAAACCCGACCAGCGAGAACATCGCAATCTGGATCTGGCGCCGCTTGAAACCGAAGCTGCCGCTCTTGGTGGAAGTCGTCGTGGCCGAAACCTGCGCCGCGCGCTGCATTTATCGAGGGGCGGAGAGAATTGAGAAGTAATCCCCTCTTGCCATAAGCTGGAAACGACAGTAGCTTGCTTTTATGCAAACGGCAGGTCTCTTTGAACTTCCGCCGGACGAACGTCTGGAACTGGCCCGGCGTTTGGTCGAAAGCGTGGTGGCGCCGGAACCCCTGAATGAAGAAGTCTTGGAGGGCATCCGGCGGATCGAAGATATTGCCACCGGCCGCGTCCAGGGATTGACGGAGGAACAATACCGCGCCGCTCTGCGATGAGGGTGGTCTATCACCCTGAGTTTCCGGCGGACATCCGGAAATTTGCAGCCCGGTATTCTCCCATTTCCGAAAGCCTCGCGGCGCGATTCCTCCAGGAAGTTGACGACGCGGTGGCCGCCATCCAAACATCTCCCCGGAGCGCCGGGCATCTGCTGAATTGCGAATCTTCCCTTGTTGGTGAATTGCGGCGAAAGAATCTGCGGGCCTTTCCTTTCTTTATCCTATACGGCATCGTGGCCGACCAGTTGATTATTGGCTCGATCATTCCGAGCCGTTCCGATCCCTTGACCTGGCTCGCGCGATTTTCCGGGAAAAAGTGAGCGTGCTTGATGGCTGCTTTTGACTGGCCAAAGGAGTCCGGGTGAACTTGCTTAAATTGGCCTACTTGACCACGTGGTCAAGCTTTGGTATTTGGACCACATGAATCGGGCATTGAGTCAACGGCTGGAGGAAAAAGTGCCGAATCACTTCCTCAAGTCGGCGCACCTCCCAGTCTGTGTTCATGCGGCCATTTTCATACACCAACCACCAGTTGTATTTTGATGGTTGGATAGCGCCAAAACTACATGAGGTAGCACGATGCCACGAAAGCCAAACCGCGTAACCCGGTACGCAATCCGCGCAATCGTTGAATTCTACCCATTGACCCGCACCGACTCGACCCACGGCCACAAGCAGCAAATCCTCGACGTGTCGAAACCTCGGATGGCGCTAATCAAAAAGGAGCTCAGAGCTTCTCATGGAATCTACATCTTCTATAACTCGCAAGGCCGCGCCATCTATCTCGGCCGGGCCGACAAGCGCAGTCTTTGGGGCGAGTTGAATGACGCCTTCAACCGAAAACGCAATGCTCAAACGATCTGGATGGTAAAGCATCCCCGCACAGGCAAAGCATTCCTCCCGGATCAGAAGCGCCCCATCAAAAAGCGCAAGGTGTTTCTTCACCAGATCGCATCGTTCGTGTCCGTCTATGAGGTTGGTGATAGGCTCATCAGTAACCTCGAAGCTCTCCTAATGCGAGCATTCCCAAACGAACTCACGAACGCGAGGATGGAGTCGATTTGTTATGACAGGACATGAGGCACGGGCAGGCGCAATCTAACAAGTCACCGGAGCGGACGCCGGTTGACCGATTCCGATTGCAAATACCGGGCGAGGAGGCTAATTTAACTTTGTGAGTAAAGCGGATATCCTGGAACGATTGGCCAATCTGGGGCACGGAGATCGTCGCGAAATCCTGGAGCGTATTTGGGAGATGGACGAAGCGGACTTGCTCAGGGGTGCGCCACTCGATGCGGATGAGAAAGCGCTGCTCGACCGCGAATTTGAGGAGTTTCGGGCGAACCCAAACGCCGGGGCTGAATGGAAAGACGTTGAGTCTCGTCTCCGCCAACAAATCCAACAGTGAGTTGGCGCGTTATTCTTCGTCCCAAAGCCGAGGAGGACTTGCGCGAAGCCGCCCGCTGGTACGAATCGCAACGCCCACTTTTGGGCGGCCAATTCCTTGACGAGATTGACCGTGCCGTCGGTTTGCTCAAGAGTTCCCCTGAAGGGCACCCCGTGTATTACCGGGGTTTTCGGCGGATGCTGACGCATCGATTTCCATACAAACTGTTTTACAGGATTGAAGGCAGCGATGTCATTGTTGTCCGGGTGCTCCACGCCAAGCGAGATCATCGCCTGCATTTATGACTCAAACCACAGAGGAAATCATCCACGTTTGCGAAGCTCTGCCCGCTGACAAGCAGGTCGAGTTGGCCGATTTTGCCCGTTTCCTCCTCGCCCGCCAGGATGACGAAGCGTGGGAGCGCCGACTCGCTTCTCCACAAGCCGGACCTCGTCTCGATGCTTTTCTGAATGACTCCGCAGCCGAAGGCGATGAACCGCTGGACCCGAATCGCTTGTGACTTGTCGAGTCAAACCTAGGCGTTTTTCAGGATGTGTTCGGCGGACTGCCTCACTTTTTCGGCCAGTTCGGGAGGCTGGATGACTTTGGCGTTGCCGGCCCAGCCCAAGACCCACCGTTCCACCTCCGCCAGGCTCGACAGCTTCATCCGCAGTTCCAGACCGCCGTCCTTCAATTCCTTGAGCTGCTGCGAGTCGTGCCATTTCTTTTCCCGGATGTAGTCGCTCACCAGTTCGTTGAAGCGGATGACCACGTCGAAACTGCCCTGGCCGGATTGGACGCCGAAACTGTCCCGCAGGCGCTTTTCCAGGGAAAACTTTTGCGGCTGGTCAAAAGTCTGGCCGGTGATGGCGATGGCCTGGATGCGGGCGGGGACGAAGGTGCGGATATCCCGGCGCAAATGGCACCAGGCAAAGAGAAACCACTCGCCGTTGATGTTGGCCAGGTGAAAGGGATCGACCACGCGCAACTCGGTGTCGCGGCGGCCGGGCTTGCGATAGGTCAATTGTAATTGTTGACGGTGGGCGGTGGCCTTGGCCAGGGTGTCGAAAATCTCCAGGTTCAGGATCGGCTCGGCCCGGGTGCGGAAGGAGATGGTTTGTTCCCAATCGGCCAGGTTGAGCGACACGGTGTCGGGCAGGGCGGCGGCCATTTTGCGGAAGGCGCTGAGCAGCGGCCGTTCGAAGGTGGTGCCGCGATATTGTTGCAGGGCCTTCTCCGCCACCAGCAGGGCGAACAATTCGCCTTCGCTGATTTGCAGGGTGGGGAAGTTGCCCACTTCCTCGGTGTAGTAATAGCCCTTGCGCAGGTTGTCGTATTCCAGCGGCAATTGCAGCCGGTCGCGCATGAATTCCAGGTCGCGATGGATGGATTTGGAGCTGACCTCCAGCTCGCCGGCCAGGGAGACGGCGTTGGGGTGGCGGCCGGATTGAATGGCCTGGTGGATGCGGAGCATCCGTTCCAGCGGGGGGCGGGAATGCAGGGATTTCTCCGGTGTCGATTTCAACGGCCGCGCTTAAGTGATCTTGGCCAGCAATTCGTCGTTGGTCTTGTGCTTCTTCAAGGCGGCCTGCAACGTTTCCATGGCCTCGATGGGGTTGAGATCGACCATCATGCGGCGCAGCTTGCGGATGGACTCGATGTTCTTGGCCGGGAACAGCTTCTCCTCCTTGCGCGTGCCGCTCTTGGGAATGTCCAGCGACGGGAAAAGGCGGCGGTCGGACAGCTTGCGGTCCAGGATCAGCTCCATGTTGCCCGTGCCTTTGAATTCCTGGAAGATCAATTCGTCCATTCTCGATCCCGTATCGACCAGCGCCGTGGCGATGATGGTGAGCGAACCGCCCTCTTCGATCTTGCGGGCCGAGGCAAACATTTTGCGCGGGATTTCCAGGGCGCGGGCGTCCACGCCGCCCGTCATGGTCCGGCCGCTGCCGCCATGCACGCTGTTGTAGGCGCGGGCCACGCGGGTGATGGAATCCAGCAGCACGAACACGTCCCGGCCGCTCTCCACCATGCGGCGGCAGCGCTCGATCATGAAGCGGGACAGCCGCACGTGCGTTTCCAGGTCCTGATCGTTGGAGGAGGCGACCACCTCGGCCTTGACCGAGCGCTGGAAATCGGTGACTTCCTCCGGCCGCTCGTCGATCAACAGGACCATGGCGTACACTTCCGGGTGATTGGCGCTGACGGCGTTGGCGATCTGCTTGAGGATGGTCGTTTTGCCCGTGCGCGGCGGGGCGACGATCAGGCCGCGGGTGCCCTTGCCGATGGGCGTCACCAGATCAATGATGCGCGTTTCCAGCAGGTCGGGGGAGGTTTCCAGGTTGATCTTCTCAATGGGGTCGATCGTCGTCAGGTTCTCGAACCGGACCGCCTTGGTGTAGGCCTCGAACGGCTGCTCGTTGACCTTATCGACCGTCTTAAGCTGGGGACTGTTGCCGCGGTGCGGCGGCTGGGTCTCCCCCGCCACCAGGCAGCCCTCCCGCAGAAAGTTCCGTTTGATGGTGTCGGGCGTGACGAAAATGTCGCTCGGCTTGGGGTGATAGTTGTTTTCCCTGGTGCGAAGGAAGCCAAACCCCTTCTCCGAGATTTCCAAATAGCCGCTGCCGTAGTCGGCAGTTGTGGCGCTGGGCGCGTTGCTCATAGATTTATAACCGCAAAAGTGTCAAGGCCTGCTTGAATCGCCCCGAAAAATCAATCTCGCAAGAACTCAGAATTTTTGGAGGACCGTCTGCGTGCGCTTTCGCGTTATCCGCGCTTTCCGGTCAGACCTTCAACAAGTCCAAACTTAGACCAAACGCGGCGCAATGCAACACCTTTTTTTGACGCATTTCCTCCCTCTTCAGCCCCCCACCTCGGCCCGGGCTTCCGCCGCCAGCGGGGTGCTCAAATAGCGCTCCCCGGTCGAGCAAGCCACCGTGACAATCATTTTGCCCTTGTTCTCGGCTCGCCGCGCCACCTGGAGGGCGGCGGTCACGTTGGCCCCGGTCGATATGCCCACCAGCAGCCCTTCCTCCTTGGCCAGGCGCCGCGCCATGGCGAACGAGTCGTCATTGCTGACCTGGATGCATTCCACGATCTGCGGATGGCCCTTGCTGTCCTTAAGATGCAGGTTCCTGGGGATAAACCCCGCGCCCGTCCCCTGGATCTTGTGCGGGCCGGGCTTGAGCGGCTGTCCCGCCAGGCATTGCGAAATGACCGGCGAATCCTTGGGCTCAACGGCGATGGCCTGAAAGGACGGCTTGCGCGGCTTGATCGTCTCCACGCAGCCCGTGATGGTCCCGCCCGTCCCAACGGCCGACACAAAGATATCCACCTTCCCGTCCGTGTCGGCCCAGATCTCTTCCGCGGTCGTCTTGCGGTGGATTTCGGGATTGGCTGGATTGTCGAATTGCTGCGGGATCCAGGAGTTGGGGGTTTCCCGCGCGATCTGTTCGGCGCGGCCAATGGCCCCTTTCATCCCTTCGCTGCCCGGAGTCAGGACCAGTTTTGCGCCCAGCATGGCCAGCAACGTCCGCCGTTCCAGCGACATCGTCTCCGGCATGGTCAGAATCAGTTTGTAGCCCTTGGCGGCGGCGACGAAGGCCAGGGCGATGCCGGTGTTCCCGCTGGTCGGCTCGATGATGACGGTGTTGGACTTCAGAAGGCCGCTCTTCTCCGCCGCCTCGATCATGCTCATGCCGATGCGGTCCTTGATGCTGCCCAGCGGATTGAAAAACTCGCACTTGAGCAGGATGACGGCGTCCAGCCCCGCGGTCACTTTGTTCAGGCGGACCAGGGGGGTCCGGCCCACCGTTTCCACAATGTTGTTAAAAATACGCGCCATAAGCTTTCAAAGTTGGGTTTGCACACTGACACGATCCACATTCACTGTTGGCCAGACTCCGCGCCAGGGCAAGCCCTTTTTTTTGACTTGGGGCGCCGCGGCCCCGGCCGGCCAGGGCAACCAGTCAATTGCAAATGCTCAATCCCGCCGCCCGGCTCAGGCCGCCGCCGGGGGCCTGGGCGGGGCGGTGCTGGAGCGCACAATGATCTCGGCGGGCAGACGCTGGGGTTCGGGATGCTCGCCGCGGCGCAGTTTTTGCATGACCTCGAGGGCGGCGGCGCCCAGGCGGAGTTTGGGCTGGCGCACGGTGCTGAGCGGCACGCGAAAATGCTGGCTCATCAGGATGTTGCCAAAACCGGCCACGGACAGTTCCTCGGGTATTTTAACGCCCTGGTTGAGAAAGACGTTGGCCGCGCCCATGGCCGCCAGGTCGCTGGCCGCCTGCACGGCCGTCATGCCCGCTCCTTCATTGATCAACTGCACGGCCGCCTTCTCCCCCGCTTCAAGGGAGGAGCCGGCGGCGAAGGTCAAACGGTCCTCCGGTTCGATGCCCCCTTCGCGCAGGGCGCGCCGGTAGCCTTCCAGCCGTTCCTGCGCCCAGGGCGCCCCGCTCGCGCCGGAGAGGAAGGCGATCTTCTTGTGTCCCAGCTCCAGCAAATGCTTTGTCATCAGGTAGCTCCCCGTCGAATCGTCGGTTTCCACGTTGCAGAACTGCGCGCAAAACGGGGCGCGCTGGCCGAGAATGACGGTGGGCGTCTGGCGCTGCCACAACTCCTCATAGACGGGCGCCGTGGGCGAAAGCCGGGTGGCCGGAAGGATGAACAGGCCGTCCACGCGCCGCGAGAGCAGGCGCCGGATGCAGGCTTCTTCCCGTTCCGGGCTGTTCAGGGAATGGGCCAGGATCAGGTCGTAGCCCCAATCATGCGCCCCTTCCTCGATGGCCGCCACGGTGCGGACGAACACCGGGTTGGCGATGCTGGGCAGGATCACCCCCAGCAGCTTGGTCGTGCGATTGCGCAGTCCCTGGGCCATGGAATCGGGCATGTAACCCATCTGTTGCGCCAGCCCCCGCACGCGGGTCTTGGTCGCCGCTGATATGTCCGGCGCGCCGCGCAGCGATTTCGACACGGTCATGACCGAGACGCCGGCCTGTGCCGCGATGTCTTTTAAGCGCACCATGCGTTTCGTTTAAGGTTCAGCGCCCTTCATTGCAATCTTAAACCGACGAGCCGCTCCAGCGCAGCTTATGCCGGACGGCGGAGTGACGGACAATTCCGACCGCCTTCACGGCATAACGGCGATGACTTGGCCGGGCTTGAGGGAGGGCAACAGGGCGAGTACCTTGGGCATGAGGGGCCGGGTGTGGACAAGCCGAATACTCGCGGCCTTGAGCACCAGCACGGCGACGGAAAAGCCGGGGAGGTTTTGCTGGAAGGATAGGTTGCGGTCGCCGGTGATGAAAACTTGGGACTCCGCCTGGGCCAGCGCCAGCAAGCGCCCGTTCTTGATCCCGTCCCAACCCATTTCCTGGACAGTTTTAACGTCGTGTCCCGGCAAGTCACGCCGCAGCCGCCAATCCAGACACTCGTCCAGCAGCAGCTTCATTTCAGGCCGGCGCGAGCAGGCTGTCGCGCGCGGCCTCGATGAAGCCAATCACTTGCTCGCGCCTTACGGTGGGGAAGCCGGCCAGGAAATCGTCAATGGACTCGCCGCCTTCGAGGTAGTCCACCAGGTTTTGCACCGGCACCCTGGTGCCGGTGAAGACGGGCGTGCCCCCCATGACTTCTGGATCCGAGTGAAAGACTTCGGACAGAAACTCTTTGCTCATAGGGAGAATTTAACATCGCCACCAAGAGAGGGCAAGCACCGCTGCCGGAGTGTCGCGGCCGGAGCAAGCTGATCGTCCCGGTTGTATTCACAGGCCCGGCCGAGTGATTGGATGATGGCGTCGAGGATGGTCATAGGCAGAACCACGGCAGGGCCGTGATCTTTTCGTGGAGTTGTGCCGGGCGTGAACACCGGCACACGATGTAGCCTTGCTTCGCCTTCTTCGGATGCTCACCCAGGAAGGTCAGCAAATGCCGCGCATCCTGAACAGTCGGATTCTCGCTCCACTTCACCTCGATGGGGGTGAGCGTGCCTCCCCGGTCAATGATGAAGTCCACTTCCGCGCCGTCTTTGGTGCGCAGATGATACAACTTGCCCTCGCCGAGGTATTGGAGACGCTTCCACAATTCGATGCCGACCCACTGCTCGAAAAACCCGCCCGGATTCACCTTCACCAAGTCGGGTGTTGCCGTCAGTCCCGCCGCCGCGTGGCGCACGCCCAAGTCGAAGAACAGGAACTTCGGCGTCGAGAGCAGGGCTTTTCTCGAACTCCGGGAGAACGCCTCAATTCGGAAGCCCACGAACATATCCTCCAGCAACTGGTAATGGCTCTTGACGGTGGGCTGCGACACGCCGCTCTCCTGCGAGATGGCCGCGAAGTTCACGATCTGCCCTGACTCCGCCGCCGCCAATTGCATGAAGCGCACAAACGCCCCCCAGTCCTTTACCAGCGCCTCCCGGCGGATTTCCTCCTCCAGATGCACGAATGCAAACGCCCTCAACAGTTCAGCCCGGTCGGATTTCGGGGCGGCCACCACGCCCGGCAGTTCGCCAAAGGTCAGCCGCGTCAACAAGTCCGAAGCCGGGAACGGTCTTTCCTGCTTCCGGCCTTCGTTCCACGCAAACGGCAACGGTGACACTGCGTAGGAAATCGGCGGTTGATCCGCTGGATGCTCCACCAGCGTCAGGGGGAGCAACCGATGGTAGAAGCTTCGGCCTGGCAGCAGGTTCGCCCCGATGCGCCGAAGTTTCCGGGCCGAACTGCCACACAATACAAATCGCCAGCGCGTCTTGTTGCCATCATACAGGTGTTGAACCGCATCGAAAATCGAGGGCACCGACTGAGCCTCATCCACGAAAACAAATTGTCCCTTCTTGTCCGCAGGCAGGCTCTGGCATTCGTCCACGAACGCTCCGGGGTTGGCCAGATGCCGCGTCCGCTCCTTGGGATCAGCCAAGTCAACAATCATCGTCTCCGACGGCAACAACGCCCGGAGGAGCGTGGACTTCCCCGTCTGCCGCGCCCCGAAGACCAAATGGACATACGGTCGCGTCAGTTTTTCGCGCAAAATCTCTGCGTACCAACGGTCAAACATATCAGTTTATATTCAGACGCGGATTCTAAAGTCAACTTCATACGTGATTTGTCCGCAGATTTCGCAGAGGGATGCAGAATCTGCTTCCCTCTGTTGGTCATGCTTTTTTTCGACTTCACGTCAAACAGGCCCAACTCGTCGGTGTCAGGAGTGGGTTTCTCGGTCACCGGAAAGTCAGGCTCGAACAAAAAGTCCGAGTCAGGGTTGTGCTGTTTGAATCGGCGCAGCAAGACCATTCCCGTTTGAAAGCGGGAAATCATCATGGATTCGCTTATTTGCTCATTTTGACAAATTAAACGGAGGAACCGCTCCAGTGGAGCTTTTCCCGGACGGCGGCAAAGAAGGAACTGTCGCCCAAATGCAGCAACCGGGCCGAATAGCGGCTGCGCCGGACGGTCAGGGCGTCCTCCGCCCCCAGGGTCGCCTGCAGCAGGCCGTCGGCGGAAACGATCGTTTCCATGTGCCGGCTCAACAGCCTCACCCGGACGATGGAGTTGTCGTCGATGATGACCGACCGATTGGAAACGGCATGGGCGCAGATGGGGGTGATGGCAAACACCTTCGCCTCCGGGCTGATGATCGGCCCGCCCGCCGACAGCGAATAGGCCGTGGAGCCGGTCGGCGAACTCACGATCAGCCCGTCGCCCCGATAGCGGGTCAGCGGCTGGTCATCGACGTGGACGTCCAGCTCGATGACGCGCGAGACGGCGCCGTGGCTGATGACAATCTCGTTGAAGGCGCGCATCTCGATGGGGTTGCCCTGGCATTGGCCGGCGGCCTCGAGGAGGGGCCGCGACTCGATGACGAAATCGTGCCGCCAGATTTTTTGCAGGGCGGCGGGCAGATCGCCGGACGTCACCGCCGTGAGAAATCCCAGCCGGCCAATGTTGATGCCCAGAATGGGGGTCTGCGCGCCGCGCAGTTCATGCACCACGTGCAACATCGTCCCGTCGCCTCCGAAAACCAGCAGCAAACCGGCCTGCCGGGCCAGCGCGGCCGGATCGAGACAGGTGGCGCAACGCAAACCGGTCAGGCGCGCGGTTTGTTCGTCGGCCAGGACCGCGCGCCCGCTGCGGGCGATCAGGCCCGCCGCCCGCGCGACCACCTCGCGGCTGGCCGCCTTGTCGAAATTAGCGATCAGCCCGATCTTCCGCAATGTGTCAGCTTTTTTTTTCAAGCAAAACCAGAAATTCCTTGTTGCCCGCCGGCCCCAGCAGAGGCGAGGGCGTTTCGCCGCGCCAGCGCAGCGCGGTCCTGGCGCCGACAAATTCCTTCAACTCGCGCAAGACGCGGGCGTGGATGGCCGGATCGGTGATGACACCGCCGCCTTTGTCGGCTTCGGCCTTGCCCGCTTCGAATTGAGGTTTCACCAGCGCAAGGATTCTACCGGATTGGCGCAATAACGCAACGGCGGGCGGCAGAATGATTCTCAGCGAGATAAAGGAACAATCCGCCACCAACAGGTCCGCCCCCCTAAAGGGAGCTGGAAAACTGTCCGGGGTCAGGAAGCGGGCGTTGGTCTTCTCCATCACCACCACGCGCGGGTCGCGCCGCAGTTTCCACGCCAGTTGGCCGCGGCCCACGTCCACCGCATAGACCCGGGCCGCCCCGGCTTGCAAAAGGCAATCGGTGAATCCGCCGGTGGACGCCCCCAAATCAATGGCTGTGGCTCCCCGCGCTTCCACCTGGAAATGGCGCAAGCCATGTTCCAGCTTGTCGCCGCCCCGGCTCACGTAACGATCGGGCGCGGCCAGGACAAATTGGTCTTCCGGCCTGACGGTCTCGCTGGATTTGCGCGCCAGCCGGCCGCTGACGCGCACCTGGCCGGCCAGGATGGCCCGCCGGGCCTTCTCGCGGCTGGCGAAAAAGCCGCGTTGCACGAGGGCCTGGTCGAGCCGCGGGCGTGGCATGTGGGCACCCCGGCGGCGCTAGTGTGCTGTTACTGAAATACCTTTACAATGAACCCCTCTCCCTGCCCTCTCCCCGCTTTGCGGGGAGAGGGTGGCCGAAGGCCGGGAGAGGGGTTCGTGTAAAGGTATCATTGAAACACTACACTAGGCCCCTTTTTGATAAACGCGGCGTTGCACCTCGTGGAAGGTGCTCAGGAACAAATCATTCTCCGCAATGGTCTTTTGCAGCACTTCCTTCAGCATGGAAAGTTCGGCGAAGTTCAGGACGCAATGGACGCTTTGGGAAAAGGCCTGCAGCGTGTTCAAACTCTCGAAGGTCGGTCCGATCAGCAAAATCGTCGCGTAACGCCGCTGGTTCATGTTCAAGTCCTGCAACATGTGCAGGCTCGGATTGTCCAGGACGTTGCCGCCCGCGAAGTTTTCTTCGATGATGACCACGTGGTAATTGACCTGGTTGTAGCGGGTCTCGAACTGCGGATGGCTGTCAACCACATGCACCTTGTAACCCATCTCCACCAGCGCCGCCTTGCACGCCGCCAGCGCCTCGGGCGCGGTCACGGCCAGCAGGGCAGGCTCGTCATTCGGTCCGATAAACTCAAATTCTTCCATGTCTCACTTCATTTTGAAGGTGGTGGGGAAGTTCGGCCCGGACTTGGCGGGCTCCGTCTTCATCTTCAGGTCCGAGGTCGAAGGCGCTTCGCCGCGGGCCTTCTTGATGGCGTCGATGCCGCGGGAGACAAAGCCCCGTTTGCTCGAGTAATTCAACGCCGTTTCCTCGGTGATGATGTTGTGTTCGTAGGCCTCCAGGCAGGCTTGGTCGAAATTGCGCCAGCCAAACGAATGGCTGGATTCGATGATGTCATAGAACCCCTTGCCCTCGCTTTCGCCGTGGACGATCGAGTCCTTGGTGCGCAGGTTGGCGCCCATGATTTCGATCAGCGCATATCGCCCGCCCCCGACGCGCGGCACCAGCCGTTGGCTGATGACCCAGCGCAACGTGTCCGCCAGGCGGATGCGGACCTGCTCCTGTTCCTCGGTCTCGAACATGCCCAGGATGCGGTTGATCGTCTGCCCGGCGTCGATGGTGTGCAGCGTGCTCAACACCAGGTGCCCCGTCTCAGCCGCGCTCAGGCCGATTTCCACCGTCTCGCGGTCGCGCATTTCGCCCACCAGCACGACCTTGGGGGCCTGCCGCAACGCCGCGCGCAGGCCTGTGGCGAAGGTGCTGAAATCGCTGCCCATCTCCCGCTGGTTGAAGGTCGATTTCTTGTGCGGATGCACAAACTCCACCGGGTCCTCCAGCGTGATGATGTGGACGGACTTGGTGCTGTTGATCTCATTGAGGATGGCGGCCAGCGTGGTGGTCTTGCCCGAACCGGTGGCGCCGGTGACCAGCACCAGGCCGGTTTTTTCCTTGGCCACGTCGCGGAAGATTTCCGGCAGTTTCAACCCCGCCACCGTCGGAATCTCCGTGTTGAGTTTGCGCATCACGATGGAATACCGGCCGCGCTGGCTGAAAATGTTGACGCGGAACCGCAACATGTCGGCCACGCTGTAAGAGGCGTCGCACGAGCCGGTGCGGATCAGGTCCTCGGTCAGCCGCGGATTGCCGTTGATCAGGTTCAAGGCAATCATCTCGGTTTGATAAGGGGTCAAATGGTCCAGCGGCGGGTTGCACTCCACCGGGATCAACTCGCCGTCCTGTTCCACCTGCAAGGGGCGGTTCACCGTGAAATTCAGGTCCGACACCGCTTTGCGCCGGCGCATGATGGTGTCTGTCTTCCGGTCCAGCCCCAGCATCGTCATCAGGATGTAATCAAGCTCGGCGCGCCGCATATGGCAAAGGGGGGTTCAGGGTTCGGCCGGGGCCGCCTTTACATCTCGTCCTCCTCCGGCGGGTGGGAGAGGAAGGGGCGAAATTTCTTCTTGTCCAGGCACTTGTCATAGGCTTCCTCCGGGGAAATGCGTTTCATCTTCAGATGGTCCATGATCGAATCATCCAGCGGCATGTTGCCGAACTTCTTGCCGACCTGGATCATGCCGGGGATTTGGTGGGTCTTGCCTTCGCGCACCAGGTTGGCCACGGCGGTGTTGAACACCAGCACTTCCAGCGCCGCCACCCGCCCCTTCTTGTCGATGCGCTTGAACAGCCCCTGCGCCACCACCCCCTTCAGCGCCTCCGACAGCGTGGCGCGAATCTTGTTTTGTTGGTCGGCGGGAAAAACGTCAATGATGCGGTCCACCGTCTTGGAGGCGCTTTGCGTGTGCAGGGTGCCAAACACCAGGTGCCCCGTGCTCGCCGCCGTCAGCGCCAGCTCGATCGTTTCCAAATCGCGCAATTCCCCCACCAGGATGATGTCCGGGTCCTCGCGCAGCGCCCCGCGCAAGGCCGCCGCGAAGGACTTGGTGTGCAGCCCCACTTCCCGATGGTTGATCAGACAGCCTCTGCTTTCATGCACGAACTCAATCGGGTCCTCGATGGTGATGATGTGGTCCTTGCGGTTCTTGTTGGCGTAATCGACGATCGTGGCCAGGGTGGTGGATTTGCCCGATCCGGTCGGCCCGGTCACCACCACCAGCCCCTTGTGCAGCATGGCAAACTTCTTGAGCACCGGCGGCAGCGGCGCATCGAACTTCTCAAAATCCTCGAACGAAAGCACTTTGCTGGGAATCTGCCGGAAGACGGCGGCGATGCCGTTCTTTTGCGTGAAGAAATTGGCCCGAAACCGCGAGACGTTGGCGATCTCATACCCAAAATCCACGTCCCCGGTTTCCTCGAACGTCTTGATCTTGTACTCCGGCGCGATTTCGTAGAGCATGATCTTGAGCTGATCGTCTTCCAACGGGGGATAATCCACGCGCGTCAGCTCGCCGTTGATGCGCAAAATCGGGGGATTGCCGGCCGAAAGATGCAAGTCGGAGGCTTTCTGCTCGAACATCAAGTTAAACAGCGCGTCAATCCGGGCCATAACGATCCATATAATGCACGACCCCCTTCTTCTAACAAATCCCGCAAAAAGCGCAAGTCAAGGAATTGGCCGCGGCCCTGGCCCTCCGGCCGGCCTTCACCGGGCGGCCACGCCTCGCAGCCGCAGAACGGTGACAGACCAGGGTGCAAGCGTGTGGGTAAACACCGGCTTGAGCCCTTGCAAGGTCGTGACCACCGGAACCACCTGGTCCGGATTGTCGATTGAATTGGAACTGTCGGGGCTGGGCCCGGCCAGGGTGACGGCGGTTGCCTCCGGCACCAGGGAGGCCAGGCCGCGCAACGTGATCTGGATGGTTTTCGGCGCCGATTCGGTGTTGACCAATTTCAGGTAAATCACGCCGGTCCTGGCGTCCTGGGTGGCGCTATAGTGCAGGGCCGGATTGGAAACCGAACTCTTCAGGATCCTATCGCCGTGGTTCCGGCTGAACATCGCTATGGCATGGTAACTGGGCGAGCCATAGACGCGCAGGCCGTCGTAGCCGATCAGGTCCGGCCGCCATTGGCGCGCGCCGGGGTTGACGTTGACGAAAAGCGGCGCGTAACACTGCATCACAATCAGATCGGCATTGCGTTCCATGCCGGCCATCCAGGCCGCGTCAGCCAGGGCGGATTTCAGGCTGGCCGTGGGTGGCAGATGGTGCGAAGGCGCCTCCCACGGCTTGATGTCCTCGTAGGCCGCCCATTCCCCAACGAATATCTTTGGTCCATGGCGGTCGTACCGGTCCCAATGCCTTGGGGAATCGTGGTCGAACGACGCCGCCGAGTTGTAATAATGTTCGTCAAGGACGTCGGGCTTGCGGCTGTGGACCATCCTGGCCCGCCCTTGCTCCGTCCCGATGGTGGAGATGCATTGGAGTTCCGGGTATTTGGCCTTGATGGCGTCGTAGAACTGCGCGAAACGGCCGTCGTAGCTGCCTGACGAGTCGAATCCATCTTCGTTCCCAATCTCCACGTAAGTCAGCTTGAATGGGGCGCGATGGCCGTCCTTGGCCCGTTCGGCGCCCCACCGCGTCGCCGGGCTGCCCGTCACGTACTCGATTTCGTCGAGCGCCTCCTGCACATAAGGCTGCAGGGCGGGGCCGGGCTTGATGTGGGTGTGATTCAGGTTGTAACCGGCATAGACGGCCAGGACCGGCTCCATCTTCAGGTCCTCGCACCACTCAAGATATTCCAGCAGGCCCAAGCCGTCGCTGGAACGGTACCCCCAGCAACAGCCATGGCCCGCCCGCCCGGCGATCGGCCCGAGGGTCTTCTTCCAGTCATAACGCGTCTCCAGCGTGTCGCCTTCCACGTAGTTGCCGCCCGGAAAACGCAGAAAGCCCGGCTTCATCCCAGCCAGCATTTCCATGATGTCAATACGATTCCCGTTGGGCCGGCCGTGATACGTCGGGGGAAAGAGGGATACCAGGTCGAACCACACCGTCCCCGGCTGGGTGATGAACAAAACCAGCCGGCCCCTGGCGGTCGGCGTCATGCTGCCGGTCCGCAGGGTGACGCTGTGCCGCTTCCAGTCGCGGCCAATGTGCGACACTTTCGCCCCGGCATACGTCATCGCGCCGTCCTCGCTTTCAAGCGCGACCCGGATCGGCCCCTCGAAACCCGTCGCGGCGCACGCGTAAAACGACGCGCGATATTCCGTGTGCGGTTTGACCGGGATGCCCCAATAGCCGCTGTTGGCGATGCCCGCTCCTCCCGTCTGCGAGGCGGCCGTCGCTTCCAGGCGCAGACTATTGGTCAGGATGTCATTGAGCGGCGCGGCGTGGTCCAGGGCGATGGTCGCCGCCGCCCCCGGCCCCAGGGCCACCGACCAGTGGACAGGCCGGCCGGGGTTGTCCAGCAAGGCGCGGTTTTGCACCAGCTCGGCATAAAGGCCGCCGTCATAGGAGTGGTTGATTTCCTCCGTCATCAGCCCGTAGAAAAGCGGGCTGACCTGCCCGGCGGATTGGTCCACGTCCACGATCAGGGCGGTCTCTTCCGCAAAGGCCGATGCAAGGGTGAGACCCAGAAGGACTGGCAGTGTCAAAAATAAGTGTTTCATGTGATATGTGCGGATGACTTTGGACAAAATCCGGGCTTTTGCAAGCTCTTCTTCCTGCCCCATACTGTGAGGATATGATCAATCGCCTGGCCTTGCAGATTCAGGAGGAAATCAGGCGCGACGGGCCGATTTCCTTCGCCCGTTTCATGGAACAGGCCCTTTACGCCCCGGGCCTGGGCTATTACGAACGGCAGCGGGAAATAGGGCGGCACGGCGACTTCTTCACCAGCGTCAGCGTCGGCCCCTTGTTGGGCGAGCTCCTGGCATTTCAATTCGCGCAATGGCTGGACCGGGAAGGCCCTTTGGACCGCCTGCAAATCGTCGAAGCCGGCGCCCATCAAGGCGCACTGGCGGCCGACATCCTCTCCTGGTTGCACCGCCGCCGGCCCGAGCTCCTGGCCCGCCTCGAATACTGTCTGGTTGAACCTTCGCCGGCCCGCCGCGCCTGGCAGCGGCAATCGCTGCGCGACTGGCTGCCCCGCCTCAAATGGGTGTCCGACGTTGCCGATGCCGCTCCCCAACGGGCCGTCCGCATCATCTTCTGCAATGAATTTCTCGATGCCATGCCCGTTCACCGCCTGGCCTGGGATGCCTCCGGAAAAAAATGGGACGAATGGCGCGTGGCCTGCGAGCAGGACGCCTTTGTCTGGCAGCGCGCCGCCCCGCCGCCCGGTTTGCTTGAAGGCCTGCCGCCCATCCGCCCCGAATTGGCCGCCGTCCTGCCCTCCGGTTTCATCCTGGAGCATTCCCCGGCTGCCGTCGCCTGGTGGCGGAAGGCCGCGGCCACGCTGGCGCATGGAAAATTGTTGACGCTGGACTACGGCCTGGCCGGCCAGGAATGGCTCCGCCCGGAACGAAGCGGCGGGACGTTGCGGACCTTTGCCCGGCACCATCCCGGCGGCGGCCTGCTGGACGACCCCGGCGGCTCCGACATCACGGCGCACGTCAACTTCTCCGCCATCGAGGCGGCGGGCCGGGCCGCCGGGCTGGCCACCGAAGGGCTCATGGAGCAAGGCAAATTCCTGACGCAAATTCTGGCCCAAACCCAGGCCGCCCCGGCCGTCTTTGACGAATGGACCCCGCAGCGCACCCGTCAATTCCAGACCCTGACCCATCCCGACCATCTCGGCCGCGCCTTCCGCGTCCTGCTTCAATCGCCCGCGCCCGGGGGTCGATCCTGAATAGTACTTGGTGAAAGGGTGATATGTGGTTCAACGGTGGCGATTCCATGCAAGTGCCAGCGGAGCGATGGCCAGATCGGCCAAAGGAAGAACCAGCAAGCCGCCGAGCGCGACCCACATCCACAGGCCGGGTTTGTTGATCTCATGACAGACATGGCCCGCGAAGCCGGCCACGAAAAGGCCGCACCCCAGCCAGCCGCCAACCATCCAACCGACCGCGCGTGCCGTGATGGCATTCCGACGCAATCCCAAAACAAATGCGATGATCGCGACGGCAATCTTCGCCGTCAGACACACGATCAAAATTCCGGTCAACCAATGCAGCAGTGTTTCCCTGAAATTCACGTAGGTCCTGGCAGCCACAACCAGCGCGAACAGGCCCAAAAGGAGAGTTGATCTCCAGACAGGAATCAGCCTGATGATCCAGGAGCGTCCGGTCAGACCCGCTCCAATCCCGGCCACCAGATTTTTCCAGGTCCATATCACCAGCAGCAGCAAGACCGGCACGCATCCAGTCATGTATGCCACCGGCCCCAACGGCGTGACCAATTCAGCCTTTGAAAACAGGGTTCCTGTTCCTACGATCGCCAGACAGAAACAAGCCGCGGCCACCGTGAGCAGCCAGGTTAACGCACTCGCCGCCAAAGCCATCACCAGCTTGGCCATGACAAACCCGCCATTGGTCATGGGACGAACGGCGATGTAAACAGGCAGTTCGCTCATCGAATGGAATAGATCGAACTTTGCCAACGCAAACCCCCACACCACGGAAAGCGCGAGTGGCAAGACCAACATGATGACCAGGATCGCCTCCGGCGGAGGAGTGCCCACTCCCACCCATTTGAAACCGGTCAATAGAACCGGAAAAACCAGCAGCGCGATTCCGCCCCAGACGCCGGGGAGCACCAATCCCTGCCGGCGCCATTCGAGCCAGAATTGCGCCCCGAACGCCGAGCCAAATTTCTTGCGCGCGCCCCGTGCCCGCTCCAGGCGCAGGCGGCTCCAGAGCATGGAAATCTGGGATGGACCTTCCCATCTTCCTTGTCGCATCAGTTTCAGCCCGATCCACGCGGCGGGCACGGCGGACGCGAGCAAGGCGGCCAGGATTCGCCATTGCCACCCGGACGCAATATTCGCGGGCATCTGCGGCAGGACCAGGACCAGCAGATGGATTACAACCACCATGAGCAGGACCACCGACCTGACCTTCAGCAACGGAAGGCTCCATTCCAGAGCCTGCATCCACCAAAAAAGGGACAGCAACACGGTGCTGATCCAAAGCAGGTTGGATACGTTGATGGCAGACAAGTGTGGTAGGACCAAGCCGGTCCACAGCGCGAAGATTGTCACTACGACGGCGCCGCCAAAGACCATCGGCACCAGGACGAGCCGGGCGGTGCTGACCGGTTTTAACAGCAGCCGGCCCGGAAAGCCGAGTTGCACTCTCCGCGCATCAAACTCCATGTAGCCGAAACAAACCATCAAATGCAGGTAAGCTCCCAGGAAGCAGCAGAGTGAGGCCACGCCCAGCAAGTCCCCAAAGCTTTCGGACGCGCCATGCGTTTTCCAATAAACAAAGAATGCGCTTGCTGCCAGAGCCACGCCTTGCCACAGAAAGCTCACTTTGTACCGCCCCCAGATTTCCCAGAGCATCGCGCCAGTCGGTGTTCGCCACCCAAGTCTGCCGATATTCATAAATCAACTTCCCTTCCCGCCGGCCCGCGCCACCATGATTTCATCCAGCGTGGGAGTCCGTTCCTCCACCACGCGGGCGCCAATCAAGGCGGCTGCCGCTTCCAGTTCCAGACGCGTGCCGCCAAACAACACCCGCCACTCGGAGCCATAGCCCGCGACCGCATACGCCCCGTCCACAACCGGCGCCTTCACCGGCGTTTCCGCAAACGCCAGCACCGCCGAGATATGTCCGCCTCGCACCTCTTCGGTCCGCCCGTTCAACACCACGCGCCCTCGCTGCAGCATGATGACGTGATCGGCCACCCGTTCGACTTCATCGAGCAAATGCGACGAGAACAGAACCGTTCGCCCTTCCTCGGCCACCAGGCGAATAATCGCCTCCAAAATGTCCCGCCGCACCACCGGATCCAGACCCGAACTGGGTTCGTCCAGAATCAACAGCTCCGGCCGGTAGGCCAGCGATGTCAGCAAACCCATCTTGGCCTGCTGCCCCTGCGACAGGGTTTTGATCTTCTGCGCCGGGTCGAGCCGAAATTGCTCCAAAAGCTGCCCGGCGTAGGCTTCATCCCACCCTGGATAAAATGCCTGTGTGTAACGCATATACTCGTCCACTCGCATCCAGCCCGGCAGGTCGCGACGCTCCGACAAATAACCCACCCGACCCAGCACCCCCACCGGATCGAGCACAGGATCCAGTCCAAAAACCCGGACGCGGCCCGTTTGGGCCTGCAACGAGCCCAGCAGATGTTTGATGAGGGTGGTCTTGCCCGCGCCATTTTCACCCACCAACCCCATCACGCTGCCGCGCGGAACAAACACCGAGACGTCGTCCAGCGCCAATTTGGGTCCGAAATGTCGCGACAGGCCGCTGACGGCGATGACGGCCTCGGCCGATGAGGGCGAAGGGAATTTCATTGGGTTCATTGGGTTGATTCCGGTTGCATCGAGGCCTCCCGCTCTCGCAGCAGCTTAATGACCTCCTCCAACGGCACGTTGAGATGCCGGGCGTCGGCCAGCAGGGCGTCCGCGCTCCGCGCCAGGATTTTGAGCTTCTCCTTGGGCGAAAGCGGCGATTTCATTTGGGCCACCGTGGTGCCGAATCCTTGCCGCATCGTGATCAGGCCGGCCCGTTCCAACTCCAGATAGGCCCTGGCCACCGTGTTGGGATTGATCCGCAGTTGTTCCGCCAACACCCGGATGGGCGGCACGTCATCACCCGCCTTGAGCCGTCCCCCCGCCACGAGAAGTTTCACTTGCTCGACGATCTGTTGGTAAATCGGCGCTCCATTCTGGACTGAGATTTGGAACTGCATAATGTATTAATGTATTAATGTACTAATACTATGATACATTGCGGCCGCTCGTCAAGCACCAAATTCGCCCCCATGCTTAAAAGCGATTTACCAATTTGGTTCTTTGTAACTCTTTGTATTTGTGCTGTTTACGAAGAAAATAGTTCCTTCCGCCCTTCGCGTCGCCATCCAGCAGCGCTAATAGCGGCCCAGCGGCCCGGTCAAATTCACGTCGCTGAAGAGCGGCCCAGTGGGGTCGCTGTCCGAGCCCAGGCCGAAGCGCGGGATCGACTTGAGCGAGAAGGTCAGGGCCACCGTGAAGTCGGTGCGCTGCCCCCCCGGCCCGGTGGTGATGCGGAACAGCAGCGAGGTCGTCCAACTGCGCAGGTCGCGATAGATGGAATAGACCTGCTGTTGCAGCCCGCCATACTGGGCTTCGTACTGCTCAAGGATGTGGGCGCCCCAGTTCTCGTTCATCCGATAATACACGCTGGCCCGGATGAGATTGTGGCCGGGAATGTTTTCCCCCGCATAGGTGAAGAATTCCGGGTCATTGTTCATCAAATAATCGTAGCTCAAGGACAGGCTCCAGGCGGTGGACGGTTGCACCACGATGCTCTCGACGGCTTCGCGCCAGCGGTTGCTCGCCATGTCGTAGCGGGTCGAGGCGGCGAAGGCCAGCCAGGAGCGCGGACGGAATGACAGGTCCGAGTAAAGATCGGCAAAGGGATGATTGGTCCCCGGCTGCAGGGTCCAATCGGTGTAAACCGCCCAACTGACGAGGTTCTGCACCCCGGAGTCGCGCTTGGTCTGCAGGGTGTTGCGCAACATCAGACGCACCACATTCATGTCGCGGATCGCATCCACGTCATTGAAATCCGGGAACTCGATGGGCAGCAACCGCAGGCTGGGCGACTCGTAGTCGAATTGCGGGATCTTGTCGGGCGACCGCGAGGGCGCCACGTAGGCATAATCGACTTCCGGCTGGATGATATGGCGCAGGTCATGCACGTCCAGCAAGCTGTTTTCCACGTCATGGTAAACCCGCGACGCCTTGAAGGACACATCGACCCCCGTGTTGAAAACGGCGCGCAGTTGTTGGTTGGTCTCGCTTTGCGGCCCATACACGTCGCCGTAATACGTCAGGCGCCCGCCCACGTTCGGCGTGACGTTGAGCCAGCCCCAAAGCGTTTCAGGCAGGCTCAACTGATGGAAGGTGTCGAGGCGCGACGCCGTGTAGTCATGCGGAGGAGCGTTGGTGGTCACGTAGCCGGGGATGCCGGGATAGAGGGTGTCGTTGGTCAGGTAATAAATGGAGCGGTTGGTGCTGGAAAAGGCCCGGGTAAAATCGCCGACCGAACTTTCGTTTTCGTAATAGAAGGGCGTTTCGCCCACTTCCTGGCGCTGGCCGGAAAGCTTGACATCCGGCAGGCGTTCCACCGTTTCGAAGAAATCCACCAAACGCGGCTGCACCATGAGGTCCAGGGTGTAGTTGGGCCACAGTTGCGTGCCTTCGGCATAGGAGATCGGTTCCACGTTGGCGTCGTATTCGCTCTCGTAAAAATCGCGCACCACCAGCGGATCGCTCTGATATGCGGCCACCACCTTGGCCGTCAAATTGGTCAGCGGGTGGACTTCATAGTAAAAGTTGGCGCGCTGCCGGTTCTCGCCCAAGTCCGGCGCATAGAGCCCGTCGGTGTTGGGATGCTGGTCATTGGCGTAATAATAGCGGAACGAGGCCTCCCCCCAGTCGCCCAGGTGGAAGAACAAGTCCGGTCCCGTGGCGATGCCCCGCTCCTCGCGCACGTCGAAGTGCAGCGTCCCGTCCAGCATGCCGTTGCCGTACCAATTGTAGGCGGTCAACAGGTAGGGGCCGTATATGCTGCGGTAACCCGGCTCGAATTCCCAGTTGTTGGGATGCTGGCCCAGGTTGCGCCGGTAATAGGGAAAATAAAACACCGGCGTGTTCCCCCAGTAGAGCGTCGCCTCGTGCGCCTCGAAGTATTGCCCCAGCGCGATGGTGATGCGCCGGGCGCGGATGTGGTAGCCCGGCCGGGCATAATCGTCCGTCGTGACGACCGCGTTGGTGGCCGTATAGACATTGTTGCTCCCGCCGGCCAGCCGCGCGCCCGAAAGGGTGAAAACCCCCTGCAGCGTCTTGAACGTGTTGGCGCGTATGTCGCCCGTCTTGAAATTATAGATGAAATTGGTCCCGCGCCAGATGTGGCCGTGGTCCAGGATGGTCACGTCCCCTTCCGCCACCACGTCGCCTGTCAAATCATTTTCCGCCGCCTGGTCCGCCGTCACCACGCTCGTTTCGTTGCTCACCAGCACGCCGTTGCTGAAATAATTGGTGTTGCCGATGGATTGGTAGGCGCTGTTCGGGGTCAGCCCGTGAATGGCCGGCGGCGCGCTTTGCTGCGCTTGACAGGCAAAGGCCAGGACGAAAAACAGGAAAACCGCGCTCCGCGGACGCCGCTCGTTCATCAATCCTTCACAGCTAATCAGAAGGCGCCGAAACTGCCAAGCGGGATTTGCGGCCCGTTGATCTTATTTTTCGCGGAACTCCACCTCCGCGAAGCCCAACTGATGCAGCATCGCCGTCAATTCCACCCTGGCCTGCGCGCTGGCGTCGGCCAGGATGCCGTTTTGCAGCGCCGCCCGGCGCAAATCCTCCACCGCCTGGAGGCGGGCGTTTTGCTCCAAATCCTTGTCGAATACGCGCAACAGCCCGGTGGTGCGCTCCACGATTTCCGAATGGCGGTCATCCAGATAGACGTCCGTGATGCGCGGCCGCGGCAGGGCCACGCGGATGCGCTTGTCCGCCACCCCAAGGTCGCCCGCCTGCAGCGCGCCCAAATCAATGCCCGCCTTGACGACCCCATGCGCCACCAGCAGCACGCGATTGTCCCCATACCATTTGGCGTCCTCATACACCACCACCTTTTCCAGCACATATTTGACAGTGACAAGCTGGCTGAGGTTCTGCACCCGGGTCAGGACGGTGGCGGAACTGAACGCTGGCGCGCCTCCCAGCGCGAGCCAGCGCAGCCCGGCCACGCCCAGGACCAGGCCCAGGGCGAAAATCACGGCCAGGGCGGCCACAGCCAGCGCCGCTTTCTTCAACATGCCCCGCAACGTAACGCCTCCCAGCCGCGCAAAAAAGACAAAACCCGGCGCTCAAGACCAGCCGATGGCAAGGACTGCACTGTCTTGCGCTGAGGGCGCAATGGACGGGCGCGCTTTGCGTGTTATATTGTTGGCAGATGGCGAAACCGTGCATAACGCCTTTTTTGACCGAACAGTAAAATTATGAGAATCCGGTATTTTCAAGACACGGACACGTTGCACATTGAGTTTAAGTCCGACGAAGCGGTGGCCGAGACGCGCGATTTGGACGAGAACACACTGCTGGATGTGGACGGCCAGGGCCGCATCTTGAGCATCACGGTGGAGCACGCCAGCCAGCGGGCGGGCATCCCGCGCTTTTCCTTCGAGCAGGTCCCGGCGTGAAGATTGAAACGCCGTTGGCGTTTTCATTTGACTGAATCCTCCACGATTTTGACCTCCTCCGGCCTCAGGCCGTGGAGCGCGCGCCCATCTTTCATCACAGAGGCCCGGCATTGACTCGCGCTTTGGTTCTGTTAGCCTGCGCCCATGAATCTCGGCCGCCTTTGGTTCCCGCAGCCGTGGCGGCGGCGTTCCCCAACTGATCCATGATATGATCGTCGTCTTAAAACCCAATATCTCGAAGAAAGAGGAATCAGCCGTCCTCAAGGAGATCCGTAAACTCGGCTACCGCCCCCATGTCATGCGGGGCATCAAACGCGTCGTCGTCGGCGCCATCGGCGATGAGCGCACCCACCAATCCCTGGAAACCCTCACTTCCTGGCCGCAGGTCGAGCAGGTCATGCCGGTGCAGAAACGTTACAAGCTCGTCAGCCGCGAGGGCCAAAGCCACGATTCCGTCATCTCCGTCCGCAACCGCCTCATCGGCGGCAGGCAGTTCCAGGTCATGGCCGGGCCTTGTTCGGTGGAGAGCGAATCCCAGTTGCTGGCCACGGCCCGCGCCGTGCGAAAGGCCGGCGCCACCTTCCTGCGCGGGGGCGCCTTCAAACCCCGCACTTCCCCCTACGAATTCCAGGGGCTGGGCGAGAAGGGACTCAAGCTCCTGGCCAAGGCCCGCCGCGAAACCGGCCTGGCCATCATCACCGAGCTCCTCTCCGAAAACCAGGCCGCCCTCGTGGCCGAGTATGCCGACATCATCCAGATCGGCGCCCGCAATTCGCAGAACTTCCAATTGCTCATCGCCGCCGCCAGGACCGGCAAGCCCATCCTCCTCAAACGCGGCCTCTCCATGAGAATCGAGGAATGGCTGCTGGCCGGCGAATACGTCTTGTCCAGCGGCAATCCCAACCTCATCTTTTGCGAGCGGGGCATCCGCACCTTCGAAACCTACACCCGCAACACCCTCGACCTCGCCGCCGTGCCCATCATCAAAAACGAATCCCATTGCCCCATCATCATCGACCCCAGCCAGGGCGCGGGCCGGGCGGACTTGGTGACCAGCCTCTGCCAGGGCGCCGCCGCCATGGGCGCCGACGGCCTGCTCATTGAAGTCCATCCCAACCCCGCCGAAGCCTGGAGCGATGGCGCCCAGCAACTCTCCCTCGACGCCTTTGCGCGGTTGATGGACAGCCTCCAGCCTTTCATCGCCGCCGCCGGCCGCGAGTTGGACGCCAACGGCCGATAGGGTGCGTTTCACTTTTTCTGGCGCATCTCTGCCTCGGGACAGGTTTCAGCGATGGAAACGATCGAGAATTGGCCATTGAAAATCTGTCATCTGTCGTGTAGTCGGACAAACGTCTTCCAATGACCAATGACAGATTTTCAATGAGCAATTCTCAATCGAAAACCTTGAAATCTTAAGACATCACGTCACCGGGAGAACCTTCCCACAAAAGTGAAATGCGCCCCGGCCGATAGGGCCCGCCAGTTTGCGCTTGCCAACCGCCGGCCCCGGCTTATGCTGGCCCCCAATCAATTTCATTGCCGAAAACTTATGAAAAAATTCATCGCAATTCTTTCGGGCCTTGCCTTCATCACTCTGTCAACCACAGCCGGGGCGCAGGATTGGCCGCAGTGGCGCGGCGCCAATCGCGACGCCAAAGTCTCCGGCTTCGACGCGCCCAAAAGCTGGCCGGAACAATTCCATCAGCAATGGAAAACCGGGGTCGGCCAGGCCGACGCCACTCCCGCCCTCGTCGGCAACAAGCTCTACGTCTTTTCCCGCCAGGAAGACAACGAGGTGACCCAATGCCTGGATGCCGCCACGGGAAAACAAATCTGGATCGACCAGTACCCGGTTAAGGCCCCCAGCGGCCCTGCCGGGCAACACCCCGGCCCGCGCAGTTCACCCGCCGTCAGCGAAGGCAAAGTCGTCACCCTCGGCGTGCGGGGTGTTTTGTCCTGTCTCGACGCCGCCACCGGCAAAGTGATCTGGCGCAAGGATAACATCCCGGGCCTGCCCAAGTTTTTCACCGCCATGTCCCCGATCATCGTCCATGGCCTGTGCGTGGCCCACTTGGGAGGGGAAACCAACGGCCTCCTCGTCGCTTACAACCTCAAAAACGGCAACGAAAAGTGGCAATGGACCGGTGACGGCCCCGCCTATGCCTCCCCCGTCCTGCTCTCCTTGGGCAAAACCAGGCTGATCCTCTTGCAAACGGCCAAAAAAATTGTCGCCATCGACGCCGCCGACGGCCAGCCCGCTTGGGAAACGGACTTCGCGCCCAAGGGCATGGCCAGCAACAACTCCACGCCCATCGTGGACGGCCAGACCGTCATCTACACCGGCACGGGCCGCGGCACGGTCGCCGTCAAACTGGAAAAATCCGGCCACACCGTCACCGCCACGCCGCTCTGGAGCAATTCCGATCTCTCCCCGCGATTTGCCTCGCCGGTGCTCAAGGACGGGCTTCTTTACGGCTTGTCGCAGAAGGGCCAGTTCTATTGCATCAACGCCCAAACCGGCAAGACCGCCTGGGTCGAGTCCGGCAGCGGGCGCGGCGACGGTTTTGGCGCCATCGTCGATGCCGGCCCGGTCCTGATGGCCTTGACCCCCAAATCCCAGCTCATCGTCTTCCAGCCCACCGACAAGGATTACACCCAGGTGGCCAGCATCAAAGTGGCCGACACGCCGACCTACGGCTACCCCGTTGTCGCCGGCAAACGGATTTTCATCGAGGACCGCGAATCCGTCACCCTCTGGACGCTGGAATAGCGGATTCCGTTCACTCTTTCCACCCTGCGTTTTACGGAGGTAAGGCGGCTCCGTGCGTTTGATCACGCTGACAACCGACTTCGGAACGAGCGACTGGTTCGTGGGCGCGATGAAAGGCGTCGTTCTCGGCATCAGCCCTTCCACCGCTATTATTGACATCACGCATGGGGTCCCGGCCGGGGATATCCGCGCCGGCGCGTTCGCCCTCATGGCCGCCTGCCGGTATTTCCCAAAAGGCGCGGTCCATGTGGCCGTGGTCGATCCCGGCGTGGGAAGCCCAAGGCGCGCCATCGCGGTTCAGACCGCCGATTATTTCTTCGTCGGCCCGGACAACGGCGTGCTCTCATGGGCGCTGGCCCGCGAGAAGATCAAATCCATCCGGCAACTGGAGAATCAGAAATACTTTCTTGACCCGGTCAGCCGGACTTTCCACGGGCGGGACATTTTCGCGCCCGTGGCCGCCCACCTGAGCCGCGAATTGCCCGTGGAGCGGCTGGGTCGTGAGTTGGCCGATTTCGTCCGCCTGCCCTGGCCGAGACCAACTCAGCATGGCGGCGATGTCATTGGCGAAGTCGTCTGCATTGACCATTTCGGCAACGCGATCACGAACATCGAATCGGCCTCGGCGAAAGGCTCCGTGCAAATTGTCCTCCCTTCGTCCCGGACTCTCAGAGGCAAATCGAAAGCAATCTGTCCGCTGGCCGAATGTTACAGCGCCGTCCCCGCCGGCCATGCCGTGGCTGTAGCAGGCTCAAGCGGCTTTCTGGAAATCGCGGTCAACGGCGCCTCCGCCTCCCGCCGGTTTGGCCTGAAAGCCGGAGACCGTATAATCGTCAAGCCGGCGCGTTGCAGGCATGGCAGGCGGCAGACAGGTCATTGAGCTTAGAGCGTGTTTTAAAAATCTCATTTTCTAACGCCCCGGCTCGGCAGGAGCCTCGCCCTACCACAAACGCCTCGGTAGGGCGAGGCTCCTGCCGAGCCATTTGGCGGCGGGTGTTCGAAAAATCCTATTTTTAAAACACGCTCTTAGACACGGCCCTTGACACACCGACAAAGCGGCTGAACCACGAAGTTGCTAAAGCTGCGACGCAGGAGCCGATGCCACCGGCGCGGCCAGCTTGCATCTCTGGACACGGTGTGAAAGAAGAGGGCCAATGGCGGGGTCACGTCAGGCCGCGCGCGCAAGGCCCCCTGCCCTAGCTCCGCGGGGTTGCTTGAAGATAAACTATGCCCCGATGAAATTGGAGGATGGGAGCCACACGCGCCTCGCCTACGGTCTTCCCGCATCTTGAGGATGATCGCGTTAAGGGCTTGATTTTGGATGTTGGCGGCGATAATCTTGTTGCCGAGACCGGTCAGAAACGCGCATGAAGCGATGTACATACTGCGGAAAAGATTATCCAGATGAGGCGACGGTTTGCTCCTTTGACCAGCGGCCGTTGACGTTCTGCACTTCGTCAGCGACGGGAAGCATACGTCAATTTGCTCGACGCCATAGAATCCTTTTTTTAGTCGCACTTGCGGTGTTGGGGGGAGTGCTGGGGGGAGTGATCGGATTCGTCGGTGGCATCGCGTGGTGTTTGCACGATTATCCAGGCTCTCCACAAGCGCCGCTATTCGGCATATTTATCACAGGCCCCGCTGGTTTTTGCCTTGGATTGGTAGCGTCACTGGTTATTGGTATTCTTGCTGAAAGGGCTTACAAGGATGATGAGAAATGAGGCTGCGTAACAAATCGTATGCAGCGACCAGGCACTTGTTGGGGCGGAGCGTTCGCGTGTTGGCATTTGGCTTGGCCTTCCTGTTTTCAGCAAGCCGGATGACGACACGGGAACGAGCAGCGGGGAAAGCCTCATGTTCCGGCAAAATCTGATACTGTCTAGGGGTCAGTCCTCACTTTTTGCACTTTTTGTCCTTCTCAACAGGATTGACACACGGCTCCAGCTCCCCATGTGCGGTGGCGCCGCGATCCAGGCCAAAGTCATCGTCGTCTCCGCCCCCCAGGCGGCGCAACGCCTCCGATTGCCGCAGCCGCCGCGCACGGTATTAGGGCGGTTCCACAATTCATATAGCGATTATTATGGCCCGCAGAACACGCAGATGACGCAGAAACGGAGACGAAACTTCTTTTTCTTTTCTGCGGGAATACCCTGTTCTGCGGACAAAAATATTATGGAAGACTTCCCGCTGAAAAATGAGGAGGGCTGGCCTTTACTTTCGTTTCTGCGTTTTTCCGCGTGTTCTGCGGGCAAATAATTCCTTGGGGTCATTGGGAATATATCGCTACATCATTTGTGGCAATGCTCTAACCGTCTAGGGGTCAGTCCTCACTTTTTGCACTTTGTGTCCTTTTCAACAGGATTGACACATGGCTCCGTAAGCCCGCAATCAAAGCGACCGACCAGCGGACCAGAACAAAAAGGGGAGCACTGGAAATTCCCAGTTTGAGAAACAAATTGGTTTGCCGTGCAGCCGTTTCCGGCGATAATTCGTCCAGTTCCAAATGAAAGCACAAACATTTTCCGCAGTCGCCGTCCTTTTCTTCGCCGCCACGCTCTTCGCTTCCGCCGCAGAAGCTCCCAACACCCTGACTCCGCAGGAAAAAGCCGACGGCTGGCAGCTTCTGTGGAACGGCACGAACGCCGACGGCTGGCGCAGCGCCAGGTCGGATCGGTTTCCAAAGGAAGGCTGGACGATTCGTGACGGCGTCCTGACGGTGGACGCCGGTTGGACCAACGGCGAGGCCGAAGCACGGTCAGGCGGCGACATCATCACCCGCCAGCGCTATGCGAATTTTGAGCTGGTCGCTGATTTCAAATGTTCGCCGGGTTGCAACAGCGGCATCAAAATCTTTGTCCAGCCCGACATTTGGCCGATTGACAAGGTCACCGGCAAGCCCACCGGCAAAGGCTCGGCCATCGGCATGGAATTCCAGATTCTCGACGACCAGCGCCACCCTGACGCCAGGCTCGGCCGCGACGGCGACCGCACCATCGGCTCGCTCTACGATTTAATCCCGCCCGCGCCGGATAAAAAGGTCATGCCCATCGGCGAATGGAATCACGCGCGGATTTTGTCGCAGGGCAATCACGTCGAGTTTTGGCTCAACGGGCGGAAGACGCTGGAGTTCGAGCGCGGCTCGCCGGCCTTTCGCGGCGCCGTGGCCATGAGTAAGTTCAAGAACATCCCCGATTTCGGCGAATGGCCCGACGGCCACATTCTCTTGCAGGAACACGGCAGCGAAGTTTCCTTCCGCAACATCAAACTCCGCGAACTGCCGGCGGCGCGGGCTGTGCCCGAAAATCAGGGTCAACTGGTGCGGCGGTTTCGAGCATTGGAAGCCAGGGCGGGGAGTTTCGGCCCTGATTACGAGCCCATCTATCGCGCCGCGCTTGCCTGGTATCCGGCCTGGGGCAACCACACCAACGACCCGGCGGACACCTGGTTTGTCGCTCCCGATGAATATGCGGCCGAGTTCGCCGGCGCCCTGGAGCAAGGGCAGAATTTCATTGCCGGGCGCCTGGGCAGCTCTTTCCCGCTGGCCTTTGAGAAGACCCTGCCCGACGGCGCCGTTGTCAAGGCGAATTACCAATTGAATTTTCCGGAGGGTTTCCCGGAAAAAGGACGCAAATTCCCTTTGATCATCGGACTGCACGGCTCAGGCTGGCTGGGGCATAAGATCTCCTACGTGCGCGGCGGCAAGACGGGCGGGCGGGCTTTCCAGGTGACGCCGATCAACGAGGGCGGGCCATGGAAGCTGGATTTCCTCAATGCCTATCTCGATGAATTGCTGCGCATCCTGCCTGTGGATCCGGACAGGGTTTACGTCGAAGGGCACAGCCTTGGGGCCATGGCAACCTGGGATTGGGCCATGAACAACCCGGCGCGCTTTGCCGCAATTTCTCCGCGAGACGGAACCGGCAGCCCTTTCCGCGCCTCGCGCCTTCAGCATATCCCCGTTTGGGTGGTTCACGGCGCCGACGATGACGTCATCCCGCCGGCCTATTCCGATCAAATGGTCTGTGCGTTGCAGGCGGCGGGCGGCACGGTCAAGTATTCGCTTCTGAAAGGGGCCCCGCACAACCTGCCTCGCGATTTCGACGAGCAGGCGGTGGTCACCTGGTATCTGCAGCAGACCCGCAGCCATGCGCCGCCTCCGGCCGATCCGCTGGACAGCCTGGGCCTCCGGGCGTCCGGGGTTTCAGAACCGGTCGTCATCACGCTGCCGGGCGGCTGGTTCTGGAGATCGGACACCGTGCCGTGGCAAAACGGACGGGAGCGACGCTCGGAAAACAGCGCCCTCGAAAAAGCGCTCTTTCGGAAGGTGCAGGCGCTTGGGGCGCTTGTGGACAGTCCTGTCTTCCAGGAAATCAACGTGCCGAAACAGACCCTCACGTTCTGGCTGAAGGTTCCCGATTCGATTCACTCGGAAGCTGAGCACGACGCCTCAATCGCGACGCTGCCGGAGCGAAGAGCCGCCCGGTTTTACGCTCGCGGCGACGCCAGGAAAGCCCTGGATTACGCCGCCACAATTTCGGCGGAGTTCAAGGCTGAAGGCAAGCTCCCGACCGGCGCCGTCTGGCTGGCTCCGTTGACCCCGTGGCGCCGCGGCACCAACAATATCAACGAGTGCTGGATCGAACTCCAATGATTAGGGGTCAGTCCTCACTTTTTGCACTTTTGTCATTGCTGGTGGGGGTGTTGTCTGTAAACGGCAGCAGTGGTATGAAGCGCAACTTGGCCAAAACGTCTGATAGATCGGAAAACCAGCATCTCAATGGGGCTTGGTTTCTTTGACAGTTGCGCTTGACAGACCGCCGATTTTTGCGCATCCGCGAATTCTGCCCCGAAGACTGGACGAACCGGTTTTCCCGAGGAAAAGAAATGGAGCGAGCGAAGGGATTCGAACCCTCGACACTCACGTTGGCAACGTGATGCTCTACCAGGCTGAGCTACGCTCGCTTCCGTTATGCCCCGAAAAATTAAGACATTCCTCCCCAATTGCAAGCCCGAAAAAACCGGGATCGCCCACGGACCGGCCCTTCTCGATTCCCCGCCCCCGCAAACGGACCGCTACGAAATCTTGCCCTTCGCCTCTTCCGGCACGGTGACCTTGGTCTTGCCGACATCCTTCACATCCACCGTCACCACGCGGTCGATGTCCATGTCCTCGCCCTCGCGGTTCTTGATCGTGCCCTCCAGCTTGAATTGATACTTGGTCAGGACGCCGTCTGTGACCCAAAACTTGACCGACCCCTTGGCGTTCTTCACCGCCGGAGGCTGGGGGCCGCCGCTCCTGCCGCGTCTGCCAAACGTCAACAGGCTCTTGGCGCCTTCCTCTGTCAAGTCGCCGGAATAGACGTTCTCCGATTTGGCCAGGTCCTTCACTTTGCCGGCCAGGTCCCCGGCTTCGGCGGCGGGCAATTGGTAATTCTGCACCCGCCGCGCCATGAACAGGCGCGGATTGAACCCGCCCTCTCCGTTGTCCTTGGCCGCATCCGCCAGCGATTGCCAGCCCTCCTCGGTTTTGATCGCCCCCTTGCCGTCCTTGACCACGGCCTCGATGGTATTGTCCTGCATCGAGAAATCAACGTAAGTCCAACCGCCCTTCTCCGTCTTGCCGTGGCTGGGGCCGGGGCTGAACTGCGAGCTTTCCATCGTCGTGGTCCAACTGTAATTGTCCGCCGCGCCCAGTTTTTGCGCGGCGCTCTTCACGTCCTCCTTGCTATCCGCCGCCAGGAGGGTCGAGGCGGCCGCCAGCGTTGCGGCGATCGTCAATAAAGATTTCATATCAGTCCTTTTAATGGGGTTAATTTAAATTTTCCGTCGTATCAGGCGAACATTCCTCCCAACCCCGCCCCCAGTCAAGCTCTTATCCGCCTTTTTTCCGCAACGATATCCCTTCCCCCGCCCGCCCGCCGGGCGCATCATGGAGCGGTTGGGCTTGGCCGGTTTAAAGAACCGTGGTCCTGACACGGCTCGTCGGGAGCCTCGCCCTGCCAGAGTCTCGGTAGGGCGACGCTCCCGCGGAGCCATCACGTCCGCGCAATCGTGGCCGCATGAGCAACAAATTCTACCAACCGGGCGCACAGCGGGCCGCCAAAGTCGGCGACCTCTTCGCCGCCATCGCCCCCCGCTACGATCTCCTCAACGATCTGCTCAGCCTCGGCTGGCACAGACGTTGGAAGCGCGCCCTGCCCAAAATGGCCGGCGTCAAGCCCGGCGACCGCGCCCTCGACCTCTGCTGCGGCACGGGCGACATCGCCTTTGCCCTGCGCGCCGCCGGGGCCGACGTGGTGGGCATTGACTTCAGCCCCGCCATGCTGGCTGTGGCGCAACAGCGCGCCCAAACCGCCGGCGGCGGCGTCTGCCCCCCGCGCCTGCAATTCCTCCGCGCCGACGCCCTCAACATTCCTTTCCCCAACGATTCCTTCGATGTCGTGACCATCGGCTACGGACTCCGCAATCTGGCCGGTTGGGAACGCGGCTTGGATGAAATGGCGCGCGTGAGCCGTCCGGACGCCCGCGTGCTCGTGCTGGATTTCGGCAAACCGGAGAACAAGGCCTGGCGGACCATTTATTTTGCCTGGCTGCGGTTCCTCGTCCCGCTCTTCGGAAAAATCTTCTGCAACGATGCCGCCGCCTACGCCTACATCTTCGAATCACTGCGCGATTACCCCGCCCAGCGCGGTGTCGCCGCCCGGATGCAGGCGCTCGGCTGGCGCGACGTTCAAGTGCGCCAATTGCTCGGCGGGGCCATGAGCATCCATTTCGGTCGCGTCAAAAAAGGCTCCTGACCATCGTGCCCATCACGCCCCAAAAGCGGGAGGAGCGAGCGCCGCGAGACTCTGGTATTCACTCTGCTTTGGACTCCGCGGACACGTCCGCGCTTTTTGCCCGCTGGCGGAGCCAGCGCCGACATGTCGCCGCACTCACAAGTTTAATTCAGATGGACCGACCAACCCTTGACAAGCCGTTTAAAAATGACGTTTTCGTAGCAGACGACGAGACTCTGATTCCGGCCTTCCTTTCGAGCAAAGCCCCAACGGAGCCTTCCCAAACACACATCCCCATACCTGTAGGAGCCGACATAAGAAGGCTGGGGTCTTGTAGGAGCCGACGTAAGGAGGCGGAGGTCTTGTAGGAGCCGACGTGAGGAGGCTGGCTGTTCCCTCTCCCAATCCGCAACCATGCAGTTGGATTTTGGGAGCGCGACCGTCCCCGGTCGCCCTGTCCGGCGTCCCGACGGACAGTCCTCCGCCCCTGCGGCCCACAGCGCCGCTATTCAGCCCGCAAACACCCTGGCCGTAGTAGGGCCAAGCTCTCCTGCGGAGCGCTCGTGTCCGCGCACACACCGATGTCTTTCCACAGGAGGAAGCGAAGTTTACATAAGGGAACAAAGTGAACAAAGCAAGGAGAAGGAGGATGGGACCGCGAAATACGCGGAACACGCGAACGCAACGCGAACCATACGATGGGTGACCCCCCGCATGGTTTCGCGGTTGCCAGCAAAATCTTGAACACCCGAATGACATCTGGTATTCAGGCTGAACATGAACCGCCTCCTTTTTGGCGATAATCTCAAGTGGCTGCGGGACACGAGGCTTTTTCCCGATGCCAGCGTTGACCCCGTTTATCTCGACCCGCCGTTCAATTCCAATGCGGTTGTCTCGAGGAATCTGGTCAAATAGACTGGAATGCATCACGATGCCATCATGACCGGCGCCGATTTTCTTCACGAAGAGCCACCCGCATACGGGAGTGGCGGCAAACCCGCGCCGCTCACGGAATATCTGCGCAAACTCGAACGCGCCCTCAAACGCGGCGACGCTACCGAACACACGCATCGCCCTGCGCTCAAGGAATTGATCGAAGCGCTGGACGAAAAGGTCATTTCCACCAACGAACCGAAGCGTTCCGACTGCGGTGCCCCGGATTATGTCGTTTCACGCAAACGCGACCAACTTTCCATCGGCTACATCGAGGCTAAGGACATCGGCGCGGACCTCGCTGAAATCGAGCGCGGCGATCAACTCAAACGCTATCTCGCCTCGCTGCCCAATCTGTTGCTGACTGATTACATCGAGTTCCGCTGGTTTGTGGACGGCAAGAAGCGCGAAACCTTCCGCCTCGCCAATGCCGCCCCCAGTGGCAAACTCACGCCGGTTGAGCCGGACGAACTCGAAAGAGCCCGCAACCTTCTCATTGGTTTTCTTTCGCAAAAGCCGGTGGACATCACCTCTGCCGAGGATCTCGCCCGTCGCCTCGCCAATCTCACGCACCTTATCCGCAACATCATCATCGGCGCGTTTCTGGCCGGGCAGGCCTCCCAGCAACTCCGGGACTGGCGGGATGCCTTTGCCGCCACGCTCCTGCCTGAACTCGCCCCGCACCCCGACGCCAGGCAGGAAGCCGAAGCCGCCGGCGAGTTTGCCGACATGTTCGCGCAGACGCTGGCCTATGGTTTATTCAGTGCCCGTGCCGCCAGCGCCAGCGGCAAGTTCACCCGCGAGAAGGCGCAGAAGCTCATCCCTCGCACCAATCCTTTTCTCCGCACCTTCTTCGAGCAGATCACCGGCGCGGCGCTGGATGACGAACCGTTTGCCGGGTTCGTCGAGGATTTGATCCAGACCCTTGACCACGCGGACATGGCGCGGGTCATGGAAGACTTTGGCAAACACGGCCGCCGCCGCGACCCGGTGGTTCACTTCTACGAAACTTTCCTGCAAGCCTACGACCCCAAGTTGCGCGAACTGCGGGGTGTTTATTACACGCCCGAGCCGGTCGTGAATTACATCGTCCAGAGCATTGACCGCCTCCTGAAAGACAAGTTCAGCATCAAGGCTGGACTCGCCGATTATCAGAAGATCACTGTCAAGCGCGAGGAAGGCGGACGCGAGACCAGCGACGAAACGCATCGCGTGCTCATTCTCGATCCCGCCGCCGGCACGGCCACGTTTCTTTACGCCGTACTGGAGTTAATCCGTTCGCAATTCAAGACCCGGAAGAATGCCGGGCAATGGGGCAGTTACGTCCACGAACATTTACTGCCCCGGCTCTTTGGCTTTGAACTCCTCATGGCCCCCTATGCCGTGGCGCATTTCAAGATCGGCCTCGCGCTGGCGGCGATGGATGAGGAACCGCTCTTCCGCCAGCAGTGGAGCTATGAACCGCGGGGAAACGAACGCGTGAACATCTTTCTCACCAACACGCTCGAGGACTTGGAGCACACCGCCGGGCAGCTTGGGCCCCTGCGCGCCTTGAGCGACGAAGCCAACTCCGCCTACGACGTCAAGAAACACAACCCCGTTCTCGTCATCCTCGGTAATCCGCCCTATTCCGGCCACAGCGCGAACACCGGCGAATGGATTTGCAAGCTTGTCCGCGATTATTATTTCTGCGATGGCAAACCGCTTGGCGAGCGGAACCCCAAATGGCTGCAAGACGACTATGTGAAGTTCCTCCGCTGGGGGCAATGGCGCATTAAACAGACTGGCCAGGGTGTGCTGGCCTTCATTACCAACAACGGCTATCTCGACAACCCGACGTTTCGCGGCATGAGGCAGAATCTCATGCAGACCTTTGATGAAATTTATCTCCTCAATTTGCACGGCAATTCAAAGAAGAGAGAAACTGTCCCCGGCAGTGGTGAAGCGGACAAGAATGTTTTCGACATCCAGCAAGGCGTGGCCATTGGCATTTTTGTCAAATTGCCGCCGGAAGTCCGGGCGAAGAAAAAAAAGACAGCTTTTGCCACCGTGCATCACGGCGATCTTTGGGGTGCAAAACGACAGACGAAATACGCTTGGCTCGACAAGAACCAAGTGGAAAGCACTGACTGGCAAACGCTGGAACCGAATGAGCCACATTATCTTTTTATTCCGCAGGACACCAAGCGGCTCAAGGAATACGAACGAGGCTGGAAGATCACGGATATGATGCCGCTCAACGGTTGGGGAATCGCGACGCGCAAAGATTATTTGCTGGTCGATTTTGATGAACAGGCATTGGTGGAAAAGTTTCGCAAAATCCTTTCACTGCCAATTAACGAAGCCATGAGCCAATTTGAAATCCGGCAAGCTCCGCACTGGAACTTTGCAGAGGCTCGAAAACACCTCCCGAAAGACCCTGCGAATTCGGTTCGCCCGGTTCTCTTCCGTCCGTTCGACATTCGTCATGTCTTTTACGAAAAGGCTATGATTGAGCGGGGGGATCATCGTTTTGATCTGATGCGGCACATGTTCGATTCAAATCTGGCGCTCATAACGGTACGGCGTATCGAAGGCAGCGGAGAGTTCACCCACTTTTTTGCCACCAACCAAATGTCTGTTTTGCATTCGACCTCCTCAAAGGAAGGTAATTTTGTTTTCCCGCTTTATCTCTACCCGAACGGCAAGCTGCCCGAGGCTGATTTATTCGCCCACGAGAATGGCCGCCGACCGAACTTGAGCGCCGCATTCATCAAACAGTTTTGCGAAAGAGTCGATTGCAAGTTTGTGCCAGATGGATTTGGTCGTCCGGCCAGGCGGGAAGTCGGCCCGGAGTGCGTCTTCAATTACGCTTACGCTGTATTTCACAGTCCAACCTACCGTGAACGCTACGCGGATTTTCTGCGTGCGGACTTCCCCCGACTGCCATTAACCAGCAACTGGGATCTCTTTGGAGAATTGGCTGGTCTCGGCGGGTGGTTGGTGGACTTGCACGCCCGCGGACAGGGGAAAAACACGCCAGTTGGTTTTCCCGTGAAAGGAACTGACGCGGTTCGCGACGTTCGTTTTCAACCCGTTAATTCCTTGGTCATTCCAGGTGCAAAACGCATGAGAAGCTCAACCCCATGCGGTCCGGTGGAGACGGGTTCCTGGCCGGATATAAAGGCTGGCCGGGTCTGGATCAATGACCGGCAGTATTTCGAGCCTGTGCCGGAGACGGCTTGGACCTTTCCCATCGGCGGTTATTTGCCCGCCCAACGCTGGCTCAAAGACCGTGTCGGTCGCACTCTTGGTTACGAGGAGCAGGCGGAATATCAACGCATCATCTGGGCGCTGGTGGAAACCAAGCGATTGATGCATGAGATAGATGCCAGCATTAAACACCACGGCGGCTGGCCGCTGAAATAAACACGTTTCTGGAACATGACTTCCGTGTAGGGGTCAGTCCTCACTATTTGCACTTTTGGCCTTTCGCAACAGGTTCGACACGTAGCTCCAACCGCCCATCCGCAATCGCTCCGCGATCCACGCCAGACTCATCGTCGTTGCCGCCCGCAACCGGCCAGCCGGCTTGATCTTGTGCAGGGGTCAGTCCTCACTATTTGCACTTTTGGCCTTTCGCAACAGGTTCGACACGTAGCTCCAACCGCCCATCCGCAATCGCTCCGTGATCCACGCCAGACTCATCGTCGTTGCCGCCCGCAACCGGCCAGCCGGCTTGATCTTGTGCTTGCCGCCATCGCCCCTGGCCACGATCTCAGAAAAGGCTGCTGACCATCGTGCCCATCACGCTCAACGGCCCCGTGTCTTCCAGGCTCTCCGTTGCCTTGTCCAGCTTCTGCATGGAGAGCTTGAGGTTCTTCAACGTGCTGTCGTCGTTGATCAGTTGGCCCACCGTGCCCTGGCCGTGGTTAATCTTCAGCAATATCTGGTGCAGGTTGGTCATGGACCCCGTCGTTTCCACGTAGAGCGTGTCGTCCCGGACGAGCTTGCCAATGGTCCCCTGTCCCGAATTCACGCGGGTCACCGTCTGGTTGAGATTGGTCACCAACTGCCTGGCCTGGCCCGCCAGGCCTTGGAAGTTGGTGGACACATTGCTCACCGTGTTCAGGGCCGAAACGTAAAGCGTGTCCTCGTTGATCAATTTGCCCACCGTCCCCTTGCCTTCGGCAATCCGTTGCGACACCGTCCGGATGTTGGCAATGGTGGCGCTCAAGTTGGTCTGGTTGTTCTTGAGAAAATCGGTGACGGGGCCCAGCAGGTTGTCGATTCGTTCCCCGCTGAAACTCCGCGTCAGGTTCTCCACCCCCGTCGCCACGTTGTCCAGCTTGGTCATCAGCACGCTCAAGTCCGGTTGCTCGGTCGTGTCCAATTGGGCCCCTTCCTCCGCCCGCAAGCCCTTCGCCGTCCCGAAATCAATGGACACGTAGCTCTGCGCCATCAACCCGGTGAACC
>Ga0326728_10004930_pt1 | contig 38629 bp, 33 predicted proteins | sample MB3enrmetagenome_FD_207602 | JGI IMG/M metagenome (GOLD analysis project Ga0326728, IMG submission 207602) | Lab enriched peat soil microbial communities from McLean, Ithaca, NY, United States - MB31MN | ecosystem: Environmental > Terrestrial > Soil > Wetlands > Peat | place: USA: New York... | reverse complement strand
TCCTGGCCCTGCGATGCTGTCATCTCAACAGCCGGTTTGAAGACTACTGGGAAGCACGCCGTGCCGCTTAATGTCCACTTCTGCGTCGCTCACCCGGTCGATTTGTCCTCGCAAGCTCGACCACCTCGCTAGTCCAAAGCCACCCGCGCCCACGCCTTTGATGAGGCCGTTCCCTGTCCATAGGTGAGTGCAGCGCACTACAATTTGCACGAATCCGGCGTCCCTTTTGGTAATCCGAACATTGCTTTATCGTTCACAATATTCACATGGACGAAGGTAATGCTTGTCTGCTTCCAGGTCTCGCGCTGTAGCCTGCCACAGCCCACAACCCGAAAACCTCCGCTTTCACGTTGTACGTCACGCAGCGTAAATGCCTTAATTTCTGGGTAATCCAGCCCCATCGTCACGCGCATCCTCTGAACGTATTGTTTCTGATCCATATCCGGTGCGTCTCTGCGCCCTAACAGCAGTGCGTTTTTCAATTCCGAAGTCTGTTCCTGAATCTTCCCCATGTCAGTCCAGTCGTGCTTGACCTGATCGAGAATCCACCTTTCGATCTCAGGCTTTAAAAATCTGACCTCGGCAGGAGTCAGCGAACCGTACGGGTCGCTCGTGGGCATGGCGGTCGAAGCTACTGCCAATGCGAAAACGATTGCGAGTTTCAACATGTCCGCAGCATAGACTATTTCGAAGAAGCGCTGCTTGGAAATCTCCTGCGTCGTTGTAGAATGGCGCTCCAGAAACAGCTTCATCGCGCCGGCGACACCGCTCCGCTCGAGCCCCGCCACCCCCTCGAGCCGGCACCTCGACTTCAATCTCCCGAACCGTCGAAGTCGGCGAGCGATCTACCGCCACGCTCTCCCAATAAATCCGAATGGCCTCTTTTGCTCGTGCAGTCAGCTCGTCGATAGACTTGCCCGTCACCAGAATCGCAGGCAACTCCGGCACGTAGGCGCTATAGCCCGTCGCATCGCCATCAATCACGAGGGAGTACTTCCGGGTCATTGCTCAGGCTCCTTAATACGAGTCTGCCGCAAAATGGCGCGGTAGGTGCCGGGCCGAACGTCATCCCCCATTGACTTTGTCCTCCCTCTCAGGCCTATTGTCTATGGACCCCACTCGAACGCTCTCGGGAGAAACTCATGAAAGCCAGCGTCTGTTACAGCTACGGTTCACCCGGCGTTCTGCAATGCGCCGAAATTGAAAAGCCAACCCCTGGCGACCACCAAGTCCTGATCAAAGTGCACGCGGCTGCCGTCAATCCACTCGACCTCGGCGAACTGAAGGGCGTGCCACTCATCTTTCAGATTGTCTTCGGACTGCGAAAGCCGACCGCCACGCAGCCCGGCCGGCCGGGCGTTGACGTGGCCGGTCACGTCGAAGCGGTTGGCGGAAAAGTAACGCAGTTCAAACCAGGCGACGCGGTTTTCGGCGTTTGTATCAGCGATCCGCACGCCTCGGGCACAAAAGCCTGGGTCCACCGCCAAGGGGCCTTTGCCGAATATGTCTGTGCTCCGGAGTCCATGTTGGCGATCAAGCCCGATAACGTCACGTTCGAGCAGGCAGCTTCCGTGCCGGTGGCGGCATTCACCGCGTTGCAAGGTCTTCGCGACAAGGGACAGGTCCAGCCCGGACACAAGGTCTTAGTGAACGGCGCCTCAGGAGGCGTCGGCACATTCGCTGTGCAGATCGCCAAGGCGTTCGGCGCGGATGTCACCGGCGTATGCAGTACGAGAAATATGGATATGGTCCGATCCATTGGCGCCGATCACGTCATCGACTATACCCAGGACAACTTCACGAAACGCGGGGAACATTACGACCTGATTCTCGACTGCGCCGGAAGCCAGTCATTGTCGGCCTGCCGGCGCGTCTTGAATCCCCGCGGAAAATGCATCCTGGTCGGCGATATGACCGGCCGGGGCGCGGGAGGTAGTTTGTCCCGTTTGATGGCAGCGCTCATTCTGTCATCCTTCGCGAGCCAGAAGTTCGTCATCTGCCTGGCGAAGCCGAAACAAACGGACCTCATCGTCATGCACGGCCTCATGAAGGCCGGCAAAGTAAAACCGGTCATCGACAAGCGTTACCGATTGACCGAAGTTCCTCAGGCGATCCGCTATCTGGCAGAAAAACATGCTCGGGGAAAAGTAGTCATCACGATGGAAGACACCAACAAACCCTGACTATGTGCGGCCCGGCACTTCGACCTCAATCGCCCGAAGCGTTGACCCGGGACTTTAATGACCCAGCACCGCTGCCAGCTTCGCCCGCACCTCGCCCGTCACTTCGTCGGTGCAACGCCCGAGCCGTTCGGCCTGGCGCGCTTTCCAATCGATGCTCTTGACGTGATCAGCCAGAATGACGGCAGCTGCGCCGCAGCCGCTAGGGACAGCCACTTCGAACGGATATCCTTTGACTTGATTCGTGACGGGGCACACCAGCGCCAGGCCGGACCTCGCGTTGTACATCTTCGGACTCAGCACCAGTGCTGGGTGCCGGCCTGCCTGCTCGCGGCCCGCTTGCGGGTCGAACGTCAACCAAATGAAATCGCCTGCATCCGGCACAAACGCCGCCTTCACGAGGGCTCCTTACCTTGGCGCCGGCCCCAGTCTGCTTCCCGATGACGGTTCTTCGGCGTGATCCGGGCGACCAGCTCCGACAGTTCGTACTTCCGCTGGGCCGGGCGCAAAACGATGCGTCCCTCTCGGTCAGGCGCCAGTTTCACGCAATCTCCTTCACCGAGGCTGGCCTGTTTGGCGATCGCGAGGGGAATCCGCACAGCCAAGCTGTTCCCCCATTTAGAAATAGTGGATTCATTTCGCATATGTATCTACTTTGAGTATACGTCCGGTTTTGCGGCGATCCGGCCGGAAACCGGACACCCCCAACTGATCAGGCACCCATCACGCCTCCCGGCGCCACACCGCGCTATATAATCGACTCGTGCTCAACCGACTCACCCGCCGTGCCGCGGGAAAAACAATATTGACGGGCCTGGCCGCGGGGTCCGCGCTCTCTGCCGCCACAAAGCAGCCGCTCGGTTTCCAGCTCTACACCATCCGCAACCTGGTTCCCGATCACGCGCGCGAAGCGCTCGAGCGCGTGGCGAAGATCGGGTACCGGGAGATCGAGACGGACGGCGCCTCGAACAGACTCGTGCTTCCGCTATGCAAGCAATTCGGCCTTGCCGCCGTGAGCGCGCATTACGCCACACCGCTGGTGACGGGAAACTTCGCCGCGTGGAAGGACGAGTATCCGCAAGGCCGGCCGGCGGGTTTCACCTGGGAAAAAGCCGTGGACGAAGCCGCGAAAGCCGGTTTGCGGTTCATGGTGATTGCTTATCTCATGCCTGCCGAGCGCGGATCGCTCGACGAATTTCGCCGCTATGCCGATCTGTTCAACCGGGCGGGAGAAACCGCACGCAAGGCCGGCATCCGCCTTTGCTATCACAATCACGCGTTCGATTTCGGGCCTAAACAGGGTTTCCGGCCGATCGACGTGTTCGCGGAGCGGTTCGACCCCAAGCTGGTGGGGTTCGAGATGGATGTCTTCTGGGTGAGCGTGGCGGGCCTAGATCCCGTCGCGCTGCTGGGAAAGTGGAAGGGGCGCGTGCCGCTCCTCCATTTGAAAGACAAAGCGCCGGGGCTGAAGACGCACTTCTCGGAAGATCTGCCGCCCAACGCGTTCCGCGAGGTCGGACTGGGTGTGCTGGATTTCTCCAAGATTCTGGCGGCCGCGCGCGCGGCGGGCGTCGAGCATTACTTCGTCGAGCAGGACGAAGTGGCGGAAGATCCTGTGGAGAGCCTGGGGTACAGCTTCCGGGCGCTGGAGAAGCTTGGATTTTGACTTCGTGGCGCGAGCTTTAGCTTGCAGCGTCGAACTTTAGTTCGACGGTCTGCCGTCTGAAGCTGTGCGCCACCTCGGTGTCCCTAGCGCAGTTCGCCAATCCGGTGCAGCTTCATCAAATTGGTCGTGCCGGGGCGGCCAATGGGCTGGCCTGCGACAAATACCACTGGATCGCCCAGGTGCAGCAGGCCGCGATCAATTAACAAGCGGTCCATCTGGGCCATCATCTCGTCGGTCGAGCCGACTTCAGGAGCCAGCACGGGCTGCACACCGTAGTGAATCAGTAACTGGCGCGCCACGACTTCGCTGGGCGTGATGGCGTAGATGCAGACCGGCGGACGGTAACGCGAAATCAACCGTGCGCTGGAACCGCTGGAGGTGAATACTACGATGGCGCTGGCGCGCGCGTCGCGAGCCGCGCGATAGGCGGCATCGGCGACAATCTCGGCGGGCGACGGCTGGTGGGTCGGAGGCAGTTCGTGAAAACCGTGCTTGTTGATGGAGGCCTCGGCTTCGGCGGCGATACGGGCCATGCACGCGGCGGCCTCGGCAGGGTATTTTCCGACGGAAGTTTCGGCGGAGAGCATCACCGCATCGGTGCCGTCGTAGATAGCGTTGGCCACGTCGCTCACCTCGGCGCGCGTGGGCATGGGGTGCTCGATCATGGACTCGAGCATCTGCGTCGCGGTAATCACGAACTTCCCGCGGCGGCGGGCATGGCGGATGATAGCTTTCTGGATGGGCGGCACGCGCTCAAGCGCCATCTCGACGCCGAGATCCCCGCGCGCCACCATGACGCCGTCCGCTTCGGCGAGAATCTCGTCGATGTGGTCCCAGGCGTCGGGCTTTTCGATCTTGGCCGTAACGCGCGCCGGCCGGCTGCCAATGCGATGCTTCAGCAGCGCCACGTCTTCGGCCGTGCGCACGAATGAAAGCGCAATCAGATCGACTCCGGCGCTCAAGGCGAACTCGATGTCAGCCAGATCCTTCTCGGTGAGTGAGGGTGCGCTGATGTTCACACCAGGCAGGTTGATGCCCTTGTTGCTGCCGACCGTACCACCGGAGACCACGCCAAAGCGGACGCGCACGCCGTCGCTTTCGATGGCGCGCAGTTCGACCGCGCCATCGGCCAGCAAGACGCGGTCGCCCGGCCGGACATCCTGCGCGAACTTGGTGTATGTGGTGGAGGCGCAGGTGCCGTTGCCGATCACACGCTCGGTCGTGATCGTGAACTCCGCGCCGGTCGGGATCACACAGTGTTCGCTTTCACATTTGCCGAGACGAATCTTAGGACCTTGCAAATCGAGCAGCAGCGCCGCCTGCCGCCGCTGGTCTGCCGCGATGGCGCGAACGGCGGAGATCCGCACAGCGTGCTCGGACTGAGTTCCATGCGAGGCGTTGAGCCGGAAAATGGAAACACCAGCGGCCATCATCGCGCTCAATACGGTGGGCGAATCCGTAGCTGGCCCCAGCGTGACAACAATTTTGGTGTTCGACAGGTCGCGCGTTACCATAGTCAATTCTCACACTATGCCTTTGTTACAAGTTGTGATTCTGGCGCTCATCCAGGGTATCGCGGAATTTCTTCCGATTAGCAGTTCGGCGCACCTGATCATCGCGCCCTGGCTGCTGGGCTGGCAGGACCCCGGCCTGACGTTCGATGTCGCGTTGCACGTGGGCACACTCGTCGCGGTGGTTGCCTACTTCTTCCGCTCCTGGGTGCAGATTATCTTGCACGGCTTCGGCATCCAGTATGGAAATGACGAGATGCTGCGGCAGAATCCGCGCTTGCTTTGGCTGCTGGTGATCGGAACCATTCCGGGCGGGATTGCCGGGTTTCTGTTCGAAAAGCAGGCGGAAAGCACGTTCCGCAGTCCGATTCTGATCGGCGCCATGATGATCCTTATGGGAGCGGTGATGTGGATCGCCGAGCGGGTGGGTAAGCGCCAGAGAAACCTGGGCGCGGTGAACACAACGGACTCGCTAACCATCGGCGCAGCGCAGGCTCTGGCGCTGATCCCGGGAGTTTCCCGCAGCGGAGTCACCATTACCGCGGGTTTATTTCGTAACTTAGATCGCGTTGCTGCGGCACGGTTTTCGTTCCTGCTTGCCACTCCAATTATCGCGGGTGCGGCCGTCAAGAAGCTGTATGATGTGCTTAAACACGGTGGCATTCCCGTGGACATGCACATGCCGTTCGCTCTGGGAATTGTGGTGAGCGGGCTGTCCGGTCTGGCAGTGATTGCGTTCTTCCTCCAATTTTTGCAGCGCCGTGGATTATATTTCTTCATTTACTATCGGATTGTTTTTGGCATAATAGTGATTGCTCTGGCTATCGCCCGCCCGCCAGCGGGATGAAGTTTCTTTCTCCAACTGAGTCCAAGCGCCTCAACGAGGTCCTGGGGTTCGTGTTTCTTGCGTTGGGACTCCTGGTGTTGTTCAGCCTGGTCTCCTACCGGACCTACGATCCCTCCTGGAATACCGCTACCGCTAGCGCGCGCCCGCAGAACTTGGCCGGCTACGTTGGTTCGTATCTCTCTGATTTGCTTCTCCAGACCTTCGGACTCGCAGCGCTCCTGATTCCGGTCGGCGTGTTTGTGCTCGGCTGGAAGTGGATTCGCTCGGAAGCCATCGTGGATCCGGGCGTGAAGCTGGCCGGCTTCCTGCTGCTGGGAGCGAGTCTTTCCGCTGGCTTGGGTGAAGGCCCTGAGGTTCACATTTTCGGATTGCCAGTGAGCGGCCTCGTCGGCATGCTGCTCGCGCACGCGCTGATCCAAGGATTGAATCGAGCGGGCGCGGTGCTGGTTACGCTGACCGCCATGGTAGTCTCCGTGTACCTGGTTTCGACGTTTACTCTTTCCGTGCTGCAAGGCTGGCTGGCAGTGCCGATGGCGTGGCTGCATTTACCGATGGAACAGATCCGCGAGTGGATGGCGGAGCGCCGCAAGCGCAAGATCGAGCAGCGCCGCGAGAAGGCACGGCTCAAGGCAGAAGAGCGGGCCGCCGCACGAGCCGCACGCCGCCAGCCCGTAGAGGCACTGGTCTCCGAGCCGGAACCTTCACCGATGGTCATCGAACCGGGCGAGCAACCCGCCGCGCCGCCGGCGCTGGATTTCGCGCCTGAGGACATTCCGATCGTTCCGCTGGAAGAGCCCGCCCTCCCCGAGCCGGTATCACGGCGTGCCGCCGCCGAGCCGCGCCACGCCTCGGCAAGCTTCCGGCTACCATCGACAGACCTATTGAACGAAGCTCCCGGCCGCTCGGCGTACGATGAGCAGGAGCTGAAAGAGATCGCAGCGCGCGTGAAAGCGAAGTTCGAAGAGTTCAACGTGCTGGGATCGGTAGTGCAGATCAACCCCGGCCCCGTGGTGACGACCTTCGAATTCAAGCCGGAAGCCGGTATCAAGTACACGCGCATCACGACGCTCAACGAGGATCTGTGCCTCGCCTTGCAGGCGGAGTCGATTCTCATCGAGCGTATTCCAGGGAAGCCAACGGTCGGCATCGAAGTTCCCAACACGCGGCGTGAGCTCATCAGCTTGCGCGAGGTTTTCGAATCCGACGAGTTCGCGGCTTCACAGTCGCGGCTTACGCTTTCGCTGGGCAAGGACATCAACGGGCGCATCAAAGTAGCGGCGCTCGAGTCCATGCCGCACATGCTCATCGCCGGTTCAACCGGATCGGGCAAGAGCGTTATGATCAATTCGCTCATCATGTCGGTGCTCTACAAGTCGACGCCGGATGATGTGCGCCTGATCCTGGTGGACCCCAAACGGCTGGAGATGGGCTTGTACGAGGGCATTCCGCACCTGCTCACGCCGGTGATCACGGACCCGCGCAAGGCCACCAATGCGCTGCGCAACGCGGTGCTCGAGATGGAGCGGCGGCTGCGCGTGCTGGCGGAACAGGGCGTGCGCAACATCGACCAGTACAACAAGAAAATCCGCAAGCTCCAGCAAGAGGTGCCGCGCGACCTGTTCGACGAGTCAGGCGAAGAGCCGCAGCCGCTACCTTATATACTGATCCTCATCGACGAATTGGCCGACCTCATGATGATCGAAGGCCGCAACGTCGAGGAATCCGTCACGCGCTTAGCGCAAATGGCGCGCGCCGTGGGCATGCACCTGGTGCTGGCGACACAACGGCCGAGCGTCGATGTCATCACCGGGCTCATCAAAGCCAACTTCCCCGCCCGCATCAGCTTCCGCGTGGCCACGCGCGTGGACTCGCGCACGATTCTCGACGTGATGGGCGCCGAGCACCTGCTGGGCAAAGGCGACATGCTGTTTCTCCCGCCCGGTTCTTCGCGCCTCACGCGCGTGCACGGAGCGTTCGTCACCGAGACCGAAATCAATCGCGTGGTGGATTTCTGGAAGGAGCAGGCCGCGCCGGAGTACGATCAATCGCTGCTGCTTGCGCCGCCCACCGAAGAAGGCGAAGTCCCGGAGGAGAGCGGCATTTCGGACGAGCAGGACCCCATGTACGAAGAAGCTCTGCGCGTGGTGCTGGAAATGGGCAAGGCGTCCACTTCGACGCTGCAACGGCGCTTGCGCCTGGGCTACGGCCGGGCGGCGCGCATTCTCGACATGATGTATCGCGATGGCATCATCGGCCCACCGGATGGCTCGAAGCCGCGTGAGGTGTTGAAGCGGCCGGAGTGGATGCAAGAAGTGGAAGGGCCGGTGCGGTAGCTTTACCTGCCGTACGCCACCTCGGGTGTCACGATGTCTTCCTTCGCTTGCGGATCGCCCTTCGCCGGGCCGTGCCAGACGCTGCCTCCGAATGTCGTGACGTAGATCTTGGACGAATCCGCGGGATCGGGAATCACGCGGTGGCCCCATTTGAAGTTGAAGCCTCGGATGCGCTGCCAGGTCTCGCCGCGATCATCGGAGCGCCAGGCCGACGAGGAGAATCCGCAAGCATATAAGGTGTCAGGATGGCGGAAATCGATGGTCACGTCGTAGACGTACTGATCCTTCGACAGCGTGTTGCGCCATGTGCGTCCGCCGTCACTGGAGATCCAGACGCCGCCGGAGATCGCATGGTCTGTGGACGTACGGCCCCACGCCGCCAAGTAGAGCCGCGCGGAATCTCGCGGGTCAATGGCAATGCCGTTGGGACCGTTGACGCCCGTCGGCAGCTTGATTTTGCTCCAGTGCGCAGCGGCATCAGTCGAGCGGTAGAGCCCGCCATCGCCCGAGTTCCCGAAGCTGCCATCCTCGCTGCGGCGTGCCACAACGACGTACAGCGCGTGATCCGGCCCTTGCGCCAGCCGCCACGCAAACGGTTCCTTCTGCGGGAGGCCATCGTTTTGCAGGCTCCAACTCGTTCCGCCGTCAGTGGACTTGAAAACACCGCGCCCAAAACCGGTGACGTAGAGCACGCGCGCGTTCTCCGGACTCGACTCATCCAGCAGAATGTGCGTCGCGGCGATTTGCGGCATCCCATAGTTCGACACGTGCCAGGTGCGGCCGCCATCCTGGCTCATTACCACGCCACCCTCAAACGTAGCAACCGAGTCGCGCCGCCACATTTTCGGGCGTGGCAGATCGTGAACGCCGCTCGTCACCGCCCACGCCCGGCCGCGCACCTTGGGATCGAATACCATCCAATAGGTCGTGTTGGTCCAGTCGCGGGGAACGGTCCCGGTCGCGCTCACCCATCCCCGTCCACCGTTCTCGCTGCGAAACACTCCAATGTCGGTGTACGTGATGAACATGCGTTGCGGATCGAATGGGTCGAAATGCACGCCGTAGTTGGTGGTGACGTCGAGCCCGGTCGTCGTGTAAGAGCCGTCGCCGGTACGCCGTGAATAGACGCCCTCCCAGTTGCGGCCGCCATCGCGCGTACGCATGGTGCGGCCATCATCGGTGCCAAAGCAAAGATTGGGGTCATCAGCCGCCACCGTCAGGTTCAGCGGTTTGTCGCCCCATTTCGGACCGAAGCGCTGCGAAACCCAGACATCGTGGATGTTGCTTCCGGCCTGCCTGACAGCTTCTTTCCAGGCCAGCGTCCAGGTGCGCCCGGCATCCGTGGTCTTCGCGACGCCAAAGAAATGCTCACCCCCCACGGAAAGATGGCCGTAGGAAAGGTATGCCACCTCGCCGTGATGCGCGCTAGCCGCGATGGCTTCGAACTCCGGCGCCTCGCCAGGCAACCGCGATTCCCGCCACGATGCACCGCCATCCTCCGACACGAACAACCCGTGCTCCGCGGCGGCGTAGATCACCGCCTTGCCGGCCGAGAAGCCGAGTGCCACATCCACGAAGGACGTGACTCCTTTGGCTGCGGCGCCACGCTGCCAGGCCCCGGCCTTCCTCATTGCCACCGAGTTTTCCCCGATCACGTAGATGGTGCGATCCTCACGAGGTGAGCGGGCATCGATCGTGATGAACCGTCCGCCGCCCGCGAGATCGGCCGCGTCTTTCCACGTCTTGCCCCAATCCGCTGAAATGAACAGCCGCGAGGCCCGATTCCGGCGCATCGCGGCATAAAGAACGTGCGAATCGGCCGGATCCACGGCCAGCGCCTGGATTTCTCCCGGATCACCGGCGGAGCTGGCAATAAAGTTCATGGCGTGATCACCGTTCTCAAAAACGCCGGTTACCGTCGCCGGATCGGGATAAACCAGCCGCCACGCGCCGCCCGCATCCGTGCTGCGCCAAAGCGCGCCGGCCCGGCCACTGGAACCTTCGCCGGATGTGCGGGTGTAGACGGTACGAGCGTCATTCGGGTCAAAGATGAAACCCTTCGACACTTGGCCAAGGCTGAACATACGCCAGGAATCGCCGCCGTCGTGGGAAACGTACGCGCCCGTCATATCGCAAGCCACGAAGACGTCGTTCGGGTTTTGCGGATTGATCGCCGGGAAGAACTGCGCGCCACCGCCGCCCGGGCCAATAATCTCCCACGCGTCTTGGCGGGCAGCCCCGTAACTCGCGGCTAACAACGCCGCACTGGTAAGAAGGATTTTGCGGATCATGCTTATATCCTGAAGTGGCCGGCTCGCGCCAATCGCACGGGACTACTTGCCCAGCCGCTTTTTCAGATACTCTTCATATTCCTTTTTCAACTCCGGGTCCGCCGGGCTGGGATAAATTTCGCTCGACTTGTATTTGCCCGTGAGCAGCTTCATCTTGGTCCACTCGTCGTGAATGTGTGTCACGTCGGCTTTGTCGAGGACCTTTTGTACAGCCTCCGGTGGAATGAAGTAAACACCCTCGCGGTCGCCGAACACAACGTCTCCCGGCATGACGGTAACGTTGCCGATGCGAACGGGAATATTCACGCCCGTGAGCATCACGTTGCCGATCGGCGTTGGATGCGCGCCGCGGAAGTAAAGCGGCATCCCGATCGGAAAAATGCCTTCGAGATCGCGGACCGCGCCATCCACCACAAGGCCCGTCTTCGTCTCCGCGTAAATCGCCGTAGCGAGATTGTCGCCAACGATGGTGCCGTTCTCGATCTTCCCGAACAGATCGACCACCAGCACGTCTCCCGGCTGAAGCGAATCGATGACGCGCTGATTCGCATTGTCGCGTTCCCTGCCGTTGCCCCGCGCGCGAGCCTGGGCATGGGCTTCGGAAACGTCGGCAACGTCGGGCCGGTACGGCATGAACTGCGCCGTAACAGCCCGGCCCACCAGCTTCTTCTCGGGATGCAGAATCTGCCAATTGCCTTCGTACTGATTGCGGAACTTTTCGCCGGGAAGTACCGCCCACACTTCCTCGGCCGAGAGATCCTTGCACTTTTCAAGAAGGGCGTCTGGAACCTTGGGACGCCCGTCCTCGAAGCGGTCGAAGGGATTCTTCTGCGTGTACTCGATCATCTGCTCGCGCGTGAAGGTGAAAATCTGAGCAGCGGACGGCAAGGCAAAAGACAAAAGGCAAAGGGCAAAAGGCAAAAGTTTCATCGGCTGCAATTTATCACAGCGGCGCGCTATTTGTTCGTGAGCGCGGCTACGCCGGGCAGTTCTATTCCTGCGAGGAATTCGAGCGATGCACCGCCGCCCGTCGAGACGTGGGAGATCTTATCGGTCACCCCGGCGGACTTCACGGCTTTCTCCGAATCGCCTCCGCCTACCACCGACACCGCTCCGGATTCCGCTACTGCCTTCGCTACGGCTACTGTTCCTTTATCGAACGGCGGCTTTTCGAACACGCCCATAGGGCCGTTCCAGATGATTGTCTTTGCACCGGAAATAACTTTCGAAAACGCGTCAATCGTCCTTGGGCCGATGTCCACGCCCATCTTGCCGTCGGGGACGGTATCGACCACTTCGTTCGGCGCGCCTTCTTTCAGCTCTGTTACTACCACGTGATCGACCGGCAGGAGGAGCTTCGGGCCCAGCTTCGCCAGCAGGTCACGCGCCAGATCGAGCTTGTCATCTTCCACCAGTGACTTGCCGGTCGGCTGGCCTTGTGACTTCAAAAACGTGTACGCCATCGCACCGCCGATCAGCAGCTTGTCGACAGTCTTCGCGAGGTTGGAAATCACTTCGATCTTGTCAGACACCTTCGCGCCGCCCAGAATCGCCACCGCGGGCCGCGCCGGATTTGTCGTGACCATCCCCAGATACTTCAGCTCCTGCTCCATCAGCAAGCCGGCGGCGGCTTTGGGCACGAAAGCAATCATGCCGACCGTGGATGCGTGCGCGCGGTGCGCCGATCCGAAAGCGTCGTTGACGTACAGATCGCACAACGCGGCCAGCTTCTTCGAGAATCCCGGATCGTTCTTTTCTTCCTCCGGATGAAAGCGGAGATTCTCCAGCAGCAGCACTTCGCCGGGCGCGGGCTTCATCGCCTCCACTTCCGGTCCGATACAGTCCGGCGCCATTTTGACTGGGCGTCCCAGAAGCTTCTCAAGCCGCGCGGCCACCGGTTTCAGGCTCATCTCAGGATTGGGCTTGCCTTTCGGACGGCCCAGATGCGACGCCAGGATCAGCCCCGCGCCATGCTCCAGCGCGTACTGAATGGTCGGCAGCGAGGCCTTGATGCGCTTGTCGCTGGTGATTTCCTGGCCCCCGGGAGCGAGCGGCACGTTAAAATCCACTCGAATGAAAACACGTTTGCCTTTCAGGTCAAGATCGCGAATCGATAATTTCGGCATGATTTCCTCACCATCATTGTAATGAATGGCGGCGGTTTCGATACAATCTCCGGTAATCATGCTCCATCGAACTGTTCTCATCTTGGCACTGTCCTTCTCGCTTGTCGGACAGGCGCCCCAGGACTGGACGCATTACGTCCGCATTGGCGGCAACTCGCTTGAGCTCAACCGCGTCGACCGCATCGTCGCCGACGCCGAAGCCTCCCACGTTTTCGGTATCGAAACCGACAACGACATTCCGGGCCGTTACGAGAGCTTTCTCGATCCCACCGAGAAGCTGAAGGCCATCCACGCGGTGGCGGAGAAAGCGCACGCCGCCCACAACTACGCGTTCGTCTATATCGCCGGGCTCGAGTGCATCACGGACCACGCCGATGCCCGGCCCCACACTTTCGCCAAGGATCATCCCGGCTGGCTGCAACGCAAGATCACCGGAGAGCCAGCCATCTTCACCGGCGGCACGGCATTCTGGATCGTCAAGGGTGACGAGGACGTCTGGGTCAGCCCCTACGTGCCGGAGTGGCGCAAGATCTACATGCAGCGCGTGCGGCAGATCGCAGCCACCGGCATCGACGGCATCTATGTCGACATTCCGTACTGGATGACCCACTTCAAGGGCTGGGAAGACTCCTGGACCAGCTTCGACGACTACACGGTCGCCGCGTTCCGCGCCAAGACCGCGCTCAACGCCAAGACGGATCTGCGCCTCGGCGACTTCCGCGATGCTAATTTCCGCAAATGGGTGGACTTTCGAATCGAGACCATCACGGACTTCATGAAGGAAATCGACGCCAACGCCAAGGCCGCAAATCCGAAATGCAAAACCATCGCCGAGATCTATCCAGGCATCGAAGACAACGTGATTCGCTTCGGATCGGACGTGTGCCGGCTCTACGGGGTCGTCGACACCATTGCGCACGAGTACGAACCCGGCAAGGGCGACCACATGGCAGCCTCCCGCAGCCCGCAGGAATGGTTCGACTATTTCACCGGTCTCGCTTCGTTCCGCGCCTTCGCGCAGGGCAAGCCGTCGTGGATGCTCAACTATTCCTGGGATGGCGTGAAGAGCGTTGGCCCGCGCGAGGCCATGAAGAACCTGTTCCTCGCGCAGATCACCTTGAACACGAACCCATGGGATGCGCGCGGCCACGTCATGTCCGAATCGAACGACATCGCGACGCGCACCCAGGTGTTCAAGTGGATTCAGGAACACGAGAAGACGTTCTATCTGCCGCGGACACCCATCCATCCCGTCGGCGTCTATTTCTCTCCGAAAACGCGTGACTACTTCGTCAAGGCGTTCATGGAGTCGTATAAGGGGACGCTCATTCAACTCATGCAGTCTCACGTAGAGTTTCAAGTGGTCACGCCGCGCACGCTGGCCGAGTTCAAAGGCCGCGTCCTGATTCTGCCGGATGTGCGGTGCCTCACCGAACCGGAAATCGCAGCGCTGAAGACCTATGCCGATTCCGGCGGATTTCTCGCCGCGACCGGCGAGACCGGTGATTACGACGATAGCGGCGCCCCGCAGAGCCCCAATCGCTTCCGTGGGACGCTTGGAGCCCGCGTACACTATCACGCCAACGCAGGCGCCGGCTTCGTCGGCGAACTCCTCCGCGCGACGAAGTTTGAACCGGCGATCCAAGTCGAAGCTTCGCCGTTCGTCTACGCGCAGCCCGCTTCGGTTGACGGCAAGCTCCACATCTTCATCGCGAATTTCAACGGACTGGAGCCCAACCGCAAACTCACCCAAACGCCGCAAACCGGCGTGCGCGTCAGTTTTCCCGCCGATGGGCCGCGCAAAGTCCACGCGCTTCCCTTTCTCGGCAGCCCGCAGGAAATCCCCGCGACATGGAACAACGGACGCCTCTCCTGTACTCTGCCTGCGATCGATAAAGGCATGGTGGTGTGGATGGAGTGACGGCGACGCTTCGGTTCTACAATCTCTAGATGCACACACGACGCGCTATCGCCCTGGTCCCGTTCCTGGCCGGGGCGCTCGCGGCCCAGCAGTCTTTCACACTCGAGCAAGTCACGTCTGCGCCGTTTCCGTCGGACCTGGTGGCTTCGGCTACAGGCGGAAAAGTCGCGTGGCAACTGAATGCCCGGGGCGTGCGCAATCTGTGGGTCGCCGCGCCGCGGGATTATCGCGGCCGCCAGATCACCTCCTACACAGAAGACGACGGGCAAGAGATCAACCATGTGCAGTGGACGCCTGATGCGCGATCCGTTGTGTACGTGCGTGGCGGCGATTTCGAAATGGGGCGCGAAAATCCCAATCCGCGCAGTGATCCCGCCGGCGTGGAGCAGGACATCTGGATCGCTCCTGCGGATGGCGGCGCTTCCCGCAAGATCGCCGAAGGACATTCGCCGGCGATTTCACCGAAAGGGGATCGCGTTGCGTTCATCCAGAAGGACCAGGTTTGGATGGCGCCGCTTGATGGCGCGGAGAAACCTGTTCAAGCCGTGCATGCCCGTGGCAAGGCGCAATCGCTCCGCTGGTCGCCCGATGGAACGAAACTCGCGTTTGTGAGTTCGCGCAGTGACCACAGCTTTATCGGGGTGTTCGAGCCGGCGGCGAAAACTCTGCGCTATCTCGATCCGGGCGTTGACCGCGATTCCAACCCTACGTGGGCGCCTGACTCCCACCAGATCGCGTTTGTGCGCATTCCCGCGACGCACGAGGTTTTTGGGCCGCAACGCACGGCGCAGCCCTGGTCCATCCGCGTAGCCGACGTGACTACTGGTGAGGGGCGCGAAGTCTGGCGCGCGCAAGAGGGCCGCGGCAGTATGTTTCACGGCATCGCGGCGGAGAACCAGTTGCTGTGGATAGGCGATCGCATTGTGTTCCCTTGGGAAAAGACAGGGTGGCTTCATTTGTATTCGCTGCCTGTGGGCGGCGGCGCCGCAGTCGAACTCACGCCGGGCGATTTCGAAGTCGAGGACGTCACCCTCAGAAGGAACACCGGCGAAATCGTCTTCTCTTCCAACCAGGGCGACATCGATCGGCGTCATCTATGGAGAGTTGCCATCGATCATCCCGGCCCCATTCGCGTCAGTTCCGGCCAGGGCCTGGAGTGGTCGCCGGTGGTGACGAGCGACCTTGGCGACATCGCCTACCTTCATTCCGACTTCCGCGAACCTGGTCGCGCTGCCATCGTCAGCCCCACCGTTTCGAAGGATCTCGCGCCCGAGACGATTCCGGCGGATTTTCCCGACGCGCAACTCGTCCCGCCGCAACCAGTGATGATCTCCGCTGCTGACGGGGTGCAGATCCACGCGCAGCTTTTTCTGCCGCGCAACCTGTCCGCGGGCGAACGCCGGCCCGCCGTCGTTTTCTTTCACGGAGGATCGCGACGCCAGATGCTGCTCGGCTGGCATTACATGTACTACTACAACAATGCCTACGCGATGAATCAGTATCTGGCGAGCCAGGGCTTCATCGTGCTCTCCGTGAATTACCGCAGCGGGATCGGATACGGCCTGGATTTTCGCGAGGCGCTCAACTACGGCGCGCGCGGCGCGAGCGAATTCAATGACGTGCTCGGCGCGGGACTCTATCTTCGCAATCGTGCCGACGTTGATCCCGCACGCATCGGCGTTTGGGGCGGGTCATACGGTGGTTATCTCACCGCCCTCGCGCTCGCGCGCGCGTCCGATCTATTCGCCGCCGGCGTCGATTTTCACGGCGTCCACGATTGGAACGTCGTGATTGGTAATTTCGACTCGATCTACAATCCGCAGAAGCAGCAGGAGGCCGCGCGGATCGCGTTTGAATCGTCGCCGATGGCGTCGGTGAAAACCTGGCGCTCGCCCGTTCTGCTGATTCATGGGGACGACGATCGCAATGTGCCGTTCAGCGAAACCGTCACGCTCGCGGCCGCGCTGCGGAAGCAGGGCGTGCAATTCGATGAGCTCATTTTCCCGGATGAGGTTCATGACTTCCTACTGTACAGGCATTGGGTAGAGGCGTACCGGGCGGCGGAGGAGTTTTTGCGGAGGAAGTTGGGGAGGTAGGGGTGAACGGCCCTGTCAGTTAAGAGTCATCCGGTTACGAGCACGTGGTAATCCGGCTAGAGCTGCATCCCGATGCTACACTGGCCGTCGAATAACCGATGAGCGTTGTCAAGCTAATCCGAGCTATTTCAACCGGCACGCTAGAGTTAATCATATTGACTGTTGCGGTCTTCCTGGCTGTTGCAGCGACTGTTGCGGCACTATCTGCCAGCGCCCCATCCGCACAAGACCTGTGCAACCGTGTACAGCCTGGAATGACTGCAGAGGAAATCGAGGCGGCCATGCCGCTGTTTCAGGGATGGTACATTCTCCGCGATGACGGAACGCTCGTCGTTTCCGCCCATCCGCACTACAGCAGTTCCCCGGTTTGCAGAATTGCGATCGATTCCGCGACGCATCGTGCAACCGGCAAGTCCGTTGGCCCCGTGCAGCGAGGGGACTGGCCTTCGCTATGACCCGTTTCGTGCCGAAGCGTTCCGACTGGGTTCTGCTTGTTGTGGCCGTTCTCCTGAACTGCTGGTACATGCTACCTCTGCTACTGCACGGATACGGCACGGCGTCGTTTGCCGCCGGTTATCGCAAGGTGCACATTGGCATGAGCTGGCAAGAATGGCAGACCCTAGAGAAGCAATATGGTGTTGAGTGCGTGTGTGACGCAACCTCCTGTTATGTGGACGACCTTTTGCGTGAGTACAACGTCAATTTCCGAAAGAGGGACGGGGAACCCCTGAGAATCTACGCAAAACGCGCCTACCTGCATTTTCAACTCAAGCCTTACTATTGGTGACCGTCCTAGTGGTCGTCGAGGCCACGAATCAGTCGCAACGGAGACAGCAACCGACATGTGCATAGGCCCGAGGCTGCCCTTCCCACCCGCTTACTTCCCCAAAAAGAAGTTCCCCACGAACAGCGCGTCAATCCCCGACGAATAGAAGCTTCGCACGGCATCGCGCGGGGTGCAGACTAGCGGCTCGCCGAAGAGGTTGAAGGACGTGTTGTAGAGCACTGGGAGGCCGGTCTTCTTGCCCGCGGCGTGCAGGAGCTTCCAGTAGAGCGGATTGTCTTCCTCGGCGACGGCGTGGACGCGAATCAGGTCGCGGCCTAATAGCGCGCTCTTGAATGTTTCGCGGTGCTGTTCGCGCACACGTCCTGCGGTCGCGAGATAGCGTGCATTGCTGCCCACTTCGAAGTACTCGCCCGCCAGTTCCGCCGGCACCGACGCCGCGAACTTGCGAAACGATTCCCGATGTTTGATGTACGCGTTGAGATTCTCCGCCGAGTAGGGATCGTGCGGCGAGGCCAGAATGCTCCGGTTGCCCAGCGCGCGCGGCCCGAATTCCATGCGGCCGTGCATCCACGCCACGATCTTGTTCTCGCTGAGCTGCGCGACGGCGGTGTCGATGAGTTCGCCCGCCGTCAGCAAATAGCGGAACCGCAGCTTGCAATTCTCCAGCACCTGTTTGATCTGCTCAGCCGAGTACCCAGGCCCCCAGCACAGGTTCCCGAGCGAAACTCGCTGCGTCTCGTTGTACAGTCCGTGCCACGCTTCGAACACCGCGCCCAGCGCTGTGCCGGAGTTGCCTCCCGCGGGCTGCACGAACACGCCGGAGAACTTTCCAGAAGATTCCAGCGCCTCTACTAACAGCGCGTTCATCGCGAGTCCGCCGGCCAGGCACAAGTTGCCGCCATCACCCGCCATGGACAGCACGGTTGACTCAATTGCATGCTGCAAGCCCGCTGCGAGGCGCGCCTGCTCGGCTTTGGGAATCTCCGCGCGGTCCGGCAAGCCGAGCCGCTCGAAGAATTTGGCACTGAACCCACCATGCGTCACGCGCTCCGCATCGAAGTGGGAACGGTCCAGGCTCGGCCAACCGCCCGCCGCGCACTGCATGATTTCCAAAAACAAATCGCGATGCCCGTCCGTAGCGGTCGCCGATAGCCACTGCACTTTGTGTTCATCCGCGCCGGCGTTGAAGCCCAGCAGCTCCGTGACGCGACCGTAAATCTCACCCAGCGAATCCGGCGAGTACAGCTCTTTATCGAGCCGCAGCAACTGCCCGCCTTCCGCATGCCAGCGCGAGCCACAGCGAAAATCGCCATGGCGATCGAGCACCAGCACCGTCGCATTGTCGAATGGCGAAGGATAAAACGCCGACGCCGCGTGCGCGCGATGATGGTCAATCAGCGCCATCCGGCTTTTCGGAAACCGTGAGCGCAGCTTCAAGTGCAGCCCGCTCTCCGCCGCCGCCGGTATGGGCCGCGCCACCGCCACGCAATCCACGTCCTCCGCACGCACGCGCGCCAGCTCCAGGCACATCTCGATCGATTCTTCCGGCAGCCCGCCACGCGTCGCGCGCCGGCGCGCCAGCTTCGATTCCTCCACCGCCGCCACCAGGTGGCCGTCCTTCAAAATCGCGCTGGCAGCATCGTTCAGAATGCCGCCGATTCCAAGAAGGATCATTTCTTCCCCTGCTGCGCTTTCTCGATCTTGGCCCACGTATCGCGCAGCGCCACCGTTCGGTTGAACACCAGCTTCTCCTCGTTCGAGTCTTTATCCACGCAGAAATAGCCCAGCCTCTCGAATTGATAACGGCTGCCCACTGCCGCACCGCGCAAGCCCGGCTCGAGCTTGGCATCGGTCACGACTTCGAGCGAGCGCGGGTTCAAATTGACCGTGAACTCCTGGCCCTCCGGCACGTCGTTCGGGTTCTCCACCGCGAAAAGCTTATCGTACAGCCGCACCTCGGCTTCGATCGCGTGCGCCGCCGAAACCCAGTGAATCGTCGATTTCACTCTTCGGCCATCCGGCGCATTCCCCCCGCGCGTCGCTGGATCGTAGGTGCAGTGCACCTCCACGACTTCGCCCTTGTCATTCTTCACGACGCCCGTGCACGTGATGAAGTAGGCATACCGCAGCCGCACTTCCTTGCCAGGCGAGAGGCGGAAATACTGCTTGGGAGGATCCTCGCGGAAATCATCCTGCTCAATGTAGAGCACGCGCGAAAACGGCACCTTCCGCGTACCGGCGGCCGCGTCTTCCGGATTGTTGACCGCCTCCATCTCCTCCGTCTGCCCCTCCGGATAGTTGTCAATCACTACGCGCACGGGCCGCAGCACGCCCATCACGCGCAGCGCGTGCTTGTTCAAATCCTCGCGGACGTGGTGTTCCAGCAGTGCCAGCTCGATCGATCCATTCGTCTTCGAAACCCCAATCGCGCGGCAGAAATTGCGAATCGCTTCCGGCGTGTACCCGCGCCGGCGAATGCCCGTGATGGTCGGCATGCGCGGATCGTCCCACCCGCTCACGTGCTTCTCTTGCACCAGCGTCAGCAGCTTGCGCTTGCTCAGCAGCGTATAAGTCAGGTTCAGCCGGTCGAACTCGATTTGCTGCGGATGGTAAATGCCCAACTGCTCGAGATACCAGTCATACAGCGGCCGGTGGTCTTCAAACTCGAGCGTGCAGATCGAGTGCGTGATGCGTTCGATCGAGTCCGATTCGCCGTGCGTGAAATCGTACATCGGGTAGATGCACCACTTGTCGCCGGTGCGATGATGCTCCGCGTGCAAAATGCGATACATCACAGGGTCGCGCATATTCAGGTTGCGCGCCGCCATGTCGATCTTCGCCCGCAACGTGCGCGAGCCATCCGGAAACTCCCCCGCCTTCATGCGCTCGAACAGTTCCAGGTTCTCTTCCACCGTACGGTTGCGCCACGGACTCTCCCGCCCCGGCTCCGTCAGCGACCCGCGATATTCGCGCACCTGGTCCGCCGTCAAATCGCAGACGTAAGCTTTGCCGGCCTTGATCAACTGCACCGCCCAGTCGTAAAGCTGCTGAAAATAGTCCGACGCGTAAAAGAGGCGATCCTCGAAATCACCGCCGAGCCAGCGCACGTCCTCGATGATCGAATCGACGTACTCGGTCTCCTCCTTGCTCGGATTGGTATCGTCGAACCGCAGGTTGCATTTGCCGCCGAACTCCTCGGCTAGGCCGAAATTGATGTTGATCGACTTGGCGTGCCCGATGTGCAGATACCCGTTCGGCTCCGGCGGAAAGCGCGTGTGCACGCGCCCACCCCACTTATTCGTCCTCAAATCCTCGAGAATAATCTCGCGGATGAAATGCGACGGCCCGGACGCAGCACCGGCTGCCGGCTCGTTCGTGTGTTCGCTACTCATATTTAGATTTTATTCGCGTTGATTCGCGTTAATTCGCGGCCAAAGTTTTGTTCAACTTTTGAATGGCTTCCTCGATTCGCCGAAGGCACGTTTCCTTGCCCAATACCGCCATCGTCTCGAACAGCGGCGGCGCGTTCTTGCGCCCGCACACGGCAACCCGGATCGGCTGAAACATCTGCCCGGCCTTGACTCCGAGACCGCTCGCCGCAGCCCGCAGCGCCGCTTCGAGCGCATCATGCGTGAACTCGACCGACGGCAAAACCTCCCGCGCCCGCTCCAACACCCGCACCGCCATCGCCGCGTCCCCCTTCTGCGGGATGAGTTCGGCAGGATCGTACTCATCGAGCTCCTTAGAAAAAAAGAAATCGGCCGCCTTTATCCAATCGCCCACCAATCTGATGCGCTCCTGGATCAGTGGAGTAATGTTCGGCATTGTTCTTTCGACGAACTCTTTGAGTTGACGATTGCCAAACTCATCGAGCGGCTTCGAATCGACTCGCCACCGGAAGCGTTTGGCCATCTCGTCGAGCGGCCTTGAATTAAAATCCTGCAACAAGCGTGCGGCCACTTCATCCACCGGCATGGCGTAAATGTACTGCGAGTTCAGCCACACCGCCTTCGGATCGAACGGATCTTCTTCCGTGAAATTCACCACCGCATTCGACTTGTTGATCCCCTCGAACGAAAACGCCGCAATCAGCTCCTCGCGCGACATCTTCTCGCGATCATCCTTCGGCGACCATCCCAGCAAACACAGAAAATTGATGAACGCCTCCGGCAGAAATCCCGCATCCCGATAGGTGGTCACGCTCACCACCGGCCCGTGCCGCCGCTTCGAAAGCTTGGTTCCATCCGGCGCAATCAGCAGCGGCAAGTGCGCAAACGCTGGCGGCTCAACGCCCAGCGCTTCAAAAATCAGAACATGCTTGAAGGTGTTCGTCAGGTGATCCTGACCGCGAATGATGTGGCTGATCTTCAGATCCGCATCGTCGGCGCAGGACGCCAGATGATACGTCGGCGTCCCGCCGCTGCGGGCCAGCGCAAAATCTTCGATATCCGCCGTCGATTTCGCCTGGTCCCCAAAAACCTCATCGCGAAACCGGACATCGAGCGCCGTCTCGCGCGGCACGCTGTAGCGCAGGACAAACGGCTCGCCCGCCGCCGCACGCCGGTCGCTCTCGTCGCTTGTGAGCTCGCGCATCCCCGCGTTGAAAAGCCACGCCGCGCCCGCGCGAGATTTCTCCTCATCTCCGCTCTCCGCCGGCGTGAAGTCGCGATACGCGAGGCCCTTCCGGAAAATCGCCTCCGCGGCCTCTTTGTGCAGCGCCAGCCGCTCCGACTGCCGGTACTGCTCATCCCATCCCAAATCCAGCCACTTCAGCCCATCGAAAATCGAATCGAGCGACGCCTGCGTGTTCCGCTCGACATCGGTATCGTCAATGCGCAGGATCATCGACCCGCCATGACGCCGGGCATACAGCCAGTTAAAGATGAACGTGCGCGCACTCCCAATATGCAAAAACCCCGTAGGAGACGGCGCAAAACGCACTCTGAGCATGGAAGAGCCCAGTATAACAGCGCCAGCGATCCAGCACTCCGGAAGGCACTCAAGTTCCGGCTCCGCGGGAGCGGTACGCGTGACTGATATCGTATCTGATATGATATCGTATGCGATGTGAGACTTGTGCTGGACACGGATGTGATTGTCGCTGCGATGCGCAGCCCGGCGGGCGCTTCTGCCGCTCTTCTCCGATCCATCCGCCAGGGACAGGCGGCCTTCTTATTGAGTGTGCCCCTTGCCCTGGAGTATGAGGCTATCTGCCAGAAAGGCGAGCATCGCCTCGCCGCCGGAATAAGTGAGCGGCAGGTGGACATCTTCGTGAGCACGATTATTGCGATGGCTGAGCCGGTCGAAGCACACTTTCTGTGGCGGCCGCAACTTCGGGATCCGAACGATGAAATGGTTCTGGAGGTGGCCGTGAATGGCCGGGCAGATGCTCTCGTGACATTCAACATGAGAGATTATGGAGACGCGCCCGCCCGTTTTGGCGTGGACCTTCTGCTGCCGCGAACAGCGATTGAAAGGGTTAGACGATGAAGGAAAGTCAAACGTATCCGCTGAGACTACCACGATCACTCAAAGACGCCGTGGAACGGCTTAGCCGCGAGGACCGCACGAGCATCAATCAGTTTGTGGCTACCGCAGTTGCGGAAAAGGTCTCGGCCTTACAGACTGCGCGATTTTTCGCGGATCGGAAGGCGCGCGCAGATTTCGCCGCCTTCGACAAAATCATGCGGCGGCGCGGAGGTAAGCCGCCCCGTGAAGGCGATGAAATGCGGTCACGCGCAAAATAGATCGGGAAATCGGGACAGACCTGACTGTCCCGGCTCGCACGGGCTCGCAGAAGCCGCTCGCTCCTTACCGCGCCGCCGCCCAGGCCAACCCGTCCACGCCTTTCCCTGCTTCGATCAGGCGATTCACTTTCCAATCCGTCAGACTGATCTCGGCCACCTGCTTGCTCACGTCGCACGATACATACGCCACCTTGTTATCGGGCCGGATGAGCACTTCCTGCGGAATCTTCGGCAGGTCGATTACGTGGGCAACCTTCATCGTGTGCAGGTCCACCGCCGCTGCCTGGTTGGTTTTCTGAATCGCGGCCACCAGCCACCGGCCGTCGGGCGTGAGCGCCGTTCCATACGCCGGAGCCGGCAGATCCACCCACTGCTCCACCTTATTGGCCTTCGTGTCGATTACCGCAAGCCGCGGGCTCGTCTGGTCCGCCGTGAAAACCCATCGATCGTCATTTGAAATCGAAATACGCTGCGTGGTCTTTGAGACCGGGATGATCGCGATCGTCTTTTTCGCGTCGAGATCCAACACGGAAACAGTTCCAGGCCCGACGTTCGCGGTGTAGCCACGCTTGCCATCGTGCGAGATCGCGAGCATGTGCGACTCGGGCGCGCCGGTCGGCACCGAGCCGATGATCTTCAGAGATTTCGGATCGATGATAGAGACCGTGTTGTCGAGCTCGGTCGTGACGTAGAGCAGCCCGTTCTTCGGTCCAAAAAGCGGGCAATGCGGTCGGACGCCCTTACCGAAATCGAGATTGCCCGTCACCTTCTGCGAGGCAATATCGATCGCCACCATGTTGGCGCCATCGGTACCTGGCTTGCCCACGCCCGAGTTTCCATAAATCGGCACGTAGGCAGTTCTGCCATCGGGCGAAGCGATCAGCTCGTGCCCCGTCACGCCGCCCTCCGGAACCGTGGCCACCTGACGGCCACTCTCCGGGTCGATAATCCCCATGGTCTGCTCGCCCTTGTTGGCGACAATCAGCACTGCACTCGATGTAAACGACGAAGCAAGAAACGGCATCGCTGCCAAAGCAATCGCGATTGGTACACCAACTGTCATGCGAAGCACCTTCTCCTCCAGGCCGAAGAATTCTGTTTGTCGATTATACAGCGTGCTGCGCCACGGTCTGAGGACCGGCTGTCCCCGCGCTACAATTCCTTCTTATGCGCATCACCGCCATCGATACCTACATTGCCGGCAATCCATGGAAGAACTGGCTCTTTGCGAAAGTCTCCACCGATGAGGGCATTCACGGCGTCGGTGAGGGAACGCTCAACTACTTCGCGAAAACCATTGAGGCTGCCATCCATGAACTCACGCCGCTCATCCTCGGCATGGACCCGTTCCAGGTAGAAATTATTTCGCAGCGCCTGGTTCGCGACGTTTATTCCGATGGCGCGCAAGTCCATATGTGCGCGGTGGCGGCCATTGAAATCGCGCTCTGGGACATCATTGGCAAGGCCACTAACCAGCCCATATACAACCTGTGGGGCGGCCGTTGCCACGAAAAGCTCCGCGCATACGCCAACGGCTGGTATCGGGGCCCGCGCACCCCGGAGAGCTTCGCCGAAAAAGCGAAAAAGGTCGCCAACCGGGGCTACACGGCCCTGAAATTTGATCCGTTCGGCTCGAGCTGGCGTACACTTTCGCGCTATGACTTTGATCTTTCAGTAGATATCATTCGCGCCGTGCGCGATGCCGTGGGACCGACGGTCGACCTGCTCATCGAAGGCCACTCGCGGTTTAACGTCGCCACGGCTGTCGAGTTTTCCCACGCTATTCACCAGTTCCGCCCGGCCTGGTTCGAGGAGCCGGTACCGCACACGAACATTAATGCCATGGTGGAGGTGGCGCGGCGCAGTCCGGTTCCCATAGCCACCGGTGAAAGTTTATCCAATAAACAGCAGTTCGCGGAACTGCTGAAGCACGATGTGGTTAACATTCTCCAGCCGGAACCACTGAACCTCGGTGGCTTGCTTCCCGCCCGCATCATCGCCGGAATGGTGGACGCCCACTTCGGCGTGATCGCACCCCACAGCGCCCAGGGCCCGGTGTGCTCCGCGGCCTGCGCGCAGCTCAACGCTTCCATTCCTAACTTTTTCATTCACGAGATCTTCGATGAATTCAATGAACCTTGGGAAAAGCGGATTGTGACGCATCCGGTCGAGGTGGTGAACGGCTATATCGAAGTTTCCGAGCGGCCCGGCCTGGGGCTCGATCTCAACATCGAAGAAATCCAGAAACACCCGTACCGGCAAGAAAACTATCTGCCACTGTTCAAACCGGGGTGGGAGCGGCGGGAACCGCAGAAAGCATGAATTAAATTCCCTCCATGTAATTTCGTAAGCTAGATACCTGTCGAGAATTTACGCAATCATCAGATTCCTTATGTATTTTCAATAGGTTAGCGAGTGGCAGCTATCTTGCTAAATAGAATTCCAGTTGAAGTGGCGCGAACCGGCGGGTCTCGCACAGGATGCTGAGAAGCACAAAGTGCGGACCGCCGGTTTTTATTTTTCCAGCTCTACTGGAATGCCAGACCGTTTCAACGCCGCCCCCACATCTGCCGTCCCTAGGCGTGAGGCGTCGTAGTCGACGACAATCTCCTCGGTCGGGACCACCAACTGAACCCGCATGATTCCATAGATGGAATGCGCCGAAGCGATGTGCGACATAGCTTGCTCGTCGAGCGGGCGCTCTAACCGAAATCGAATCTGCACTTTAGTCATGATCCTAGGCGGGGACGTCGCGGGTGCCGTCCAATTCCTCCAGTAGTTCTTGAATCAACGCATTGTGGCCGTGCGAGCTCAGCCAGGCTCGTAGCAGCTCAGTCACCGGTGCAGCGACCGACTCATCGGCACCGGGTTCGAAGCGCAGCGGGATCTCGGAGCGACCAATTGCCTCAAGTAACAGTTCAGGAAACTTCATGCTACTCCACTAGCCAGTTGGATATTGGCGTGGTGGTTCAAAGGTCCGGAACCGCGACCCAGGCCCGGTGCGGTGCGAATCGCCTCGGTAACGAACATCTTCGCCGTTTCGATAGCCTGTTCGAGTAGAGCGCCTTTCGCCAACTCGGCGGTGATGGCGGCGGAATAGGTGCAGCCAGTGCCGTGAGTATTCGTGGTATCGATGCGCGCGGCGCGAAATTCACGGGTGAGGCCGGTGGTGTAAAGAAGATCCACGGCATCGCCCTCCAGATGCCCTCCCTTCACCAGGACTGCCTTCGCACCCATGTCATGCAACTGGCGAGCAGCGCGACGCATGCCGTCGAGGTCGCGGACCTCTAATCCGGTGAGCGCTTCGGCCTCGGCCAGATTCGGAGTCAGCAAGGAGGCTTGCGGAACCAGTTCATTGCACATGGCAGACACGGCGTCGATAGACGCCAGGGACTTGCCATGCTGGCTCACGATGACGGGATCCACGACCAGCGGAAAGCGGAAGTCGGCCGCGGCACGCGCGACGGCTTCGACCGTGGAACGAGATCCCAGCGCTCCGGTTTTGGCGGCATCGGGAGGGATATCGTCCAGCACGGCGCGAAGCTGGTGCAGCACCAGAACGGTGGACAGGCATTCGATGTACTCCAGGGCCACGGTGTTCTGGACGGTAATGAGCGTCACAACTGCTTCGCCATAGACGCCCAGTTGGTGGAAAGTTTTCAGGTCGGCTTGCAGACCCGCGCCACCGGAAGGGTCCGAGCCAGCGATCGTGAGGGCAACGGCTTGCATGATCGGGACTACGATTATCGTACCGCGATCGTGACTCCGGGTTGGCTGGATGCGGACCCGATTTCCAGTGTCACGGGTACTAGTCCGGTGGAAGCGAGATTTGGGGGAACGACGGCATTGACTTGCAGCAGCCCGGAGAAGCCAGGCGCTTCCCCGGCGAAGACGATTTTGGCCAGCGAGCCACCGATGATAACCGTGACGGGCAATACGGGTTGTGGATACGGAGCGACGGCAGGCTGCCCGTCGACACTGGCCGGATTCGTGGTCCCTTCGCCAGTGGCATAAAGAGCAATGATCGACCCGCGGGGCGCCAGATCGAAGGTCGAGTTCAAAGTCCCATCCTGATTGCCGGCCGACGCGAGACCAGTGCCTGCGCTCACAGTGAAGATTCCGGGTGCGGACGCGGCGACAGTCTCGGTCACCGTGCCGCACGATTGTCCCTGGTACATGACCTCGATGTCCACGGTGCTCTTGCCCGCGATCTCATAGGGCACTTGCGCCATGATCTCGCTGTCCTGGACATAGAATAACGGAGCGGGTTGGCCATCGAACAGAACTTGTGTCTGGCCGAGCTCGGTTGGAATGACACCGGAAGGACTGCTGGTGGGAGTGACGGGGCCGATGTTCAACCCGAAGATGGTGACGATTTCTTCGGGCGCAATGGAGCCGGTGAGCATGCTGGCCGCATTGACCAGGGCGAGTGGCACGACCTGCTGGGAGGCGACTGACGTAGAAGCAGAACCGGGCGAGAGTTCCCGGATGCGATTGTTGCCAGTGTCGGCAATCCAGATGTTGCCGGAGGCGTCCACGAGCAGACCGGTGGGGCCATTCAACACGGCAGAGAGAGCGGGGCCGCCATCGCCGTCAAAATCCGCTGCGCCGGTTCCCGCGATGGTCCGGACATTACCGTCAGAGCCGATGACGCGAATGCGATTGTTGCCGGTGTCGGCGATATAGAAATTTCCGTGCGCATCCGCGGCAATGCCGCCGGGCGAGTTGAACTGGGCATTGAGGGCCGGGCCGCCGTCACCAGCGAAACCCGAGGTGCCGGTTCCCGCGATCACGTATGCGCGGCCCGTCGGGTCAATGGAGAGAATCTTGTTGTCGGGCCCATCGGCGATGTAGATGTTGCCCGAGGCGTCAACGGCCACGGAGCTGACCGGCGTCTGGGCGAGGGTGGTGATGGTGGTGTCGACGCGTAGCGCGCGCACGCGCTTGTTACCCTTGTCCGCGAAGTAGACGGTGCCATCAGCGCCCATCGCCATGGCTCCCGGTAAGAAGAGCTGGGTCGCAGCACCAGGCAAGCCATCGCCATTGAATCCAGGAATGCCGGTTCCGGCGATCGTCGTGATGTTGCCGGAGCCGACGATCACCTGGATGCGGTCATTGTTCTGATCGGCGATGTAGACGGTGCCGGACGGGCCGACGGCCACGCCGCCGGGATAACTCAACTGATTGGTTCCGGTGCCGGAGGTGCCATCGCCATCGATCGTGGAGATCACACCGGTGGCGTCCACCGTGCGCAGCCGAAGATTCTTTTGGTCGGCAATGTACAGCACGCCAGTGGCATCGAGCGCGATGGCCACAGGACCATTCAGGCGCGCGGAGGTCGCGGGGCCGCCATCACCGCTGAATGAGTAGGAGCCGTCACCGGCAATGGTTTTCTCGGTGAGCGACGAGGTCAATTCGTACACGTAGGCGCCAGCGGCAATGAAAAGATCGCCCGCGGCATCTGCCGCCAGATCAAGGCCAGCACCGGGCAAAGTGTTGATGGCACCGGCGGGAGTGAGCTGCTGGATGCGCTGGTTGTTGCTGTCAGCGACATCGAGATTGCCTGAGCTATCGATGGCGACGCCGGTGGGCAGATTGAGCTGATTGGGGAGCGCGCCGCCTGCATCGCCGGTGCCCAGAACCGTCGTGATGATGCCGCCCGCGATCTTACGCACGCGATTGTTGCTGCTATCGGCGATGTAGAGATTTCCGGAGCTGTCGAATGCCAGTCCGCAAGGAAAGGAAAGCTGAGCGGCGGTAGCCGGACCGCCATCGCCGCTGAATCCGGCGACACCCGTGCCCGCGATGTTCTGCAATGTGCCGCCGGCGGGGAGCATCCACACGTGGGCGCCACCGAATTCAGAGATATAGAGATTGCTGGCCGAGTCCAGGGCCACGTTGCGGGGAGCCTGTAGTTTGTCGGTACCGCTAACCGTGGTTATGGTACCGGCGGGGCTGACCATGCGGACGCGGTTGTTGCCGAGGTCGGCGATATAAAGGTTGCCCGCAGTGTCAACGGCGATTCCGTAAGGCGTGTTGAGGCGGGCAGCAGTTGCGAGACCGCCATCGCCACGAAAGCCGGGAAAACCATCGCCCGCGATGGTGGAAATAGTTCCATCGGTCGAGACTTTGCGGACGCGATGATCGTTCGAATCAGCGACGTAGACATTGCCCGCGGAGTCGACGGCGACACCTTCGGCATCGCTCAATGCGGCCGAGGTGGCCGGGCCGCCATCGCCCACGAAACTGCTGCCGGCCATGGTGGCGATGGTGTAGGCAGTTGGCGCCGGGGTTTCCGCGGATAGCAGGACGAAAGGAAGGAGAGCGAGAGGAATGAATCTCATGGCTTATTACTGAAGTGAACCCGCCCTAAAGAAAATCTCTTATCGTCCGATGAGCTATACGTGAGGGTATTGCGTTTTCTAGCTCCGGCGGTATTTGGAGTGACAACTCTGGCCGCCGAAATTATCCATTTAAAAACCAGAGACATCGATCCGCTGCCAGACCGGACGGCGTATCTGGCGAGTCCTTTGCAGCGGCGAGCGGCGGGGACATCTCACTACATGGTTCAGTTCAGCGTGCCGGTGACTGCGGAGATGCTGGAACAATTGCGTGGGCGCGGCATCACCTTAACCGGCTTTCTCCCGCGCTCGACGGTAATGGTCGGGGCGTCGGATGATTTCTCACTCCAAGGGCTGCCGGTCCGCTGGGTGGGGAGGCTGGAACAACACGACAAGATCAGCCCGCTGATCCTCGCGCAAAGAGGCACGGCCGATGGGCTGCGCACTTACGTAGTGCAGTTCCACTCGGACGTGAACATGAAGGAAGCCCGCGTCATGATCCGGGAGCAGGGTTTGCGCCTGATCGAAAACCAATACCTGGCGCCGCACGACCTGCTCGCGAGCGGGCGCTTTGGAGACCTTTCGCGGCTGGCTTCCTGGGATGAGGTGGCGTACATCTTCCCGGCTTCGCCGGCCCTGGTTGAGGGCAAGCACGTGTATCGGTGCGCGGGAGCGATGGTCGCCTCGAGCACGGTGGCGCAGTACGGCGGCGTAGGCTATCCATGGAACGTCACAGGCCCGAACGGGTTGACGGTAGGCTACTACTTTTCGCAGTTAACCCAAGAGCTGCCAGCGAATTCGATCCAATCCCAGATCCTGCGAGCGTTCAAGGAGTGGTCTGCGTACGCGAACGTGACCTTCAGCGCAGCGGCGAGCGCGGTAGCGCCACAAACGGCCAACATTCTGTTTGCGACGGGCGCTCACGGCGATCCTTATCCGTTCGACGGCCCCAGTGTTCTGGCGCATACGTTCTATCCGGCGCCTACGAATCCCGAGCCTATCGCCGGCGACATGCACTTCAACAATGACGAGCGCTGGCAGATAGGGGCGGACACGGACTTGTACAGCGTGGCGCTGCACGAGGCCGGCCATGCCCTAGGCTTGATCCATACCGACGACCCGAGCGACGTGATGTACCCCTACTATGAGATACACACGACTTTGGCTCAGGGCGATATTTCGGTTGTGCAGTCCTACTATGGCGCGGCCCCGGGCTCGACGCCATCGCAACCGGCGCCGCCGCCGGCGGCTTTGACGCTGACGGTGCAAAGTCCGGCCGCAACATCCACGACGACGGCATCCTCGGTCTCGATCTCCGGCACGACCTCCGGCGGCGTGAGCCCGGTGCAGATCGCCTGGAGCACAACAAACGGCCAGGTGGGCAACGCCATTGGTTCCACGAACTGGACGATCGCAGCGGTCCCGCTCGGCCTAGGCGCCAACAACATTACGATCACGGCATTCGATGCCGCAAGCCATATCGTCACGCAAACGATCACCGTCACCCAGCAATCGCAGCAGACGCCGGCGTCACCCAGTGCGCCCACTACGCCATCGAGCCCTTCATCGCCCAGTGCGCCAGGCAATACCACGCCGCCCTCGTTGCAGATCACCAATCCGGCATCCACCATCGTTTCGACCAGCGCGAACTCGATTACGTTCCAGGGCTTAGCATCCGACAACGTGGGCGTCACCGCGGTGACGTGGACCAACTCCACGGGAACGTCGGGCACGGCCACGGGCACTGTCACGTGGGTGGCTGCGGGCATTCCGCTGCTGGTGGGGACGAATACGATTACGATCCGCGCGTTTGACGCCGCGGGAAACTCCGCGTGGCGGGCGGTTACGGTGGTGTGTCAGTAGCGGCCGCGCCTGCCGGCTAGAACTCGCTGCGCAGCACTTCGTAGAAAATCCGGATGCCCTTTTGAAATTCGGCGATCGGGATGTGCTCCTGGTCACTGTGCATGGAACCGGCTGTCGAGAGGTCGAGAACCATGGGCGTGAGACCATAGGCGATTACGCCTTTGACGCGGAGTTTGTTCGAATCAGTGCCATGCGGCACGAGCATGGGCGTCACAATCGCGCCGGGATGCACGGTCAAAATGGCGTGCCGGATGGCTTCGAACAAGGGCGTTTGGCTGTTGGAGGCGCCGGGATCGTCGGGCGAGGTGATGGCCTCAACCTCGACGCGCTGGTCGTTGATCCGCGCTTTCATCTCGGAGATGAACTCGGCGGCGTTGACGCCCGGCAGCAGACGGCAATCGAGCGTGGCTTCGGCGACTGAGGGAATCACGTTTACTTTGACGGGCGAGCCGACGCCCGAGGTCAGCGTGGTGAGCGACACGGTGTTCGCCTGAATCGCGGCGGTGTATTTGTTGGGGGCGAGCGGCTCGCCGATAGCACGGACCATTTCGCCGATCACGGGATGAGGTTTCGCGGGCGATAACACCATCGCTTTCTGAAGCGCCGCGAGCAGCGTAACGTTGGCGTTATCCTGGATGGGCTGCGAACCGTGCGCCGCCGTGCCGTGCGCCCGCACTCGCAGCCACAAGGTCTGCTTTTCGCCCACCTCGATACCGAACACCAGTTTGCCGCGCGCCAGGATCTCGCGGGTGCCGAATCCGCCTTCATCCAGCACGTACTCGGCGTTGATATCCGAGTAATGGTTGTCGATCATCCAGCGAATGCCGTAGGTGCCGTTGTTCTCTTCATCGGCGGTCGAGAGCAGAACGATATCGCGCGCGGGCGTGATTCCGGATTTCTTCAGCGTCACGAGCGCCATCATCTGCTCGATCGCGATGCCCTTCATGTCCATCGTGCCGCGGCCCCAGATTTCGCCGTTTTGGATGACCGCGGCGAAGGGATCAAACTTCCACGCTTTGCGGTCGACCGGCACGACGTCGAGATGGTTCAGCAACAGCAGAGGCTTCTTCGAACGGTCGCGGCCGGCCGCGCGCGCGACAAGGTTGGTTTGGCCGGCGGGCCCGCTCGGGTAAAGCTGCGCCTTGATGCCGCCCTGTTCGAGAACCCGCTTCACGAAGTTGGCGGCTTCGGCGGTGTTGGCCGGGGGGTCGATAGACTCGATGCGCACGTACTGCTGCAAAAGATCGAGTGCGGTTGCGCCGATGCGGTCCCAATCAGGTTCGGCCGCGAATGCCACGAAGGCCACGAGAAATAGCGGTGCCAGCTTCATATTTTTCACTCCGGAATCCCCGCGAGCGTGGGATGCAAACCGCGGATACGATAAGCTTCAAGCAGCGCGCCGGCTGCGGGACTATAGCACGGCGGCGCACACCGCGTGCCGTCTGCCAGTTCCACAATTTGGCGGTACCGCTCCAATAGCAGACGGCTGCCAAACACTCCTCCGATATAACAAACCAGAACCGTTTCGCCAGATGCGAACAGGCGCCGGACGACCGAGAGCGCGAGCGTGGCAAGCTGCTGGGCGGCGTTGGATAGGATCTCGCGTGCCACGGGATCGCCCGCGGCGGCGACTTCGTCCACCAGCTTCGCCAGCGCAGCCACTCGCTGACGGGGCCATGCGAGCGTGTACCATTCGTGCAAGAGATCGTTGGCATTGGCGGTGTTAGCGGCCGTGAGGAGCGCAGCGTGCAGCGCGGTCTGGGGTCCCCAGCCTTCCTCGAATCGCAGCGCGGCGCGCAGGGCCTGGCGAGCGATATCGAATCCGCTGCCCTCATCACCAAACACAAAACCCCAGCCGCCGGCGCGCGCCGTCTCCCCGGACGGGTTTCGCCCGAAAGCGAACGAGCCCGTTCCCGCGTTGACAGCGACGCCCGGATCACCGCCGGTGGCGCCCGAAAGCGCGATGAGCATATCGTGTGTCACGATCAGTTTCTTGGCACGAAGAATTTCGGCCAGGATGGCCTGCTTGTCGGCCGGGCCCCCGCTCATTCCGAAGCAGGCGGCTTCGAACTGCACCTGCGACGGCTCGATCCCGGCTTGCTTGCACGCCAGCGCCACGCTCCCGGTCACCGCGCGCGCCAGCCTCTCGCGTCCCTCGGCTTCGCCGACATGATTGCAAGGCCCACCTATCCCAGTCCCTAACACGCGGCCGCCCGCATCGCCAATCACCGCTTTGGTGCTAGACTTGCCCCCGTCCACTCCCAGATAGAGCCGCATTAACGCGCCACCACGGCTGTGGCGCGATCGTTCCGGTAGATCACACCGTCTTTCATCACGAAGAGCACTTTCTCGGTTTGATGAATGTCGGCGGTGGGATCGCCGGGGACGGCGACCACGTCGGCGATCTTCCCTGCTTCGAGCGTGCCCAGGCGGTTGGCGATGCCCAGCAGGTCGGCGTCAACGGACGTAGCTGTTTTCAAGGCGTCGATGGGCTTCATGCCAAACTTTACCATCAGCGTGAACTCGACCGCGTTCAGGCCGTGCGGGTAGACGCCGGCGTCGGTGCCGAAGCCAATCTTGATGCCCTTGGCCAAGCCTTTCTGAAACGTCGCCTGGATGCTTGCGATCGCGGCGCGTGTCTTGGCGGCAATCTCCGGCGGCATATAGTGGCCGTTTTCGAGCTGCTGGCCGAGCCACCAGCTCGCGGCCAGCGTGGGATTCCAAACCGTGCCCCTCGCTTTCATCATGTCGAGCGCTTCATCGTCCAGGAACGTGCCATGCTCGATCGAATCGATGCCGGCGCGGATGGCGCGCTTGGCGCCGGTCGCCCCGTGGGCATGCGCAGCGGTCTTGCGGCGCAGGGCGTGGGCCTCATCCACCAGCGCGTCCAGTTCGGCCTGCGTCATCTGCGGCGTATCGACGTCGTCGGTGAGTGAGAGCACGCCGCCAGTGGCGCAAGTCTTGATCACATCAGCTCCGTACTTAACATCCAAACGAACGGCGGCGCGCACGGCGTCGGCGCCATTGGCCACGCCATCTTCCGGGCCGCTCTCTTTGCCGAACAGCCCGTGGCGAAAACCGCCGTCGTCGCAATGGCCGCCGGTCGCGCCGATGGCATGCACCGCAATCAACATGCGCGGGCCGACAATCTTGCCGTCGCGGATGGCGTTACGCAGGCCCACGTCAATATAGTCGGCGGACCCCACGTCGCGGACCGTGGTGAAACCCGCCATCAGCGTTTTGCGCGCGTATTCGGTTGCATCGAGCGCCTGCTCGGGAATGGTCTTACGGAGGCTGTCGAGCCGGTCCTGCTTCCAATCATCCGAAGACTGGTGCGAGAGGTGTGTGTGGGCGTCAATCAAACCCGGCAACAGCGTGGCGTCGCCCAAATCGATGACCTCGGCCCCTTCGGGCACCGCCGCGCCCGCTCCCACCCCCTGGATCTTGCCCGCCACGATCACCACGAGCCCTGGACTCGCCAGATGGTCCGATGCGCCATCAAACATACGGCTGGCTTTTAGAACGATCGGGCCGGCCGCCGTAGCCGGCAGGACGCTAACCAAGGTTATCAGCAACCATGTGACGAAATGCATGCCCGTTACTGTAACACTGCGGGCGCAGGCAAGATATTATCTGTAAAAGACATATATTAGTGTCGCGTTCTCATTTCATATTTCACATTGATAACCTTCATTTCATGTTGCAGATAAGAGGCCCGCAAGACGCACGAATGCGGCCTATTTTCTATAATATTTAAGGGGCGATTCAGCCGCTCAAACGACGCGACACCCCTCGCCGATGCCCCGGAGAAAACTCCCAGAAAGGGCACCCTGTCTTAGCCCAGGCTTGCGAAAGGGGCTCCTGCACCGGCGCCCAACAGCCTACATGCCCAGCCGCACCCAAAATGCGCAGCTCTGCCGCGGAAAAAATAATCCAGTAATTTACGGGAAAAGATAAAAAATAATTGCTCAAATAACATTTTTTACTGATACAATGATTTCCAGATTTCCCAGGCAACAGGACGCTCGAAGCCCGTGGAAACCGTGAACCGCCAACCGCAGTTGCGGCGATTGGATCTGACAATATTGGGAGAAAATTCGGCGGTTTTCTTAGGAGAGGATACGAATGCAAAGTAAATGGTTCCAGTTCACGCCCTGGCGCTCTCAAGACGAGGTGAACTCGACTAGCAGTACGAATAGCAGTACGGATGGCGCACAGGCACAGGCCACGCAGGCCGACAACGCCCAGTCGAAGCAGGCCCGCTCCAGCGGCACCGGACATAGCGTCCACGGTAACGAGTTGTTACCGTTTGAAGAGATTTACCTTTCCGCTGGTATCCAAACACCGCGGCTCGGCTACAGCATCGGCAAGGTCGTCGACATGCTCTCGAGCGAGCACATCCGCGATCTGCCAGCCGAAACCAAACGGGCCTCTCTAATGATGGCGCTCGATGCGGCCGGTGTGCAGGTCAATGAAGTGTTACAGGACGCAACGCTTCGCCAGCACGCCCTCAATTCGTATGAAACCGCGCAAAAAAAACGCCTGGAGCAATACGAGTTACGCAAGGCCCAGGACAACCGCGAAATTCAGGCGGAAATGGACCGGGTTACTGCACAATTCCTGGCGCGCATCAACAACAACCTGGATGAAGTGGCCCGCGAAAAGGACGCCTTCCGCCACTGGCAGATGCAGAAGCAAGAGGAAGCTCACAAGATGGCCGACGCCGTGGCGCTGTGCGTCAAGCACCAGAACACGCAGCCGGAAGACGAGTCGGTAATCGCGCTGCGGGAGCTGGCGAGCTCGGTCGATCCTTATTCCAAGCGTTAGGACGCGCCATGATGATCCTGGTCGGAATTGCTGCCGTAGTTGCTGTGTACCTGGCGAATCACACCAGCTCGCGAAGAGCCAGCCGGGCGGACAAGATTGATCTGTATGGTTACGAACATAGGACGCGATGTGAAGAGATCCTGCCGTTGGACTATCTCAGCCGGTAGAACACCGGCTGCTGTTCCAGTAGTCCGCAACCCCCCGCGATACGCCCTGCCCTGAGACCCTAAACCCACCTGGGGGCCGCGACCGGCGGCTCCCGGGCCTGCCTCACCCCCTGTTCTCAACGCCCGGGCAGTCCCGGACCCCAAAATTACTGAGAGAAACGACATAACCCTGTTACTTATTGGGTGTATTCGGGCAAAATTGGCTGCACGGTGAGCGCATGGCAGGACGCCGTGTCGCGGTATTCCGCAGCGTCCCGAACGCAGATTTTTTGAGATTGCCGATAGAGGTCACATGCAGAACAAATGGTTCCAGTTTGGGTCCTGGGGAGACCAGGACGGCTCCAATGGCGCGGCGAACGGTGCGCCAGAGCAGCTCAACACAGCTCCGGCCGGCGAAGGCGGCCAAGACAACAAATCCGCATCGGGAAGTGCCGGGAGCGGTGGATTCGCCGGGTCCACAAGTGAATTACAGCCGTTCGAAGAGATCTACCGTGCAGCGGGCATCAAGGGTCCACGGCTGGGATACAGCATCGGCAAAGTCATCGAGATGCTGCTAAGCGAACACATCCGCAATCTGCCGAACGAGACCAAGCGCGCCTCGTTGTTGATGGCGCTCGATGCGGCCGGCGTGCAAGTGGATGAGGTGCTGCAGGACGCCACGCTGCGCCATCGCGCCATCAATTCCTACGAGGCCATTCAGCGAAAGCATCTCGAGGAGTTCGAAGCGCGCAAGGCGCAGGACAATTGCGCGATTCAGGCGGAAATGGAGCGGGTGGCGGCGGAGTACGCCGCGCGCATCAGCAATAACCTGGACGAAGTGGCGCGCGAGAAAGACAGCTTCCGCAAATGGCAGGCCAAGAAGCAGTTCGAGGCGCAGCGTATCGCGAAAGCCGTGGCGTTGTGCGTGACGCAGGGCGGTTCCAAGACAGCCGCCACTGATTCCATGAACGCCTTTCGGGAGCTGGCCAACGCCATCGATCCGGCGTTCGTGAACCGCGGATAAAGACATATGGTGATCGCCATTGGAATTGTCGCCGCGTTCGCGGTGTACGTAAGCAACAAGAGTGCGGCGCGGCGGATGGGCCGTGTCGAAAAGCACGGCCTCGCCGTGTACGCGCACAAAGCCCGGTGCGAGGGCGCCTTCCCGTTCGACTATCTGAGCCAATAGGGCGCGCACCGGAACTGGTAGGGAAAAGGAATCATGACTGCGACAGAACAATCCCCGGTGATGGGTCTGGACATCGGTACCAGCCACATCGTGGCCGGAAAGAGCTTCGAATCCAACTTTCAATACGAGCGCCAGCTCAACGCCTTCGTGACCATCCCGTTCACCAAAATGGCGCAGGGTTTGCTGAACAAAGAGCGCATTCCGCACGCCGTCCAAGGCGAAGAGATTCTGATCTTCGGAAACGACGCCGAGCAGTTCGCGGAGCTGTTCCACGTGGAGGCGCGCCGGCCGATGATGCGCGGCCTGCTGAACGCTGGCGAAGCGGACGGCATGCTGGTCATCCGGCAGATCATTACGCGCCTGCTGGGCCGTGCCCGCAAACCGGGGCAGACGCTGTATTTCAGTGTGCCAGCGCCGGCGTTTGGCGTGAACGACGACAAGTTCACGTTCCACGAGACTACGCTGCGGGAGGCACTGCGCGAGCTGGGCTATGAACCCAAGAGCATTAGCGAAGGCCTGGCGGTGGTATATGGCGAGCTCGGCGATTCCAACTTCACCGGCATCGGCGTCAGTTGCGGCGGCGGCATGTGCAACGTTTGCCTGGCCTATCTTTCGGTCCCGGTAATCAGTTTTAGCCGAACCTTCGCAGTTCGGCACATCTGATGCTGGAAAACCCTTTGCTTTCAGTAAACGTAGTCTGAAGGTCTCCACTACATTTTGAGGTGGGGGAAAGGAGCTGACGAGGCAGCAGGAGTGAT
>Ga0326728_10004925_pt1 | contig 38647 bp, 38 predicted proteins | sample MB3enrmetagenome_FD_207602 | JGI IMG/M metagenome (GOLD analysis project Ga0326728, IMG submission 207602) | Lab enriched peat soil microbial communities from McLean, Ithaca, NY, United States - MB31MN | ecosystem: Environmental > Terrestrial > Soil > Wetlands > Peat | place: USA: New York... | reverse complement strand
CGCTTCGGGGTTGGCAAACGCCGTGGGCATCGCCATCGAAGAAATCCCCGAGCCATCCGCTCTTCTCCTCCTCGGCCTCGGCCTGTCCGTCCTCGCCTTCTCCCACCGAGCGGCGTTGCCATATCCTCGCTCACGCCATCGCCGCCGCCGATGATCATGCGGCCAATTACCGATCCCCTTGTCCCTTTGGAAGCCGATGCGGTGGTTGTCGGCATCGCTGACGCGGTATGCCACCGTTGACGCCATTATCGCCCGCCATCCAACAAAAAAACCGCGCCAACCTACAAACTACCCGACCCAGCGATTACGGGCTTCGGCCTTTACCAGTTGCCCTTCATACATGGCAATCCGGCTTTCCCACGAACTCCGCATGTTGGTGTCCGTCGACTTGGCGAGATACCGACGCACCTTGCCGAGTTGTTTGCGGATGTTCCGCTCTTCCGGGCTTCGGTTTCGGCTAACTTCAGAAATGGGCAAAGTGCCCTTTGTTTGTATCACGTTCTGACGATACCACGATTTGCCATCACGAGCGAGATAATCCGATTAAGCGGATGGAGAAATCAACAAGTCCCTGTTCCCGCTTTGCCCTCATGGGTCCCCGCCCTTGTTTCCCGGCCCGACGAGCGCAAAGCAGGAGATTACGTAGGGAATGTTAGCATCGGCTCCTTACAGAATGCTGTGGAAACAGTTACAGTTCGGTGAACTCGCGATAGCGGGGAGCCCACTTTCAAACTTGTCTTTGCCCTCCGCAAATGGTAACGAACTACACATGAGTCGCTTCCGTATGTGGTTCGTTGCCGGTGTGGTGCTGTCGCTTTCTCACTGCATCTCGCCCACGTTGACCCTCGCCGATCAGACCAATATCAATCTCTCCGTCGACGGCGTCATCTACACGAACGCCACGTTTCGGCATGTCACGCCCGCCACGGTGACCATTGTCTATTCCGCCGGGATCGTGACCGTCCCGCTGGCAACGCTGCCGACCGACCTGCAACAGCGTTTTGGCTATGACCCCCGGAAAGCCGCCGATTGGATGGCGGCTTCGGCCCGGGAAACGGCTGAGATCCAGCGGAAATCGTCCAACTTCACCGGCGGAGCCCCCGAGGCTCGTGGGACCAGAATCGCCGATTACATATGCACGGTGGCCGACGACTTCATTGTGGATGTCTACCACAACGGAAAGGTCGTAACCGATGACAAACGAACGCTGTTAGCTGAGAAATATGGCGCAACCGCGGAGCGCATCGACGTTCCGGTTCAGAAAGGAGACTGGGTCGTCTTTACTGTCGCCAACAACCGTCTGCGCTGGAATGGCAGTTACTACTTTGCCGCCGCCGGCATGATCGGTACCAACGCCATTGTCTTTCAAACCAACGTCGGGGATCGACGCTGGAGCTACTGCGACGATCCGGATCGTGTCTCCCGGTTCATCTCCGATCCGCACGACCGGGGAAACCCCGTCCTGCCAGTTTCAAAACCGTGGGATCAAGGCGATGATTCCATGAAAGCAGTCACATCGCCATCTTGGTCGGGTGACCCGGTGTGGGGACACTCCCGGCTGACGTGGATCAAGTTCGTCGCGGAATAGGCCGCGTGTCGGGGGGATGGTTTCAGGGCGCGATTCCGGCCGCGTTTGTCAGTCGGCATCCGCCGGCCGGAAACCGCTCGACTTGCCGCGGACGGAATGCTATTCTTACGAGCATGACCGACGCCACGGTCAGCAAGCGGAAGCGTCTTCCGGATCCGAAAAAATGTCGGACCACAAATCGGGAGCGTTTTCTCCATCTCGCCAGATGCATGGTGGAAGACCCCACCGGTTGCGAGTATGTGTTACGTTTTGATTCCGGCGTCTATTGTTACCACCCGGATCGACGTGCGTTCGAGAAAGCCGGCTCACCTTGACAGACAACACCGTCAGTGATCAACGCCGTCTTCCCGATCCGAAAAAATGTCGGACCCGGTATCTGGGGCAGACGTTCCCATTCTCGGATTGCCTGGTGGAGAACCTCGACGGTTGCGAGTATCGGGTACGGTTTGGTGTGAGCATCTATTGTTATCACCCGGATCGGCGGAGGTTCGAGAAGCCGGACCCGCCCTGATGCCTCTTCCATGGTCTGTGCCGATACCAGGCGAAACGTTCCAATGAGGAAACGATATGAACGAACAACAGCAAGTGACGGTTGACATCAGCGGGGCATCGATTCACGTGATCGGTAACGAGGGTGAGGAAGTCGCCATCGGCCCGACAGGCATTCACGTGAAGGATGGCGACGAGGAGGTCAATGTCACGTTCTCCGGCATCCGGATCCGAGACGGACACACCAACCTGACCATCAGTATTTGGAAGCCTCTGCTGGCCTGTGCGGCTGTGATACTGGTCTTGGTCGCTCTCCTGACCGCCGTGATCGTGGGGATCGTTAAGCTGATGATGTGACCCCATTCGCGGCCACAACGTCAGGACAACATCTTTCGCCCCGCAACCCACCTCTCCACGGGCCGGAGCACGAGCCAGAAGACGAAGAACACCAGAAACAATTTCCCCGTGCATAGGAGATTGTCGAACGTGCAATGATGGAACGGTTGGAGCAGACCCTCCGCAAACACGTCAACAATCACCGCGATGCAGTAGAATTTCGTGATAAACGACTCGATTCGTCGCCATTCCTTCGTCAGCCAGAACGTCAGGAACCCCACGAACATCAGCGTCGTCACGACGAACTGCCAGTATTCGACGATCGGGTTCCACAACAGGTGCGCGCTCGCATTGACCAGCGTGAAACCAACCGCGATCAGCAACTCTCGCCCGTTGAAAATGGCCTTGGGTCGTTGCGCCCCGTCTCCGACATCACCGTTCATGGCAATTTGGGTTCGACCGCCCCACCATTCTTCTCAAACTTCACGAATTTCATCGCCGCCGAGTTCATGCAATATCGCAACCCCGTCGGCTTCGGACCATCCTCGAAGACGTGCCCCAGATGCGCCCCGCACCGCTTACACAGCACTTCCGTCCGTTCCATGCCAAATGAATTGTCTGGTTTCAACTCGATGTTCTCCATCGCCACCGGCGTCCAAAAACTCGGCCAGCCAGTCCCCGATTCAAATTTCGTGTCGGACTTGAACAACGCCGTGCCGCAACAAATGCACCGATACAACCCCGCATCGTGGTTGTTCCAATAACCGACTGAGCACGCTCGCTCCGTGCCTTGTTCCCGCGTCACCTTGAATTGCTCGGGCGTCAGCACCTTGTGCCACTCCGCGTCGGTCTTCACAGTTTTATCGACCGTCACGGGCCCGATCCGTTTGCCGTCATCGCTGAATTCTATAATCGTCACTTGCTTCGGACTCCTTTCGTCGCCATATGCCGCGCGCACCGCCGCGCGAATCCCCAGCCCCACAATCGCCGCGCTCACAAACGTCGCCATTCTTTTCGTCATCAGTTTCATGGTTCGCGCTCCATCAACTCAATTCATCCGCCATGTAGCCGCACCTTTTAGGGTGCGCATGTTTTCGTCTCAATTGTCCTTCAACAGGCTGCGAAAATGCTCGCGAAACTTCGCCACTTTCGGCGCGATGATGACCTGGCAATACGGCTGCGAACCGTGCAACCGGAAATATTCCTGGTGGTAATCCTCCGCCTTGTAGAACGCCTTGAACGGCGTCACCTCTGTCACGATCGGCCCACCCCAGATGTTCGCCGCCGTGATGTCCTTGATCGCCTGCTGCGCCGCCGCCTTCTGCTCCGCGTCCCGGTAAAAAATAACCGACCGATACTGCGTGCCGACATCGTTCCCCTGCCGGTTCAACGTGGTCGGGTTGTGCACCGTGAAAAACACCCCCAAAATGTCTTTCAGGGAAATCACCTTCGGGTCGAACGTGATCTGGCTCACTTCGGCGTGCCCCGTCTTGCCCGACGACACCTCCTCGTACGTCGGGTTCGCCACCGTCCCGCCCGAATACCCCGACTCCACCTTCTCCACGCCCTTCAGATCCTCGAACACGGCCTCCGTGCACCAGAAGCAGCCCCCTCCCAGCGTGATGGTTTCTTTGGGTGATGAATGGCTCGTCGTTTGGCTCATGGCATTGACTCCGACCAGTATTCCCGCGATGACCGCGACCGTTTTTAGCATACTCATTGGATGCCCCCGTGGCGACCCGTGTTTCACACTTTCGACCGGGAAATGCGCACAAAGGACCTCCCGCCGTCGATTCCACCCAATCTACGAGCGAGAACGGCCGCTGGATTCCCGAATCACTTCGCCCCGCCCAATTCCATCTGGATTCCGAGATAGGCCATGAAGTCCGTCTCGCCGTGGATGCTCCGTCCCGCCGAGAACAACAGGTTGAACTGCTCGCTCAGTTTCCACGTGCCGCCCAGGTTGAACGCGAGGTTCGAATACCCCTCCGGCTCCGGCGGTGAATTCCACGCGATCTCCCCGCCCAATTCCAACCGCTCGGTGATCTCCCGATTGATCGACACGCCCTCGTACCAATAATTGCGCTGGTTGTTCGCCGTTTGGACCACGTATCCGACGTCCCCATACGCCGTCCACTTGCCCCAGTGTTTCTCGGCCAGCACCGGCAGGATATACGCGGGCTTTCCTTCGCCCAATCCACGACTGCGCTCTCCTGTCGGCACCAAAACCTGCGGATAAATCCCCACCATCGGACGCCAGTCTTGCTCCTCCAGAAACGGCCACTTGACCCCCAACAACATGTCGCCCGGCCCGGCATCCGTACTCCCGCCATCCTTGCTCACCACTTCCACGGGAATCTCCAGCTTCAGTTGGACATGCGGTACCCAGCCCATGGCTGGCGTCCCGTAGTTGATGTCGAACAACGGCGCTTCCATGTCCGTCTCGCCGCGGCTGCGCTCCACAATGAAGGGTACATTGATTTCCCACCCGTTGGGCGGCGGTATTTCCGGGTCGTCGGTAATGAATGGCGGACCCGCCCACGCCGCTGGCAGGCCAAGCAAGGCGAGTACGATCACCACTCTTCGGATGTACAGCCCTCCCCGACGCAAGCACATGAGAGCCGAGCGTATACACAAAACGCGAAATCAAGACAACCGCAGAGTGAGCGGCTTATGGCGTGATCGAGCAGTTCGGCAGATGGTGCTTCTCGGCATACCGCTGGTGATATTCCTCGGCGCGCCAGAATTCCAAGGCCGGCACGATGGCCGTGGTGATCGGACGATCAAACTTTCCCGACGCCTGTAGTTTGTCCCTCACCGCCAGCGCGGCTTTCTCCTGTTCGGCGTTGTGGAAAAAAATCACCGAACCATACTGGCCGGCGATATCGTCACCAGCGGTACTGAAGAACGACGGATTGTGGGTTTGGAAGAAAACCTGCACCAACTTCTCGTAACTCACTCGCGCGGGATCGTACGTGACCTGGCAAACCTCCGAGTATCCGGTGCGATGGGTCGATACCTGTTCATACGTCGGGTTTTTCAGCGTCCCGCCCATGTAGCCGACCATCGTTTCGGTGACCCCTCTTACCTGCCGAAACGCCGCTTCCACACCCCAGAAACACCCCGCGCCAAACGTCGCCGTTTCCGTCGCGTGTTCATTCCCCCGAACCGGCGCGCCCGGTAGCAACACCAAGCCAACGAGAATTGAAGCGGGCAAAATGAAGAAGCGCATTCTCACATCATCACAACGTTTGGATGTCCCATCCGACAATTCGTTTCAACCACTTGACGCTGCGGGCGCAACCGCCTAGTATCGGGCCGCAACAACCAGGGATACCGCATGGCAGACATCCAACCTTTCCGAGGAGTGCTTTACAACACCAAACAGGTCAAGGCGGACGACGTCCTGACCCAGCCGTACGACAAGATCACCCCGGAGATGAGGGAAAAATACCTGAAGCTCTCGCCCTTCAATCTCGTCCGCATCGAACTCGGCAAGGAAGAGGCCGGCGACACGGAATCCACGAACAAGTACACCCGCGCCCGCGATTTGTATCAGGCTTGGCTGGACGAGGGCGTTCTCCGTCGCGCCGCGAAACCGGCCCTGTATTATCTCGAACAATCTTTCGCTGCGCCGGACGGCTCCGGTCCGCGAACGCGCAAGGCGCTTATCGCCCGTGTGCGACTCCATCGCTGGGATGAGGGCATCGTCCTGCCCCACGAACATACGCTGTCCAAGCCAAAGGCCGACCGCATGGCGCTCTTGCGCGCCTGCGGATCGCAACAAGGCCAGATTTTCATGCTCTACCCACGCCCCAACCGGAATACCCTACCCCGTCCCTACAGCGAACCAACCTTGACCGCTACCGACGATTACGGCGTGGTCAACAAGCTTTGGGAAATCACGGACGCTACCGCCATCAAGGCAGCGCAAGAATCGTTGCGCGAAGCCAGGTTTTACATCGCCGACGGACATCATCGGTACGAAACCGCGCTGGCCTTCCGCGATGAATGTCGCGCCGCCGCCGACAAACCCAACCCGAATGCGCCATATGAATTCGTCATGGCTACGCTGGTCGATATGAGTGACCCGGGACTCGTGGTCCTGCCGACACACCGCACCGTCGCCAACCTCAGTTCGTTCGATACGGAATATTTCCGCAATCAGTTGGTGAAGACATTCGCAGTCGAGCCCCAGCCAGCACTGGAAAAGCTTTTGGCGGCGATGAAAGGCGGGAAACATCTCATCGGGATGCGCGATGCTACCGGGTTCGCCCTTTTGCGTCCGAAGAACCTCGACGCGCTTCGAGCGTTGTTCGCCAACAAACCTCCGCTCTGGCACACGTTGGACGTCGCCATTCTCCACGTCGGGATTCTGGAAGCTTTGCTCGGCATCGACGAGATTCGCCTTCGCGAGGAGTCCAACGTCACCTACTGGCGCGAACCCGACAAGGCCGCGGGGCTGGTCCAGACCGGCCAGGCGCAGCTTGCTTTCTTTCTGAATCCGACCGATGTTCAGGATGTGAAGGCCATCGCCGACGCCCGCTCGCGGATGCCGCAAAAGAGTACGGATTTTTACCCGAAGCTCCTGTCCGGAATCGTGATCAACGATCTTCGCCCCGACACCGTGGCGTGAAGGAGGAGAACTGATCGCCATGTTGCCGATCCGGGAAACGAAACCGCCACGGGGCAAGTCTGCCAGGAAGGAAGACCTCCAGTTTGAAATCCGGTTCTTCGAAGGCGTCGCCGCCCGCGACCCCGATTTCGTCGAGGCGTTGCAAATTCTCGGGGACGCCTATACCAAGATGGGACAATGGGAGAAGGGACTCCACATCGACAAGCGCCTGGCGAAACTTTGTGCCGACAACCCCCTCGTGTTTTACAACCTCGCCTGCAGCTACGCGTTGTTGAAACGCGTGGATGAAGCCTTCACCGCGCTCGACCAGGCCGTCAAGCTGGGCTACGATGATGCCCGCTGGCTCACGAAGGATCCCGACCTCGATAATCTCCGCCACGACAACCGCTTCGAGAAAATCCGCACCGATCTCTCCAAGAAGCCTGACGGCTCGTCACGATCGCCGGAGTAGACGCACCGCTCGCTCGATAATCGCCTTTGCCACCTCGATCTTCAACAGTTCCGGCAGTTTCTCGACTGTTCCGCCCGCCGAAAAGATGACCACGCGATTCGTCTCCGCGTCAAACGCGCTTGCATCATTCGCCACAATGAAATCCAGGCCTTTGCGCGCCAGCTTCTCGCGCGCATGTTTCTCCAAATCGTCCGTCTCCGCCGCGAAACCGACGAGCACTTGTGACTTCTTGCGCCGTCCCAACTCCGCCAGAATGTCCGGCGTCGGCTCCAGTTCCAGCACGCCGCTGAAGCTGCCCTTCTTGATCTTGCTTCCCGCTGCAATCTTCGGGCGAAAATCGCACACGGCCGCCGCCATGATGCAAATGTCCACCAACCCGAACCGACTCCACACCGCCTCGGCCATCTCCTGCGCCGTCGTCACCGACACGAATTCGACCCTTGGGGGAGCCGTGAGGGATGTCGGCCCGCTCACCAGTGTAACATTCGATGAAACCGCCAGCGCCGCCTCGGCAATCGCATACCCCATCTTGCCCGACGAGCGGTTGGAAATGTAGCGAATCGGATCGAGGAATTCTCGCGTCGGTCCCGCCGTGATGAGGAAGCGAAGCGGAGGGGGACTCATGGGTGTTTCCGTCTGTGCGGGTCCGCCATCCTACGAAAGCATCTTCTGGATCTTCTCCACAATCTTGTCCACATCCCACAGCCGACCGATCCCTTCGTAGCCACACGCCAGTAACCCCTTCTCGGGTCCGACGAATTCGACGCCGCGCGACTGCAGGACCTTGACGTTGGCCTGCGTCGCCGGATGCAACCACATCTTGCCATTCATCGCGGCCGCCACCAGCACCTTCGCTTCGGGCCGTAACGCGAGCGCGATCGTGCTCAGCGCGTCATCGGCGATCCCGTGCGCCAGCTTGGCAATGACGTTCGCCGTCGCGGGCGATACCACCAGCAAATCGGCGCTGTCAGCCAGCTGCAAATGGCTCGGCCGCCAATCGCCCTCGCCCGCTTCAAATAAATCGATCGTGACCGGATGTTGCGACAGGGTTTGCAACGTCAGCGGCGTGATGAAGTGCGTCGCGTCCTTCGTCATCACGCAAAACACCTCGTGCCCGAGTTTCTTCAGCTTGCTCGCGGTATCAGCGGCCTTGTACGCCGCAATCGACCCCGTGATGCCTAGAAGGATAGTTCTTTTTGCTGCCATGGTTTTCCGTCCTTTGCCGCGCGCATTGTCCGGCATTTTTCCGCGATCACGATCGCCTTCCCCTGCTCGAAATCATCGTCGAGCCGACCGCTGACAATCACGTAATCATACTCTTTCCAGTGCGTCATCTCCTGCTGGGCCAGCACCAGCCGTTTCCGGATCACCTCATCGCTGTCCGTCCCGCGCCGACGCAACCGCGTCTCCAGCAACTCGGTCGACGGCGGCATCAGAAAAATCGTCACCAGCGCATCCGGATAGGCAAACCGGCCCCCGCGCACGCATTGTGCCACTTGATGCGCCCCCTGCACCTCGATGTCCAGCAACACATCGCGCCCGGCCGCCAGTTGTTCCTCCACAAACGCGCGTGGCGTGCCGTAATAGTTGCCATTGTACTTCGCGTATTCGAGGAGCTCTCCGGCGGCAATCTTCTTTTCGAATTCCACCGTGCTCAGGAAAAAGTAATCATGACCGTTCTGCTCGCCTCCCCGCGGCGCGCGCGTCGTGCACGAGACGGAATACACGATGTTCGGCGACCAGTTCAGCAACCGCTGGCACAATGAACTCTTCCCGCCGCCCGATGGCGCCGAAACGACAATTACCAGGCCGGTCCGCTCCGCTGTTGGGTTGGGTTCGTTCATTCGATATTTTGAATCTGCTCGCGGATTTTCTCGAGTTCGGCCTTCATCTTGACCACCTGTTGCGAGATTTCCGCCGCATTGGCCTTGGACCCGATGGTGTTGATCTCCCGCCCCATTTCCTGCGCCAGAAAATCCAGGGTCCGCCCGACCGGCTCGTTGGATTTCAGGCAATCGCGAAACTGGTTAAGATGGCTGCTCAGCCGCGTGATCTCTTCCGAGATGTCGCACCGGTCGGCGAAAAACACCACTTCTTTCACGAGGCGCTCGTCATCCAGTGGCACGTCCAGCCCCGCGTCCTTGACGCGCGCGTGCAATTGGTCACGGTATCGCGTCACGATCTCCGGCGCCGATTTCTTCACCAGCTCCAGCCCGGCCTGAAGAAAGCCGAGTCGCTCGGCGAGGTCGTTCGCGAGGTACTTCCCCTCCTTCTCGCGCATCTTGACCAGGCCCGTGATGGCCTTGCGCAACGCCGCCTCCACGCTGGGCCAGACGCTCTCCGCATCCAATGCCCCCTCCGCCAGCTTCATCACGCCGGGTGCCCGCAAAATCGTGTCGAGCGTGAGCGAGCCGTTCAATTTCATTTCCTTTTGCAGCTTCTGGATCGCACGGTGATACGCCTTCGCCAGAGCCACATCCAACTCGACCTGCTCTTCCGCCTTCGCACTGCTGCGATGGAACGCCACGACCACCATCACGCGCCCCCGGGACAGGTGCGCATTGATCTCGTCGCGAATCCGCGGCTCGAGCTCGACCAGTTCCTTGGCGAGGTTGATCGAAATATCGCTTTGCTTGCGATTGATCGAGTTGAGTTCGACGGTGAACTTGAATCCGTCTTTCGCCGCTTCGCCGCGGCCATATCCCGTCATGGATCTCATGGTGTCCTCATTTCAATCGATAATTGCCCAGCAGCGCAAAGATGGCGGGCCACAACACCAGCGCGTACACCGGCACCCACAACACCAGCAACAAAAAGTTGTCTTCGCCCGGGGGAAACCATTGCCGCGCTTCGACGGTTAACACCACGCCGACAACAACGCCAAACGCGATTAGCGTCTGATGCGCCGTCGGGGTGAGCCGCCAGATCTTGCCGCACCGGGGACAAATCCGTTCCCGTCCCCACAAATGATGGGCAAAACTTTGCACCAGCGGAACCAATCGTTTTTTGCAGTGGCGGCATCGGAAATAGGGCCTCATAGATTCAACAACCGCGCCATCTGACTCACATCTTTGTCTCCGCGACCGCTCAAATTGACAATCACAAGCGCGCCGCGACCGATCTTCTTGGCGTTCGCCATGACGTAGGCAACGGCGTGCGCCGATTCGAGCGCCGGAATGATCCCCTCGCTCCGCGAACAGAACGTGGCCGCCTCCAGCGCCTGACGGTCCGTTGCATATGTGTATTTGATTCGCTTCTGATCCCGCAAATAGCTGTGCTCGGGACCAACCGCCGCATAATCCAGCCCGGCCGAAACCGAGTGCGTGAGCATGATCTGGCCGTCGTCATCCTGTAGCACAAACGTCCGCGTCCCCTGCAACACGCCAAGCGAGCCGCCCTTTTGAAAACGCGCCGCATGTTTGCCCGCGTGGATGCCTTCGCCACCGGCTTCGACACCGACCATCCGCACACCTTTGTCCTTCAGGAACGCGTAAAACAATCCGATCGAGTTGCTGCCGCCGCCCACGCACGCCACCAGTTCGTCCGGCAACCGCTCTTCCGTTTCCAGAATTTGCCGTCGCGCCTCGCGTCCGATCACGGCTTGAAAATCCCGCACCATCATCGGATAGGGATGCGCACCGAGGACGCTGCCGAGAATGTAGTGCGTGGTGCGCACGTTCGTGACCCAATCCCGCATCGCTTCACTGATGGCTTCCTTCAACGTCTTCTGTCCCGCATCGACTGCGCGCACTTCCGCCCCCAGCAGCCGCATGCGATACACGTTGAGCGCCTGACGCTCCATGTCCACCGTACCCATGTACACCACGCATTCCAAGCCGAACATCGCGGCCACCGTCGCGGTCGCCACACCGTGCTGGCCGGCACCGGTCTCGGCAATCACGCGGCTCTTGCCCATGCGCCTGGCCAGAAGCACCTGGCCAATGGTGTTGTTGATCTTGTGGGCGCCGGTGTGGAGAAGGTCCTCGCGTTTGAGGTAAATTTTCGGCCCGCCCAACGCGCGCGTCATCCGTTCGGCGAAGTACAACGGTGTCGGGCGACCGCAATATTCCCGCAGGTAGTACGCCAGTTCGTCGCGGAACCGTTTGTCGCGACGGGCCTTTTCGTACTCGCGAGTCAATTCGTGCAACGGCTCCATCAACGTCTCCGGCACGAACATGCCGCCGTACGGCCCAAAGTGGCCGCCTTTGTCGGGTACGGTTGTCAGGTGCTCTTGCACAATTCGATGAATCTCCGCAATTTCTCCGGGTCCTTCTTGCCGGGCTCACGCTCGACGCCGCTCGCGACGTCCACGCCATACGGTCGCACGCGACGAACCGCTTCCTGGACGTTGGCCGTCGTCAATCCGCCCGACAGTATAATCGGCGGGCCGATCTCCTTCGCTTTCAGCGCCAGCGACCAATCGAATGTTTTGCCCGTGCCCCCCCGTGATTCGTCAGTGTAGGTATCCAGCAACAGAGCGTCAACATCGTACTCAGCGGCCACGCGCAACGACTCTTCGTCGCGTATCCGGATGGCCTTGATCGATTTTGCCGCAAACTTCTGGCAGAACCCCGGCGGCTCGTCCCCGTGAAATTGCAATGCATTCAGCAGGCACTCGTGGAGCGCCTTCTCAATCTCGTATTCCAATTCGTCCACGAACACGCCCACCTTGGTCACGAACGGCGGCAGGGCGTTGCAGATGTTCGCCGCCTCGCTCACCTGGATGCAGCGCGGACTCTTCGAATAGAAAATGAATCCCAGCGCGTCCGCGCCCAACTCGACGGCCAGCAGCGCGTCGTTCAGGTTCGTGGTCCCGCAGATTTTAATTTTCGTGCTCATCGCCCCATCAACTCACGGACTTTCGATTCGATGTCTCCACTACGCATGAGTGATTCCCCGACAAGAATCGCGTTCGCGCCGGCTTTGGCCACACGCTCGACATCGGCACGTGCATGGATACCGCTCTCGGCTACAATCGTGTACTTGCCGCACATGCCGCGCCGAAGTTTCGCTGCCAGTTTCTCGGTCGTCGCCAGGCTCACGGAAAAGTCGCGCAAATCGCGATTATTCACCCCAATGATCTCTGCTCCCGAAGCCACAGCCCGGTCCAATTCGGCTTCGTCGTGCACCTCCACCAACGATGCCAGATGTAATTGCGCCGCCAACTCGCGGAAATCCTTGAGTTGCGCATCGTCCAAAATCGCCACAATCAACAGAATCGCATCCGCACCGTGCACAATCGATTCATAAATCTGCAATTCATTGATGATAAAATCCTTCCGCAAGAGCGCCAGCTTCACTGCATTACGGATTTGCTGTAAGTATTCGACCCGCCCCTGAAAGAACTTTTCATCCGTCAGCACCGACAGTGCTGATGCGCCACCAGCTTCGTACTCGCGCGCGATTTCAATCGCATCGAAGTTCTCCTGAATCACACCAGCCGATGGTGACGCCTTTTTGATCTCGGCAATGAGCGCCACTCCACTGTCGCGATGCAGCGCGCCCGCGAAATCGCAAAACTCCTTCCGCGCCGCCGCCGCTTGCTTCAACTTTCCGGCCTGCGGCCGCAGCTTCGCCACTTCGAGTTTCTTCTCGGCAACAATTTTATCGAGGATATTCATCAGAGAACGCTTACTCCTCGTCCGTCACGCCCTGCTTCCGGGTGCGCGGCTGGCCCGCCTTAAGCCACGCACTGATAAACGGATGAATGTCACCGTTCATCACACCTTGCACGTCACTGGTTTGGTAGCCCGTGCGCAGGTCCTTCACCATTTGGTACGGTTGAAAGACATAACTGCGAATCTGGTTGCCCCACGCCATGGCGCCCTTCTCGCCGTAATACTTCTCCATCGCCGCGCGTTTCTCGTCCTGTTGTTTCTCGTACAACCGCGCCTTCAACATCTTCAACGCCATCTCGCGGTTCTGATGCTGACTACGCTCGATCTGGCACTGGACGACGATTCCGGTGGGCATATGAGTCATGCGCACCGCCGTCTCGACCTTGTTCACATTCTGGCCACCGCGACCGCCCGAGCGGAACGTGTCCACCTGCACGTCTTCCATCTTGAGCTCAACTTCGACCTCGTCGCTGAGTTCCGCGATCACGTCCACACTCGCAAAAGACGTATGCCGCCGCTTGTTGGAATCGAACGGAGAAATACGCACGAGCCGGTGCACGCCGCGTTCCGCTTTTAGATACCCGTACGCGTATTCACCCGTGACGAGGATGGTCGCGCTCTTGATGCCCGCCTCATCACCAGCTTGGATGTCCACCAAATCGACTTTGAACCCGCGGGTCTCGCAGTAGCGCTGGTACATCCGCAGCAGCATATTGGCCCAGTCGCAACTTTCCGTGCCGCCGGCGCCGGCGTGGACGCTAAAGATCGCGTTGGACTTGTCGTTCTCCCCGCCGAGGAGGTTCTCCAACTCGAATTGATTGAACTTCTGTTCGGCGGCGTTGACTTCGGTGGTGATCCCCTGCTCGGTCTCGCCGAGGTCGATGAGCACCTCCGCGTCGGAGATTTTCTGGTCGAGCGCGGCCAGCGTATCGAGCTTGCGGCGAATCGTGGACGCTTCGTCGAGAATCGTGCGGGCTTTGGTTTGATCGGCCCAGAACGCCGGGCCGGCCATGATGTTTTCTAGCTCGACCAGGCGGGCGCGTTGTTTGTCGACGTCAAAGATACCTTCTTAACGCCTGATGGCGTTCGCGCAAGTCATTCACTTTCGTCTTTAGATCTTCAATCATGGCCCCGCTAACTCAACACATCATCCGCCGAATGTCAACCTGCACGCGGGCGGCGCAGCAGGAGCGAGCCAAACGCAGGCAACGCGACCGTCCCTTTGACCATCTTGCCGGTGAGCATGTCGGCAACACTTTCGCGACCCAGATTCACCTTTCGAGGGGCAGGCTGGAAGTTGAGCAGAAACACGAAGTCATCCTTGCCGTCGGTGCGCAACTGCGCGGTCACGCCTTTCGGCAACCTCGTATCGAGCACCTGTTTCAAACCAAGTCCGCGCGCGAGGCCGCCATAAAAGTCGTCGTGGAACCGGTCGTCATTGCGTGAGGCGATGTAGAATGCCCGGCCCTTGCCGAAGGCGTTCACGGTCAATGCGGGTTGTCCTCTGTAGAAGTCCGTGCCGTATTTCGCCAACACCTGCGCGGATTCCGCCTGAATGAGGCCGCATAGCTCGCGTGCTTTGTACCGCCCTGTCAGGCCGAGTCCGTTCTTCGTAGCGGGAATCACCACATTCGTCTGGCCATCGCGGAGAGCATCGATTTCTTCAGCCCAAACGCCAAGGACTTTTCGCAGCGGACCGGGAAAGCCACCGAGAAAACACAGATCGCTTTCATTGACAGTGCCGCTCCAGTACGTCACCACGAACGTGCCCCCTCTTTCTACAAATCTCGCGATGCGTTCGGCGACACCGGGCCGTATCATGTACAACATCGGGGCGATCAACAGCCGGTAGCTCGCGAAATCGCTGTCCATACTGATCACATCCACCGGTACGCCGCGCGACCAGAACGGTCGATACTGCGCCACGCACGTCCCGCCATAATCGCGCCGGTTCCTCGACAATCCCTGTAGATCACCAATCGCCCATTCGTTCTCCCAGTCGTAGATGATGGCGACCTCGGGATGGACCGTCGTGCCAATGACCGCGTCGAGTTTCTCCAAAATCTGCCCGACCTCCGCCGCGTCGCGGAACACACGCGTGTTTTCGTGGCCGACGTGATCGACCACCGCGCCGTGAAATTTTTCGAAGGAACCGCGACTCTTGCGCCACTGGAAATACTGGACCGTGTCGGCACCGTGGGCCACCGCCTGCAATGACGAAAGCCGGTGCATGCCCGGGCGCTTGAGCTTGCAGACTTCCTGCCAATTCACGGTGCTGGGCGTACTCTCCATCAACATAAAGGGTTTGCCGCCCTTCAAGCAGCGGTAAATGTCGTGGATGAACGAAACGGAACTCCCCAGCTTCCAATCCTCCTCGACTCCGTGCCACGCGGGGTAGTTGTCCCAGGAAACAACATCCAACTCCGGCGCCATCTTCCAATAATTCAATCCGGAATACGTGCCCATCATGTTCGTTGTCACCGGCACGTTCGGCGTGATCTCCCGCAGCGGTACAATCTCATTCTTCATGAACTCGGTTGTCTGGTGGGTCACGAACCGCTTCCAATCGAGGCTGAGGCCATGAATCGCCCATTCTCCGTGCGCAGCCGGGGATTCGATTTGCGACCAATCGGTATAGGTGTGACTCCAGAATGCCGTCCACCACGCCTGATTCACTGCTTCCAATGAACCGTACCGTTCCTTCAGCCACGCGCGGAACGCGTCCTGACAAAGCCCGCAGTGGCATTCGCCGCTGTACTCGTTTGAAACGTGCCAAACGAGCAATGCCGGGTGATTTTGGTAGCGCTCCGCGAGTTTGCGGTTGATCAACGCCGTCTTCTCGCGATAGACGGGCGACGTGTAACAGTGATTGTGTCGTGCGCCATGCAGGATGCGTGTGCGGTCGGCATTTACCCGCAAGACTTCCGGATACTTCCGCGACATCCACGCGGGGCGCGCGCCGCTGGGCGTGGCGAGAACGGCAAACACACCGTCATTGGCCAGATCGTTCATCACCTGGTCCAGCCAATCGAATGTGAATCGGCCCTCCTCGGGTTCGAGCGCGGCCCACGAGAAGATCCCCACGGACATCGCATTGCAGTGCGCCAACTTCATCAACCGCAGGTCTTCTTTCAGGATCTCGGGCGCGTGCAGCCATTGCTCCGGATTGTAGTCCCCGCCGTGCAGAAAATGCGGACACTTCGGATTGATCGGCGGATAGTGCTTCGTCATGGCGAACGCTCAGCCAACACGTTTCGCCCGCGGGCCTTTCGGTGTGTCTTCCACCACCCAACCCTGCTTCGCCAGTTGATCGCGAATCGCATCAGAGCGATTGAAGTCCTTCGCCTTGCGGGCAGCGTCGCGTCCTGCGACAAGGAGCTGAATGTCCAGCGGAACAATGACCTCGGTGGGCATTCCGAATCCAAGCACTCGGTCAAAGTCCTGCCATGCCTCCAACGCCTCTCTGGCGTGGATAGGAGACAGACTCCCTGCTGCCAGTCTCCTGTTTATTTCACGGATAAAATCAAACAGCGCAGCAATGGCACCACTAATGTTCAGATCATCGTCCAAAGCAGCGTCGAATTGCGTCTTCAATTCCAAAAGCGGTTTCAGCGGTTGCGCTTGTGCAGCTAACGGGCTAGCCGGAATTTTGGACAACTCTTCGAGCTTCAAAAGCAATTCATCCAGTCTGGCAAGTGCACCGCGAGCCGCTTCGAGACCTTCAAAAGTGAAATTCAGAGGGAATCGGTAGTGCGAACTAATCAGGGCGTAGCGGACCTCACGTCTAGTCCAACCCTTCGCCAGCAAATCGCGAAGCGTGTAGAAATTGCCCGCTGACTTGCTCATCTTCCGTCCCTCGACGAGGAGATGCGCGTTGTGCAGCCAGTAACGGACGAACGGTTTGCCCGTCGCCGCCTCGCTTTGGGCAATTTCGTCCTCGTGATGGGGAAAAATCAGGTCTTCGCCGCCGCAATGAATGTCGAAGGTTTCGCCCAGATGCTTCATGCTCATCGTGCTACACTCAATGTGCCAGCCGGGACGACCGTCGCCCCATGGCGAAGGCCATTTGATCGTTCCATCGTCCTCATCCCAAGCTTTCCACAGCGCAAAATCCGCCGCATGCTCCTTATCGTACTCGTCGTGGGCGACACGAGCCCCGGACTGCAAATTCTCCAAATCAAGATGTGCCAGCTTCCCATAGTCCTTGAACGATTTGATCGAGAAATAGACGCACCGATCCTCGGCAACATAGGCGTGCTTCCGTTCCACCAACGTCCCGATCAACTTGATCATGTCCGCGATGGTTTCCGTTGCGCGCGGCATAACGTGCGGGCGTTGGATGTTCAATGTGTCGAGGTCCCGAAGAAATTCCTGCGTGTAAAAGTCGGTCAATTCACGCAATGGCTTACCCGACTCACGAACGGCACGGATGATTTTGTCTTCAACATCCGTGATATTCATCACGTGTTTGACCTGAAAGCCTTTGTATTCGAGATAGCGACGCAACAAATCCTCGAAGGTGAACGCGCGGAGATTGCCGATGTGCGCGTAGTTGTAGACCGTCGGTCCACAGGTGTAGAGGCTGACTTGCTTGCCCGCCGGATCAAGTGGCACGAAATCCTCTTTGCGGCGCGTCAGCGTATTAAAGAATTGCAGGGCCATGGCGCGCTACATCTCCACGCTCGCGATGGCCACAACCACAATGCCTTCCTTGCGACCCGTGAATCCCATGTGCTCGCTTGTGGTCGCTTTCACGCCAACTTGTGTCGGCGCCACGCCCAGGTGTTTTCCGAGGTTTTCCTGCATCTTGGGAATGTGGGGGGCCATCTTCGGCGCCTGCGCAATAATCATCGCGTCCACGTTGTTGATAGTTCCGCCAGCCTTGCGCACGCGCTCGGCGCATTCGCGGACGATCACCATACTGTCGAGATTCTTGAACTTCATGTCCGTGGGCGGGTAATACTTTCCGATGTCGCCAAGCGCCACCGCGCCCAGCAACGCATCCGCAATCGCGTGCGCCAGCACATCCGCATCGCTGTGACCTTCCAGCCCCACATCGTGCGGGATCGCAACGCCCCCGATGATGCACTGGCGCCCTGCCGCAAACCGATGCACGTCGATTCCAATGCCAACACGGTTCATAGAGTGTGGGAGAATAACATCACTGCCACTGGTGAAGCAATGCTTCCGCAATGGCCAGGTCCGATGGTGTGGTGATTTTCAAATTCAGAAACGGTGTTTCGACCAGATGAACCTTCTCGCCCAACAACTCCACCGCGGCGGCTTCATCGGTGACAACGATCTTCCTCTCGAAGACCTTCGCGTAGGCATCCCGTAGCAGATTGAATTTCACCGTTTGCGGTGTTTGCACCGCCCACAACTTCGTACGATCCACCGTGCGAACCACCGTCTTGTCCTCGTTGGCCTCCTTGAGGGTGTCCACGACCTTGGTGGCGGCGATGCCGGTCCCGAACGCCCGGGCGCTGACAATGGTGGATTCGATCAAGGCCGGCGTGACCAGTGGTCTGGCTCCATCGTGGACCGCCACAATATCTGTCCGTGACTCGCAGGCTTTCAAGCCGTTGCCGACCGAATCCTGACGTTCAGCGCCGCCGTCGGCAAACGCGGCCACCTTCTTGAATCCGAATTCCCGGACGATCTGCTCCGCTTGTTGCGCGTAATCGGGTCGCCGCACCAGAACCACCGTGTCAACGGCAGGACACTGCTCAAACGCCGTGAGCGAATAGAAGAGAAGCGGCTTGCCGAGAAGTTCGATGAATTGTTTGTTGGGACCGCCGCCCATCCGCGTCGAGCGACCAGCGGCCAACACGATTGCCGAAACCATGCCTGCCAGACTAACAAAACACCGGCTGCCGGGGCAAGCTTACCCCGTTCCGACCGTGGACAGCTCCGGCTGCGGCTCGCTCTCGACAACAGTTTGGCTGCCGCTGGGAAGCTCGGCGAACGCCATGCGTCCCGCCGCGGTTTGCAGCACGCTGCTGATCGTCACTTCCACGTCGTGCCCGAGGAGACGGCGAGCCCGGTTGACCACGATCATCGTGCCGTCATCCAGATAAGCGAGGGCCTGGTGCGGTTCGCGTCCCTCCTTGAGAAGGCGAACCGACAAAGTCTCGCCCGGTAAGACAGCCGGCCGCAACGATTTCGCCAACTCGTTCATGTTGAGCACCTTGACGTGCTGCAACTCGGCGATGCGGCTGAGGTTAAAGTCATTCGTCAGGATTTCCGCGGGAAGCATCTTGGCCAACTGCACCAATTTGCCGTCCACTTCCTTGATGTCGGGGACATCGTTCTCATGGAACTTCACTTCCACACGCGGGTTGAGCTGCAACATCTTGAGCACCTCGAGGCCGCGTCGCCCGCGCGCCCGCTTCATGTCATCAGCCGCGTCGGCGATGTACTGCACTTCATTGAGAACAAACCGTGGCACGATCAGCACGGCATCCAGAAACCCCGTCGTGCACAAGTCCTGAACGCGACCGTCGATAATGATGTTCGTGTCGAGCAACACCAGCCGCTCGGGCTTGTTTTCCTTGATGAATTTCACGTAGGGAATTACCAGGTTGAACTCATCCTTGGCGCGGTAGGCGATCACCATCGCAAGGTACGAGCAGACCACGTACATCGCGATTTGCGCGATCAGTTTCGGTTCCTCGTCGATGAATTTGAACAGAACCGAGTTGCCAATGAAGTAGCTGATCGTAAACCCAACCAGAATGCCGAACGAGGCCGCCGATAGCCCGCGCAGCGAAAAACCCTTGAGCGCCTTGTCGACGCCGATAAAGATCCCGCCTCCCGCCAACCCGATCAGGATCGCCAGCACGGGATGCTCCGACCACTGGTCGTGCAGTTGCGAGATGGACCAACTCCCCAGCACGCACAGGATCAGGAAAAATAATCTCAGCATTAACAGCGTCATGGCTCTAAACCTCTTTCCGACCCTCAATAAATAAGCAGATTTGAGGCCAGTGAATCCTCCCCAATACCGCGCCCGCGATTGTCGCGAGAACTTGTCCCATAAATCCCCCCGCCAGCACCCTCACGCCCCCGTTGTCTCCTGCCTTCCGCGTGCATCGATGACCGTCGTCGGCTGTTTGTCCGAAAACTTTAGCCCGTTCCAACCGAAAGTCCGGGCCGCCCCCGTGGCCAATAATGAACACCGAACGAATCCGTCATCAGCCAAACGCCCATGCGCGTCGATAACACCAACACAACTCCACATCTTTTCGGCGACCATACAACCCCCAGAACAAGCTGAACGAAGCCAACCGACAAAATGGCATACTCGGACTCCTAACGCCTTGTCCCTAAAGCTTATCCACCCCTTGCCATACTCCGAGAAGCCGAGTCGGACAAGCTGCTGTCGTATGCCGCAATTGGCTTCGTTTTTGGCTTCGTTTCCCCCAGTTTTCCACGCCGGCTTGATCCAAATTGGGTTCGTTTGGTAACCCCCTCCTATTGATCACATCTTCTCGGGGAAGCGACCACGTCGTATCCCCGGTCGCAATTTCCCCCTCCCCCGGGCCTTGGAGTACCCCGACGGCCGTCCCAGCCGATAGCCAGAGCCCGTCTTCCTATCAAAAAGCACAGATATATCGCCACTACGATATCTTATCCTGATACACCAGTCAACCCCTATTCGGAGCACGACCGAGAGTTTGCAGATCGTCTGCACGCAGACCTGCAAAACAAGCGCGTTCGCTGCTGGTTGTTCTCCGAAGACGCGAAGTGGGGAGAGGCCGTTTGGGGCGGAATTGACCGGGGCATTAAATACTACGACAAGCTTGTCGTCGTTTGCTCGGAGAACTCACTCCAAAGCCCTGCCGTGCTCCGCGAACTCGAGCGGGGTCTGCAACGCGAAGATCGAGAAAAAAAGAACGTCCTCTTCCCCATCACCATCGACGACTACATCTTCGACAAGTGGGATCACCCACGAAAAGCAGACGTTCTAAGCAAAGTCGGCGGCGATTTCCGCCAGTGGAACGACCCCGCCTACCAGAAATCCCTCGCCCGCCTCCTCAAGCACCTCCAAGCCACCGATTCCAAAACAGCCTGACCTTCCGCCCGGTGCCCTGCTCTCCGCTCCGTCCCGAGTCGCGATGGGCTTCCCGGTTTCCCATCTCCCATTAGCCATTGACCATTCCCCATCGTCCCCAACCGCTCTCCGCGGTCTTGAACGTTGGGCGTTGATTTGTTCCCTACTTCGCCGGCGTCGTCGCGTCCGTCCCGAAAATCAGAGTGCCAGATCCACTTTGCGCCGGATGCGCCGGCTCGGGCACGGCCCAGTTTTTGGATGGCTCCGGCTTCTTCGGCTCGGGGCGGTTCCCTTCCTTGTATAGAAGGCCGTACTTCCGCCAATTCTGCACCAGATGCACAATTTCGTCGTGCAACGTCGGATCGACGAGCAGTTTGCCCGCCGTCCCCTCGCCCTTCTCCAGACGCGCCAGGATATCATTCAACCGCGCCGTGCTCTCCGCGAGATTCTTGACCGCCGTGTGGATGTCATCCTGATTGGCAATCACCACCTGATCGACATTGCTCGACGCCTGCTTGAGGTTGTCGGCGGCGTCGGAAAACCTGGTCAGCGTCGAATCCAGCTTCCCGCGGTTCTCGTCGACAACTCCGCGCAGGCTCACCGTCAAACCGACCGCATTGCTGCTCACCGTGTCGATATTGACCAGCGCGGAGTCGATGTGATCGAGGCTCGGGCGGCTCAACACCGTCTCATCGATGCGCTGGATGGCTTTGTCCACCCGCTCAATCGTCCCCGCCGCCTGATGCAGCACGTCCACGACACTGTGAATCGCCTCGCTGAGATCCAGGCTCGAAGACCCTTCGACGCTGTCTCCCGGCTTCAGGAACTCCGCCGTCGCGCTCACGGGTATGATGTCCACATAGCGGTCCCCAAGCAATCCGGACTGGTTGATGACGAACTTCGCGTCCTTGCGGATCTTCACATCACCGAGGATCGAGAGCTTCACGATCACTTTCAATTCCCCCGTCTGGTCCAACCGAATGCTGTGCACGGTGCCCACCTTGATGCCCCCGTACAGCACGCTGGCGTCCTGCACGATTCCACCCACACTGGAGAAAACCACATTGATCTCGTACCCGTTCCGCGTGAGCGGCTCATACTTGCCAAACTTCCAAACAAGCGCCGCCAGCAGTGCCAGACAGACGGCGAAAAACATGCCGACTCGGAATTCAACTGACCGTTTCTGTGCCATGTTGCGCCTCCTCTTGAATTTCCGCGGTCCCCGTTATGAATTGCCTCACGATTGGATCGGTGGTCGCCTGGATCTCCTTCGGTGTTCCCACCGCGTGAATGCGCCCGTCATGCAGCATCGCGATGCGATCAGCGATCTTGTACGCGCTGGTCATGTCGTGCGTCACCGCGAGGCTCGTCACATGCAAGTGGTCACGCGTCCGCAAGACCAAATCGTTAATGTGGTCCGCCAGCACGGGATCCAGTCCCGTGGTCGGCTCGTCGTACAAAATGTACTTGGGGTTGGCCACGCAGGCGCGCGCCAGGCCCGCGCGCTTCCGCATGCCGCCGCTCAACTCGGCCGGCTTCTTGTCTTTCGCATCCAACAAATCCACAATCGTCAACGCCTGCTCCACCCGCTGGCTGATCTCCGGCTCCTCCAGCTTCCGCTCCTCGCGCAGTGGAAACGCCACGTTCTCGAACACCGTCATCGAATCAAACAGGGCCGCTCCCTGGAACAACACGCCAAACTTCTTCCGGATCGGCGTGAGTTCGCGCTCCGACAGCGGATCGATGTCCACGCCGTCCACAATCACCCGGCCCGCATCCGGCCGCAGCAACCCGCACAGGTGCTTGAGCAACACGCTCTTGCCGCCGCCGCTGCGCCCGATGATGACCAGCGTTTCTCGGTCGCGGAGCTCAAAATCCACGCCGCACAATACCTCGGCGCCGTTAAATGACTTGTGTAGGTCCTGGATCTGGATCATACGGGCATGATCCTGTTGAAAATCACCGAGAGGAAAAAATCCGCGATCAGCACGGTCAGGGAAGATACCACGACGGCTTCGGTCGTCGCCCGACCCACCCCCTCGGCGCCTTCGTCGGCATTGAATCCTTTGTACGTCGAGATCAGGGCGATAAACATCCCGAAAAACACCGACTTGATCAGCCCGCTCATCACATCTTTGGCGGACGTCCACGCGTACATGTGGTCCAGAAAATAGGCCCGGTCGACCCCGCACATGTGCACGCCAATAAAATACCCGCCATAAATGCCGAAAAACATGGATTCCGCCGTCAACAGCGGCAGCCCCACCATCAGCGCGATGAACCGCGGCACGGCCAGGTAATCAACCGGCGCCGTTCCCATCGACCGCATGGCATCGAGTTGCTCCGTCACTTTCATCGTGCCCAGCTCCGCGGCAATCGCCGCCCCCACGCGTCCCGCCACCATCAACGCCGTCAGCACCGGCCCCAGCTCGCGCGCCATCGCCACGCTGACGACCGGCCCCACCGCCGTATCCATCTTGACCTTGTGGAATTGCCAGTAGATCTGTGCGGCAAACACCATGCCGGTGAACGCGCCCGTGACCACCACCACCGCCTGCGATTGCCAGCCGATCTTGTAGGTCTGATCGACCGTCTCCAGCCACCGCGGCCGCTTCGAAAAGGTCGTTTTGATGATATCCAGCAACAGCAGGAGCATCGACCCGAGCTGATTGAGCTGGTCGATCACCAATTGCCGAAATCGCTGTACCGCCTCCATGGTGCCGCGCAGCATAAGAGAGCGCCCCACCCGTTGCAAGCCCGCCGTAACCACACGCGTCCCGCATCACCAAACAAACAGGCCGCCCCGAATTTCTTCGGGGCGGCCGCGGGGTGAAACTACGACTCCGCTCAGCTCGCGCTGGCGGCCAGTTGGTTAAATACCAGTTTGTCCTTGTCGTCGCCCACGGCGACTTCGATGATCTCGTTGGGCTTGAAGTTCCCCCGAAGGATTTCCTCGGCAATCGGATCCTGCAGGTACTTTTCCACCGCCCGACGCAACGGACGCGCGCCGAACTGCGGATCGTAGCCCTTCTCAATCAGGAAATCGGTCGCCGCCGCTGTGAGGGCGATTTCCACTTCCTTGTACTTGAGGCGGGTCTTGACCTTTTCGACTTCGAGATGGACGATCTGGCCCATGTCCGCCTTGGTCAGGTTGTGGAACACGATCAAGTCGTCGAGGCGGTTCATAAACTCGGGCTTGAACACGCGCTTGGCTTCTTCCAGGAGCTTGTTCTTCATGTCCGCGTACGTGTGCTCTTCCTTGGCGGGCGCAAAACCGAGTTCGCCGGCCTTGCGGATCATCTCCGCGCCAATGTTGGAGGTCATGATGACCACGCAGTTGCGGAAGTCCACCTTGCGACCGAGCGAATCGGTCAGGTGTCCGTCCTCCAGAATCTGCAAGAGCATGTTCATAACGTCGGGGTGCGCCTTTTCAATTTCGTCGAACAGCACCACCGAGTAGGGACGGCGTCGCACGCGCTCGGTCAATTGGCCGCCTTCTTCGTACCCCACATAGCCCGGAGGCGAACCGACCAGCCGCGAGACGTTGAATTTCTCCATGTACTCGCTCATGTCGAGCTGGATCAACGCATCCTGGTCGCCAAACATGAATTCCGCCAGCGCCCGCGCCATCAATGTCTTGCCCACGCCGGTCGGACCGAGGAACACGAACGAACCAATCGGACGGTTCGGGTCCTTGAGGTCGGCGCGGCTGCGACGTAACGCCTTGCTGATGGCAATCACGGCCTCGTCCTGGCCGATGACCGTCCGCCGCAACTCGGCTTCCATCTGCAGCAGCTTCTCGGTATCCTTCTGTTCCATCCGACTCAGGGGAATGCCCGTCCACTTGGCGACAATCTGCATGATGTCGTCTTCCGTAATCACAATCTGTTTTTCGTCGCGCGCCTGGCGCCATTCTGCCAGCGTCTGCTCGAGACGTTCCCGCGCCTGCTTTTCCTTGTCCCGCAGCCCGGCGGCCAGTTCAAAGTCCTGCGCCTTGATTGCCGCCTCTTTCTGTTCCTTGATCTTCTCAATCTCGCGCTCGGAATCCTGAATGTTCGGGGGCCGGGTCATCGACTGGATGCGCGCCCGCGCGCCCGCTTCATCGACAACGTCAATCGCCTTGTCGGGCAGGAACCGACCGGTAATGTACCGGTCGGAAAGCCGCGAGGCTGCCAGCAGCGCTTCGTCCGAGAACTTGGCCCGGTGATGCTCTTCGTACTTCGGTCGCAGGCCCTTCAAAATCTCGACGGTCTGGTCCACCGTGGGCGGTTCAACGATGATCGTCTGGAATCGTCGCTCCAGCGCCGCGTCCTTCTCGATGTACTTGCGGTACTCATTCATCGTGGTCGCGCCGACAACCTGCAACTCGCCACGGGACAATGCGGGCTTGATGATGTTGCTGGCGTCCATCGCGCCTTCGGCCGAACCGGCGCCGACGATCGTGTGCAATTCGTCCACGAACAGAATGACGTTCTTCGACCGCTTGATCTCGTCCATCACGGCCTTGATGCGCTCTTCAAACTGGCCGCGATACTTCGTGCCGGCCACCATCAACGCCAGGTCGAGCGTCACGACGCGCTTGTCGCGCAAAATCTCGGGAACATTGCCCTTGGAAACCTCCTGGGCCAACCCTTCCACAATCGCCGTCTTGCCAACACCGGCTTCTCCGAGAAGCACGGGGTTGTTCTTGGTGCGGCGGCACAAAATCTGGATCACCCGCTCGATCTCGTTCTGGCGGCCCACCACGGGATCAAGGTCGCCCTTGCGCGCCAGTTCCGTGAGGTCGCGCCCGAACATCCGCAACGCGGGCGTCTTCATTTCCTTCTTGCTGGCGGAGGCCTCGCCCTCTTCGGTCGAGCCTTCGCTCGGGGTGAAGTTGGGGTCGAGTTCCTTCAAAATCTCGTTGCGGCAACGTTCGATGTCGACATCCAGCGATTTCAGGATGCGCGCCGCCGCGCCTTCGCCTTCCCGGAGCAATCCAAGCAGAATGTGTTCCGTGCCCACGTAATTGTGGTTGAGTTGCTTGGCTTCCTTCTGCGCCAGCGCCAGCACCTTCTTCACGCGAGGGGTGTAGGGAATGTTGCCGACCATCTTGGTCTCGGGTCCGGTCCCAATCTGCTTTTCCACTTCCATGCGGACGGTCTCGAGATCGAGGCCCATTTTCTGCAGGACGTTGACGGCGACCCCCTGGCCCAGCTTGATCAGGCCAAGAAGCAGATGTTCCGTGCCCACGTAGTTGTGGTTGAACCGGTCCGCTTCTTTGCGGGCCAACGCGAGCACCTGCTGCGCTCGCGGCGTGAAATTGTTCATTTCCATCACCGTCCTCTCATTCTGGTTCGGCTCGCCCGCTGTCCCCCCGGGGACGGTCGGTCAAATCCGGTTTCGAAATCGTTGCCAACTGCGTGCGAACCAACTCCGCCCGCAAAATGTCGCGTTCCTCGGCGGTCAACTTCCGGGCCGCCGCCCGTTGTACGTGGGCTGGCTGGGAGAGAATGAACATTTCGTCCACCGTCACTCGCGCCGTGGCCGGAAATATCTCTAAATCAACCCCCATACGTACCAAACTAAGCAGATTCAATGCCTCTTTCGAGCTAATCGTATGTGCATTGGTTAGAATGCCATACGCACGCCCGATTTGATCATAAACCAACTTCGGCTTTTTTTCAAGGAGCGTGATGCGGGCGTTCTCTTCATGCTCAATGATCTGCAGGACGACCTTGTTGAGACGCTCGACAACTTCCATCTCCTTTTCCCCCAGTGTCGTCTGGTTCGACACCTGGAAGACGTTCCCCAGCGCCTCGGTCCCCTCCCCGTACAGGCCGCGCACAGCCAGACCGAGCTTGTTGACCGCCTGCACGACCTGATTGATCTGGTCGCTGAGCACCATCCCCGGCAGATGCAACATCGCCGACCCGCGCATCCCGGTCCCCACGTTGGTCGGGCACGCCGTCAAATAACCGAGCTTCGGCGAAAACGCAAACTCCAGGTGCTCTTCCAGTTCGGTGTCGACCCGGTCGATGATCTTGAAAATACTCTTGAGCTGCAGTCCCGACTTGATCGCCTGCATGCGCAGGTGATCTTCCTCGTTGACCATGACACTGATCGTCTCGCGATCGTTGATGACCACGCCGCTGCCCACGTTCTTGGCCGCGTGTTCCCGGCTGATCAGATGGCGCTCCACCAACACCTGTTTGTGGATCGCACTGATGTTGTCCATCGAATCCCCAAAGTGTTCGGCCATCTCCGGCAACGCCTCGACCACCGGCTGGATCGTGTCGAGCAGCTTCTGGCGTTCGATCTTCTTGGCCCAACCCGGGAACGGATGATCGCGAATGTTGCGCGCCAGCCGGACCCGTGACGACAGGACAATCTTGCTGTTGGGTCCATCCGCCTTGACCCACTCGCTCGGACTCTTCAGCAAATCGTCGATCTTCATGGTCGCATTACTCGGTGGCGCGCGCCGCGCCAACGGTCTTTTTCCACTTCGCTTCCATCTCGCGAATCTGGTCGCGAAGTTGCGCCGCATCCTCATACTTCTCTTCGCGCACCGCCTTCTCCAACTGCTCCGCCAATTCCTGCATCTTGCCGTTCAGGGCCAGCGTGTGCTCGGCCCTGGCCGGCACCTTGCCCACGTGATGGTCCCCCTTGTGCATCGCTTTCAATAACGATGCCAGGGCCGGCTCAAAAGTTTCCCAACACGCGCTACACCCGAGCCGGCCGGTCTTTTTGAAGTCCGCCTGCGTGAAGCCGCACACCGGGCATTGCGCCCCCGGCGCTTCGATCCTCGATTCCTCCCCCGCGCCCAGCTCGACCAGCAAATTCGCCAGGGAAAATCCTGCCGCTTCCTGCACGCCCTTCTCCTTGGCACAGGACTCACACAAGTCCACTTTCAACATCTTCCCGTCCACAATCTGGGTCAGATGGACTGTCGCCTCGGCCTTCTTGCAAATGTCGCAGAGCATGGTCTATTTCGTCCCGATCAATACCCCATCGGCGCGGGTCAACTTACGGAAATCTTCCGTCAATTTCAAGGTGAGCGGCCCCGGATGGCCGGAACCAATGATCCGTCCGTCAATGCTCGCCACCGGCACGATCTCCGCGGCGGTTCCCGTGAGAAACACCTCGTCCGCCGTCGATAAATCGTACCGCGTCAGGTTCGGTTCGCTGGCGTCAATGCCGCGTTTGGCCGCCAATTCGAACACCACCTGTCGCGTGATGCCAATCAACGCGCCCGCGCTGACCGGCGGTGTCTCCAGTTTGCCGCGCCGGACCAGGAAAATATTGTCACCCGTGCATTCGGCGACGTGTCCCTGGCTGTTGAGCATGATCGCTTCCACCGTCCCGGCGTTCACCGCCTCGATCTTCGCCAGGATATTGTTCAAATAGTTTAACGACTTGATCGACGGACTCACCGCGGCGGAATTTGTCCGCTGCGTACTCGCCGTAATCAGTTTCAGCCCCTTGCGGTACACTTCCTCGGGATACAGCTCGATCGTGTCCGCGATAATGAACACCGTCGGATTCTCGCAGCGGAATGGATTAAGCCCGAGGGAACCGACTCCGCGCGTGACGACGAGCCGGATATAGCCGTCCGTCAGCTTGTTTTGGCGGCACGTTTCGCAACACGCTTCGACCAGTTGCGCCTTCGTCAAGGGAACCGGCAGCATGATCGCCTTCGCGGAATTGAACAGACGATCCAGATGCTGCTCGAGACGGAAAATGCGGCCGCCGTACAGGCGGATGCCCTCGAATACCCCGTCGCCATACAACAGCCCGTGGTCGAAAACGGATACCTTCGCCTCGTCTTTTGAGACGTATTTGCCGTCCAGATAGATCTTCACAATCGTTCCTTCACTCCTGCTTCTACTTACTCCATAATCCGGCCGTCCGCAATCTCCAACACCCGTTCGCCGCGCGTGGCAACGTGCTGGTCGTGGGTCACCATCACCAGCGTCGTTCCCGACTCCTCGCGCAACCGCCACAGCAAATCGAGGATCGCCTCGCCGGTCTTCGAATCCAGGTTGCCGGTCGGTTCATCCGCCAGCAACAACGTCGGCCGATTCATCAGCGCCCGCGCCACGGCGACGCGCTGTTGTTCGCCACCGCTCAACTCCGCCGGGCGGTGCAGCAGCCGCTCCCCGAGCCCGACGGACTTCAGCAATTCCCGGCCCCGTTCGGCCACGCCGTCCCGCGTCCGCGGCTGCATCAACGCCGGCAGGCAGACGTTCTCCAGTGCGTCGAGTTCCGGCAACAAATTGTACGACTGAAACACAAACCCGATTTGCTCGTTGCGCAGTTTCGTCCGCGCCGCGCCCGACATCGTAAAAAGCGAAGCGCCATCCAGGCTGACATCGCCTGCGGATGGCGCATCCAATCCGCCGAGCAAATGCAACAAGGTGCTCTTTCCCGCTCCGGACGCGCCGACAATCACAAGCGCTTCACCACGGCGCACCCGTACGTCAATCCCCCGCAACACCTCAAGCTCCCGCGACCCCAAAGTGTAGGATTTGCGAAGCCCGCGCGCAACCAAAATGTCCCCGCCGGCCTCATTCATATCGCAGTGCCTCCACGGGTTGGAGGCGGGCGGCGCGCAAGGCCGGCAGCAAGCCCGCCAGCGTGCAAATCACCAGCGCCGAGATGCCAATGGTCAGCAGATCCTGCGCCGTCAGAAACGCCGGGATGCTGGGAAAATTGTAGATGTCGCGCGGAAACAATTCGATGCCGACGACATGTGAGAGAAAATGGTTGATCGGGTTGATGTTGTGAACGGTCAGCAAACCCAGTCCGATCCCGATGGCCACGCCGAACACGCCAACGATGAACCCTTGCAGCAGGAAAATGCGCAGGATTTTTCCCGAGGCGGCGCCCAGCGCTTTCATCACACCGATCTCGCGCGTCTTTTGCACGGTAACGGTGATCAACGTGCTCATGATGCCAAATGCGGCGACGATGATGATGAACGTCAGGATGAAGAACATCACCGATTTCTCCACCTGGATGGCGCCGAGCAACCGCTGGTTCATCTGCGCCCATGTCTGCGCCCGCAGCGGCGGCGGAAGCTTCTGGTTCAACGCGTCGGCCACGTCGCGCGCGCCATCGATCGGGTCATCGGTCGTGATTTCGATCCCCTGGACGGCATTGCCGAGGCTATAGAGTTCCTGCGCCGTCTCCAACGACGTAAAAATCAGGCCGACATCGTACTCGTACATTCCCGACTCGAAAATGCCCGTGACCGTCAACTCCATCGGCACGTCAACTTCCTGCCCCTTCTTCTCGATGTAGCGGGGCGAGTACACGGTGATCTTGTCACCGAGAAAAATCCCGTATTGCGACGCGAGCTCGCGCCCGATGAGAACCTTGTCGCCGTCGAGGTCGAGGCGGCCCTCCTTGATATACGTGCCAAGTTGACTGACGGTCACCTCGCGCTTGGGGTCGATGCCCTTGAGATACGGAGTCGCCACGCGATGCTCAAACTCGATGAGCACCAATCCCATGGCGAACGGCGTCGCCGCCTTCACGCGCGGTGTGCCCAACACCGTCTTCAACAACTTGTCGCTGTGGTCGATCACCCCGCCCATTACCGTCACGTGCGCGTGCATGCCCATGAGTTTTTCGCGCAACTCGCGGTCGAATCCGCTCATGACCGCGATTACCACGATGAGCACCCACACGCCGATCGTCACGCCGGACAGCGAAATAAGCGTGATGACGGATACAAACGTACGCTTGGGTTTGAGGTAACGAAGCCCGAGAAACAGTTCAAAAGGCAGACGCGTCATGAAAGAAAAAACCCGCTACGGGTTCGGCCGCAGCAACGGGAACAGGATGACATCGCGGATGCTCTCCGCGCCCGTAAGCATCATCACGAGGCGGTCGATGCCCATGCCCATCCCGCCGGCGGGCGGCATCCCGTGTTCCAGCGCCAACAGAAAATCCTCGTCCAGTTTTTCGTCGTGTCCTCTGGCTTGCATCAGCAATCGGACGCGCTGCAGGACCGGGTCGTTCAACTCGGAATACGCCGGCGCAATCTCCTGCCCGTTGATGACCAGCTCGAACACGTCGACGATGCTCGGGTCCTGCTTGTTGGGCTTCGCCAGCACGACCAGTTCCGCGGGCAGGTGCGTCACGAACGTCGGGTTCATCAACGTCGGTTCGATCACCTTCTCGAAAATCGCGTTGGTCACTTCATAGTCGGGCGTTTCCGCCGTGGATTCGACCCCCATGGTGATGGCCTGGGACCGACGTTCGTCCGGCGTGAGCGTAAACCATTCCTTGCCAATGCGCTCCTCGATCAACTCGCGATACGTCACGCGCCGCCACGGCGGCGTGAGGTCGATCTCCTGGCCGTCGTGGCGTTTGACCAGCAGCGAGTCCACAACGCTTTCCGCGACCGACACGACCAATCCCTGCGCCAGGTCCATCATCGTCTCGTAGTCGCCGTAGGCCTGGTAGACTTCGAGCATGGTGAACTCGGGATTGTGACGACGCGAGATGCCTTCATTGCGGAAATTGCGGTTGATCTCATAAATGCGCTCGAAGCCGCCGACGAGCAGTCGCTTCAGGTACAGCTCGGGCGCGACGCGCAGAAACAGGTCGATGTTCAACGCCTCGTGGTGCGTCTGGAACGGTTTGGCCGCTGCCCCGCCGGCGATGGGTTGCATCATCGGCGTTTCGACTTCCATAAACCCGCGTGAATCAAGAAATTTGCGGATCTCCGCCACGACGCGGCTCCGCACCACAAACGTTTCCCGCACATTGTCGTTGAGGATCAAATCGAGATAGCGCTGTCGCAACCGTGTTTCGACGTCCTTGAGGCCGTACCACTCCTTCGGCAACGGCTGGATCGACTTGCTCAACAGCGTGACAGTCTCCACCTTCACGGTCAGTTCGCCGGCGTGCGTCGTAAACAGCTTGCCCGTCACGCCAATGATATCGCCCGGATCGACGAAGTTCTTGAACAGGTCGAACTGCTCTTCGCCGATTGCCTGCTTCTGTGCGTAAATCTGAATTTTCCCGGTCGAGTCCTTGATGTCCGCAAACAGGCTTTTGCCCATGTCGCGGTGGCTGAGCAGCCGCCCCGCCAATCGCACCTCGCGGTCGGGCGTCGGGTCCGCCCGCGCAGTCGCAATCGATTCACTGACATCGAATCGGCCCCCGTAGGGGTCGATGCCTTTGTCGATCAGCTTCTCGCGTTTCTCGAGCCGCGGTTTGATGTGGTCGCTTTGGGAATCCATAGCCGCCGGGAAGATACCGTTTCGCCCGCACATGGGCAACGGAAAACGCCACTCGATCTTACGCCGGCGCAGGCTCTGCCACTCGGCTACAGGACGGATAGGAATAATCCCTCTGCGAACGCTGGAAATTCCGTTCGGTTTGCGTTATGGTGCGGGCGTGAAGGTCAGGACTCTGCTGGCAATTGTGGCGGTGACGACGGCGACTGTGCTTCTGGCGCAGGACAGCGGCACCCCGTCTGTAGCTGATTTTCCGAACGTGACCCAGGGGCGTTATCAGGTATTCAGCCAGGGCGGGCGCCAACTGGGGGTGGAAGTCAGTCGGTTCATGAACGCGATCCTCGGGCAGTATGAGAAGCTCTTCAATAACCTGAGCATCAAAGACGGCGCGCGTGTCATCGTGTTCGACAATGTCGATGACTTCCGCAAATACGCTGGCGGCACGGTCTCGCTGACCCACGCCGGGCTGGCGGGCTACTGTCATCTCAAGACCGATGAAGCGGGCAACCAGTTTTACGAACTGGTCACGTACGAGAGCCAGAATTTGTGGCGGGTGCTGGCGCACGAGGGGTTCCACCAGTTCATCGGCTACGAACAGGGCCAACAGATCCCGATGTGGTTGAACGAGGGCATGGCACAGTATTTCGAAACCGGTTTTATCATCGGCACGGAATTTCACGTCGGCCAGGTCAGCCGCAGCAAGCTGCTGTACGCCCAGGCGCTGATCCTCAGCAAGCAGGCGCCGCCGTTGTCACAGTTGATCCAGTGGGACCGCACCACGTTCTACGCCAACGCGAACGTCGCCTACCCGATGAGTTGGGCACTGGTCTATTATCTGGTCAACTCGAACCATGAACGGTTCGACCAGAGCGATTTTCGCCGGTATATGCAGGACCTCAAATATGGCCAGGACGACTACCGGAGTTTCCAGCGCCGGTTCGGCGCGAACATCGACGGCTGGCAGGCTGATTTTGAGAATTACATCCTGCATTTGCAGCCGCAGACGAATTGACGTGGAGTTTTGCGAGCCGCTGCGCTACAGTAGGCACGCGGCGAATGGAGGAAGCCAGTTGCGAGGCGAACCAAAATCCGTTACGGAATTGTAGTCGGCTGTTGTGCCGCCGTCGCTAAATACAAACCAATCACGAACCCGTTTCCAACCAACCTGTGCCCGGCATCATTCCCGAACCCGTTCTGGAGCAAATTCGCCACAACAACGACGTTGTCGAGGTGATCGGCTCGTATTTCCCGTTGAAACGCGCGGGGGCAAACTTCCGCGCCCTCTGCCCGTTCCACAAGGAAAAGACCCCGAGCTTCAACGTCAACCCGCAAAAGCAAATCTGGCACTGCTTCGGGTGCGGAACGGGCGGCGACGTGTTCACGTTCGTGATGAAATACGAGAATCTCGATTTCGTCGCCGCGGTCCGCCGCCTCGCGGAGCGGGCGGGCATCAAACTGGAGTACGAGGAGCGCGCGGGCGAACCGGGACGCGACGTAAAGGAATCGCTCCTGAAACTCCACGATCTCACCGCAAATTTCTTCCATCACAACCTGATGAAGGAACGGAGCGCCAGCGTCGCGCGCGAGTACTTGAAAAGGCGCCAGATCACCTCCGAGGTCGCCAAGAAATGGCGCCTCGGCTACTCGCCCGATGCGTGGGATGGGTTGATTCAATACGCCGCGGGCAAGAAGTTTTCCGCCGAACTGCTGGAGACAGCAGGACTGGCGTTGCGCCGCGAGAGCGGCGATGGGTTTTATGACCGGTTTCGCGGCCGGCTGATGTTCTCAATCTGCGACGAGCAGGGCCGCACCGTCGGATTCAGCGGCCGCATCCTCACCGACGAGAAAGACCAGCCGAAATACGTCAATTCCCCCGAGACGCCGATTTTCCAAAAGGGCCGCATTCTATTCGCGCTCGACAAGGCCAAGCGGGCGATTGTCGAAAAGCAATGCGCCATTGTGTGCGAGGGACAGATCGACACGATCTCCTGCCACGAAGCGGGCATCGAAAACGTGGTGGCGCCGCAGGGCACGGCGCTGACCGAACAGCACGCGCGCATTCTGAAACGGTACGCCGAGGAAGCCGTGCTCATGTTCGATGCCGATGCGGCGGGCCAGAATGCCATCGTGCGCAGCGCCGAGCCGTTATGGGATGCGGGCATGGTGATCCGCGTCGCCGTGTTGCCGCAAGGTCATGACCCCGACAGTTTCGTGAAAGCGTTTGGCGCGGAGAAACTGAACGAGTTGATCGCCAACGCTCCCAGTTTTTTTGCGTATCTGCTCGACCGGCTGTGTCGGCAACACGACCCGCGTTCGGACCGGGGAAAACTGCAGATCGGACGGCAAATGACCGAATGGCTCGTGCGGATTCCCACGCCGATTTTACGGGCGAATTATATGGAGAAGACAGCCAAGCATTTGGATATCAGCGAGGACGCGCTCCGCCGGGAGGTCGCGAAATTGTCGGGCAACCGTCGCGACCGACGCGACGCGTCGGAGGGCGATGCCGAAAGCAATGAGGCGGCGGACATCGGCGGTGGCCGACCGCGTGGTCTGCCCGAGGAGGAGATGTTGTTGCAGGCGATGCTCGCCAACCAGCAGGTGGTCGAGTTGGTTGACGGAGCATTGGATGTGACGTGGTTGAGCGACAGCGTGGCCGGGGACACGATTCGACAGGTCCTGAAACTTCACGATGCCGGCCGATGGAACGGTCCAAACTCCCTGCTTAGCGAAGGTGAACGAGGAGAGTCGGAACAGCTGATATCCGAGTTGCTGCTCAGCCGGCGGACGATCACGAACCCGGAGAGGGAAGCGCCGAACTGTCTTATGCTCTTGCAACGACGCTGGTTGGAGAAGCAGAAGCACGAGAATCGAAGACAGCAACAGGCAGAAGGACTGGCCCCGGACCAGATGGAGACGCTTCAGAAACAGTTTGTTGACTTGGACTCGAAACTGCGGCATATTGACGCGCTTTTGAGGGGAGAATAGGAACTTACCCGGCGTGGCGATACACTATGGCGAAGGATAATCATCGGAAGAAAACTGCTGTTCCCGAGCCGCCCAAGCTCGACCGCGAAGAGAAGAACGAGAAACTCAAGGAGTTGATCAAGCTCGCCAAGGAACAGGGATACCTGACCTACGGCGACGTCAACGACATCCTGCCGGAGAACATTTTGTCCCCCGAGGAGCTCGACGGCATCCTCATCCAGCTTCGCGGGATGGACATCGAGATCATCGATGCCTCGGAAGTCGACCGCTTCAAGCGCGAAGCCGAAGAGGAAAAGGAAACGGCGAAGGTCGATTCCCGCCTCGACATTCTGGATGACCCCGTCCGCATGTACCTCAAGCAGATGGGCCAGGTCCCGTTGCTGACGCGCGAACAGGAAGTCGAAATTTCCAAGCGCATCGAGACCGCCGAAAACCATGTCAAGCAGATCATCAACAATTTCGGGTTTACGGCCAAGGAGCACATGGGACTGGCCAAGCGGCTGCTGAGCGGCAAGGAGCGTTTCGACCGCGTGATCATCGACAAGAAGATCGACAGCCGCGAACAATACATGCGCGTGTTGCCGCGACTACTCGCCCAGGTCGAGAAATCCGATGCCCTCGTCGATGCGCGGTACGAGAAGGCCACGCGTTCGGGTTTGAACAAGCGCGAGACCGAAAAGCTGCGCCGGGAATTCAAGAAGTCTGATACCGCCCTGCAAAGGCTGTTCGAGAAATTTTATTTCAAGCAGAAGGTGCTCGAAGAATTTGTCGAGAAGGCCAACGAGGTGCGCGAGAAATTCGACGACACGTTGTTCCAGATCGACCGGATGGAGAAATTGCGCAAGTCGCCGGCCCTGGATGCCGATCTCCGCAATGAAGAGCGCAAGTTGAAGAAGCTCGAGATCACCGCGCGGATGAACACCGAGGGATTCATCAAGGCCCACGACGAGCTCAAGTCGTGGATGAAGAAAGCCGTGCAGGCCAAGAGCGAGATGGTGGAAGCCAACCTGCGCCTTGTGATTTCCATCGCCAAGAAGTACACCAACCGCGGCCTGTCGTTCCTCGATCTCATTCAGGAAGGCAACATGGGCCTGATGAAGGCCGTCGAGAAATTCGAGTATCAGCGCGGCTACAAGTTCTCGACCTACGCCACCTGGTGGATTCGCCAGGCCATTACGCGGTCCATCGCCGACCAGGCGCGCACCATCCGCATCCCGGTCCACATGATCGAGACGATCAACAAGCTGATGCGCGTGCAGAAGCAGCTCTTGCAGGAATTTGGCCGCGAACCGACCCCCGAGGAAGTCGCCGAGGAAATGCAGATGCCCGTCGACCGCGTTCGCGCCGTGCTCAAGATGGCGCAGCAGCCGATTTCGTTGCAGTCTCCCATCGGCGACAGCGAGGACACCAGTTTCGGCGACCTCATCGAGGACAAGTCCGCCGAAAACCCATCCGACATGGCGTCGTACTCGCTGCTCAAGGAAAAACTCAACGACGTTCTGGACACGCTGACCGAGCGTGAACGCAAAGTGCTCCAATTGCGGTTCGGCTTGGGCGACGGCTACTGTCGCACGCTCGAGGAAGTCGGCCGGCAGTTCCGCGTCACGCGCGAACGCATCCGCCAGATTGAAGCCAAAGCGTTGCGCAAAATGCGCCACCCGACACGGCTGCGTCAGGTCGAAGGCTTCCTGCAGGCGCAGGGTTTCTAGTCGTTCTCCGGTCCACCCGGTCTCCGCGTGAACATGCGCCTCTATCGGCCGACCGATACCAGTGCCATCGCTCGTTTGTTCGCCAACTTTCGCATGGGGAAAATTCTCTCCTGAGCGCCCGCGCAAGCGGGTTCGCTGCCTGTGCAACACGGCATCACGCAGACCGTTACTCGTCCGTAGACGAAGACCTTGCGAAGTGGTGGCAACTGGGATGCTGGCAGAAGAAAACGACACCAAATGCCAGCGCATACGGACATCTCTGCGGGGAACCCACCAAACACTTCACCAAGCCAACGGGTACCAGAAGCCGAGTAACACACACCTTTGGGTCGGGTAACAAATCCGACTCACCTTTTCGGCGGTCAGTCATCGTTCTGGCCCTTTCCTAATTATAATGTTACTGTCAATCTATACTCCTGTCAATGGCAGCGGACGGTTTGCCGCGCTCCCGGCAGCGGCGGATGGCAGGCGCGCGAATTGCTAAACAAGCCGGCGACAAGAGGCGCTGACGAATGCACGCATCGAAGACATGCCTATTCCTGATGTTCGGCTTCATCCTCGGTTCCGGCCCCGTCGGCATCCGAGCCGCGGAGCCGACGCTTTCTCCCCCGACCCATTTTTCCGCTGAAGACCAGCGGTTCGCGATCCAGGCCAGAAATCTCCAACTGCGCAACTGGACTTTCGACGACATCTTCGCCGCGCTCTGTCGCACCGCGCTCACCAACGCCCAGGCCAACCCCGCCGTCAACATCCAGGATGAAGCGCGTTCGATCTGGGGCGGCCTCTGGCTCTGGACCTGCAAAGACGCCGAGCCCCTGCCCCTCTTCCATGCCGGCGGACTCGGCGTCCTCCATCCCGCGCCCGACGGCACCGTCGACCACGGCTACGACGTCATCACCCTCCAAAAACATTACGCCCAACACTTCATCGCCGGCGGCATGTTCGAAGCCTACTTCGATGCCGGCCGCTGGGCAGGCGTCCGCAAGGAACGCCTCAACTCCGTCACCGGCGATTACTTCGATTACAACAAGGTCGCCGTCACCAGCATGGGCGCGCGCTGGGTCGATGTCGCGGTCGACGGCGACGCCCAACACACCAAACGCTGGCTCGACCTCTGGGCCAGTGGCCGATACACCCTGAGCAAATCCATGCCCCGACTCCACTGGCACAGCCTCCCGCCGTTCGTCGACTCCACCCCCGCAGAGATCAAAGCTGTCGAAGACGAAGTCGACGCCGCCATCACCTTTCCCCCCGACACGAACGCCCCTCCCGCCGTCCTCGCCAAACCGCACTGATTCCTCCCTCCAACTACTCGCAACTCCCCGCACCTGCCTGCCGCATCCGTGCCCCCGGCCCAATGACGGTATTTCTTATCATTATCCCCTTGGCATACGTAACTCTGGGCGTTGCCAGACAGCCCGCCCGCCGTCCCGACCTTGCCTCCCGCCTTCCATCGCTCCTCTGAAATCTCCAATCTCAAATTCCCGCCCCTCCTCGTCCCGCGCAACGTTCCGCGTTGCACGTTGAGCATTGAACCCAGCCGCCGCC
>Ga0326728_10004924_pt1 | contig 38648 bp, 32 predicted proteins | sample MB3enrmetagenome_FD_207602 | JGI IMG/M metagenome (GOLD analysis project Ga0326728, IMG submission 207602) | Lab enriched peat soil microbial communities from McLean, Ithaca, NY, United States - MB31MN | ecosystem: Environmental > Terrestrial > Soil > Wetlands > Peat | place: USA: New York... | reverse complement strand
ATTTGGTGAATGGCTTCCCCATTGGGCGACATGAAAAGCGGCATGAAAAATCCGATCAAAAAAAATACTTTTGGGACAGTCTCTGCCGCGCCGCCCAAGATTTCAGGGCAGAGCAGCAGCTCTGCCCTGCCAGGAAGGTGAAGATTTTTGTCCTGCGCCCGCCCATTCAGGGCAAATCATTTTCTGGTTGAGTTCCGCTTCCGCCGGCATACTCTGAGGGACAGTTTGAATTGACGACGCCGTGCAGGTGGACCTCCACAATGTCGGGCCAGCGGTGCATTCTCCAGCCTCGGAGGCTGGCCCCGCCCCGTTCCTGCCCCGCTGCTGGCTGGAAGGGGGGGCGGCCACCTTGGATCGCGCCGGCCGCATCCTGGCCGTCAATGAGCCTCTTTGCATCTGGCTGGAAAAACCGCCCGAGAGCCTCGCCGGCTGCTGCTTTTGGGAGACGCTGGGCGGACTTTCCCCCGATTGGCACGATTCCCTGGCGCCTCTGCGCCAGAGCTCGGCGCCCTTTGAGCGGGTCAATCTCAGGCTGGCCTCCGAAGCGGCCCGTCCCCCGCAATGGTTCACGCTGGAGGTCGCTCGCGGGCCGCAGAACTGCTTTGCGCGCGTGAGTTCGATGCTGCCGCCGCTGGCCGAGCTGGAGGAGGGGATTTGGGACGAACATTTGCGCAATGAGGCCGCGCGGCGCGAAATGTTCGTGCGCCTGCTGCGCGCCGAGGCGCGCCTGGAAGGGCTGACCCGCCGCTGGCCGTGCGTCATTTTCAGCCAGCGCCCCGATTTCAGCCTGCAGTTCGCCAGCCCCAACATCAAGGAATTGACCGGCCTGGACGCCGCCGCCTGGTCCACCCACCAGGGCCGTTTCTGGGACTTGGTGCATGAATCCGACGCGGCGGACTTGCAGCTACAATTCAAACGCGCCGTCCAGACCGGCGACGCCGTGACCAACACTTATCGCATCCGCCACTTTCTGACCGGGCGCGTGGCCTACATCCTGGAGCATCGCCAGCCGGCCATCTCCCAAGGCGGCCTTTTGCTCGGTTACGAAGTGGTCTGGCTGGACGTCACCCGCCAAACCATCGCCGAAAAGCGCCTCTCGACGGCCGCCTGGAAGGAAACGCTGGCGGTGTTGACTTTGGGAATGGCCCACGATTTCACCAACATCATTGCCGGCATCCATTCGTTGAGCGAAACGTTTTTAAGCTCCCTCGACCCCGCGCATCCCTTTCACGAGGGATTGTCGCTCATCAGGAAGAGCTCCCTCCAGGCCAGCCAATTGGTGCAGCGCATGGTCGCCCTTCACCTGGGCCAGACGGGCGAGCGCAATTACCATAATTTAAATGACATCGCCAAGGACCTGGTCGAACTGATCACCAAGATTCTTCCCCGCCGCATCCAGCTCGACACGGTTTTGGCCCCGGTCCAGCTTCCGGTTTATCTGGACGTGGTCGAATTCCGCCAGGTGGTCATCAATCTGATGCTCAACGCCGCCGACGCCATGCCCCAAGGCGGATGCCTGACGCTGCTGACGCAGCGGCACGAGGAACTGCCGGTATTGGAAAACATCAAAGGCGTCGTCCCGCGTCTGCCCTGTGTCTGCCTGACCATCGAGGACACCGGCTGCGGCATCAAGCAGCGCCATCTGGCCTCCATCTTCGATCCTTTTTTCACCACCAAATCCAAAGGCTCCGGCCTGGGCCTCTACAATGCCCGCATCGCCATCGAAAAACATCAGGGCGCCATTTCCGTCATTTCCAGGGAACGCGTGGGCACCAGCTTCCAATTGTGGCTCCCGGAGGCCGACTTTTCCGAGCCGGCCCGCCTGCAGGAGCAGGCCCGCCGCGCCCCCTCCATGCGGCGCAGCCTCCTGCTGGTGGGGCAGCCGGGCGAAGTGCTGGACAAAACCGCCGAATGGCTCCGCTCCGACAATTACCATGTGGTCGTGGCCGCGGGCGCCGACAACCTGGGCGACCTGCTGCAATCCAGCGATTACCAGTTCGCCGGCCTGTTGTTGCTGGCCGAGGCCAACAACCCGTCCCTCAATTCCCTGCCCGCCGAGGTGCGCCAGCAAAAGAAGGACCTCAAACTGGTTTTGAAACCGGCCGGCTGCCACCCGGACGACCTGGACGGCCAGTTGCTCAAGGGGATTGATCTGCTGCTCAGCCCGGATTTGTCCGAGGCGGACATATTGCGCAAGCTCAACTCCTTTTTCGGCCGCGCCGGCGCTTGATCCCATGAAGTTGGAGAACGACAACCCCAAAGAGCCGGCCCGCCCAATCCTCGTCGTGGACGACGAGGAGATCGTGCTGGTCGCCTTGCGCGACACCTTGTTGCGCGAAGGCTACAACGTGGTCGCTTCCCCGCACGCCATCCACGCCTTGAGCGTCCTCAAGGAGCAGTCTTTCTCGGTCGTCATCACCGACCAGCAGATGCCCATGGTTTCGGGCCTGGAATTCCTGGCCCAGGTGCGGGAAATGCAGCCCGACGCCACCCGCATCCTCATCACGGCCGTCTTGAGTTTGAGCACGGTCATTGACGCGATCAACAAGGGGGAAATTTACCGTTTCATCGTCAAACCCTGGCTGCGCGAGGAGTTGCTGGCCACCGTCAAGAACGCCGTGCAGCGCCACGAGCTGATCTCCAGGAACGCCCGCCTGCAAGCCGCCACCCAGGCGATGAACCGGCAGCTCACGGACTTGAACCAGGCGCTGGAGGCGCAGGTGGCCCGCGTGGCCGAGCAGAACGAGCAGTTGCGCGAATTGAGCCGCAGTCAAGACGAAAATCTGCGCCGCTCCGTCGAACTCTGCGTCCAGACCATGCAGACCTTCTATCCCACCCTGGGCAATCAGGCCCGCCGCGTGGCCGCCCTCTGCCAGACCATGGCCGCCGGCGCCCAGTTGTCCCCCATCCAGAGACAGACCCTGGAAATCAGCGGTTACATTTACGACATCGGCCTCATCGGCGTGCCCCGGCAACTGATCAAGCGCTGGCAGGAAACGCCGGAGGAATTAAGCCAGGCCGAATGGTCCTTGATCCATCAGCATCCCATTCTGGGCCAGGAACTGGCCGCCTTCGTCCATCATCTCACGGCCGTCGGCCCGACCATCCGCGGGCATCACGAGCGCTTTGACGGCGGCGGCTACCCCGACCAATTGCGCGGGGAGAACATTCCGTGGCTGGCGCGATTGCTGGCGGTGGCCGTGGCCTACGCCGAAAGCAACCTGGAACCCAGGCTGGCGGCCGAGACGATCAGCCAGGGCAGCGCCACGGCCTTTGATCCCGAAGCGGTGCGCATTTTTCAGCGGACCACCCCCAAGGCGGCGGTGCCGGGCAAGCAGCGGGTGTTGCCGCTGGACCAATTGCGCCCCGGCATGGTGCTGGCGGAGGGCATCTACAGCGAGAACGGCATGTTGCTCATTCCCGACGGCCAGCGCCTCACCGCCGCCTACATTGAGAAACTGTTCAACTACAACCGCATCAACCCCATCGCGCAATCACTTTTAGTATATTGTTGACTTTAGATGACGAATGGAACGAGGGCCTTGACCCGGTTGCGGTAGGAAGGGTAATCGTCGGGAAAGTGCCGCAGCAGGAGCGATTCTTCCTGCGCCAGCTTGATCCAGAAGCCGGCGCAGATAACCAGAAACCCGAGCCAGCAGTGAAGTCGTCCGCCCGCGATGGCCGTGCCCAAACACATCAAGAGAATGCCCGTATAGATGGGATGCCGCGCGAAGCGGTACGGCCCCGATTGTATCAGTTCGTGCCCCCGCTTGAAAGTCACCGTGCTGCTCCAATTGCCGGCCAGGAGCCGGCGCGACCAGATCGCCACGAACAATCCGAGCACGCAAAAAATGGCCGCCAGGCCTCGCGCCGGCCCGGTGTGCGGCGTGAGAGCCAGGCTCATCGGATGGGGCAGGGCAGGGGACCAAAGCAGAATGCCGCCCAGCGTCAGCGGCCCCCGGTGCGCCAGGCTGGACAACCAGCTTTGCCGTTCCAACGCCGGCTTTGTCCCGCGTGCGCTGACGGCCCAATAGAGGATGAAAATTATCCAACAGGCGCTGACCGTCTGATTTAAGACCGTCGTCATGATCAATCCTGCGGCACGATACACGTGGAAAACTCTGCGACCAAGAAAATTGGGATCGCGCTCGAATCGCACCAGCCTGTGCAGTTCTCTCCGTCAGAATCACGCGTTTCCAACAAGATTTTCACTCATTGTTTAGAAGACGAAGGTCTCATCTCATTCGGCCAGGGCAGCATTGGTGTAAATCTCCGCAAAAAATGTCGGCTGTTTTTCCGGCCGGAGAAAGGGCTTGAAAAGGGTTCCGGAATCGGCGATTTTTTCCACGTGAGTACGATTAAGCAGATTGAGTCAGCGCTCGAGAGCCTCCCGCTGGAGGACTTGCAAGCCGTTCGCGATTGGCTGGACGATTTCATCGAAGAGCAGTTGGAGGTCAGCGATGAATTCAAGGCAAAGATCCAGCGCGCCAAACAACCGTCTTGATCGCTCGAAGGGGGTCCTTCATCTGTTGGCTGTCGGGCACAGACGCGAAGTTTATCGCAAATAGACGCCCCTGCCGATCTTTCCTTTGCCTTTTCCCGGCTTTTGGGATTTGGCTCGTTGCATGCGGGCAACCAAGAGCAGTGAAACCCCAAAATACGAAAGACGGGCACTGGCGGATATTCTTCCCCGTTCCACTTCTCCGTATTCCCGTATTCTGCGGTCAATTCGGGCCTGAATCACTTCTTGGTAGGGTCGGCGCGCCGGCCTCTGTCGCAATTGCAAATTGAAAATTTTCAATGGCCAATTCTCAATTCACACCTGGACTCTGGGGTGACGCTGATTGGGTTGCGGCGTTGCCGCCCTGCGCCTTTGGGTCTTTGCGCCTTGGCGTTGAATTCCGTTTGGTTGCCGCTCTACTGCGCCCACCGCGCCCCGGCACAGCATCCCCCGTTCCAGTTCCAAGGTCCGCGGTGAATTTATGTGAAAAATAAATCTTGTAGTCCCACTACACTGTGGTAATATGCAACCTGTTCGGCGCTCACGCGCCTGTTCTTTGACATTTTGCGGACCTCGCGGAAGGGATTTCCCGGAGCCTGCGGCCGGGGGTGCGTTTCACTTCTTTGGGTGGCCTCTCCTAATCTTAATCCTAATCTTAATCTTAATCTCCTCTTTTGGATTGAGAGTAGGATTAGGAGCCGGCAAACGCTCCATCAACGCTTGCAGATTCTGATGCGTTCCGAAACGGCCTTGCTCCAAAGGTCATTAGCACCTGTTAGCACCTGTTAGCACCTGTTAGCACCTAAAAAATTGTGTGGATGGCAAAAAAGAGCCAGGTAGGGCGAAGCTGCTGCTTCGCCCTGGTCAAGGCGGCGCGCAGCGCCGCCCTACCGTGTTGCTTTGGCGGCTTCTTGAACCTTGAACCTTGAACCTTGAACCTTGAAGCCGCCCATCCCCGTGACGCAACAGAAAGGCGGAATTAGCACCAAATCGCACCAAATCGCACCAAATCGCACCTGATAAAAAATTTGTTGATGGCAAATAAGAGCCAGGTCGGGCCTTTCGGAACTCCCTCGCAGCTATTGTGTCGCCACCCCGATGCGGGACCCGGCGCCATAATTGCTGTCAGGCCCCAGCGCCAGCGGACACCTTTCCCTTCCCGACTGACGAAATTGGATCAGCGATCAATCTTCCGGCCTGGCGCCACTTCTTGCGCGGAGCCGTCGCTCAACAACACGAGGTCCGTGCCGTCGGGCATGTGGACGCGCATCAAGACCACTTGCGGGGCGCGATTATCCGCTGTCAAGGAGAGCGTCGCGTCCAATCCGCGAAAGGCGGCGATCTGCCCGGGCTTGAGGTAGCCAAGCGCAACCAATTGTTGCAGCGGGATGGATTTTGGAACGGGCTGCGCGCGGACGCGCAGGTCCGACGTGTAAGCGTGGGCGGCGGCGATGATGGCGGGTCCATCAACCCTGGCTCCCGCGCCGCTGGGCACGACATAGACATACAACAATCCCGCCGCCAGCATGATGGCGAGGGCCGCGGCAATGGCAATGGTCATGCGCCGCAACGGAGAATCTGGATCGCGCATAGTCATCGGGCAGTGTTTATTTCATCAGGCGCGGGACAGGGCATCGGATTGTTGCACAAAAGAATCGCCGCTCCATTCGCCGTCGGCACTGACGGATTTCTTGCCGACGGCGGCTTTCTGGGTGGCCTTGCGCCGGGCCTGCTTTTGCACCAAATCCTGGTGGGTGGTGAAATAGGGCAGGCTGCGGCCTTGGAAGTCGGCCAGCGTGTTGAATTGGTGTTTTTCCATGAAGGCCAGCAGTTGCTCCTGCATCGGTTTGACGCATTCGTAACCGAATTTCATCACGCCCGTGCAGACCTGCACCGTGTCCGCCCCGACAAGTATAAATTGCGCGGCGTCCGCCCCGCTCTCCACTCCGCCGATGCCCGACAGGGAGCGGCCGGGGAATTCGCGCGCCATCATGGAGGCGATTTCCATGACCATGCGCAAGGCGATGGGCCGGATGGCCTTGGAAGAGTAGCCGCCTGGCGTGCTGAAGCCCTCGACCGTCGGCTCGGGGCGCAAGGTTTCCAGGTTGATGCCCATGACGCAGCGGATGGTGTTGATGGCGCTGATGCCCTGGCAGCCGGCGCGCAAGGCCGCGCGGCTGGGCTCCTCGATGCGCGTGATGTTCGGAGTCATCTTGGCCCACACCGGCTTTTTGGCCGCGCTCATGACCCAGCCGCAGACCTCCTCCAAAATGTCGCAGTCCTCGCCCATGGCCGAACCCATTTTGCGTTCCGGCAAGCCATGCGGGCAGGAAAAGTTCAGCTCGAAGCCGTCCACGCCCGCCTCCTGGCAGCGCTCGACAATTTCAATCCAGGCCTCCCGGCGATATTCCTCCATGATCGAGGCGATGAGCACGCCGCCGGGAAACATATCCTTGCACCGTTTGAATTCGTCCAGCCAGGTGCTGAAAGGCCGGTCGCTGATCAATTCGATGTTTTCCCAGCCGACCACCTCCTGGCCGTCTGCGCCCATCAATTTGGCGTAGCGGGGCGTGACGTTGACGACCTTGGAAGAGTCGAGGCTGATGGTTTTGGCGATGACGGCGCCCCAACCTTCCTTGAAGGCCTTGGCGATGACGTTCAGGTTGGTGCCCGGCGGGCCGGAGGCGATGACAAACGGGTTGGGCAGTTTCAGTCCGTCAACCGTGGTCGCAAGTGTCGGCATAAGTTTGGCTTCCAATTTCGAAGCGTTGCGGCATTCTAGGCCCAGGCAGCGCGTTGCGCCAGCGCAATCATGCGCCCGCGCGCGCCCGGAAATAATGATATGGACACATTTCTGCAAGCCGCCATTGACGAGGCCAAAGCGGGATTGGCCGCGGGAGGAATTCCCATCGGCTCGGTGCTGGTGTGCGGGGGCAAGATCATTGGCCGGGGCCACAATCAGCGGGTGCAAAAGGGCAGCGTCATTCATCACGGCGAAATGAATTGCCTGGAAAACGCCGGGCGGCAAACCGCTGCGGTTTATCGGCGTTGCACCATCTACACGACGCTCTCGCCCTGCCCGATGTGCAGCGGGGCCATCCTGCTCTACGGCATCCCTCACGTGGTGGTCGGGGAGAATTTGACCTTTATGGGCGCGGAGGAGCATTTGCGCGCCCACGGCGTCAAGGTGGACGTGGTGCAAAACCCGCAGTGCATACAACTGATGCGCGACTTCATCGCCAGCCATCCGCAATTGTGGAACGAGGACATCGGCGTCTGAGGGACGCGCCTGAAATTGATGGAACGACCCCTTAAAGCGCCGGTTGACCCTGAATTGCAGCGCCGCATCCAGGAGTTGATCGCTTACAAAGGCGGCGGCCATAACCCGGACCTGGTGGCGGACATCATTCTCAACGCCCTCAAGCTGTTGAGCGACGTGGAGGACCGGGGCGACGTGCGGGTCATTCGCACGGCCGTGGGCGAATTGCGCTACGCCTTCCGCCTCTTCAAACCATACGCCGAAAAGCGCAAAGTCACCATCTTCGGCTCCGCCCGCACCAAGCTGGAAGAACCGGCGTACCGCCAGGCGGCGGAGTTCGGACGCCAAATGGCCGCCGCCGGCTGGATGATCATCACCGGGGCCGGCCCGGGCATCATGCGCGCCGGCCACGAAGGGGCCGGTTTGGAAAACAGCTTCGGCGCCAGCATCCGTCTGCCGTGGGAGGAAGGGACCAACCCCATCATGCAAGGGGACAAGAAGCTCATCACTTTCAAGTACTTCTTCACCCGCAAGCTCACGTTTGTCCGCCACGCCGACGCCATCGCCTTGTTTCCGGGGGGATTCGGCACGATGGACGAAGGCTACGAGGCGCTCACCTTGATGCAAACGGGCAAGACCCGCTTGCGCCCGCTGGTCTTGATCAATCCGCCCGGCTCGGCTTACTGGCGCACGTGGGACAAGCACATCCGCGAGCATTTGCTCCGGTCGGAGCTGATCGAACCGGCGGACCTCAACCTGTATTACATCACCGACAGCGCCGAGGACGCGGTCAAACATATTGTTCGATTCTATCGCAATTATCACTCCATGCGTTCGGTGGCCGACAAACTGGTCATCCGTCTCCGGCACGCGCCCACCCCCTCGGCCATAGCGGCTTTGAACGAGGACTTTGAGGACATTATCACGGGGGAAAAAATCCACGCCATCGAGCCAATGCCCGAGGAGCAGGACGAAGCGGCGACCTTGAACTTGCAGCGCATCGCCTTCGGCTTCAACCGGAAGGACTATGGCCGGCTGCGGCATCTGATCAACGTGCTCAATACGCTGTGAACCGATGAGCCGATCCGCCGCGTATCGAAAAATCGCCGGCCGACGCACATGCTAAATAACCCGGCTCTCCGCAACGCGCTGCCCGCCTTGCTCGTTTTGCTCTGCCTCGCGGCCATCATCCTCATTTACTTCCGCAACAACCCGCTGGGCCATGGCCGCTGGTTCATGCTGCGCCGCTTTATCAACTGGTTCCCACTGGGCATGACTTACGCCTTCATGTACATGGCGCGATATAATCTGAACGTGGCCAAAGACGCCCTGGGCAGTGAGATGTCCAACCAGGATTTTGGCTCCATCTTCGGTGTCGGCGCTGTTGTCTATGCTTTCTCCTTTCTCATCAACGGCCCGCTGGTGGACAAGATCGGCGGCAAGAAGGGCATGTTGGTGGGCGCGATTGGCTCTTCGGCGGCCAATGTCGCCCTGGGCGTGCTGACCTGGCTGATGGTCACCCATCGTCTGCATGTTAACATGCTCTTGCCCTTCTCGGTCCTCTACGCGGCCAACATGTACTTCCAAAGCTACGGCGCCGTCTGCATCATCAAGGTCAAGGCTTACTGGTTCCACGTCCGCGAGCGGGGCGTTTTTGGCGCGATTTTCGGCACCCTCATTTCCCTCGGCATTTATTTCGCGTTTGACTGGGGCCGGGCGCTGGCGGAAATGGCCAGGGCTAATCCCGGAAATCAAATCGGTTGGTTCCATCGCCTGATCCAAATCCTCTTCGCCTCGAAGTCCGGCTCGGTGGACGCCTTGTGGGCCGTGTTCTACGTTCCGGCGGCCCTTCTTCTGTTCTGGGCGTTACTGGACTGGTGGCTGATCAAAGACACGCCCGAAGAGGCCGGCTTCCCTCCGTTCGACACCTACGACGCCTCCTCGGGCCTTATGGACGTGGAGTTGAGCACGGCGGACCTGTTGAAAAAAGTCTTCGCCAGCCGGATCATGCTGACCGTCGCGGCCATCGGCGTGACCGCCGGGGTGCTGCGCAACGGCATCATGAATTGGTACCGGGTTTTCGCCGCTGAAATCCAACAGCCCGGGACCGCGTTCTTCACCGAACACTGGGGCTTGTTGGTCTGCATTTTCGGCATTGTGGGCGGATTTGCCGGCGGTTTGCTGTCGGACAAATTCTTTCAATCCCGCCGCGGCCCGCCCGCCGCGCTCTGCTCGGCCTTTATGTTTCTGATGGCGGCCCTCATGGCTCTGTTTCTGTTCAAATCGCAGTGGATCGTCGGCTGGGCCGCCGTCCTGATTACCATGGCCGTGATTGGTGTTCATTCGTTGATGGCGGGCACGGCCGCGCCCGACTTTGGCGGTCGCAAAGCCACCGCCACCTGTTCGGGCATTGCCGACGGTTTTGTGTATCTGGGCAGCGGCGTGCAATCGTTTTCCCTGGGTTATCTGACGGGCGTGAGTTGGTTGTGGTGGCCGGTGTTTCTGATGCCGTTCGCCGTCCTGGGAACCCTCCTTGCCCTTTCAATGTGGAACGCGCTCCCCGCGGCCACGCGGAAATTCATTGCCCAATTCGAGGTTAACCCCGACAGCCACCCGCCTCATGAGTAAAGAGATTACTTCGCCGGGGCGGGAGAGACCCTGGTCACCAGGGCGGCGGCCTGAGTGAGAGAAATGCCGTTCTGGGTGGCCAGGCCGGCAATGGTTCCGGTCGTGCTGGCCGTGGCCGGAGAGGTTCCTTCCACGACCCACGTCTGCCCGTTCCATTGCACATAGCTGGTGCCCGGCGCGATGACTCGCGTGCCTGGGGGATCATTGGCGTAGGAGGCCAATTGGGCGTTGCCGCCGGCAGTGGCGGTGATCGGACCGTTGACAGTTTGCGTGGAGGCAGTCACCGAAATCACGCCGGGATAGGAAGCCGGATAAACGTCGCCCTCCCCGGGCGTGTTCCCGGCCGCGGCGAGGATGACGATGGGTGGATTTCTTTGCACGGCCTCGGAAATCAAGTCTCCCAACATCGTGCTCTGGCCCGTGCCGCCGAGGCTCAGGTTGATGGGGTTGGCCCCGGCGTTGATGGCGGCCACAAGACCTTCCATGACTTCAAAAGTCGTCGTGGTCGGGCTGTTGCCATAGACGTCCACCGGCAGGATTTTGCTCGGATCGGAGGGCATGGCGGCCAGCAGCGTTTCCAACATGCCGGTGCCGTGGCTTGGCATGTCTGCGGGGGTGTCGGTTTGCCCGGTGACATTGATGGCCTTGAGCATGTACTGCGAGAATTGCGCGGGCGGATCAACCGACGTGTCCACCAATCCGACAATCGGCCCGTTGGCCGCCGGCTGCGGGTTCAAGTTGAACAACGGGCCGGACCCGTTCGGAACCTGCGTCATCTGCGCAGGCGTCGGCCGCTCCACCACGTAGTTGCCGTCGGCCGCCGCCACCGACGGGTCCGACGCCAGCGCCTGCAGGCCGGCGGCGGCGCCGGCGGCATCGGCGAATTGCAGCCGGTAAAGGCCGATGCGGTCATCGCGTCCGACGACTTTGGCGCCGAGCGCCTTGGCCATGTCGTCAATGGAGTTGGTGGCGCCCTTTTTGAGTTTGACCAGGTCTTCGTTGAGGATGCGGTAATCCCTTTTTTCGGGCGCCACTATTTGCGTCGCGGCCTTGGCGGCGGTGCGGAAGACCAACAGGCGGGTGACGCCGTTGGTCTTGTCCTTGGCATAATTGAGATCGCCCAGCAGCCGGTGCAGGGCTTCGTCCTCGGAGAGATTCTTGAACTTGACAGAGACGGCGGCGTCGGCGCCCTTTTCGACATAGACCTTCCAGCCGGGGAGCCGGGCGATTTTTTTCAGCAGCGTGGAGACGTTCCACGATTGGATGTCGGCATCCACCTGTCCTTGTTTGACGCGCCAATCCAGGGAATCCGCGGCGTTGGCGGCCGCGGCGGCCAGGATCAACGCCAGGCCGGCCAGCGCGGGCCATGTATTGAAAAACCTTCTCATGCCGCCTAATATAGTCCATTGATCCGGCAAATGGCAAACGCAAACGCCGCCAATCCCGCAGGATGACGATTACTCACGCACCAGGAATCTGGCCTTTCCCGTCATGCGCTCACGCAGGCGACGGACGGCGCGGCTTAAACCGCAGAGAAGCCACAAACGGCCTTCGAGATACTTGCGGAAATGGCGTATCTTGGGGATGGCTTCCCCTTTTCTCCAGACAAGAGGATATTTCAGCATGAGCGTGTTATACTCGGGCGGCAAGACGGCCACCTTCAAATCGGTTTCCCACAGAAGTTCTCTCAGTGTGATCTGGTCTGGAAAAAAACCCGCTTCGTGGTAGGCTTTCTGCCAGGCTTTGAGCAGGCCGATGACGCCAGGGTGGCTGCGGTAGAGCATCACGCCCGAGTTCAATTCTGGAAAGCTGGGCGGCAGTTCGCGCTTCCATGAAGATTGCCATGTGTTCCGGATCGCATGATGGGCCAGGGCCATGTCGAATTTTTCCAAGAGGAGGAAAACCTCCCGGATGTCCGCCACGACTTCTGTGTCTGAATCCAGATATAGGGTTTCCTCGTAAGGGGAACGGAACAAGCAGTCCACCTTTGAGCGGGGATGTGGATTTTCAATCTCGGCGCGGGAATTGAAGGGCGACGGCAGGCCCGCCATGAATTTCTCCGGTTTGGCCGCCCCAAACAAATGGATGCGAAGGTCTGGACAGCAATTGCGCACCGACTGCGCCGACCGGATGGCGGCGCGAAGATGTTTCCCGTCAGTTGCGACATAAACAACGCCGCGCTGGGTGTTCTGGATCATGCTTCCGTCGTTGACTCTCCCCAATTGGATTAAGTTTAAGATTAGGATTAAAAGCCGGCAAACGCAACCTCGAAAAGTGAGATGCGGCGCGCCAAACGGAATGGCAAAGAGCGGGATTGAAATTGAGGGGTTCTCCGCGCATCTTGCCGGGATGAAACGCTTCGTTTTCATCGGGCTTTTGGTCGCCGCTGCTGTGGCGGGCTGCCGGCGCAATTCGTCGGCCCCGCCGCTTGGCAAAGCGCCGGCGCACCAATGGCCGACGCACGCCCAGCCCAAACTGCCCACCATCCGCCTCTGGCTGGGTGCCGAGGAGTTGTCCACCGAAATGGCCACGACGGCGATCGAGGAAGAAACCGGCATGATGTTCCGCACCAACCTGGATGAGAAGGCCGGGATGATCTTCGTTTTTCCCTATCCCCAACAGGCCTCCTTCTGGATGACCAACTGCCCGCTGCCGCTCGCGGTCGCCTACATTGACCCGCAAGGCCAGATCCTGGAAATTCACGAACTGAAGGCCAATGACACCAATTCCGTCCTGGCCCAATCGGCGGACATTCTCTTTGTCCTGGAGGTCAACCAGGGCTGGTTTGCCCGCCATCACATCACGCCGGGCACCATCGTGCGAACCGAAGCGGGAACATTGCGGGAAACTTTTTTCCAGCGAAACCAGTGATGCCCGCTCTGCCGCAACCCGCATGAATTCCGAAGAGCTTTTTGCCGAGGCCCTGCGCTACATTCCAGGCGGCGTCAACTCGCCGGTGCGCGCCTTTCGCGCCGTCGGCGGCACGCCTTTTTTCGCCTGCAAAGCAAAAGGGGCGCGCGTCTTCGACGTGGATGGGCGGCAGTATATTGATTACGTCGGCACCTGGGGGCCGGCCATCCTCGGACACGCGCCGCCCAGAATCGTCAAGGCGGTGCGGGAGGCGGCGGGGCAGGGGACCAGCTTCGGCATTCCCAATCCGCTGGAAGTCAAGATGGCGCGGATGGTGTGCGAAGCAGTGCCCAGCGTGCAGAAGGTGCGCATGTGCAATTCGGGCACCGAGGCCTGCATGTCGGCCATCCGCCTGGCGCGCGGGTTCACCGGCCGGGATAAGATCATCAAGTTCGACGGCTGCTATCACGGACACGCCGACTCGCTCCTGGTCAAGGCCGGTTCGGGCGCATTGACCTTTGGCCATCCCGACAGCGCCGGAGTGCCCGCCGCGTTCACCCAGCACACCATTGTCGTGCCGTTCAACGAAATCGAGCCGGTGCGGGCGGTCTTCGCCGCCAATGCGGGAAAAATCGCCGGCGTCATCCTCGAACCCGTTCCCGGCAACGCCGGCTTGTATCCGCCGCGGGAAGGCTTCCTGGAATTTCTGCGTGACATCACCGCGCGCGAGGGAGCGCTGCTGATCTTCGACGAGGTGATGACCGGCTTTCGCCTGGCTTTTGGCGGCGCGCAGGAGCGCTTCGGGATCCGGCCGGACTTGACTTGTTTTGGGAAGATCATCGGCGGCGGTTTGCCCGTCGGCGCTTTTGGCGGGCGGGCCGAGATCATGGACTGGCTGGCGCCGCTGGGGCCGGTTTATCAGGCGGGCACACTGAGCGGAAACCCCTTGGCCATGGCCGCGGGCCTGGCCGCGCTGGAGGAATTGGCCGGCAAAAGGGCCTACGCCAAACTGGAGGAACTGGGCGCTGCCCTGGAAACGGGCCTCAAAAAGGCCGCCAAGGCGGCGGGCGTTCCCGTGCAATTCAATCGCGTCGGCTCGATGTTCTGCGCTTATTTCGTCCAGGAGCCGGTCCACAACCTGGCCGGCGCGATGAAGAGCGACCGCTCCCGGTTCGCCAAATACTTTCACGCCATGTTGCGGCGGGGGATTTACCTCGCCCCCTCGCAATTCGAGGCCGGCTTTCTTTCCACCGCGCACACGATGGAGGACATCGGCCAAACCGTCGCCGCCGCGCGGGAATCATTGCGCGAGTTGGTGCAAGGGAAAGCGCAATGATCGGGCGATGAATCATCCGGCTCCTGAAGGCAAGCGGATTCCAGACCAGTTCGCCGGCGCGGAATTGGCTCGCCTGGTTGCAGGCGCCCCGTGACTTCGTCCGTGCAAGTTCAACGAATCCGAAGTGGCACTCGACACCCCAATCGCCCCGTAGTACAACAAGGTGATGCCTTTGAGCTACGTTGCGCTTGAGCAGTTCTATGAGGGATTGGTCGCCCGTGCCCGCAGCCGCGGGATCGCCTGCGCCATCACAAGCGGCATGGCATGTGTGGCATTTGGCGTGTCCGAGGCGACCAAAGACTGCGACTTGCTTTGCGCGCCGGATTCGGCCAGTGAACTCTTGGGGTTGTTGGGCGAAGCGCCCTTGGGCGGGCATCTGCCCATTTACCGAGGGTATCTCAGCGCGCCATTGGATGCGCGCTGGTTTCGCGGCGGATGGACAAGTCACTTCGCGTGGGCTCCTGCGGGATCCGGGGCGTACCTGGACATCTTTGGCGTTGCCCCTCGGAGCAGTTCGCCATGGGAAACCGAAATTCAGGGCTTTTACGCAGGTCCGCATACGGTGGCGGAAATGAAACGCACCAACCGCGATAAGGACTGGCCGTTTGTGACGGCCCTCGGCGCGCGGATGATTGAGATGGGTGATGAGCGTGGATGGCTGCACATCTACGATGAGAACCTGTTACGCGCTTTCGGAGAGGCAACAAAACAATCCGCTGATTTCTTCAAACGGCGTCCCGTTTTGGAACTGGCAGCCAATAATGATCCCCATCTGCGAGCGGCCCTGCGCGCAGAGATTCAGTACTGGCACGAGCTCGACAGGGCTCGGATGCGTATCTACGAAAAAGCCGTGCGGCCTTACATGGTCGAAATGCGCAAATCGCGTCTTCCGTCAAACGCTCGATTGCCAGAGCAACACGACCTCCGCCTCCGGCGCGCCGAAAAGTATCTCCCGATAAGCCCGCTGCGCGATTACGGCGTCACTCGCATGATTTCCGAAGCGCGCGAAGCGCTGGCGCAAATCATTCATCCCGCCGCCATGGCGTGGTTGCCAGATGTCCGCGAACACTTTAGATTAGTGGCCGCATGAAGAAGACTGGAAAGCAGGAAAAGAAAGACACGCCAGCCATGCGGCGAAAACTGCGGAAGGCGATCTACGATTTCCACGTCCGCGCCTTTGGACAGGAGATGGCTCGCGTGAATCACTTGCCGCTCGCCGCCCGCCGCCGCTACATCGGCGAAATGGTTGATCATGCCATTCGGAAGGGTGTGAAGTCCGATAAACCGGCTCTGGGGGTCACACCGTAGATATTCCATTAATCGTGATCGTCCCTTTGTTCGGTGGATTCTCCCTGGCGGCGCTGCTGCTGCTCGATGGCGGTGGCGAGCCTTTTCATGAACTCTGCCATGCCGGCGGCGGCTAGCCGTGCCCGCTCTTCATTCTCCTCGCGGCTCATGCGCCATTCCGGCGTCGAAATGGTCAGTTGATAGTCGGCGCTTTCGATGACCACCCGCCCGTTGGCCTCGCTGAACCATTCCAGGTAGAGGCTGTTGGCCATGTGCTCCGGCGGTTTCCCCTTCCGGCGGATCATTTCCAGCGCCTGCTCCAGCGGCACGTCAAACACCCGGACTTTTCGCGAGGCCGTGAGGTCGCCGATGCGGCCGCGCTGCATCGGATGCAGCGAATCAAGGTGCGGATGCGGGATGCGCGGCCGCGGATTGGCGAAAGTCAGCAGGCAACCGGCAAGATCGGGCCAGGCATTGCCTTCCAGTTCGAGCACCACCGGCTCGGCACGACCCTCGACCCAGATCTTGCCCCGCACAATTCCCTTCTCACGATTGTCAATCTCGCCGCGCGCCACGTCGTCATGAATGCGAAAAGCCATGCGCCAAATAATGCCACAACGCGATTGAACGGCAAGCATTTCTCGCCGTGTCTGCCGCGCGCGGAGGGTGGTTTCACGATTTTCCCGGTAGTCGAGTCCCTGCAGCTTGTTTATCAATCGCTCATTGTTTTTTTCCGCCCCGAAGTTTTTTCTGCGGCCGGAAAATCACCAAGCCGGTGAATTGGCGGCGTTTGTTGAACTGCAGCATCACCGGAAAGCTTCGCAAGAGCTTGCGCGGCAATTCCCAGACGAAATGGCTGTAAGGCGGCGTCTCTCCGCGCTTGTGCCGGCGCAACTCCACCGTGACCAGATGACTGTCGAAACGGACCTGGACGCCGCCTTCTTCCAATCGCACGAGCCGATCCGCGGCGATGGTCCAATCTTTATTGCGCAACCAGCGCGAATTGCTGCGGTGCGGGTTAAGGATTTCCACGTTGAGTTTGGCGCCGTGGAATTCAATCTTGTCATTCACGACGGTTGCAGCTTTGCGGTTGGGAAAAGTGTTTTTGGAGTTCGGCGTCGCGCGACGGCCAATCCTTTTGTTCCCCCGATGTGGCAAAAGCAGCCACTGTTCCCTTGTGTCCCGGATCAAACCGCAAACTTTGCAGGCGAACTTGCGTTGGCGCGTCGTGCGCCAGCCGCTTCGATGGTCGCACTGGAGGGCGAGGAATTCCCATGCCAGTCCGAGTTGCTGGTAAATCTGCGCAAAGCGCCGCGCCTGCGCCGAGTCGCGTTTCAACGCCGGATGCCGCGAGACAAAGTACATGCTGCGAAACAACTCGCGCAGGTCGCGCTTGAGCCAGGCGTGTTTGGAGCCGGTATTCATCGCATGAGGAGTTCCGCTGGCTGCTGATTCAGGCGGGCACCCATATCGCGCTCCCGGTGTCCCCGTCGGAAAAAAGCCAAGGCGTCACGCGCCAACTGGATGTCCGGCCCTTGAACATCATCGCCTTTGAGACGGAGCCGGGCGACGGCTGCGAACCGGCCAACTTCGGGCTGTGCCGGTTCCCCAGTGAAATCTCGCACCCCCAGTTCGGAAAGCACCAGACGAAGCTGAAGGGCTGGTCATGGCATTCCTTCTGTAAAACGCACTACGCGAGCGACCCGCGCTGCGGCGGTTTGCCCAATTTCCTGCGCTGCCACTTGGGCCTGGTCGCGCTCCTGGACGAGGCCCAGAGGCTCGGAATTCTGGGCAAGGCAAGCGACGAGGGCGACTTCTGGGAGACGCGCAGTCTGGAGCGGTTGACCAAGGAGATTGGCGAGCAAAGCGCGATGCTGGCGGGCTTCCTCGGCGCGTTGAAGGACGCAATGGGCCAAGCGCCCGGCGTGGGCACGGTGGAAGCGCCCATCGCGGCGTATCCGAACTTTGAGCACTTGGAGGCGGAGGGCCAGCGGCTGCTGCCGGAGCAGTTGAAGGCGATGCTGAAGATTGTTCCACTGTCAGCAAAAGCGTCAGCAGGAGTGCAGTTAAAGTGCTGGCTCGAGTAGTAATAGAGTAGTGCTTGATTAGCCTGAAAAACATGGTATTTTTTGAATGAAAACGACGCTTAAGGCGACCGATTCCGACCCTCGCCTCCATCCGGGTTCTCCCTCGGAGAATTTTGGAAAAGGCGGCTGAAGGGGGGCCAAAATGGCCCAACGCACACCTCAACGCACACCCGGCGGACTGACCGGCGCGTAGGCGGAACCTTTGGGCGCGTAGGCGCCCACTGCCCGTTAAGTATCTGGAATCAGGGCTGTTATGTTACAGGAGCATGACAGAAGTGAAAATCAGATACCGAACCGTGAAGGTGGGCAGCCGCAGCGGCACCTTTTACTGCGAGGACACCGAGACCGGCATCCGCAAGAGCCTGCTCACCAAAGACGAGGCCGAGGCCGAACGGCTGGTCCAGCACAAGAACGAGTCGCTGAAAAATCCGGAGATCAACCGCCAGATCGGCATGACCTACTTGTCGGCGGCCGACCCGATGCTGTGCAAGCGCACCTGGGCCGACGTGATGGCGGAGGTCGTCCAGGACAAGAAAAACAAGACCCTGGACCGCTGGCGGACCGCGATCAAGGACGGCGCCTTCGACCTGATCCGCCCGAAGATCGTGGTGCTGACCACAGCCGACGATTTTATAGCCGTGCTGCGCATGGGTACGGTCAGCACCAACGTCTTCCTGCGCCGGCTCCAAAACCACTGCCTGGACATGGGCTGGCTGCCGGTGCCGGTCCTGCCCAGGAAAAAGTTCCCGAATGTCAAGCACAAGGAGGCCCGCGCCGTCACCTGGGACGAGCACGGCCGCATCCTGGCCCGCGAGGGCAACCCCGAGCGCCGGGATTACTACGAGCTGTGCTGGCACTTCGGCGGCTCGCAATCCGACCTCGCCGGCCTCCACGCCGAGGACCTCGATTACAAGCGCCGCTGCTTCGTTTACGACCGCATGAAAACCGGGAACATGGGCGGGATGCGCATCGGCGACAAAGCCTGGGCCGCGATCCTGCGGCGCCCGCGCATTCCCTACCTCATCTCGGTGCGGGAGGCCGACCGGGCCACCGAGTTCAAACAGCGCTGCCAAGGGCTGGGGATCACGGGCGTGACGCTCCACTCCTACCACTACGCCTGGGCCGAGCGTTCGGCCGACAACGGCTATCCCGAGCGCTACGCCCAGCGCGTGCTGGGCCAGAACTCGAAAATCGTCCACCGCGCCTACGCCAAGAAGGCTCAGGGCGAACTGCCGTCCCTCGAAGTCTACGAGGAGGCCAACCGCAAGGCCAAGGAGAGCGGGAAGATTTTGGTGCTCCAGCACGAGGCCGAAGTGCCGAAAGTGGCATAAACGAGATGGCTTTGAGGGCGGATGACCATCCTTGTCATCCGCCCGGGGATCATCGCGACGGCGGCGTAACCGGCCAGCGCTTCGCTGCTCGGTTCCGCTATTTGACCGACAACCCGCTACGCTTGGTACAGCGCCTTGAAGGCGTGCGCCGGGACATCGCCGTCCGCCAGGACACCAGCGGCGACAAATTTCCCATGCACCACGACTTTTGACTGGGACGGCAAAACAATAGAATGAAACGCTCTTTCCTCGCCAAAACAAAAGCCTCCAAGTCTATTGGCATTTACAGTGTTGCGGATATTGCGGCACTGCTCAACGCAAACACGATCCAGGGGGACTATGTTGCCACAGAATGCACTGTCACTACCCGCTTACCTTTTTTCAAGATTCAGTATTCAACTTGGAACGAATCAACACTGAGCTGGATATTTAACCTCATCGAGAACGAGTAAATTTGATGCGATGTCGAATCCTAAAGCAATGCCCTTGTGCGATTCAGCATAGTGACTCCATAACGTAGGTTCACGAGGTGTTGAGGAGAAGGACAGCAGGCCGATCTTCGCATTCAAGTCTGCCTGGATTTTCCACAGTTGTTCGCGAACAATTTCCATCGGCGCATCATCTCGAAGACCTTCGATTCCAGGCACAAATTCAAAGGGGTCATTTAGTTCAACCAAACGCCCAACTCGCAATTCTCGCGTCTCGATGCTTCTCAGAGCCCACTTTGCAGCCATAAAGCGGTACAGACGAACATTTGGGAGAGCAGCCCTGGTGCTGGCTGCTTGGACAACATCATTTTCTCGAGGTTCCATTTTTCTTTCTGACTCTAACGATCACATGATTATCTTTTCAAGCGATTACGAAAAACTCGCTAACGGGCGAATCGTGGAAGTACGGTCGCCGCTGAAGTCGAACTGATCGGCGGCGTTGATGACCCAGCCGGTTTGCGAATCCATCAGCCAGCCCCATTGACACTCGTAGAATCCCAATGGGTCGTAGGTGCCGGGGATCTCGTCGCCCGGGAGTTCACTCCAGCGCGGCTTGACCCGTCCATCCGGTTCGACCGCATGTTCGCGCTGATAATCCACCGCCTCGCCGAAATTCCGGAAATAATCCGGATCGTCCACAATCAATCCCAATTGCGCCAGCCACGGCTCGTGCAGGGCCACGCCGTGATGGCCGTTGCTGCCGATGACCAACCCGTCCACCACTCCCAGGCGTGCGATGGTGTGGCAAATCTCTCGGACGGCGGTGCCGTCCAGGCCCGGAAAGCGTCCGATATCATAAGCCTGGTTGTAATCGAACGCGCTCAAGGCCAGCTCCACACTCATCCGGCCCGGCGCCACGGCGAACGGCTGCCATATCTCCTGTGAATCCGGGCGGCAGCGCGCGAAACCGTGCCGAGTCAGAAGTTCCTGCGCGCTGACGGAATAGCCGGCTGAAAACACGCCGTTGGGCTGGCGGGCGAACCGGAGCGCGATTTTGTCGCCGGCCGATGATTGCGGCACCACGCGCAGACCGGCGCGCTCATCTTTGTTCCAAAACGCCGCCGTGCCATTGTGGACGCCGTAGGAGGCGTTGGGTTTGTCGAACAAGCTGCACCAGGCCACGCCGCCGTCTCCGAGCAACGCCCCGGTCCAGGTGGACATGTCCCGAAAATCCCAGCCGGGAAAGCAGGTGTCCTCCGCCTTGCCGGCAGAGTGATAAGTCCGATCTATGCGCCAGGCGATGCGATCCGGCTGCACCGTGAAGCGCCAGTCTTCTGAGACTTCCATCCCGCCGCCCCCGAAACGAATGCTGGTCACCGTCAACGTTTTGGAGGTCACCGTCACTTTTGGTGTTGGAATGCCCGCGCGCGTCGTGAACCACTGGCCGCCGGTTTTGATGCCGCTGCACACGCCGGTGTCGCTGGAAATCACCTCGCGGCCCCCTACGATCACTTGATCCAGAACGCATCTTCCGTCGTAATTCAGGCGCAAAATCAGATTGCGGCCGGCGTCGGACAGGATAACCCGTTTGCCTTGCGCGTCCTGCTCGATGACGGCTCCCGCGTCCGCCAGTAAGGCCGCACCCGGCCAAAACTGCATCAGCAAAATGAAGGCGGAAACACTGCAGCGGAACGGGGCCATTCTCGCGGCTTCGTAAAATTCGCGGCTGTTTCTCATCGTAATCACTTGCTGTCGGCCGGGATGAAGTGCCCGGTGAAATTCAACTTGACGTCGGCGGGTGTCCGGGCGGTGATTCCGAACTCGATGGACTCGGGGTTGGCCGCAGGCGGCAACAGAATGCGCCACGCTTCCCACGACCAAACGGCGGGCGAGCCGGGGCCGGGTGCGACCGCCACGCAGGAGGCTTCCCGTCCGCTCACGGTCCCGTGACAGGAAAAAAGCGTCCTGGCGTCGTCCATCATATAGGGCCGGCCATGCCGGCTCAGTTGGACGCTGACGACCAGCGTTCCGCCGTTGGGGCGGGCGGGGACCTGGCCCGTCACCCGCCAGCCACCGGCCGGATTGGGCGCGGCGGAAACCTCCACCGATTGGCTGGCTTCGCGAAAACCGGCCGGAATAGGCTGCTCCTCGAAGCGCCGACCCAAGGTCGGCCCTTCTCCCTCCGGCACTATTTCCAAAAGCACGACCTGAAATGGACGCAAAGAGATGTTGGCTGTTTCCTCAAACACGCCGCCCTGTCCAGTCAGCCGGGCGGGATCGGGATACCAACGATATATGGCCCACCGGGCATGGTCGGGCAAGCCCCACCTGCCGTTCAGCTCCAGGCGCGCCGAAATGTCCGACCAGGTGGAATTATTGACAGCGATAAAAGCCCTCTTTCCGTCCGTGCAACAATATCCATACGGCTCCTCTTTCCACAAATCGTCCAGAATGGGGCGCGGATGGCCAAAGCACTCCGGCCGTGCTTTGAGAAGCGCGATGAAATCCGCCAGTTGCCGGCGTTCCGGCCCGCTCAACCAGTCGTAATCGGTCCAGATTTGCGCCAGCAGGCTGCCCCGGCACAAATCCATGACGAACCCCTCCTGCCAGCGCTCTTTGCCGATGTGGCTGTTCCACGCCCAGTCCGAGAGCCAGATGCCCAGCGTGTCCTTCCCCAAAACCGGCACATCCTCCCGCCACTGCTGGCCCTCATCAATTCGCCGCGCCACGCCGTCGCGCGCGTAGAGCGTCGGCCAAGGCCCCGGACTGGCGGCTTCAATATGGAAGCCGTGCTCGGAAATCGTGTCCCCGTCCAGCAGCCACCAGGGCGAACGGTAGCCCCAATACAACATGATGAACACCTCCGGGTTCGCCGCATCCCAATCGCGCAAAGTCTGGAGGACGCCGCTTTGGATCGCCTCGGTCGAATACACCCCCGGCAAATGCGCATGATTCGGATTGTAGCAAATAGAATGGAGATTATCGGCCTTGATCAGCCGGACGCCGTTCTGACGTATATGCCACGCAAAGGCCGTCGAATACATCGTCCGGATCGGGTCCGTCGCCCGGCACAGGCTGGCCATGCCATAGACACCGTCTTCGTAGGCCGGATCATGCGTGAAATCACGATGGACCACCGGATTCCGGCTGATCGTCCACGGCCGCCACGAACTGTCAATCCAGAGTCCGGGCTTGATCTCCAGTTCATCCAGCTTGGCCTTGATGTTCGTGAACCCGTTGGGAAAACGGATGGGATCGAACCGCTCCAGGTCTCCGGCGTAATCCACCCAGAACTCCGTGCAGGCGTAGTCAAATTGATAGCCCGCCTCCTTCCGGCCCAATCCCACCTTGTCCAGCATCGCCAGGCTGTAGCTCTCATTCAGTTCATACTCGTCGCTCGGCTGGCCGTTGACCATGTTGGCTCCGAAAGTCTCGTAGATCGCGTACGGTTTGTCGTGGCCCCGCAACACGCGCCGGCTGCGGCTGCGGACGTGCGCCAGAAATATCTGGCGCGCCTCCCCGGCCCGCGCTGTTCCGCAGACCACTTCCATGCATTGGAAATGCCCGCCCGGCGGGAGCATCCGGCCCGGATACTGGCGCAACAAAACGCGCCCCTCCTGGCCCATGGCCCAGCCCGACGGATGAGCCACGCTCATGAAAAATTCGTCCCCCAAATACACGGGAAAACCTTGTTCGCCGTCGGAAACTGCCGCGTCGGTCCGGTAATCGCCCAGGCGGACGTTCATCAGGCGCCGTTCGCGCGGCGACTGGTTTTGCACCTCGACAAACTTATGCAACACCGGCACGGCGGCGTTCCAGCGATAAGTCACCACGGCTTTCACCTCCCCGGATTCGGACTCCAGTTCCACCTCCAACTTTCCCCGCTCCGCCGTGCTCTCATCGCGAACCGTCTTGACCCGCAGCGCCGGGGTGGACCAGGGCGTCCCGACTGTCAAGTATTGCTCGAATTGCGCCGGCCATTGCGCCCGCCACGGCAGGTCCAGGTCCACCCCCAGCCGGTCCATCCGCTCTGTCCGCAGGATGGGTGACCGGCACTGGACGGCCAGGATGTTGTCCTGCCCGAATCGCAGATGCGGATAAATCGTCGAACCGGGGCCCAGATCAAACTCCCCCGGTTCGCGCCAGCGCCCCGTGGCGTGCCGCGTCCCAACTTCCTGCCCGTTGAGTCGGACCTCCATCTCCCGATAATCGTACAGTCCGAATCCCCCAAGCGTCAGCGTCAGCTTTTTGTCTTTGGCGTCCAGGGGTAAAAAGATATGCGTCGTGCGCTGCTCTCCCTCATGCTTCCAGCCGCTGATCCAGATGCGCTTGTCGGCCGCGTCAAAGTCCAACGCGGCCTCGGAGCCAAGTCCCAGGGAGATTTGGCGCCCGGCCAGATGGCTTTGCCACCCGCGCCCGCGCAGTCCGCGCCCGATGTCCAGCGTGTAGGTGAAGGCCGGCGATTGAAGCTCGATTTCCTCCCCGTGCCGCGCCACAGCGCAGCCTGACGGCTTGTCCGCTCCGTCCGCCGCCGCCAGGAACGGCAGCGGGACAATGGCGGCCACCACCGCAATGAGAGACTTGTTCATTCAAAAAAACTCGCTCGATGCCATCAGATCTTGACGTTTTCGCCGGTGCGGGCCGACTGGCAGGCGGCTTGGATGATTTTCATGCCGTAAAGACCAAGCCAGGCCGGCGCCCCGTTTTCCGCCCGGCCCAGAATCACCTCCACCAGATTCTCCGCCGGCGCGAACATCGGATAGATCTCCGCTTCGGCCAGGTCTGGGTACCGTACCACCTCGCCCTGGAACGGATGGAACTGCATCGTGCCCTTCCACAGTTCCATCAGCAGCAGCCCCCCGGTTCCATAAAGGCGAAACTCGCAACTCCGCTCCGAATCGGGCGTGGCCCCCGTGCTTGCCACCGACACCAGCGTGCCGTCGTCCAGTTTGAGATTGAGCATGTTATAAACATCCACGCCGGTGCCGTCGTTGTCGAACTGGGCGAACACGCTGACCGGATTGCACCCGGTCAGAAAGCCCAACAGCGCGGCGATGTGGGCAACCTGGCAGTAAATCTGGCCGCCTCCCGCCACCGCCGGATCGCTGTAAGACTGGCGGCCCGGGGTGCAATAAGGATGAGACGAATTCTGACGGGTTGGGTTCCGCCCAAAAACCTCCGCCCAAGGCAACCCGCGGTAGAGGCCGGCGGTGAAATTGCTGTGCAACACGCTGATCATTTTTAGCCGTCCGAGCGCGCCAGACTGGATGAGCCGCCGCGCTTCCCGCACGCGCGCGGTATAGAGCCAGGGCGAGCTAATCAAGAAATGGCGCCGTTTGCTCTCCGCCAGCGCCACCAACTCCTCCGCCTCGGCTACGGTGATGGTCATCGGTTTCTCGATCAACACGTGCAGGCCCCGTTCCAACGCGGCCCGGGCCTGTAGATAGTGCGCATTGGGAGTCGAACTGATGATGACCGCCTCCAGCCCGGGCACCGCCAGCACCTCCTCTACCGTGGCGCAGGCATGCGTCGCGTCGAAGTCCCGGGCCGTCTTCCGCGCCTTGGCGGCATCCCGCGATTGCACCGCGACCAATTCGGCCAAAGGATGATGCTTGAGGGCGGGGACGTGCGCCGCCGTACCCCACCAACCGGCCCCAATCACCGCGCATTTAACCGTTCTCACGGCGGCCCTCTTGATGGTAGCCTGATCTTCGCATGGAGAAGAGTCTATCGCTCTTGGCATCAGGGGGCCACTGATTTCTTTCACTCCACGGTTCACGGAAATTCACGGTCTCAGCGGGGCTTCTCTTATTCCTGGATATTGCCACCGGGGTCAAAAATCAATTGTCTAACGACGAGTACGCGTTGGCCACCCGGGGATAGTCGCGGCCGTTGGGAGGCGCCCGGAAGTTAGGCGGCGGGTAGGAGCCATAGTTGGCAATCGTTGAGGTGAGTTGGTCATACCACGGCCAATGCTCCGCATGTCCGTCGGCAAAGGAGAGGTTGTCGCCTTTGTCGTGCCACGCCGCGACGAAGTTCTGCCAGAGAGGCTCAGCCACGTCAATCGCATAATAGCCGTCGTCAATGGTGCAACCCGCCTCGTCAAGAAAGACAAAGGCCTTGGACGGCCGCGGATGCACGATATCGGACTCCTTCACATTGCACGGAAAACTGGCATCCATCATGTAGCCGCCGTTCATTTGCCCGCACATGGAATAACTTCGGACCCGGCTGTAGCTTGGTCCTGTTCCATCGATTTGCCAGGGAACTTCATCCGCCGGGCATTTGTAGATGCCGGTGCTCGGGTTGTACGGATACAGTCTGCCATCCATAATAAACTGGAGATTCGTGATGTCCGGCCAGGCTTGCATGTTTCCCAGGATCCAAGTAAGATCCACATTGGTATTATCGTATTGCCCGTTCAATGCGTTGTTGGGCACCAGACGGCCATTGTAGTCGCCGGCATACATGATCCAGGCCGCAACCAGTTGCTTGTGGTTGCTCAGGCACTTGGTGGTCAGGGCCTGTTGTTTGGACCTCGCCAAAGCCGGCAAGAGCATGGCCGCCAGGATGGCAATAATGGCGATCACCACCAACAACTCGATCAGCGTGAAGGCCTCCGGCCCGCGTTGGCACGCGGAAGCGCCGCCCTCCTTTGCCATCCCCCCACCCGGCCCTCCCTCCGGGTGGTCCGAATAGGAACTGGACGTTACGCGCAACATCTGATTGCAGGGCCATGATAGTCAAGGCAGCACCAACTGATAGAACTGTTGAGTTGGCAAGGGGGGAGTGACGGTCACTTGGTTGTTCTGCACTCCCGCCACCGGCGCCCAACTGCCGGACAGACTGGAAGCGCTTTGCAGAACGTAGCCACTGACGGACAGCGGCCATGAGATGACGACTGCATTGCCCTGGCGGGCAATGCTCAAGGTCGGGGGAGGCTGGCCGGGCGCGACCAACGCCAAGCCGTATTTGACACCAAGATACTGCCGGACGTTGTCCAGGTTCGTGCCCGTCAAGGCCGTGTTGAATATCATCACCTCCGCCAGATCGGCCCGGAGGTAACTATAAAAATCACCGCGCGTCCCCACGTACAATGGCAACCCGGCATCCACGGCGGCTCCCGAGCCGAGCTGCGGCGCGCCATTAGGAACGCCATTGAAGTACTGCGACATGGTTTGGCCCTGTTTGCTGAATCCCACGATGGACCACTGCAGACCCGGCAGAGTGATGGGCGCGGGAAAGAAATCCTGGACACCGCTGCCATCACCCCAGCCTGGCGCGGGATCATTGCCTGGGAAGATAAAGAAGGCATTGGGTTCGGGGATGCCGTTGCCCTGCCACCAAATCTCCCGGTAGTTGCCCGGGCTGTTGGCATTTGGATTCAAGACCGCGAAAGAGGCAATGTCGTTGGTAATGGCCAGACTGGGTGAATCGTTCGCCACGAGATAGGACGCGATGGAGGTGTCAAAGTAGAGGGCCGGCAAGCCGTTGACCGCATTAGGGATATTGGTCGGCGTGCCAGTCCCCGCAAACAGGTTGTTGCCGTAGGAAGACTGGTCCGCCCACTCTGTTACGTTCCCACCGCCGTCGGTGCTGACTCCCACGTCAGCCCTGAGCCACAACACCACGTTCATGCCCGCCGTGTAGGTGGCATTGGTGCTGCCAGTGGCCGTAATCGTCGCGCTGGCGCTATTGGCCACGCCGTGGTTGTCGGTCGCCGTCACCATTAGGGTGACCGGACCCGGAGTGGACACGTACACTGGCCACTGATAAGGCGGCGCGGACAGCGCGCTAAACGCTATGCCGTTGACATAGAGTTGCACCGTGGCGATGCTTGTGGCGGGGACGGGGGTCGCGGTGGCGGTCACGGCAAAATTGCCTGGCGCGGCCACGCTGCCGCCGTTGGCCGGACTCAGGATCGAAACGACCGGCCCAAGGTCCGGCGCCGGGACCACGAGCGCCATCCCGTATTTGGTTCCGAGATAAGCCTGTAGATTATTCAAGGTCGTGCCCGTCAAGGATGTGTTGAATATCATCAACTCCGCGATCTCGCCGTCAAAAAAACTAAAATAATCGCCACGCGTCCCGATGTACGTTGGCGATAGACCATCGGCGATGGACGCCGAGCCGGGCGTCGGCCCGCCGTTGGGAATGGCATCGAGAAACTGCGATACGGTTTGGCCCGCCTTGCTGAAACCCATGATGGACCATTGCGAAGGCGGGAGACCGGTGGGGGCATTCACGAAGGTTTGAGCCGTGCCGTCGCCCCAACCTGGCGATGGATCAATGCCCGGGAATAAAAAGAAGGCATTGGGCGCCGGAACGCCAACGCCCTGCCACCAAACTGCTATGTAGTTGCCCGCGTTGTCCGGCGCCGGGTTCAAAACCACGATGGAGGCAATGTCGTTCGTGGTGGACAGCATGGATGAATACGGCACGGCGAGAGAACACAGGTTGGTCGCGTTAAAGGCGACGGCCGGCAAGCCATTGATCGCACCATTGGTAATCGCCGGCGGGCCAAACGCTCCCGAAGACGCATTATTGCCGGATGAAGACTGGTCGGCCCAATTGGTCACATTCCCGCTGCCGTCGGTGCTGACTCCGGCGTCAGCTTCCAGCCACAACACTAGATTGGAGTTCCCGCTAAACGTCGGGGTCGTGCCGGTATAGGTCACGGTGACCGGGGCCGACGTCGTGGTAAGCCCCAAGTTGTCCATCACGACAGCTTGTAACGTCAGGGAACCGGGATTGAGCACATTGAGTGCAATGGCGTAAGGTGGAACAGTGATCGTGCCGAGCGTCAAACCATTGGCCACGAAGCTCACGTTGACCACCGAGCCGCCGCTGACCGAGGCGGTGGCGGTGGCGGCGATGGTGGCAGGGGCCGCGGCAGTTGACCCGTTGGCCGGACTGGTCATGGTGCAGGTCACTGTATGGAAAAGGTCATACTTGGTCGCCAAGTAGGTCCACACGTTGGTGCGGTCGGTGTCCGACAAGCCCGCGTTGTAGAGCAAAAGTTCGGCCACGTCGGCGTCCAGCGAACTGCCGGAAGGGTAACGCGCCCCGATTCGCATCAGAATTCCCTCCGCCGTGATGGGCGCGGTCGCCACATCCTGGCCAAAGCTGCAGTTATCCAGATACATGTTGACGTTCGTGCCAGCCGCCACAAAGGCCAGCTCCAAGTATTCGCTGTTCGAAACCGCAAAGCTGGAAGGATTGAAACTGTAGGTCATGCCGCAACCATCGCCCCGCTGCAACACGCTTGTGCCATCAGCGTAAATCATCCACTGATTTGGGTCGGGATAGCCGGCCCCGCATTCCTGGTCAATAATTCCCCGATAGTTGCCAATGGAGGAAGAGTGCAGCCTCATAATCACGAAGCCGGAAACGTCACCCGGCATGTCGAGCGCGTTCGTCAGTTGCAAAAAGTCGGTCACATTAAATTGGAGGACGGGTTTGCCGTTGAGCGCCGGATCGCTGGCCACAAATACGGGCGGGTTGGCCGTCGCCGGCAAGGTCGCGTTGTTGCCGTTGCCCGATTGATCGGCCCAGGCGGTGACATTGCTGCCGCTGGTGGTCACCCCGGCGTCCGCCTTGAGCCACAACTGCAGGTTATTCGTCGGCGGTCCGGACTGGGCTTGCGCGCCAGACGGGAGCAACAGACCCAGCCCGACTCCAAGCAACGACACCAGGATTAAAGGCCGGACTCTCGACGAAGATTCATTTGATTTCATGATAACCATGGGAGTTAATTATTTGCTTTTGTGCTTACGTTCACTACGACACGAGATGAATGGCCCCGCACCGCGTCCGATACGAACGCTCCCGCCGCGCGAAGATGCGCTGATAACAAAGTGCGGAACCAAGAGTGTTTCATCGCCCCCACTATGCCAGTGTAAGCGGCGCGGGTAAATGGACAGGGTGATAAGTCTGATGGACTTTTTGCACGCGCGTGGAAGGGCGCCGGCGGCCCGCCCGATTTCAGTTTCAGCGCTTCATTCCCGGAGATGAAGCCGTGAAAGAATGGCGCGACAGCCCGTCGCCGTTGGAAGGCGCGCCGGCCCCGTTCACGAACGCCGTCCGCCCGTTGGTGTCCCACTCGGCGGCGGTGAGGTACCCGGCGTCAATGACCAGCGCGGCGCCGGTGATGCCCGACGAATCGTCGCAACTCAAAAACAAGATGGTCCGGGCGACATCCTCGGCCCCGAGCGCAATGCCCAAGGGCACGCGCCGCAAACGAACGGCCAGGGCGGCCTCCGGGTCCGGCTGGGCGTTCAAGTGTTCGCGCAACATCGGCGTGTCCGTAATGCCGGGGCAGACGCAGTTGCAGCGGATGCCCTCCGCGCCGTAATCCAGCGCGATGGACTTGGTCAGCCCGATCACGGCGTGTTTGGAGGCGGTATAAACGGGCGTCAGCGCCTGGCCGACGAAGCTGCTGATGGAACCGACCTTGACGATGCAGCCGCGCCCGCGCCGCCGCAGATGGGGCAGGGCGTGCTTGACGGCGAAGAACATGGATTTCACATTGACATCCATCACGCGGTCCCACTGGCGCGCGGTGTACTGATGGAGCGGTTTGACCCGCACCAGGCCGGCGTTGTTGACCAGGAAGTCCAGGCCGCCAAACGCCCGCACCGTCCGCTGGATGGACTGGCGCACTTGCCGTTCGCTGCTCACATCGCACTGAACGGGCAGAGCCTGGCCCCCGTCGGCCTCCAACTCGGCGGCAATACGCCGGCTCAACGCGATGCGCCGGCCGATCAGCGCGACTTTCGCCCCCTCGCGCGCGAACAACCGGGCCGCCGCCTTGCCGATGCCGGAGGTCGCCCCGCTGATCCACGCCACTTTGCCTGTGAGTCTGTTCATAAAGCCGAATGTGAATTGCCACGCCGCAGCCGCTTCCACTTGGCCCGGAAGGCCGGCTGCTGGAAAACTTCCGGGTTGAGCACCCCGCGCGGCTTCCGGCCCAGCGAAAGGTCCACCATCACCTGGCAGGCGGCCCGGCCGATGTCGCGGAACAACTCATCCGTCCACGCGATGCAATGCGGGGCCAGCAGCACGTTGTCCAGTTCACCGAAGCGGGGGGGCGATGTGACCGGCTCCCGCGCGAAACAATCCAGGGCCGCGCCCGCGATGCGCCGGCTTTTGAGCGCCTCGTAAAGCGCGTCCTCATCCACAATTCCGCCGCGCGCCGCCGCCGAAACATTCTGGGAGACCCCGCCCGCAACCAGGTCTATGGCTACGCCTACGGCCAGAAGACGCACGCCTTGCTCTTTCTGAACAACGATTGCTTCGTCTCGCGCCGCGTTGAACTGCCGCTGGACGGAAACCTCGGTTTGGAGGCGGCGGCCGGGACGGCTCTGCCCGTCGTTTCCCTGTTCCCCGATCAATCCCGCCTGCGGCGCCGGGACGGCCTGCCGTTCAAAATGGGAGACACGCTGGACTTCTGGCTGCGCCCTTTCGAGGTGTTGCTGCTCGAAGTGACGACCGGGACCGGCGAGGGCGCCTGGCCGCTTCGTTCCATTTCCGACGGCGAGGCCGCGCGGCTGGGCGCAGCCCTGCCGCTGCGATCCGCCGCGCCGGACAAACGCATGGATGTCCGCTTTGCCGACGAGGGTGTTTTCGAACGCAAGGATTTGAAACCGAAAGCTTACGCTTATGAAACCACGCTGCCCGCGCTGGAGGACGATCATTCCATCCTGGCGGTGGCGATCCGTTTGCGCCGGGGCGAGGCGGAGTGGCGCTACGCTCCCACCGTGTGCCAGATCGTCCAGGCGACGGCGCGGATGGGCGGCGAAGACGTGCAATTGATCCCCGTCCCCGACAGCCGCCAATTTGGGAACACGCAATCCTTCGGCTGCTCCTGGGTCGTCTATAAAGTCCGTCTCTCCCGCCGGTGGTCGCGCCAGCCCCTGCAACTGGCCGTCCACGCCTTTCTTCCTGACGGCGTCGAGGCCCTGACGCAAGCCTGGGTCGTCAAACAATGGTGGCAGGAAGACGCACGCCCCACGCCCGACGGCTACAATACCGATGCGCCTCAATAATCGCAGGAAACGGCGGCCTCGCATGGCCAAGACTCGCCTGCGTAGGATTGAAATTGATGCAATCCCATCCAACCGTTTCCAGGACTATTGCCGATGGCAGTGGGACGTTTGCGAACATAAACTTTCACTCAGACATTGCCGACTGTCACCGTGCCCGGCTTTTTGAACGAAGTTTACGTTTCATGCCGTCAACTGTAGGCAAAACGTCGGCAAATGCACATTGTGTTTGCTAAAATCGTTGTAAGCAGTTTATGTATAAGTAATTATATGAAATATGCTTTTGGTTTTTGAAACCATGTTCGAGCAGTTTTTGCGCCGCTGCCGCCGGCTTGGCTCGCCGAATCGCCTCCAGCAGATGCCAATAGCCTTGGTTCCACCAGTGCCCGCCTCCCGGCGGATGCCCATGGAGAGGGTCCATGCGGAGCACACTCGGGCAATCATGGGCGAGGTCCAGACGCCCGAAGAAAAGCCGTAGGCCACCGGGCCGCTGTCGATAATATCATCCAGGTAATCTGAAGTGGCCCTATGGAAAGTTGTGGCCAAACTTGACGACCGTCGCAGTCTATAAATGTCCCGCGGACCACAGCACCGCCGTCATTCTCAACTACACGTATGAACGGGCCCGGAGCTATGCAGTGAATCGCAACGCAAATTGCCCTGACGACTGGGAGTGGGCTCCCAATGCTGAATTCGTGAATTTCACCAGGTTTTCAAGGATCAGCAACCCCGCCCGGATACTCACCTTCATTGACCAACGTGAAGATAGTATTGACGATTGGTCGTTCGGTGTTGACATGAAAGATACAGGTGCTGCCGCTGAACTTGTTGATATTCCGGCAAATCGCCATAATAATGCCTGCGGCATCTGCTTCGCGGATGGGCACGCTGAAATCCACAAATGGCGTGATGTTCGCACGACTTTCCCCGTGGGTAGAGCGCAACTCATGGAAAATATATCCTCTCCGAACAATGTTGACGTGCTGTGGTTACAGCAACATTGCAGGGTCCCCGCGAACTGACCGGTTTTCTCCGCGCAAACTTGTCTGTGAGAACCGGAACAGGTCTCCAAGCCTTCAACGCGAGTCAGGCGGATTACCCTTCAACTGCCGTTTTTTGGTCCACCCGCCCGTAATCGCGGGGGGCAACCCCCATGAAGGAACGAAACGTGGCGTTGAAGTGGCTCAGGCTGTCGAAGCCAACCGTCAGCGCGGCTTCGGTCACGTTGTGTCCGCCCTCATTGAGCAACGCGGCCGCCCGGTGGATGCGGTAGCCCTGAAGGTATTTCACCCATGAGATGCCCAACGCCTGTTGGAACAGGTGGTTCAGACGCGACTCACTCAACCCGATTGCGCGGGCCATATTTTGAGCGTAAATCGGGCCGGTGAAATTCTCTCGCAGATACTTGAGGGTCTTGAGGATGGGCTGCCAGTCAATTTCCAGTTCTGCGCCACCGATGTTTCGGCCCAGCGCCTGTTCCCAGCGCAGCAACCGCACCAGCATCTCCATGAGCAAAGTGCGCAATCTGACCTCGCGGCCGAATCCCGGTTGGGAGAACTCGTGGCGGATTTCCTCGAAGCGATGCCGGAATTCAGCGCGGTATTTTGGCGGGAAACGCACCACGCGCTGGGCGGCAGGTTGCTTTGCCGTGAAACGGCGGAGGATGCGAACCCCGTCGCTTTCCGGTCCCATCTCCACGGGAACCCACGGTAGAAAATAGACCGTAATGAAACCAAGCGGGAATTTCTCAATCACGCCCCAGTGCGGCAGTCCGGGTCCGAGCAGCAACAACTCTCCAGGCCCGCGATGGACCTGCTCTTGTTCGATCATGGAAAAGCCACTCCCTCCTCGCAACAGGATGCTGATTTCGCAGTAAGGATGGCGCTCCGGATGAGGAGTGGGTGGCCCCTCGGTTACGGTGGCGGCGCGCACCCAAACCGGAGTGGATTCGCTCAAAGGCTGTCGCGACTCAGTCACGTCCAGCAACCAAGCGAGGTCTTGAAAGCGACCTTTTTCATTCTTCATCTGGCTCATCGTCGGTGATATTTTAGAACCGGCGTGAGGGAAAAGCAATGACGGGCATTTATTGGAAGCTTCGGCCAGGTGCGTCGGCGGGAGGGGCGTTATCTGTTGCGGTGCAACCTGAGTTCCATCAGTTGGAGCGGCGGATCGAGGCGCACATCTTCGTCTCCTTCCCGGCCTATTGCCTGCACGTCCATTTGCAGACCTTTTTGGCCTGACGGGGTGTTTTGAACGACTTACGCAGTCATTCCCCCTCCAGTAGAGAAAGTCGGGTTAGTGTCAGTCAGTCAATCAGAGAATCAGTGGGCGCCATGAGTTCATTGCTGGCGCGATTTCCCAGCGCGCGGCCTAAAACCCCGCGTTGAATCACAGAAACGGCTCTAAATCAACTGGACATGCAGACCCTCATTCGCCTATGACCAAAGCAATGCAAACTCGAATTCGGAAGCGCATGAAACCAGCGCTCGAAATGGCCAAGGCGTTCATCCTCATCGCGCTAGCCACGCTGTGGCTGCCAAGAACGTTCGGCGCCGCAGTCGTTTCGCTTGACGGCTCCTGGCTCCTCGCGCCGGACCCCCGGAATGTTGGGCGGGCTGGCCAGTGGTGGACCGCGCCCCGCCCCGAGGCCAAGGGAACCCGGGTGCCGTGGATCATCCAGGATGCCTTCCCCGGTTACCACGGGGTAGCTTGGTATTGGAAAGAGTTTGCGGCCCCGGCCAACCCCGCGCCGGGGGGGCGAACGCTGCTGCGGTTCTGGCAAGTTGATTACCAGGCCCAGGTGTGGCTGAACGGCGTGGCCGTGGGTTCCCACGAGGGCGGCGAGTCGCCGTTCGTGCTCGACGTGTCGGGCGCCATCAGGCCGGGCGAGACGAATCGCCTGGCCGTGCGGGTGATCAATCCCACCCATGAGCCTATCGACGGCTTGGTCCTCGACCAGATACCTCACCGCAACGCAGCCGTTCCTTACTCCTCCGGCAGCTCGTGGGATCAAGGCGGCATTCTTGACTCGGTGGAATTGGTGCTGGTGCCGGCTGTCTGGGTGGAGGACCTCTTCGTCCGGCCGGATTGGCGCACCGGCCGGATGCGCGTGCAGTGGAAGCTGCGCAATGCCGGGCCGCGGGGGGTGCGGGGACAACTCCAATTGGCGGTGGCTCCGGCCGCAAGCGGCGAAACCCTCGTGTTGAGCAACTTCACCCAGGCATTGCCGGTGGGCGATACCCTGGTTGAGACCACGTTGACCGTCGAGCACCCGCGCTTGTGGAATCTGGACGACCCGTTCCTCTACCGCGTCACGGCCCGCGTTCAGACCGGAGCCCACGCCGCGGACCACACGGCCATCCACGAAAGCTCGGCCCGGGTCGGGTTTCGCGATTTCCGGTTCGAGGACGGCGCCTTCCGCCTGAACGGCAAGCGGATATACCTGCGCTGCTCGCATACGGGCAACTGTTGCCCGATCGGGCTGGAAATGCCCTACGACCCGGATTTCCTCCGGCGCGATCTGGTCAACCAGAAGATGATGCGTTTTAATGCCATTCGTTTTATCGCCGGCGTGCCCAAGCGATATCAACTCGACCTGGCCGATGAACTCGGGCTGATGGTCTATGAGGAGTCCTACGCCGGCTGGTGCCTGGCCGACTCGCCGAAAATGAAGGAACGCTACGACGAATCGGTCCTGGACATGATCCGCCGTGACCGGAACCATCCGTGCGTCACGATGTGGGGCCTGCTCAATGAAACCCATGACGGCCCGGTCTTCCGGCACGCGGTGAGCCTTCTGCCGGAGGTGCGCAAACTGGATGACTCGCGCATCGTGATGCTCAACAGCGGCCGGTTCGACAACGCCGGGGCCACTCCCGGCGTGGAGGTTTGGCGCAACCAGGACCGAACCGACCCTTGCGTGACCCACAACGGCACGAACCACGTCATCCAGGCCATGGGCGTCACCTGGCAACCGGGACAGCTCGCCTTTCATCCCGGCGCCAACGGCGAGTACGCCGTTGTCCGCTGGACCGCCCCTGCGCCGGATCGAGTCGAAGTCTTGGCCGTCTTCAAGAGCATCGCCGAGGCCGCCACGACCGATGTGCATGTGTTCCTGAACCGCCAGGCGCAGTTCGACAGCCTGATCAACCTCGAGGGCAAAGGACCCCAGACTGCCTTTTCCCGCGCCCTCGATGTCAAGGCGGGCGACACGGTGGACGCTATTTGCGGGTGGGGCAACCACGATTATAGCGCCGACACCACCGCAGTGGCGATCCGGCTCGAATCGGCCTCCGGCCAGACCTGGGATGCGGCCCAGGAATTCTCGATCCGGCAAAACCCCAACAGTCCTTGGAGCTACGGGCTGCTCCGGCCTGCTGACCGGCCCGAGACCGGGACCTTCGTGTGTTTTTCGCTTGGTCAGGGGAACACGCCCATTGGCAGCCTCAGCAACCCCGGCTCGACGGTTTGGGAAGACGTTCTGAATGACGTGCATCCTTACCAACGGGTGCCGCACACTGCGGACATCATTCACACCCTGCGCACGCTTGGGGGAAACGGCAAACCCGTCTGGATTTCCGAATACGGCGTCGGCAGCGCCATAGACCTGCTGCGAACCGTTGGCTGGTACGAGCAGGTTGGCAAGACCGAAGTCGAGGACGCCCAGCTCTATCGGAAGTGGCGGGACCAGTACCTTGCCGACTGGCAACGGTATCGCCTGGCCGATATCTTCGGCCGGCCGGAGGATTTCTTCAGCCAGTCCATTGGGCGCATGGCCAGCCAGCGGTTGCGGGGCCTCAACGCCATCCGCTCCAATCCGAATGTCGTTGGCCACAGCCTGACCGGCACACTCGACCAAGGCATGACGGCCGAGGGCGTCTGGACCACTTTCCGCGAACTCAAGCCAGGCACTGCCGACGCGCTGTTCGACGCCTGGGCGCCGTTGCGCTGGTGTTTGTTTGTGGAACCGGTGAGCGTATATCGCGGGGCGGCCGTGAAGTTGGAGGCCGTGCTGGCCAATGAGGGCGTGCTGACCCCGGGCGAATACCCGGTTCGTCTCCAGGTCATCGGGCCGAACCTGGAACGGGTCTTCGAAAAAGCGATTACAGTCCGAATTCCCGCCCCCCAGGCCAAGCCCGAGCCGCCCCTGGCCCAGCCCGCTTTCGCCCAAGACGTCGTCATCGACGGGCCGCCGGGCGCCTACCGTTTTCTCGCCACCTTCGAGAAAGGCGCGGCCGCCGCCGGCGATGAGGTCGAGTTTTTCGTCGATGCCGCGTCGGAGGAGATGCCCAAGGTGGACAACGAAATCGTGCTGATGAGCCAGGATGCCGGGTTGAGCCAGTGGCTCGCCGGGCACGGCATCCGGCATCGGCCCTATGCCCCCGGGGTGTCCGCCGCGCGCGAAGTGATCCTGGCCGCCGGCAAGCCCGCGGCCGATCCGGCGGTGGTATTCCCAGACCTGGCCCGACGGATCGCAGGCGGTTCAACGGTGATTTTCCTGACGACCGACACCTATGCCAAGGGCGGCGAATCAACCGGTTGGCTCCCGCTTCGGACCAAAGGCAGCGTCAACGGCATCGAACGGTGGTTGTACCATGCGGACGACTGGGCCAAGCGGCATCCCATCTTCGAGGGTCTTCCGGCGGGCGGGTTAATGGACTACGATTACTACCGCGAATTGATTCCCGACGTGGTCTTCGCCGATACCGAACCGCCAGCGGACCAGGTCGCCGGCGCGATCAATGCATCCCACGGATACTACCAGTCCGGCCTCCTGGTGGCGGTCTATAAGTTCGGGGCCGGCGAATTCATTCTGAATTCCCTGCGCATCTGCGAGAACCTGGGCAAGGCGCCACCGGCTGAACGCCTTCTGCGCAACCTGCTCCGCTTCGCTGCGCGGGACACGGCCCAGCCGCCGGCCGCCCTGCCCGCCGACTTCGCCGAGCAGTTGAAGACGGTGGGGTACTAGCGTCTTGCGGACCGGGAATTATGGCAGGTTTTTGCCTTGCAGGTTTGTCGGAGGCGTGACGAGTTGCTGGATGGAGAAATCGTTGACAAATTCCTTCGGATCGCTGGCCCGGACGCGCAAAGGAATGGCCACCCAATGGTCGCGGTCCAACTCTGGCAACACTTCTCCTGCCGTGTCCGTGACCCGCCGCAAAAAGCCCGCCTCAAAATCGCTCAAGGTAATCAAGCTATGAGGTGAGAGCGCAAAACGATGTTCGAGCTCCAACCCCGCCAGTTTGCCGCGAATAAGCGTGTTACCGTCTACGCTCCAGACCTGGCTGATCGGTCTCCCCCAAAAAAGCCAGTCTGGGGTTTTCGACCGCCTTACTCAGAACCCGCCGGTGTCTTTTCCCGTGAGTCAACGGGCGGTCAGAAGTCCCGGAAGAATCCGCCCGCTGTCCAGCCGCCATCAACGCAAAGGGTTTGGCCGGTCACGTAGCTGCTGTCCGCCGCGGCAAAGAAGAGCACCGTGTTGGCGATTTCCCCGGTAGTGCCTGGCCGGCCCAAAGGCACGTGACTGAGCATCCGCCGCGCCCGATCTTTCATGAGCGCATCGTCACCATAAAACAGCGACTTTGTTCCCTCGGTGAGTGTCGAACCGGGGGCGACGCAGTTGACGAGAATGCCGCTGGGCGCAAGCTCAATGGTCATCGCTCGGGTGAGTTGAACCATGCCGGCCTTGGCCGCCGCAAACGCGCATTGCAACCGGGCGGGCACGACGCCAATGGCCGAGGAAATGTTGACGATGCGGCCGCTCTTTCTAGCCCGACTTTCTCTACTGGAGGGCAGTTTTAACTTTTTTTGGCCCCGTCGGCAACCGGCTTACGAGGGAACGAGGCGGATTTTTCTTCAAAATTGCGTTTGGTGCAGACCTACCCCCTTCCACACTCA
>Ga0326728_10004923_pt1 | contig 38660 bp, 32 predicted proteins | sample MB3enrmetagenome_FD_207602 | JGI IMG/M metagenome (GOLD analysis project Ga0326728, IMG submission 207602) | Lab enriched peat soil microbial communities from McLean, Ithaca, NY, United States - MB31MN | ecosystem: Environmental > Terrestrial > Soil > Wetlands > Peat | place: USA: New York... | reverse complement strand
CCGATTTCAAGCCTTCCAATGCCGCTTGGTAGGGGGCGCTCCCGCTGCTCAACACAGCCACCACATCGGCCGCAGAAAGGTTCACGGCGGCTCCGAGCCCCGCAAACGACAGGCCGAGGGCGATTCGACGATAGTTCATCACGGTCTCCCAAAAAAACGCTCCAGGATTCCCCCGAACAGGGCGTCTCTGGGTTCTTTTTCGGTTTTACCGGAGCGGACTTGAGTCGAATCCAGCGTCCAGGACTTTTTCCTGCCTCCCGACCCTTTTATTTCATCTTATGGAACGAAACAGGGAACAAAACAAAAAGGCGCCCCGAAGGACGCCCTTTTGTTTTTTGCGGATCCCCTTCGAAGGGAAAATTCCCGGCTTCCTTTAAACGCCGGCGGCTGGCGCCTCGCTGTGGTGGTGTCGGATATCCTTGGCCCGAACCATAAAAATGACGTCCTCGGCGATATTCGTCGCATGGTCCCCGATCTTTTCCAGGTTCCGCGCGATCAGGATCATGTCCAAGCCGCGTTGGATATTGGCCCGATCCCGGCTCATTTCCGCCAGTTCCTCGTTGAAAATGTCGTCCTTCATGGCGTCCACCCGGTCTTCCTTCAACAAGACCCCCTGGGCCGCCTCCGGATCCCGCCGGACATAGGCGTCCAGGGCCTCGTGGACCATCGCCGAAGCCGCCTCCGTCATCCGGGGCAATTCCGTCGGCAATTTGGCCTCGGGCGCCTTCAGGATGTCGACCGTGTTCTGCATGATGTTACAGGCCTGGTCAGCGATGCGTTCCAGATCGTTGTTGATCTTGAGCGCCGCGATGATCGCCCGCAAATCCGAGGCCACCGGCCCCTGCAAGGCCAATATACGCATGCACAGGTCGTCGTTGCTGACGTGCAGGTGGTTGACCTGGTCCTCCCAGCGCAACACCTCCCCCGCGTGGCCCAGGTCATGCTCCAGGAGCGCCTTGGCCGAAGCGTGGATCATGCGCTCGCACAAACCGCCCATCTTGAGCAATTCCTGGCTCAGGACTTGAAGTTCCTCTTCGAAGTGCCTTTGCATCGGGTACCCCTTGGTGCCGGCTCAGCCGAAGCGGCCGGTGATGTAGTCCTCGGTCAGCTGTTGGCGCGGGGCCGTGAAGACTTGGTTGGTGTCCCCGTATTCGACGATCTTTCCCGCGAGCATGAACAGCGTCCGCTCCGAAACCCGGGCCGCCTGCTGCATGTTGTGGGTGACGATGACGATCGTATACGAAGTCTTGAGCTCGAACAGGAGTTCCTCGATCTTGGCCGTGGAAATGGGATCCAAGGCCGAACAGGGCTCGTCCAGGAGCAGGACGTCCGTTTCGATCGCCAGGGCCCGGGCGATGCATAGGCGCTGCTGCTGTCCGCCCGAAAGCGAAGAGCCGGGCTTCGCCAGGACGTCCTTGACCTCATCCCAAAGCGCCGCGCGCCGGAGGCTGCCTTCCACCGTCTCGCGCACCTTGCGGGCGTCGCGTTCCCCGTGCAGGCGCATGCCGGCGGCGACGTTCTCGAAGATGGACAGCGTGGGAAACGGCGTCGGCTTCTGGAACACCATGCCGATCTTGCGGCGCACGGCCACCGGATCGACGTCGCCGCCCAGGATTTCCTGGCCTTCATAGTGGATCTCGCCGGCCAGCCGGGTTCCCGGAACGGTTTCATGCATCCGGTTCAGGCAGCGCAACAGGGTGGATTTCCCGCACCCGGAGGGCCCGATCATCGCCGTCACCTGGCGCGGGGCGACATCCGCGTGGATATCGAACAGGGCTTGTTTTTCGCCGAACCAAGCGTTCAGTCCGCGGATGCGGAGTTTCGGTTCGGCTTCGGGTCCGGCGTCGGGGTTCCTTGGGGCCGGAGGCGTTCGGACTTCGGGGGCCCGGGGGCCTCCCTTGCGTTCGAGGGTCATCGTGCTCATCCTTGGGGTCCTCGGGTAGGGGCTAAAGGTTCGTCGCCCGGTTCCTGGACAGCGTCAGCCTCGAGGCCAGGCTCGCCAGCAGGACGATGATCAAAAGGACCAGGGCTCCGGTCCAGGCCATGTCCCGCCATTCGTCGTAAGGGGAAATCGCGTACGTGAAAATCTGGACCGTCATCGAAGCCGTCGGTTGCATCGGCCCCCGGGCCCAATATTGGTTGTTGAAGGAAGTGAACAACAGCGGAGCCGTTTCGCTGGCCACGCGCGTGGCGGCCAACAGCAGCCCCGTCGCCACCCCCGATATCGCCGTCCTCAGGACCACGTAAAGGATGCTCTTCCACTTGGGGATGCCCAAGGCCAGGGCCGCCTCGCGCAGGCTGACCGGCACCAGACGCACCACCTCCTCGGTGATGCGGGCGATGATCGGGACCATCATCGTCGCCAGGGCGAACCCGCCCGCCAGGGCCGAAAACCCGTGCATCGGCTTGACGACCAGGGCGTACGCGAAAATGCCCGTGACGATGGACGGCACCCCGGAAAGCACGTCCGCCCAGAAACGCACGATCCCGGCGAAACGTGTCTCGCCGAATTCGGACAGGTACAGGCCCGCGGCGACGCCCACGGGCATGCCGATCGCGCTGGCGATCCCGACCAGGGTCAAGGTTCCCACCAGTGCGTTGGCCATGCCGCCGCCGGGAACGCCCACCGGCCGAGGCAGATGGGTGAAAAAATCCAGATCCAGGCGGTTCAACCCCTTGGATATCACCAAATACAACAGGCTCAGCAGCGGGACGAGCGCGAGCGCCATCGCGACCCAGCAAAGTCCGCGCATCGTCTTGTCGACCCAGGCCCGCCGGGGGGAAGTCGGCTCGATCATTTCGCCTCCATCCGGCGCATCCGCCGGGCCACCGCCCAGACCAGCAGGCGGGCCGCGATGTTCAGGACCATGGTGATCCCGAAAAGCAGGAATCCCAAGGCCGCCAGGGCCGAAAGATGCATGTCCGAGGTTGCCTCGGTGAATTGGTTGGCGATCGCGCTCGCCAAGCTATCCGAAGGACCCAAGAGGTTCGCCGAAATTTCCGGCCGGTTGCCGATGACCATGGTGACCGCCATCGTCTCGCCCAGGGCGCGTCCCATGCCGAGGATCAGCGCGCCGATGATGCCCGGCATGGAGGGGGCCAGAACGGCCAACCGCACGGCCTCCCAACGGGTCGAACCCAGGGCCAGGGCCGATTCCCGAAGCGAAATCGGCACGGCGTTGAACACCTCACGGCAGACGGCCATCACCGTCGGCAGGATCATGATCGCGACGACCAGCCCGGCGGTCAGCAGGCTCAGTCCGGTGCCCGGCCCCACGAAGAACGGCGCGCCGGGGAATTTCTGCAGCAGCGGTTCGACGTAGCCGTGCATGAACGGGGCCAGCACGAACATGCCCCAGAGGCCGAAGATGACGCTGGGGATGGCGGCCAGGGTTTCGACGATCCAGGCGGCCCATTCCCGCGCCTTTTTGGGGGCGAACTCCGTGATCGCCAAGGCGATGCCGACACCGGCCGGCCCGGCGACCAGCAAGGCGATCGCGGCCGTCACCAAGGTTCCGTAGGCGAAGGCCAGCGCGCCAAACTCCTCCCGCACCGGGTCCCACTCCTGACGGACGAAAAAGAACAATCCGGTCTTGTCGAGCACCGCGGCCGAGGACCACAGCAGTAGCAGCAACATCGCCACCGCCAGCAAGGGGACCGTGGCCGCCGCGACCGTCAGGACGATCTTGAAAGCCTTGTCGCCCTTGCCGGCGGCCGCACGGGCGGGGGAATTCGCCCCCGCCCGTCCGTTCCCTTCCTTACCGCTCATTTCCAGGATTCCAGCCACAGGACCTACCCAAAAGGAAGTCGGTTACCGCGCCCAGCTTAGTAGGTGATCGTGGCGATCGTCGCCTTGATCTTCTCCACCAAGGCGTCCGGAAGCGGCGCGTAGTTCAGGCTCGGCGCTTGCTTCTGGCCTTCGTCCATGGCCCAGTTCAGGAAATCCACGATCGCCTTGCCCTTGGCCGGATCGGAAATGTGGGGGTAGACGAGAATCCAGGTGAACCCGCAGATCGGATAGGAGCCTTCGCCCGACGCGTCCGTAAAGGAAACCCGGAAATCCGAAGGCATCTTCCGCATCGCGCCTTCCGCCGCCTTGGTGACCGCCTCGATGGAGGGTTCCGGGTACTTGCCCGCCCGGTTCTTGACGAAGGCGTAGCTCATCTTGTTTTGCAGCGCGTACGCCAATTCGACGTAGCCGATCGAACCGGCCACCTGACGGACCACGCCCGCCACCGCCTCATTGCCTTTGGCTCCGACGCCGGCCGGCCACTTGACCGCCGTGCCCTTGCCGACCGTGGAGGCCCAAGGCGTGGAAACCTTGGTCAGGTAGTCGGTGAAGATGTTCGTCGTCCCGCTGCCGTCGGCGCGGTGCACGACCGTGATCGCCAGGTCCGGCAGGGTCTGGTTCGGATTCAAGGCCGCGATCTCGGGGGCGTCCCAGTTCTTGATCTCGCCCATAAAGATGCCGGCGAGGACCGCCCCGTCCAATTTCAGGCCCGTGGGGATGTTCGGGACATTGTAGGCGACGGCGACCGCCCCCATTGTGGCGGGCAGGTGCAACACCTTCCCGTCCGGAGCTTTCCCCATCTGTTCGGAAGTCATCGGCGCGTCGGTGGCGCCGAAGTCCACGGTGCCGGCCAGCAATTGCTGGATGCCCGCGCCCGAGCCGATCGACTGGTAATTGAATTCGATGCCCGTCTTTTCGTTGTAAATGTAGAACCACTTCGACGCCAATGGATAGATGAACGTCGAGCCCGCGCCGTTGAGCGAAAGGGCCGGGGCCTGGGCGGAAACGCCGGCGAGGCCCAGGAACAGCAAGGCGCTTGCGGCCTTTTTGAACAGCTTGGTCATGGTGGATGCTTCCCCAGATAATGAGAAGGGGCCCGAATTCAGCTGGAGCCCTTTCGATGCGTCTCGCATAAGGTAGCTCCACCGTGTTAACGGAAGGTGACGACCGATGGGTGTCTTTGTTAAATCTATTGCGGCATTCTTACGCGGCGGTGCTTCTTGTAACAAAAGGGCGATTCCAGCTTTCCGGTTTTACTGAAATAACTTCCCGTCCGGATTCTCCCGCCCGAAAAAATCTGCCCCGAAAAGCCTGCCCCAAAAAGCCTGCCCCAAAAAGCCTGCCCCAAAAAGCCTGCCCCAAAAAGCCTGCCCCGAAAAGCCTGCCCCAAAAAGCCTGCCCCGAAAAGCCTGCCCCGAAAAGCCTGCCCCGAAAAGCCTGCCCCGAAAAGCCTGCCCCGAAAAGCCTGCCCCGAAAAGCCTGCCCCAAAAAAAGCCGGGCCCGGAATGTCCGGGCCCGGCCTCGATTTCCTTTGCCGTTCAGTTAGAAGTAAACCTGTTCGCTCAAGGCCAGCAGTTCGGTTCCGGCCATCGAAGTGAAGTTGCCGTCGATGCCGTAGACCGTGTAGTTGATCGCCGTGAAGTCCTTGCCCGTGTAGGTCCACTTGATGCCCGTGGTGATGGCCTGTTCCGTGCTGGCGACATAACCGGGGTTGTTCGCGGTGGCCACCAGGTTCGGATTGATGTTTTCGTAGCGGGCCAGCAACTCCACCTTGGGAGCGTCCTTCCAGAAGAACAGCAAGGGCTGGAAGGAATCCGACAGGTACCAGCCTTCGGCGCGGTTCTTCAATTGGCCCATGTAACCGCTAACATCCTGGAACTTGTTGGCTCCGACCCACTCGCCCCACACCTTGTCGTGCGCGACGTTCGATTCGATCGTGAAGTCGGCGCCCTGGATGTCCTCATACACCTGGCCCGCGGGTCCAACCGCGAACGGAGCGGTGTTGTTGCTGTTGTGGATTTCGGAACCACCGACCTTGAAGGTGCTGATCCCCGGGATGACGTTGACATTGATCCCGAAGCGCCCGATCTCGGTGAAGGCGTTGTCCGCCGACTGGTCCGTATCCACCCCGTTGCCTTTGGCGTCGTTGAAGAGGGTGGTATCGCCCGCCGTCTGCTCGTTTTCGGTGTCGTTGACCAGGTTGAACTGGGCCGTGTATCCCGCCGGGCCGAAATCATGCGCCTGGGTGAAGAACAGGCCCAAAACCCGCTGCCCCACGAAAAAGCTCTTCGAAGCCGGCCACGCCGAATTGGCCGTGTAGGTCGTTCCCGCCGCGGTATTGGCGAGGGGATTGTAGCCGCCGAACATCAAGGCCCGCTGGGTGAAGGCCAAATCCGAGGTTCCGGTCTGGGGTTCGTTACCGAAAGCCTGGCGGAAATCGCCGACCTTCAGATCCCAGGTCCAGTTCCCGGTGTCCACGCCGGGCAACAGGCTGATTCCGTGCAATTTCAAGCCCGTGTCTTCGATGGCGTTTTTGGCGAAAGTATATTTCAGTTCCCAGTCCGCCCACTTGTTGATTTTCCCGTCCAATTCGACTTCGGAGGTTGGCACAAAAAACCCGGCCGCACCCGTCGGGGCGCCATTCTGCACCGGGGCCGCGTAATTATTGGCCTGGGGACCGCCCTTCACCGTGTACAAGGTCACCGAATCGTAGCGTTCATAGGCGTATTCGAAAACCGCCAAGACATGCACCTGGGGCAGGTACTCGTTTGCGGCCTTCAAGGTGTTCAATTGACCCGTCAGGTTCGCCAAGCTCGTGCGCAATTCCTCGATCGCGTCGGTCTGATCCGTGGAGGTGGCGGCGACCGGGGCGGCCTTGACCGCCTTATCCGAGTCCGCCGCAGCCTCGTCCGCGCGGGCGGTGCCGGCCAGCGTCAAGCCGGCCGCCAACCCGGCCAGCGCCAGGGTGCGAATGCTTTTTTCCATGAAACCCGTTCCTCCTTGGTGGTATTTAGGGAAGAGTCCGCTTTCGTCGTTCTTTTGCGTTTCCGAGGCCCGCAACTTTTGGGAGCCCCGCGCCGTTCTTGGGGAGCGTACGCTTCTGACTCGAACCATGTGGCGCCTCGTGAGCGAACCGGCCTGGGAACCCCTCCCCTTCGGCTCCGGGACGGAATCCGCCCTGGAAATCCTCGCCCGCTTCGGGGCCTGGGTGAAGATATGCCCGAATTGTTACGGGGGTGTGAAGTCCCCTGCCAGATTGTGTTAATTCGACATTCCGTCTCGAACTCTTTCCAAACTTCACCTTCCCTTACGGGTCTTTCGGTCGGACGGATGAAAAACTTAACCCAATTGTCATATTTTATTTCGTAACACGTCTTTTAAACGCCTTAAGCTCGTCCCCAATTCGACCCTTAAGGAGCACCGCGCCTGTGGCCCAGAAAATCCTTCTCTTTATCACTGACGCCGGGGGCGGACATCGCGCTTCGGCGCTCTCCCTCAAGGCCGCTTGCGAAACGGCCAGTTTGCCCTACGAAGTGGAAGTCGTCAACGTCTACCGTAGCATGTGGCGCAAGGCCGAACCTCTCGGCCGACTGACGGGAGTCTACGGCGAGGACGTCTACAATTTCACCCTCAAGCACAGCCTGCTGGCCCCGGCCTCGGCCCTGCGCGCGGTGGCCCGCTGGGCGGCCAACACGCCCAACCGACGCGCCTACCAAGACGGACTGGCTTACGTCCGCGCTGAACGGCCGGCGCTCTGCGTCTCGCTGATGCCTTTCGTGAACGACACCCTCGCCCGCATCTGCCGCGAAGCCGAAGTGCCCTTCACCCTGATCATGACGGACTTGGTCGACCTCACCCCTTTCATGTGGTACACGCCCTTGGCCTGCGCCGAGGCGGCCTGGGTCGCGGCCCCCTGCGGCGAGGCCGCGGAACAAGCCCGTTCGGTGGGAGCGTCCAAAATCCTTTCCAGTGGCTTGCTCCTGCACCCCAAATATTTTGCGCCCTCCTATCTCGGCTCCTCGCGCGCCGAGATCCGACAGCGCCTGGGCCTGGACGCGGACGCCTTCACCGTCCTTCTGAGCATGGGCGGTTTCGGCGGAAGCGCCCTCGAGGATTTGGTCGAAGGTTTGGAAAGCCGGGGCGATCGCTGGCAGATCGTCGTCGCCTGTGGCCGCAATGCGGCGCTCAGGGAACGCCTGTTGCGCCGCAAACCCGGACGCCACAAGGTGGTGCCCTTGGGCTTCACCCAGGATCTCCACCTTTACCTGCGGGCCGCCGACCTCATGGCGGGGAAACCCGGGCCGGCGAGCCTGTTTGAAGCCGTGGCCGCCCGCACGCCCCTGGTCCTGGACGCGGCTGCGGTCATGCCCCAGGAACGCCCGAACGCCGACCTGGCCGCCCGCAATGGCCTCGCTCTCGCGGTGAGGCGCAGGTCGGAACTCCCGGACGCGCTCGCCGCTCTCGCCGCGGATCCCCAACGGCGGCGGGCCATGGTCGCGGCCCAAGAAGCCTACGCCCTCCCGGATGCCGGAGCGGTCTTGGCCCAGGCCGTCGCCGAAACCGCGCACCAAGGCGGCAGAGCGGCGGTCCAACCCCGTCCCGTCGGGGCGCACCCCGCGTTCCAAGGGGCCTAAAAAAGACCAAACGTGACCCGATCCTGATGAAAAAAGCGGGAGACCTCCGATGAGGCCTCCCGCTTCATTTTTTAAACAGTTCCCGCTTGGGGCCGGGTCGGTACTTCCCCTTTGACTTCAACCGGCTAAAGCCGGTTTCGCCGTGCTCCGCCGCGTCCCCGAAAGGACCCGTTCGTAGCTCGCGACTAAACGTCCATGGACTTCCCGCCAATGGTAACGCCGCGCCTTCGCCAAGCCGTGCGCCGAAAAACTCCTGCGGCGCCCGGGATCGCCCGCCAAAGCCGTGATCGCCGCCGCGAAGCCCTCCGCATCCCCGGGCCGCGCAAGCCAGCCGTCCCGGCCGTGGTCCACCAGGTCGCTCGGTCCCCCAGCGGCCGCCGCCAACACGGGCAGGCCCGAGGCCATCGCCTCCAACACCACATTCCCGAACGTCTCGTTGGGGGACGGAAAGGTGAACAGATCGGAGGAGGCGTACAGGCGCCCCAGCGCCCGCCCCCGCACAAAACCGGGAAAATGGTCCAGGGGAAGCCGCCGGGCCAATTCCGCCCGGAGCGGCCCATCGCCCGCAAAGACGCAGCGGACCTTCAAACCCCCTGCGCGCACTTTTTCCAAGGCCCCGGCGAGCACCCGAAGGTCCTTGTCCGCCACCAGACGCCCCACGTACAGCAGCAACAGTTCTTCCGCCCGCGCCCAACGCTCCCGTTCCGCCGCGTCGCGATACTCCGGGGAAAAGCCGTCCGCGTCCAAACCCCGTTCCCACAGCTCCAAATGCGCAAACCCCAACTCCTCGAGGCGTTCGAGGCAGGAACGCGAAGGCACATAGGTCCTAATTCCCGCGTTATGGAAATTCCTCAACAAGGCCCATCCCGCTTTGGACAAAAAGCCCGCATGGTAGTACGGAAAATAGTCGACAAAATGGGTGTGGTAGCTGGAAACGCAGGGGATGCCTTTACGGCGGGCGTAGGCCTGCCCTAAAAAGCCCAGCGGCGTCGGGGCCGCGACCTGGATGAGGTCCGGCCTAAAGGAATCCAACTGCGCCTCCAAGGCGAAGGGATTCGGCAGGCCGACGCGGTAGTAGCGGTACATCGGCAGGGCGAAGGACGCCTGGCGGACGACCCGCCCCCTCCAAGGCGCCTCCTCCTCAGGACGGCACGGCGAAAAAAACCGGAATTCAGCGCCGACTTCGTCGAGATGCCGCGCCAAGTAGGTATAGGTTCTCGCCACGCCGTCGGTCAAGGGCGGTAGCGATTCCGTGAAATACGCTAGGCGCATGCGTCCTCCCCGAGCGCATAGGTTTCCCGCCGCAAATCCATGGCCGCCCGGGCGGCTTCCCGCGTCCGCAATCCGGGCTTCAGGAAGCGCGCGCTCCCCAGGGTGGCGGTCAATTCGTAGGCCGGGCCGTGGACGAGTTCCCGGCCGAGGAAAGGGGTCTTTAAACTCGGGTGCAGGAATGCCAAGACCTGCAGCCCCAGGGAGCTCCGCGCCCCGATGTGCACAGGCAACACCTGGGCGCCCGCGGCCGAGGCCAATCGGGGAATTTGGGGGGACCAATCCTTGTCGGCGACGCGGCGCTCCTTCCAGCGCCACAACGAAACCTCCCCCGCGGGAAACACGCCCAAGAGCCCCCCGGCCTTGAGCCACTCCAAAGCCTCGCGCATCGCCGCCCGATTGCGTTCGACGGAACCGTCCCCGCCGAAGGGATCCACCGCGATCAATTTGGGGCGCACCTCAGGGATGCGGGCGAGGATCGAGTTCGCCAAAACCCTGAAATCCGGGCGGGAAGCGCCAAGCAAGCGGACCATCAAAAGCGCATCCCTTCCCCCGAGAGGATGGTTCGCCGCAACCAGGCAGCCCCCCCGGACGGTGTCCAGGGGTTTCAGCGCCGCCCTCAGCCTCCGGTCCTCGGTGCCATCCCATCGGAACACCCCGGCCTGGGACTCCACGCCGCGTACGCGGCACGTCACGCCCAAATCCTCAAGCACCTTGGCGCAGAAACGCACCGCTTCCCGATCGGACTTCGCACGCGCATGCAGGCGGTTCAAGGCGTCCAACGCCAGGACCCGCTCCGCCAATGCCGCCACGGACGCGCCCACGCGCCCTCCGGGGAATCCGGGGACGTCCCGGCGCAGATCGACGAGTTTCCCCCCGTTCACTCCGCGCCCGTCCGCCCGTGCCACGCCAAAAAGGTGCGCGCCTGCGGAGCGCCCATATGGCGCTCCAAAAGTTTCGGCTCCGTCGCGCACAAATCCACGCACACCAAGGCGTCCAAGGCGCCGCCGAAATCGGGATCGACGTTGAACCCGAAAAACACGCCCCCCAGGCGGGCATACTGGCGAAACAGCACGGGCAAGCCCTTGCCGTCGGGTTCGATTTCGCTGATCCAACCCGACAGCCGATCCAGATCCCCGCCCAGGCGCCAGGTCAGATCGTCGTGTCGGGAGGGAATATAGGCGGGCAGGTAGGGGCGGCGCGGGCGGGTCAACCTCGCCAAATCCCCGCGATAAAGATGTTGTTTGATGAAACTGGCGGCCAATTCCCTCGATAAGGGCTGATACCCGGAACTCATGCTCACCAGGCCGAACAGACGGCGATACCGGGGATTGGCGGCGATCCAAGCGCCGATGCCTCGCCACAAAAGCTGCAACGGCGCGTAGGAACGTTGATACTCCTGGGCCACAAAAGACCGCCCCAATTCCAAGGCCGGATCCAGCCGATCCAGGAGGCCTGGGCGATAGCGCAACAGCGAATGGGAATAGAGCCGTTCCGGGGCGCCCAGCCCCAGCGCCCGGTCGACCACCGCAAAACGGTAGCCGCCGACCACTTGGCGGTCCTTCCGGTTCCATAGAAACAGTTGGTGGTAGCCAGGGTCGTATGCGTCCAAGTCGAGCGGCTTGCCCGTGCCTTCGCCGACCGCCCGAAACGTTTCCTCGCGGACCCTCCCGATCTCGCGCATCAAATTCGGGATTTGCCCGGCCTGGGCGACCCGGCATTCCAGATCGCCCGCCAAAGCGAGCAGGGACTCCGGCGGGAGGCCCTCCAATTCCGCGGACACGACCCCCGCGGGAAGCGCGGATGCGATCGGTTTGCTGCGCGCGCCGATCAGCACCGGCAGGTTCCACACCGGGCGAGCCGATCGGCGTCCCCGCCGTGAAAGCAGCCACAGGCGCAGCGCCACGAACTCGGCCGCCTGCGCGTCGCTTTCGACGCGCGTCCATTGGGCCGCGGCCAAGGGGCTGCCGGTTTCCAGGGTTATTTTCGGACACGCCCCTTTCAGGGCGCCCTGCAGGGCGATCCTACGCCAACCCGGCTTGTCCAAACCCAATGCCCTCAAAAAGGGGCGGCGTTTGCCTCCGGAAAGGCGAATCGCCTGCACCGAGGCGCCCGCCGAACGGGCGATCCTCGCGAAAGCGGCGGCTTCCGCCCGCGACTTGGCGCCCCGCACATTCCCCGTGGATAAGCCCCCGCCCACAAAGGCGAGCACGGCGCCCCCCGCTTTTAAATGCCTTTCCGCCCGCGCCAAGCGCGCCGCCATCCCGCCCGGCCCCAGGCTGAATTCCCTCAGGCCGGATTCCGCCTCCAAAAGCCGGTCGGCCAAAACCTTGAGGTCCGGCCTCCGCTCCAAAAGCCCGGGCAGAAGCGCGCAGCCTTCGACGAGGCCGTAAGGCCGATTCGCCAAAATCAGCAAAGGCCCCTGCGCCAGACGCCCAAAAGTTTCGCCGACCCGCTCAAGGCGCAGTCCCAGGGCCTCGGTCAATCGCTGAGGGAATTCCCTGGACTCCCCCTCCGGGACCAAGCGTTTGAGACGCCCAGGTCCGAGTTCAATGCGGTCGAGCCAGGGCGCCCGCGAATCCGGAACTGGAGCGGGCTTTAGCATGTGGCCACCACCCCGGCCTCGCCGTTGAAAGCTTTCTCCAGGCTGATCCCGGCCGCCCGCGCGGCGCGGGGCACATGGCTCGAAAGATAACGTTCCCGCGCGAAAAAGGTCCTCCAGCGTTCTTCCGCGCCCTGGACGAAACGCTTCCGGTGCAATTGCATCGGCGAAAGGGGATGTTCCAGCAAGCGCATGGCTCCGGCGAAACCGCGGCTCCAGGCGTCCAACTCGCCGCGGCGCAGGCAGCGCTCCGCGTCGAAGGCGGCGGACGCTTCCACCCAGGCGTGCTTTAAGGCGGGGCTTAGATACTCGGCCGTTTGGTCGACCGACCCCAGGGCCAGTTCCAGGTACCCGCACAGATTCAGGCTTTCGACCGCCACCGAACGCGAACGCAGCAGCACGTAATCCAGGTTGATCTCCAATTCCCGATGGGTGCGCATGCTCTCCGCGGTGGAACCGTCCCCGGCGTCCGCATTGACCTTCGGATGCAGCACTTCGTCGGCGGCCCAGTGGGTCAGCATGCCCAGCGAAAAAGCCGCGAAGGCACCCGGCCGCCGGAGACCCAAACGCGCCCAGCCCTGCAAAAAGCGGTCCGCTCCCACGCTGTGCAGGCGCAGCCCCCACCCGTCCCGTTCGGGCATGCTCCATCCCAGCCACGCCAACACCCTCGCCTCGAGGGTGTGCGTCACCGGCCCCAGCACCGAACCCAAGGGCAGTCCCCGATAACTGTGGAACATGTCGAAATACGGGAGATCGGGGGCGAGCGAACCCAAGTAATAGGCCCGCAAATTCGCCTCAAGGAGTTCACGGCCCGCCCCGGGCCGGCGGCTTTCCAGGGCGTCCTGGGCGATGATCAAATGGGTGAAAATCGAAGGCATGACGCCCCCCAAGCGCGGATGGTCCAACTTCTGGCTTTAAGGGATTTTCGACCGCGGAGGTTTCCACCATGTGTTTTCCGGGTTAATGGCGCGAAAAAAAAGCGGGTCCGCCATGCAAGGCGGACCCGCTTCAAGGAGGAACGCCCCCGGAACCCGGAAACGATCCTGCGCCCCCCGACGGCGCAGACGCCGGGGGACTGGAAGAATTTTCGTTCAAGAGGATTACGCCACCGGGTCGACCTTGTTACGGTCCGGTTGCGCCGCGGGGATTTCCGCCCGCTTGAGGCGGACCCAAAACCGGCAGCCCTTGCCCGGCACGCTCTCCACTCCCACCTGGCCCCCGACGTTTTCGGCCAGATGCTTGACGATCGACAAGCCCAGCCCGGAGCCGCCGCCGATCCGCGTCCGGGCCTTTTCCACCCGGAAGAAGCGTTCGAACACCCGCGGCAGATCGGCCTCGGGTATGCCCGGCCCCTGGTCCGAAACCCAAACCTCGACGCCCTCCGGTGTCGGAGTCGCCCCCACAACGACCTTAGGCTCGACCCCGGAATACTTCAACGCGTTTTCGACGTAGTTCAGGAGCACCTGGCGCAGCGCCCCCCTTTCCATGCGGACCTGGGGCAGTTCCCCCGGAATCTCGGAACGCACTTCCCCCCGATAGCGTCGAATGGCGGGTTCCAACAGGCTCGCGGCGTCTTCCCAAGCGTCCACGACGGAACTGGGGGCGTCGGAGGTCCCCTGCCCGCGCCGACGCTGTTCCTCGATCTTCGAAAGCGTCAGCAGATCGGCCAAAAGTTCTTCCAGGCGTTCGGAATGGTGCAGGGCTTTTTCGATGAAAGAACGGTTCACGGCTGGGTCGTCCACCGCCCCGTCGACCAGCGTTTCCAACACCGCCTTGATGGCGGACAAGGGCGTGCGCAACTCGTGGGAGACGTTCGCGACGAACTCGCTGCGCAGACGTTCCACCTTGCGTTCCTCGGTCCGGTCGAACAGGAAAACCACGGCTCCGCCGCCCGATCCGCCCGGCAACCCTTCCACCGGGGCGACCAGAGCGCGGCCCTCGATGCGTCCCATATCCAGGGGTAAATCCACTCCCGAGGCTTGCGCCTTTTTGAGCGCGGATTCGACCGCCGCGTTCAGGTGGGGATCCCGGACCGCCTCCCACAAAAAGCAACGCCGCAGAATCGGCGCCTCGAAGCCGGCCAGGCGGCGGAAAGCCGGGTTCATCAGGAGGATGGCGCCTTCGGAATCGCAAAGTGCCACGCCCTCGCTCATCCCGTTGATCGCCGCCAACAGCTGACGCCGGGTCTCCTCCGCCGCCAGGAACCTCTCGTTCAGGGCGGAAGCCATCGATTCCAACCCGGGCCTCAGGGCTTCCAAGACGCCGCCGTGCCCGGATGGGAGGCGGGCCTTGAAGTCCCCCGCCTCCATGAGCTGAATAAAACGCCGCAGACGGGCCAGGTTCCCGGAATGGGATCTCCAGATGGCCACGGCCGCGCACAGGCCCAAGCCCACCCCGGCCCACACGTCCCACGCCGACGCGAGAGCCACGGCGACGAACGCGGCCGCCAAAAAGGCCAGCGTCCCCGGGTTCATACCTTGCCCTGGGCGGCGAACTTATATCCCACCCCGCGCACGGTCTTGATCATGCTCTCGGCGCTCCCCAATTTCTGGCGCAAACGACGGACATGCACGTCCACGGTGCGGGTCTCCACGTCCGGATCCATTTTCCAGAGCTCCTCCAGCAGCAGCTCGCGGGTCACGACCCGGCCTGGGCGGGCGGCGAAATACGCTAAAAGCTGGAATTCGCGCGCGGTCAGCTCCACGGGCTTTTTCTTGACTTTGACCTCATGCGCGGCCGGGTCGATGTCCAGGCCTTCGAAATGCATCGAAGGTCCGGAAATCGCCGACGCCGCCTGGGAAGGCCGGCTCCGCCGCAGGAGCGCCCGCACCCGGGCGACCAATTCGCGCGGGCTGAACGGCTTCGTCAGGTAATCGTCGGCGCCCAACTCCAGGCCGAGCACCTTGTCCGTCTCCTCGCCCCGGGCCGTCAGCATCATCACCGGCAATTTCGCCGTCTTCGGATCGGCGCGAAGGCGTTTGAGCACCTCCCAGCCGTCCAGTTCCGGAAGCATCACGTCCAGGACGATCGCTTCGGGCACCTCCGCTTGCGCCTTGCGCACGGCCGTTTCTCCGTCATAGGCGCGCAAAGTCCGATAGCCGGCCTTCTCGAGGTTATAAACCACCAGGTCGACCAAATCCTTTTCATCGTCCACGACCAGCACTTTTTCCGACATGTGATTCCTCTAAATTATCGAATGCGTCGATAATCTTGTCCCTATGTTAACTTTATGTGTCTTTCATGTTACATCTTTGCGTTCTGAGCGTAACGCACCTTGGCAAGCTGGCCTCCCCTACCTATAGTGTAACGGTAACGTTTCTTTCCGGGAGAGCCATGTTCAAGTTCCTGTTACCGAAGGAAAACGACTTCTTCAAACAGTTCGACGAGCAGGCCGCGCTCGTGGTCGAAGGGGCCCGCCTTTTCGCCGAAATGGTGGAGCACTTCGGGGACGCGCCCGCCAAAGCCCGCCGCATTTCCGAGGTCGAGCACCAGGCCGACGACGTCACCCACCGCACTTTGGCCATGCTGCATTCCACCTTCATCACGCCCCTGGACCGGGACCAAATCCACAAGCTGATCACGGGCATGGACGACGTCCTTGACCTCACCCACGGGGCCTCGCGCCGGATCATCCTTTACGGCATCCAGCAGCCGACCCCGGCCCTCCGCGAACTCGCCCGGGTCCTGGTCCGTTCGACCGAGGAGATGGCCAAGGCGGTGAACAACCTGCGCGACCTCAAGCACGCGGCCCTGATCCTGAAAGGCTGCGTGGAGATGAACAAGCTCGAAAACGACAGCGACGCGCTGCGTGACGACGCCATCGCCAACCTGCTCAAGAACGAAAAGGACGCCGTCGAGGTCCTGAAGTGGAAGGAAATCTACGAGTCCGTGGAAACGGCTTTGGACTGCTGCGAGGATGTCGCCAACATCCTTGAGGCTGTGGTCCTCGAGAACAACTAGGGGAAACCGTGGACCACACCTTAATGCTCGTCTCCGGGATCATCGCGATCGCCCTGGTGTTCGACTACATCAACGGTTTTCACGATGCGGCCAACTCCATCGCAACCGTCGTTTCGACCCGGGTGCTTTCGCCCGGCGCGGCGGTCGTCTGGGCGGCGTTTTTCAATTTCGTCGCCATCCTGTTCGGAACCCACGTCGCCTCCGCCATCGGCAAGGGCATGGTCGACGCCAACGCCATCACGCCGATGGTCATCCTGGCAGCCCTGCTGGGGGCGATCGCCTGGAACCTCATCACCTGGTGGTGGGGTCTGCCTTCGTCGAGTTCCCACGCCCTGATCGGCGGGTTCTGCGGCGCGGCGCTGGCCTGGGCCGGTCCCAAGGCGCTGATCTTGGGGGCGGACAGCAAGGTCGCCATGACGGTCTATTTCATCATCCTTTCCCCGTTGATCGGCTATTTCCTGGGCGGCTTGTTCATGGTGCTGACCGTCTGGATATTCCGGCGTTGGCACCCGAGGGCCGTGGATAAGCTTTTCCGGAGGGGCCAGCTGTTTTCCGCCGCCGCGTATAGCCTCGGCCACGGTTCCAACGACGCCCAGAAGACCATGGGCATCATCGTCGCCCTCCTTTTGGCGGCCCACCGCGAAGATCTCGCGTTCCGCGCCGGCGGCGGCATCAGTTGGTGGATCATCCTGCTGTGCCAGGCCGCCATCGCCCTGGGCACCCTTTCGGGCGGTTGGCGCATCGTCAAGACCATGGGTCAGAAGATCACCAAGCTCAAACCGGTCGGCGGCTTCTGCGCCGAAGGGGCGGGCGCGGTGGCGATCCTTTGCGCCAGCGCTTCCGGAATCCCGGTCTCGACCACCCACACCATCACCGGCTCCATCCTGGGCGTCGGCTCGACCATCAAGGCCTCGACCGTCAAATGGGGCGTCGCCGAGCACATCGTCTGGGCCTGGATCCTGACGATCCCCGCCGCCGGCCTCATGGCGGTGGCCTGGGTTTACCTTTTCCGGATTCTGGGGCTGACCTGAACGGGGCGCAGCCTCCATCCCAACAAAAAAGGCGTCCCCCAGGGGACGCCTTTTTTGTTGGGCACGCTTTCCGTCGCCAAGCCGGGACGGCAGGGTGGAGCCGAAGCTTCGCGCTTCGGCTCAAGGGGCGGTTTCGGCCGTCCCCCGCCATTTGCCGCTCAAGCTGAACGCGGACGGACCGTCCCCGATGTAATCCACGGAAAAACAATAGACCTCGGTCCCCGCAGGCACGTGCACCGTCTTGGGCAGGGCCGTGCTGGCCCGCACGCCTTCGGCCTGGGCGAAATCGACCACCATTTCCACGGGCCTCGCCTCGGGATTGTCGGCCCACACAAAGACCCTTCGGTCGACCTGTTCCTGGCGGAGATGCACGTCCGTCCCCCGCGCGGGATGGGTCACCCCCTGATAATCCGAATCGGAAATCTCGGCTCCCAAGACCGCCTTGAACGGCGCGCCCCCGGGATGGAAGGAATAATAGGTGCGCAGTTCCTCGATCGAAGCGGTGGCGCTCACGCCCGTCCGAAAGACCGTCGGGATGGTCTTGGGACCGTCATAGGTGGCCCGGTAGACCGCGAAATGCAGGTGGGGGCCCGAAGCCAAGCCGGTGTGGCCGCTCCAAGCGATGGGCTGCCCCGCTTTGACGCCCTGCCCCTTCTGCACCAACACCCCGTTTTTGCTCAGATGCGCGTACACGGCCCAGGTCGCGTCGGCGTGCATCACCTTGATGAAGTTGTCCTTGCCGATGAACGCAGCGGCCATGCCGCCTTCGCCCGAATCCTGGCGGACCTCGATAACCGTCCCGTCCCGCGCGGCGTCGACCTCGGTCCCATCGGGCATCTCAAAGTCGAGCGCGTAAAGACCCTGATGGGTGGCCTTCCCAAAGTACCCTTGGGTGACTAAATGTTTGGTGCCGTGGGCGAAAGGCAGAAGATAGACCGCGTCCCGATCGGGTTCCCGTTGGGGGTCCCCTTCGCCGCTGGTCTCGTCCAGGCGGTAGGCGTATCCGCCCAAGCCGGAGGGCTGCAACGTGAACAGGGTCCTCCGTTCCAAGGGTTGGAGCGTGAAGCCGGCAGGCAGGGGCGGGTTGGCGTCGACATTGACGGCGCTGGCGAACGACAGATTCACCCATCGCACCGCATCCGGATCCGTGTTTTCGCCTTCGACAGCGATGATCCCGCCCTGGCGCAGTTCGCGGATTTTAATGGGAGACTTGGGGGAATCCTCAGCCCTGAGGGCGGCGGCCGCCACCAAGGCCGCGGCGAAAACCAACTTTAACGCTTGCGCACCCATATCCACCCCATCCCCGCGCCGAAAAGCACCATGAACCAAGCGGGAATCCCCGTGACGACCGAAAGCCAAAGCCCGCCGAAGCCGCCCGCCGCCACCGCCACGATACGGACTTTTCTGCGGCTGCGCGCCTCGGCCGCCTCAAGTTCGGCGAAAGCCTTGTCGATCTCCGCTTGCGGCCGCGCGCCGCCTTCTTCGGACTGCAAGCGCAACCATGTGCTCTGGTCCCATCCGCTCGTCCGCGGACGGTTTCCGCCGCCCCGGGTGAGTTCAGAAGGGTCTTTACGTGCGGTCACCGCTCGACGACGGAGAATTGCGGCTTCGGCCGACTTCCCCAGGGCTTCCTTGACCGCGGCGCAGGCGTCAAAACATTCCGACAGATGGGCGCGTCCGCGGGGCCCCAGCGGCTGAAGCGCCCCCAAAACATTTTCCCAAAGTTCCTCGGCCCGCACCAAGTCCCGGTCGGCCAAAGCACGCCTCAAATTCGCCAATCCGGGCCCTTGGATCATGTCCAAGGGCGGCAGCGCCGTGGCGGGAAAAACGCCCGGCTTTAAGGCGCGGAAATGGGCACGTTGCTCCTCGGAACAGACCGGACACCGGTCTTGTTCCAAGAGCGCACCGCACAACTCGCACACCTGGCTATCCGTATCGGACTCCGAAACGTTGGGGCACACTTCGTATTATATCCCCGCATCCCTCTTTGGGAAACAACCATAGACCCCGGGACCCCGCTTTTGTTCTTTCGGCCCCTTGCCTTCGATTCCTGAGGCGACGGAAAAGGCAGTCCGGCAGCGACCCAGACAGGGCCCCTCGCAACACTTGGAAGGATCCCGAAACAAAACGCAAGACTGGGAACGCACACCTCGAGGCAGGAGCTCTCCCCTTATCCCGACTCCGACGTCTTCAAACTGGAACAGGCCCTTCCTCGGTCAAAAGAACGCAAACACAGAGTTCCACATGGCATCCAACAGCCCCGAAAAAGAGAGAAGGCCGACCCCTGGGGGCCGGCCTTCTCTCTTTGATACTCCGTAGGGACCTTGACCCTTAGAACTGCCAGCGTCCGCCCAGCTGGAACTCTTCCCCGAACAGGTTCCCCGTGGGCAGGATCGCCCGGTATCCGACTTGGGCCGAAAGGGTGGCGCTCAACTTCGCCGCCAGCGAAGCCCCTGCCGTCCATTGGCTGAGCGTCGGTTCGGCCGCGGCCTGCGTGAAGGAGCCCGCTTCGGCGCTCAAGTCCTCCCCGGAAGTGCCCAACAGCTCGTCGCTCCAAGCGACTTCCAACGCGGGAACCAGGAGGGTCTTCCCCGCCCGGTACGCCTTCGTCGCCGTCAGTCCCAAGCCCGGCTTCACCGAGTCCGCCGATTGCGCCGCTCCCGCCACCGTGAGGGCATCCGGCCCGCTCTCGGTGAAGGCTCCCATCGACGCGTGGGTCCAGCCCAGGTCCGCTTCCGGCACAAACGCCGCCCCGAACGCCAGCAGGGGGGTGGACAGCCGCAAGGCGCCCGTGGCTTCCTGGCCGGAATACGACGCCGTCGACGCTCCCCCGCCCCACAGCAGGCGGTTCGTGTTCGCGATCGCGCAGGCGTATCCGAGCGTCCCGTCCAGGCGGAAGCGCCCGAACACTTCCTCGCCGTAGAGCGCGGCGCGGGGCGTATCCAAGGTCGCGCTTTCGCCGTCGTCCACCGAAAGCGCGGTATGCACGTCCCCGAGGGCCAGGCCTCCGACCAAGCCGCCGAAGCGCCGGTCAAAGCCCAGCAAAATGCCGCCGCCCTGGGCCCCGAAGCCGGGCAGGGGCCCGTCGTCGGAAACCTTGGCGAAATCGCCTTCCGCCTTGAACCAGCCGCCGTTGCGGACCAGGGCGTCCGGCAGCAGAGGCGTCAATCCGTTCAGGAACGAAGCCTGTCCGCCAAAGCCCAAATCCAAGGGCGTGACCCCGACCAATTCCGCCGAACCGTCGGCTTCCCCAGAACCCTGCTCCTTGGACAAGCCCGCCAGGCGCGCCAGCACCGCGTGGTTGGCCGACTGCCCTTCCAAAAGCGCCTCGCTGCGCACCGCCGAAAAGATAAAGGCGTTGGCGTTGGAACCTTCGGGATCGACCATCCCCAGTTCCAGGTTGTCCGTTGTCGAAGCCAGGCCCAACGCGGCGTCCCCGCTGAATCCCGAAGACGTCAGCGTCGTCTGGTTGCTCAGTCCCCCGTCGGCCTGCACCAACGTGTAATTCCGGCTCAGATAAATGCCGGGGTCGTAGACGAGGCGTACCGAACCCGCCAAGCTTGCCGTTCCCGTGACATGCAGGAGCGACGCTTGCGTCGGCGACACTTCGATCACCAGCGCGCTTGCGGCGTCCTGGCTGTAGTTGCCCTGGACCGTCAGGGTGCCGACCGTGCCTCCCGGGGCCACCTGGGCCGACGTCACGCCGACGTTCCCGAGGATCGTCCCATGCCCTGCCAAGGTCGCGCCCGAAGTGACGCTGACCGAGCCATCCAACACGGTCGTGGCGCCGTTCGCCTGGTTCCCGACCTCCAAGATGCCGCCGCTCACATTCCAGTTCGCCGCGCCTTGACTCAGGTTCGATCCGCTCAGCACCCACTCCGAAGCCCCCGACTTGGTGATCGCCGTCGAGGTCAAGTACAGGTACTGGGTGCCCAAAGTCCCCAGGTCGAAGGTTCCGGTCCCGGAATCACCACCCAAAGTCAACGTGTTTGGCGCGTCCGAATAGGGCACGACCTGGCCCGAAATGGCCGAACCCGGCAGCAAAGTCAAATCCAGGACGCTCCCGGTGGCGGACAGGCCCCCCGCGATCGTCCCGCTGTTCGTCACGGAAAAAGTACCAGCACTTTGGGAAATCCCCCCCGTGATCGTCCCGCTGTTCGTAAGGGCATAGGTACCTCCACTTTGGGAAATCCCCCCCGTGATCGTCCCGCTGTTCGTAAGGGTGACGTTACCTTCTTCTTGGGAAATCCCCCCCGTGATCGTCCCGCTGTTCGTCACGGAAAAAGTACCGGTAGTTTGGGAAACTCCTCCGTTAATCGTCCCATTATTCGTCAGGGCAAAGGTTCCGGAGCCGTCGGCTTGGGAAACTCCGCCCGTGATTACTCCATTGTTCGTCACGGCAAAGGCTCCCCCGCTTGGATTATCGCTTTGGGAAACCCCCTCCAAAATCGTCCCGTTATTCGTCACGGTAACGGTGACCCCGCCTTGTTGAAACACCCCTTGTGTGAGCGTCCCGCTATTCGTCACAGTAGCGTCAGAATTGACTTCTTGGGTGATCAATCCGGTGATCGTCCCGCCATTCGTCACGATGGCTGTATATCCATTTTCTTGTTCAATCACCCCGGTGATCGTCCCGCTATTCGTTACGGTGGCGGTCACGTCCCCTTCTAGTTGGTAAATCGCCCCGGCGATCGTCCCGCTATTCGTCACGGTAGCGGTGCTCTCCCCTTCCTCCTGATAGATCGAACCGTTGATCGCGCCGCTGTTCGCCAAGGAAGCATTTTGCACGCCGGCATCTTGGTTTACCGTTCCGTTGATCGTCCCGCTATTCGTCAAAACAGCGGTGACCACCCCGTTATCTTGTACAACCGCTCCGTCGATAGTCCCGCTATTCGCCAAGTAAGCGCTTTGCCCGCCATATCCCTGGGTAACCGTCCCGGTGATCGTTCCGCTATTCATCAAAGAATAGGTCTCTCCAGATCCCTGGGAGATCGAACCGATGACCGTTCCGCTGTTCGTCAGCGTCTCTGCCGAATACTCTTCTTGCATCACCCCATCCCCGGCGCTTCCGTAAATCGTCCCGCTCGTTTGAATCGAAGCGATTCCGCCGTCATCGTATCCATCCCCGTACTCTTCCACACCTGAAGTGCCGCTGATGAGCCCGCCATTCGTGATCGTCGCGATGTTCGCATTGGCGTAGATCACATTGCCGCCATTCCCCAGTATCGTTCCCGAATTTTGGGCCGTGAAAGAAACGGCCTCGGCGACACTGACCCCAGCGGCCACTTCGCCGGAATTGCTCAGCGAAAGATACGTGATGGCATCCGTGTCAATTCCCGTCCCGCTTGTTGCGGTGATCGTCCCGGAATTCAGGATCGAAACTGTACTCGTGGCCCCGGCTTGGCCGGTGGCGAAAATACCCGCGTCGGTGCCGCTCAGCAGACCCTCGTTGGTGACGGGATAAGTCCCGGCCGTGTTCGTCAGCTCAAACCCATATGCGGGGGGAACGAACGCCCAAGCGCCCGAAGCGCCCAAGCCCAGGAATGCGCATAACATCGCCCCCAGTAGGCCTTTATTTCTCGTCATGATCCGAAGCATGAACGCCCCTTTTCCCAGTGGTGAAACGCAACAAATATTCGATGGAGATTTTTTGGAGAGTGATTTTACTACGCACGATTCAAAATATGCACTATTTTCAGCCGGACGACCCAGGTCATTTTTACACAATTTGAAATCAAACGATAAACGAAGCGGCCCATTTCGCCGCAAGGAATGGCGGCGCCCCCCAACTTGGCAGGGCCGCTCCCTTACGCCTCGGCCTTAATATGCCGGCCGCAGACTCGCGTCCGGCGGGCCGAGGCTGCTCGCGGCCCATTTCGCCGCGTGGAGTGGCGGCGCCCTCCAACTTGGCAGGGCCGCTCCCTTACGCCTCGGCCTTAACATGCCGGCCGCAAACTCGCGTCCGGCGGGCCGAGGCTGCTCGCGGCCCATTTCGCCGCATGGAATGGCGGCGCCCTCCAACTTGGCAGGGCCGCTCCCTTACGCCTCGGCCTTAACATGCCGGCCGCAAACTCGCGTCCGGCGGGCCGAGGCTGCTCGCGGCCCATTTCGCCGCATGGAATGGCGGCGAAATAGAAAAGCCCGGACCGATGGTCCGGGCTTAAAGTAGGGCTGGCGAAGTGCGCCTTCGGCCTAAAGTTTGATTCCAGCCTCGCGCAGGAACTTCTGCACGTTGTTCTGCTTTTTCAGCGTGCGCAGGGCGCGGGTCGACAGGCGCAGGGTCACCGTCCGCTTGAGCTCGGGAACGTAGACCTTATGGGCCTGGAGGTTCGGCTGCTGGATGCTCTTCACGCGGTTATTGGCGTGCGAGACCATATTCTTGACGTTGGGGCGGCTTCCGGTGATTGAGCAAACGCGCGACATGGCTTTCTCCTCGGGTCAATCTTTACAGTAGTAAAGGGATAAGACTTTAGCCAATAAGGCCTTTTTAGGCAAGTCCAATCTTCACCAGCGTTCCAAAAGTTTACGGGCCCGCCGCAAAGCCTCCCCGCGATGGCTGAAGCGGTTCTTTTCCTCCGCCGTCATCTGGGCGAAGGTCTTTCCCGCCTTGGGCACAAAGAACAGCGGATCGTACCCGAAACCTTCGGTCCCCTGGGGCTTCAACGGGACCACGCCCTGGGCCGACCCCGCCACCCAATCTTCGCGCCCCCCGGGTTCGGCGACGACCAGCACCGTCCGAAACACCGCGGTGCGCGGCGCCTCGGCCCGCGCGGCGAGCTCGGCCAGGAGCTTTTTGTTGTTCTCTTCGGGTCCGCCCCCGGACCAGCGCGCCGAAAACACCCCGGGCGCCCCGTCCAGGGCGTCGACTTCAAGACCGCTGTCGTCCGCCAGGGTGAGCAACCCGGAAAAGCGCGCATAGGCCCGCGCCTTGATCTGGGCGTTCTCCAGCAGGGTTTCCCCGTCCTCAACGACCTCGGGCGCCTCTTTACCCAGGTCGGCCAGCGTCAGAATCTTGAACGGAAGCCCGCCAAAGGCGTCGCGCATTTCCTTGAGCTTGCCCTGGGACGTCGTGGCGACCAGCAAATCCCGGACGGCGGTTCCGCTCACGAACGGCCGCCCTTTGCCAACGCCTCGACCTGGGCGGCGAACAGCCGAGCCAGGCCCGTCTTGGCGCATTGCATCAGCGCGCCGAGCTCCGCTTCGCTGAAAGGTTCGTGCTCCGCGGTGGCGCCGATCTCGACGAAACGGCCCGAGGCCGTCCCCACGACGTTCATGTCCACGTCCGCCGTGGAGTCCTCGGCGTAATCCAAATCCAGCCTGGCTTCCCCCTTGAACAGGCCCACGCTGACCGCCGCCACGGCTTCGCGCAACGGCAGGCGGGGCAAGGCGCCGGAGCGCACCAAGGGCTCCAAGGCGTCGACCACGGCGATATAGGCGCCGGTGATCGAGGCGCAGCGCGTCCCCCCGTCCGCCTGCAGCACGTCGCAATCGACGATGATCTGGCGTTCGCCGAGCGCCTCAGAATCCAGCACGCTCCGCAGGCTCCGGCCGATCAGACGCATGATCTCCTGGGTGCGGCCCTGCATCCTCCCGCGCACGGCTTCCCGCTCGATGCGCTGCGGGGAACTACGGGGCAGCATGCCGTATTCGGCGGTGATCCAGCCTTTGCCCTTGCCCTTCAGGAAAGGAGGCACTTTCTCCTCGACGGTCGCGGCGCAAAGCACGCGGGTGTCCCCGCAGGAGATCAGCACCGAGCCTTCGCAGCCTTTGAGGACACGGCGGCGGATCTCGAGACTCCTGAGTTCGTCGAGCGCGCGTCCGGACGGGCGCATCGTTCCTCCCTTCAAGGCGCGCCCCAAAAAAGGCGCGCCGGTTCATTTGGCGTGGCCGTTGAATTCGAAGCGGAAACTGACCGTCCCGGTCTTGATCTCCTGCGGCACTTCCGGCGGCAGGGCATCGAAGACGATCTCGCGGGCCTTGGCCAGGGCGTGCTGGTCGAGTTCGGGGTACCCCGACGTCTTCTTGATCTGGGCTTCCAGCACCTCGCCCTTGGGACCGACCGTCACCAGAATCTGGACTTCGCTTTCCTCGGGCAGGGGCTTTCCGTAGCTGTAGTCGCCGGTGCGGTAGCCCCGGCCGGCGATGGCTCCTTCGATCCCCAAGGCCCCGTTCTCGGTGCCGGCTTGATGGGCGTTGCCCATGCCGCCTTCGCTCAGGTCGTCCGCGGGGTTCGCGTCCCGCGGCTGCACGCCGATGCGCAAGGACTCGTATTCCTTGGAGACATCGCTGAGCGTGGGCGCCTGGGCGGTATGCGGCGCCTTGGCCGGCGCCTTCGACGGTTTGGAAGCGGCGGGCACGGGCGCGTCCGTGACTCCCAGGTGCAAACCGCCGGCCAGGGGATTCTGGTTGGCCGGCTTGTTCGAAATCTGGTTGGCGGTCCCTTCGGCCCCGCTGCCTTCGCCGCGCGGCATGACGCCCGAAACGGTCTCCACCGAAAAGATCACTTCCGAGGAAGGTTTGGGAGCCAGGACGGCCTTGCCGAAAAGCAGGATCAAGCCCAGATGCAGGGTCAGGGAAATCCCCCGGGCGATCCAACGGTCGGCGGGCCGGGCGACGGGGTTCACGGTTTGGCCTCGGTGGCGATGGCCAGGCGTTCGGCCCCGGACTGCCGGGCCAGGTCCATCAATTCAACGACCCGTCCATGGGTGACCGAACGGTCGGCCCGGATGACCACCAGCTTGTCGGTCCTCAGTTTCAGGGCCGAGCCCAAAAGCGCCGCCAAATCCCGTTCCACGACTTCCTGGTCGCCCAGGAACAAATGCCCTTCGGCGGTCAGGGTCACGGTCAGCGGCTGGGCTTGGGAGTCGGCCGTCGCCGAGGAACGCGGCAGCTTCACCTGGATATGCCCTTGCACGATCAGGGGCGTGGTCACCATAAAAATGACCAGCAACACCAACAGGACGTCGGTGAAGGGGACGATGTTGATCTCGCTGACCAGCTTGCGCCGGCGCTCAATCTTCCGCATCGTTCGCGCCCCCCTTCCGCGGATGCGAGGTGAGCGCCTCCACGACCTCGGACGCGCCCGAGGCCAGGCGCAATTCCAAGATCGTCAGGCGCCGCGAAAAAGCGTTAAAGAAGATCACGGCCGGCACCGCGACGGCCAGGCCTGCGGCCGTCGCCACCAGCGACTCGGCGATGCCCGCGCTGACCATGGCCGCTCCGGAGGCGTCCGCCGCCCCCTGGCCCAGGCTCTGGAAACTGCGGATGATGCCCAACACCGTCCCGAAAAGACCGACGTAAGGGGCGACCGAACCCAAGGTGCCCAGCGTCGGAAGGCGATGCTCCAAAGCGAGGACCTCTTCGATCTGTTTCCGTTCCAGCGCCTCGTCCAGGACGGCCTTCTCCCGCGAAGGGTGGTTCAGGGCGAAGCTCAGGACCCGGGCGAGGGCCGAATCCTCGGAGCCGGCCAAATCCCGGGCTTCCGCCAGCTGCCCGGCGCGGACCAGCTTGGCGATGCGCGCGGAAAGCCGTTCGCTGCCCTTTTCGGCCCGGCTGAAGGCCAGCAGGCGTTCGACGATGATGACCCAGCTCCACAGGCTGGCCAACAGCAGTAGCACGAGGATGACCCCGCCGTGCTGGAAAAGGGATCCCAAAGACAGGTCCAATTGCATGGTGGCTCGCTCCATCAAAAAGGCCCTTGCGGGCTCGAAGGCTTCTCTCTAAAAACTGGCTTTGGCTCCCAGGCCGAGATAGGGACTGGCCTCGGCCCCGTCCGGGAATTCCTGGACCGCACCGGCAAGGCTGTCGCCTTCGGCGAAGACGGACAGGTTTTCCCTGAGATCTTTGCCCACGCGCAGGCGCAGGTCGCAGTCGGGCGCCAAAGTCCAGCCGCCCTCCAGCCGCGCTTCGCGTTGCCCGCGCCCCAAAAGCGCCCCCTCGGCCCAGCCGATTTTCCCTTTCCAGCCCACGCTTAGGGCGGCTTTCCAAGGCGGCAGAAAGGTCACCGTATCGCCGGGTAGCCCCGGCAATTGGCCCTGTTGGATCAGCAGTTCGGCATTTTCCCGCCAATGTCCGCCGCCCCAGCGTTCACCGAGACGGAGCCCCTCGACGCGCAGTTCGCCCACTCCGGTGTCGGTCCACACCCCGGTTTCGGCGGAATCGTCCGGCAGGAAAGCGTCCAGATTTTCGCGAATCCAGCCCCCCGCCTCCACCGACAAGCCCGCGCCAGCGGCGTAGGTCAAAGCGCCCCGGACATCACACACCCGGCGACTCGGGATCAGCTTGGGATTCGGCACGCGCTCATCCTGCTGGAATTCGACGCCTTCCAGACGGCTGAAGTCCGCCGAGGCCCCATAAGAAAGCCGCAAACCCAGGGCGCGGGTAAGCCGCTGCTCGAAATCGAGCTTAGGCGCGATCCCTCCCACGTTGACGCCGCCAAAAATAGCGCCGACCAGCACGCCGAGCCCCAGTCGCGCTCCGGCCCAGGGTTCTCCGCGCGCCTCAACCACTCCCTTCAACAACGTCAACGAACGGGAATCCCCGGCTTCGGATTGATTCAACAGACCCAGCCCGAATTCGGAATCGACGGCCAAGCGGCCCCACCGGGAGTCCGTATCCCTTTGGCCGCTCCAGTCGAGGTTCGCGCCGTTCTCGTTATAAACCCCCTGGGGGAGTGCCAGGCGGGCTTCGTCCCCGGAAACCTGGATGCGGGAGCGCGTCCCAGCCAGCGAGCCCTCCCAGGCCAGGTCGCCGGATTCCCGCGAACGCTGGAGCCAGGCGTCCGGCTCGGTGCTGCGATCCAGGCGCAAACCACGCCACTCCCCGTCCAGACCGCCTTCCACCAGATCCCCGTTCGCCGAACGCCAGCCGCCCCGGCCGGAAAGCGAACCGCTGCGGCGTTCATCGGGCTGATCCGTGGACGCCGAAAGCGGTCCCCCGTCGGATGTGTGCCCGGCGCCTTCCAACCAACCGTAGTAGGGCCCTTTTTGCCCGCCCAGCAAACCGGAAAGGTTGAGCGTATTTCCCAGACCGTAAGCGCCTTCGATTTCCCCATAGGCGGGGCGCGAAGAAAACGTCTCCTGCTCCGGAGCGGCGCGGACGGCCTCGGCGGCGCGTTGGTCCTTACCCGCTCCGGTCTCACCCGGCGAAGTCTTGATGCCGCCGGAAGTGTCCAAATCGGCGCCGAGCTCGCCGCGCGCGGCGAGGGCTTGCCTCTCCCCGCCGCCGGTGACGACAAAGGCCGGCAGGGCAAAAGAGGGCGCCACGCGTTGGGAACGACTGACCGCCTTGGGCCCGCCCTCGTCCTCGTCCGGCGTGGGCACGGCCGTGGGCGCGGCCCGTTCCTCCCCGGCGAGCGCTTCCGCACCCGCAGGAACGGCGGAAGCCGAGGTCGTGGCGCCCTTGGGCGCCGTGGCGGGGACATCCGCGAAAAGCGTCAAGGGCAGGCCGGCGGAAAGGACTGCGGCGAAAAGGGTAGGAAGAGCCCTCATTGGGCGCCCCCTTCGACGGCGGATGGGGTGGTTTTCATGCGGGGCTTGGCCTTGGCGGCGCCTTTGACTTTGGCCTTGGCGGCCTTGGATTTGGGCGCCTTTGACTTTGCGGAGGGTTTGGCAAGGGGCTTGGCCGGAGCCGCGGGCAAGCCGAGCCGAGTCCGCAACAAAGCGCTGCGTTGGCGCGCGGCGGCGGACCAATTGGAATCGGGGGAAGTCTTGACGATTTCCTCATAGCGCGCCAGGGCTTCCTTGTCCCGCCCCAGGCTTTCCAACACTTCCGCCGCCCTGGCGTCGGCGGTGACCACCCAGCCGCTTTCAGCGGGGAAATTCTGTCCCACCGCCTCGTAGGCCAGGAGGGCTTCCCCGGTCTGCTTGACCGCCAAAAGGCAGTCGCCGACGAGGTATTGGGCTTCGGCGCCGAGCTTCCCCTTGTCGGAGGCGGCCAGTTCCCGATAGGCGGCGATGGCCTTGGGGTAATCCTTGGCGTCCTCGTAAATATAGCCGATGCGGATGCGGGCCATGTTGGCCAACTCGCTCGAAGGGTAATCCTTCACCACCGCCTTGTACGCGGCCACAGCGTCGTCGTTCCGGTTCATGCGCTTATAGGTCATCCCAAGGTTGAAACGCGCATCGGCCGCGACATCGGGCGTGTTGCCGTAGGAGTCCAGCACCTGCAAAAAGGTGCTTTCAGCCTGGGCGTATTCCTGCTGGCGGTACCAGGCCAAGCCCGTGCGGAACAGGGCGCGCGGCGCCAAAGGATGCCCGGGTTCGTGGGCGACGAGCGCTTTCCAATCCTCGATGGCGGCGTTGAACTTCGACTCCTTGAATCGGGCTTCGCCCCGCCAATAGGTCGCGGTCGCGTCGACCTTGCTTCCAGGATACTCCGTCTTCAGCCGGTCGAATTCCTTTTCCGCCTGTCCATAGTCCTTGTGGTTCAGGTAGTGCTCCGCGACCTGGTATTGCACCTCCGGGGCCACCTCGGAATCGGCATGTTGCTTCAGGTAGGCGCGGGCGGCGGCCACGGCATCGTCTTCCCGCCCGAGGGCGGTGTAGCAAATCTGCATGCCGTGCAGGGCGGCCCCGGCCTTGGGATGTTGGGGCCACGCCTCGACGACCTTTTGGTAGAGCGGCAAAGCCTGGGCGCAGGCGCCCCCGTTTTGGAAGGAATTGGCTTCCTGAACCAGGGCGTCCGGGACCAGATGGCTCTTGGGATGCTGCGCCGCCACTGCGGCGTAGGCGGCGGCGGCCTCAGGATAGCGGCCCTGCCTGAAAAGCGCCCAGCCCATCCAATACGCGGCCTCGGCGGCCGAGGTGTCGTCGGGGGCCAGGTCACGGGCGGCGGCCCAGCGCTCATAGGCGCGGGTGAAATCCTTTTGGCGGTAAGCCGCCCAAGCGGCGCCGGATTCCGCCTGCGAACGGACGGACTTGGGGAAACCTTCGCCGACGGCGGCCAAGTAGGCTTCCTGCGCCGCCGCGTGCGCCCCTTCGTTAAAAAGAGAGTCCCCGGCGCGTAGCCAGGCTTCCCCTGCCTCGGCGGGCGGCAGACCCGCCGCCGCGGCCTTGAAACGCGAAGCGGCTTTGTCCCAGTCTTTGCGCGCGAAGCTGACCCAGCCCAGGCCCAACTCGGCGCGGGCCGCCTCCTTGGGGTCGGAGGGGTCATCGCGGAGGGCGACATAGGCGTGTTCGGCGCTTTCCAAGTCGCCCAAAGAGAACAGGCAATCGGCGAGCCGCAGGCGAGCGTCTTGGGCGAAGATGGACCCTGGGCGGAGCCTCAGGAACTGGCGAAACTCGTCCCGCGCCTGATCCCATTCCCCGAGCGCCAGCGTGGCGTTGGCGGCGTAGTACAACGCGTCCTCGGCCAAGGCGTGCTTGGGCCAACGCTTGAGCAACTCCAGATAGCGGTCATGCGCGGCGGCGTAACGGCCCTGCTGGTATTCGGCGTCGGCCAACAAAAAAGTCGCCGAAGGCGCCAGGGGCGAGGAAGCCCAATTTTTCAGAAATTGGGCCCAGGCTTCGGCGGCGGCGACGTGATCCTTGCGCATGTTGGCCAGCCACGCCAAGCCGTACTGGGCGCGGTCCGCGACTTCGGATTCCGGATAGCGCTGCAGACACAGGCGGTACGCGGATTCCGCCAAATCCAGGTCATGCCCGCGGGCCAAGCTCACCCCCGCGAGGTACAAAGCCCAAGGCGCCAAGGGATGTTCGTCATGGATGACCGAAAACTCATGGAACGCGGTGGCCGCGTCCTTCCACTGCCCCAACTGGAAACGGCACCAAGCCCTGGAATACCGAGCCGCCGGTATCAGGGAATCGTCCGGAAAGCGTTCCTCGAACTCCTTCCAGGCCTGGGCCGCCTCATCCCACTCGCCCAGGGAATAGAGGCACTCCGCCCTCTGGTAGGTCGCGCCGGAAGCGTAGGGCCCATCCGGGTCGATGCGGATGACTTCGGCGAACAGATCTGCCGAAGCCGACAAGGCGGCCAGGGAATCGCCCAGCGCGTCGGTCGAACTGTTTCCGGCTTCGGCAGGCTTTGCCGGCGCATTTTTGGATGGGCCGGCCGGGCCTGGCGCATCGCCCCGATGCGCCCACCGATAAAAACACCAAGCCTCGGCGTAAGGGATATAGGAGGCGGACGGCTTTCCCGGCCACTTCGAACCGAGCTGCTCGTAGGCGCGCTTCGCCTCAGGATAACGGCCCAGGCTGTAGAGCGCCTCGGCGTCGAGCAGGACGGCTTCCCAAGCGTCCCCAACGGGCAGGGCTTGTTCCGCTCTGGCGGCGGCTTCTTCCGCTCCCAAGGCATCGCCCAACTCGGTGCTGGCGCGGGCCAAGCCCAGCAGGGCCCTGCCTTCGCGGGGGCCTCCCGCGTGGCGCTCCAAGAAATCCTCGTACGCGTCGCGCGCCCGGGCGGCGTCCCCGACCCGAAACAGGCTGTCGGCGAGGCCCAAACGGGCTTTCGCGTCCTCATCGTCGTTACGGGCTTGCCGCAAAGCAAAACGATAGGCTTCCGCCGAAACGGCGTAGGCGTGACGTCCAAAAAAAGCGTCGGCGGCGGCGGTATCCATGGCCGAGGCGGGACGGGAAAAAACGGCGAGAGCGAAAATCGCGAGTAGGCGCATGTCTCCAACGGACGCTTTCCCCGGCCCCGGTGTTCCTTGAAGGCATGGGGCGAGGAAGCTCCAATAAAAACGGCCTTTGCGGCCCCCGCTTTCCCGCGGGAACCCCAAAGGCCGCCTGTTTTCGTTCAAATCAGTTCCAGCTGGCGCTCAGCGAAATCCGCTGGCTCGAACCCAGGAACCCGTAAGGCGTGTAGGCGTAGTCCGCGTCGTAATGCTTGAAGAGCTTCAATCCGAAACCGAAATTCAGCCCGGAAGCAGCGGCAGGCCCGTAGCCGTCCTCGGTGTCGTTGTAGTCAATGGCTCCCTGGTATTGGTAGCCGACGCGGATATACAGGGTCTTGCGGTAGCCGTATTCACCGCCCAAAGCCCAGATGCCAGGCGCTTCAATCGGCTGAATGTAATCCATCGAAATTTTGGCGTAATCGGTCGGGGTATAGCCCAAGCCGATCTTGGTGCGGATCGGAAGACTGGAGGCTGTCTGGAAGCCTTCCGAAGGCCCCAAGTTCGCGACGTCAAAGCCCAGATTCAGTCCATCGACCGGAGTCTTGTAGTAGGCTCCCAAGGTCGCGGCGACCGAACTTGCCGAATAGCTGGAGATGGATTCTTGCAGGAACTTGATGCTCATTCCCAAAGCCAAAAAGTCCACGATTTGGCGGGAATAGCTCAAGGTGCCGTACATGTCATAGGCGCTGAAATTGCCGGTCTGCACCGGATTGCCGTTGGTGTCAAAGGCCCACTGTTGGAAAGTTCCGGCGTTCAAATAGAAGAAATCGGCGCCAATGGTTCCGACGTTCTTGATGGGCCATGCCAAGGCTGCGTAGTCGTAGGAAATATCCTCGAACCAGGAGGCGTACATCAGGGAAATTTCCTTTTCCGTCATGTACGCGGTCCCGGCGGGGTTGTATTCGATGCCCGAAACGTCGTCGGAAAGTCCGGTATAGGCGTCACCCATAGCGATGGCGCGCGGGCTGGTGTCCAACGTCAAAAAGTTCGCAGCAGTCGTCCCCTGCCCACCTGCTCGCAGACCCCCACTTACCCCCAGGGCCGCCAAGGCTAAAATCAACTTGCGCATGCGATCTCCTATAAAACGGTGCCGGATATATTACTCCAGGTGGCCCGTTTGGTCAAAAGTTACTACCCGCGGCGGGGTGCCGCGCCCCCCTATTTCTCCGTAAACCCTACGCTATAGCTGATTTTATCCGCCGTTTCCTTCACGACCTTGGCGAGATCATTAAAGGAAGTCTCCTGGTAACGGGAGGATGGGACTGCCAAGGAAATGCATGCGATCACCCGACCGCGATAGTTCTTAATGGCGGCTCCCAAGCCGCGCAGGTCGTCGTCATATTCTCCCAGATCCCGAGCCACACCGGAATCCTTGGCTTTAGCGACATCCTCTTTCAGCCGTTCAAAGTTGGTGATGGTCGCTTGGGTCCTCGGTTTGAATTCCACACCCCGCATCACTTCAAAAAAACGTTCGTCTGGCAGGCCGGCAAGCCAGATTTTCCCGCTGGCTGTGCAGTACAGGGGAGCCCGTTCTCCGATCGCCGCCTTGACCCCGATTTTTTCCGGGGATTCCAGGACGTCGATATAAAGCACCTCGTTTTGATCGACGATGCTCAATTGGACCGTCTCCCGGGTGCGATCACGCAGTTCCCGCAAGAAGGGAAGCGCATGGGAACGCATGTTCAGTTTGCTGAGCACCGCGTTCCCCAACTCAAAGAGCTTCACCGAAAGACGGTATTTCCCGCTTTCGGAATCTTGTTCCACGTATTTACGGACCATCAGCGTCGTCAGCAGGCGATGAACCGTGCTCTTGTGCAGGTTCAGCGCTTTGCTTAATTCCGTCACACCAATGCCGGTGCGATGCGCCGACAATGCTTCAACAATGTCCAAAGTCCTTTCAACGGACTGAACTGTTGATTCATAGACTTTCTTCCGGCGCATGCTGTCTCCCTGGCAAATGTTGCCGCTCTGCGGAACTCATTTTCCCGCTAAGAATTGCTTTTCCAGTCCCGAAAAGCGTAAGATTCGCCCGTTCAAAAGTCAATATTTTTCACGATTTGAGACGTGGAACCCCTTCCCTTTGTTCCCGGATTTTTTACAATTCTTTTTTATCCTTAAAATTCAATGCCTTTTCTTGCCGACTCGCCCGCGTCAAAATAATGTTTCACCTTTTGCATATGGGTTATCAAATCCGCTTTCTCAGCTAAACCGGGACATAAAGCATGTCCGGTAAACACCAATTCCCAAGGCCTGCCTGCCTGTTCGTAGGCGTCCAAAAACCCCAAAATCTCTTCCGGCTTTAAAAGCTCGGTCGCCAGAGTCGATAGAATCTCGTCCAGGACCAGTAATCCCACTGTTCTGTTTCCAAAATAGGATTTCGCTAATTCCAATGCCCGAAGGGCTTCGACTCGGTCTTCGGGGATATTCCTAAAACGAAACGTTCCTGTTTTCGGGGAAAAACGCACCTTTCCTGTTGGGTGAAAGGCGAGACCTGGAAACATCCTTAACATCACCCGTTCCGAATAAAACTCTTCCGTTCCCGCGCCTTTATCGCACTGAATCAATACCGCCTTCCCACCGCTGCCTAAAAACCGCAACAACAGCCCCAAAGCCGCCGTGGTTTTGCCTTTACCGTCACCGACATAAATATGGATGCGTTGCATGTTCTCTTTTCGCAGGCGATCGTCTGAAAGTTTCTGACTAAAATGAATTTCACCTCATGGGCTTATACACCTAATCCTGAAAACGGGTTTCGCCCCTCGGCGTTCGTTTCGATCTTTCGGTTCCAGAAACAAGAGAGGGGCGGCTGACGCCGCCCCTCTCTTGTTTCTGGTCCTCTTAGCCGCTCCCTCTATTTCCCGAACAAGCCGTTCAATCCGCCAGGCAATCCGCCGGGCACAGCCTGCTTGATCAAGGCGCCCGCTTTTTGTTGCACCTGATCGGTAGCCGCCTTTTTCAGGCGGTCCACTTGTTGCTGGACCGCCTTGCCCGCGGCTTTCTTTAGCCCTGCCGTGAAATCCGCTTTGGCCTGGTTCAGGCTTGGCCCAGCGTATTCGATAAAGTCGTAGGTTGGCCAACCTTTGGCATCCTGGAAGGCCTTGCCGAGGTCGCCTCCGATCGCGTCCACGTTCGGATTGAAGTGCGGAACGATCTTGAAGTCCGCCGGCCCGTCCAACACCATCGCGCCGTTCGCCTGCACATAGACCGGCCCTTGCCGCCAGTCCGGCCCGGACCCCATCTGGAAATTCTTCAGGGTGACTTTTCTGCTCGCATACTGAAGCTGGGCCACCAAGTTTGAAAACTTGATGTCCGACCGCAGCACTTGCTGGGTTTGGGGATGGGGAATCACCGAGGCGAGAGACTCCATGACATCAAGTTTCCGGATAACGCCGTCGTGCAATTGGACGTCGATCGTGGCTTGGGTGTTGTCCAAAACCCAGGGCTTGTCGAAACCTTTCCCTTTGGCCTGGACCTTCACACTCAGCACCCCCTGCACTTTCCCTTTAAGCTGAGCCAAGCTGCTTTGGGGCATCGCCGCCACCGCGTCGTCCACCAACTTGTCGAAAATCAGGTTTTCCACCCCCAAGTTGCTGGAAAACACCGGCCCAGCTTGGGCAAGATCCGCCCGGCTTTGTTCGTAGATGCGTCCGCCGTACATTTTCAGTTCGGTGGAACTGGTGACTTTTTGGTCCTTCAACTGGAGATGTTGGGTCAGCTTTCCCGTGGTGAACCCTTTGACCTGCATGCTGTCCACGTCGATCAAACCGTCCACGCTCAAGCCTTTGGGGACGCTCTTGGCGTAGCTCGGCAGTCCTCCCTCCGCCGTAGTCTTCGCCGGTTCCGCCGTAGCCGCCGTCGTGGTCGCTCCCGAACCCGCCGCCAACAAGGGATCGAGGTTCAGTTTGGGCGAACGGATGCTGTACCGAACCGCCGCCTTCAGTTTTTCCGTCGGCCCCAACAGATTGGAGAGATCGCCCCAAGCCACGTTCAAAGCAAAGGTGATCGGATCGCCGCCAAGTTTGAAGGTCAAATCCGGGAGATTGATTCCCGCTTTGTCAAAATCAAGGGTCCCATGCAGATCGCCGACGGCGGGATAGGCCCCGTAGACGGCGTTGATGTCGACAAAGTTCAGGGCGCCCTTCAGCGCCATGTCCTGGGGCCGTTGGAGGGGCCCTTGGGCCGCAATATCCAATTTGAGGGCGCCCTGGGTCTTGAGATCCGGAGGAAACTTGGCGATCGCCGACGGCGGCAACAGATCGTTCAATTTATCCAGGGCTAGGTTCGCCCCGAATTTCAAGTCGACGACCGGCGCGTTGAAATTCTTGACTTCCCCGGTGAGACTCGCGGTCACGGCGGGCGCCGTAAAATCCAAGCTCTTGATGTCGACGGTCTCCGCGCCCAAATCCAGCTTAAAGTTCGAAACCAAGTTCAGGGGAATCTTTTTGCCTTCGACTTCGGCCACCAAGGCGACTTCCAGTCGGGAGCCGCCCGCCGCTGCGAGGCTGACGTTGAGCAGTTTTACGTTCAGGCCGTGCACCGCGGTTTCAGTGCCTTTTTGGCGGTCCCGAATCACGATATCGCCGTCCTGGATCACCAACGATTCGAGCACCGCAGGAAAGCTCTTTCCACCGACCGTAGCGCTGGCCACACTTGGGGTGGGTTGGGCAGTCGCTTTCGCCGCGTTGGTTCCTGTCCCTCCCAGGCCCGCCAGATTTGAAATTCCTTTACCGTTGGTCTCAATGAGCACCTGCGGTTTGAGGAAGGTGATGCTGTTGATCACCAGCTTCCCGGTCAGCAACGACAACAGGCTGACGTCCACTTTAGCGTCAGCGTTCGTGAATAGGGCCTGCTTGCTGAACCCGTCCTTGACGTCGGCGTTGGCCAGGCTCAAGTCTTTGATGTGGACGCCGCCGAAAAGGCTGACGTCGATCTTGCCGATCCCCAGGTCGCGGCCTAAAGCTTGGGAACCGGCGGCCACGGCTTCCGCCTGAACTTTATCCCAGGGGATGAAAAACGGGACGCTGAGGACCAGCACGCCGAGAAGGACCACGGCGCCGCCTAAAGCCCACAGCCATTTCGCGAAGGATTTCCGGGGTTTGTTCTCCGGCGCGACAATGCGCGGAGTGTCGATAATTTTCTTGGGCATGTGTTTCTCCCTATGGGGACGCTTCCAATAGCGTCCCGGCTTGGTTACCACAATGCGCTATTGTACGGCGGTAGGGGAACAGCGCCAAGCAAAAGGCGGATGCGCCTCTTTCCACTTAGCGCTGAAATTCGACCGTGAGCATCGGGGCCCATTGGATAAAGTTCTGGGTCGCGCCGATAAACCCTGATCCGCCCGAGACGGAGGGATTGAAGCCGAGTCCTTGCATTTGGCCCCCAGATTGATCCCTTGCGCCAGATTCCAGGAGATTCCCACTGCCAGGCGCCCGACCCAGGCACCCCCTAAATCTTCCTGGCCGGAATATCCGTTCCCACCGCCGTTCACGCTTAGGGACGTCGGCGGCACCCATCCGACGCCAAAGCCTCCCCAAAAGTTCCAGTCCGGGTTCAGGCCCCGCCGCAGGTATCCGCTCACCACCATGGGAAAAAATTGCGCGTTTTCAGTTTCCTGCACGGTGGTCGAAGTGCCGGTCGAAAGATTCGCGATTTGTTGGGTAGCATTTCTTTGGAGGAACCAAGGGAATACCCCGGCTCCAAAGGCATACGCTTTTCCTGCAGGCGTATAGGTCGCTTCTATCTGAACCGGGAGACCTGAATACAGTCCGTAGCCCCCTGCGGTATCGGTACTCACCGCCGCGCCGCCTCCTAAACGCAATCCCCATTCTGGAAGCGATTGGTCCGCATGCGCCTGAAAACACCACCCGCAGGCAACGATGGTAAGTGCTCCCATCCGTCCAATTTTTTGTTTCCGTCCCATGGGCAATCCCCACCGAGTTTCATTCAAGCGTTTTCCGGAACGAACCCAGACCAGGCGCTTCCCGAAGCCTTGGGCCATTGTATCCATTTTCAACGCGACGGAGACCGTAAAAGCGGGAATCCTCTACCAGAAACCCGTCCCTTAGGACGCTGAACCGCCGAACCCAAGTCCCTTTTATTCTAACGCCACATTCCCCTGCGCATCGAATTCAAAATAGGGATTCCAAGCGACTTCCCAAAGATGGCCGTCCGGATCCGCGAAATATCCGCTGTGCCCGCCCCAAAAAACATCCTGGGCGGATTTAAGAATCTTCCCGCCAAAATGCTCGGCTCGGCCCAGAATTTCCGCGACTTCCTCTTTGCGCTCGACGTTCGTCGCTAAAGTGATCCCGGAAAAGCCTGTGCCGTCCGCAGATATCCGCGCATCTTCCGCCAATAGCTCCCGAGGATACAAGGCCAGTACCGCTCCGCCGGTCGCATAAAACACAATGTCGTCCTGACTTGCCTGGGCGGCCTTGAATCCCAGGCCTTCTTCATAAAAACGACGGGAGCGGGCCAACTCCGAATACCCCAAGGTGATAACATGTGGTCGCACACTACCTCCAAGTTTCGGCGTTGGAACCCGCTCCCGTAGAACGGTCTCCTCGTTTTCGCTTTTAGTTCCCGAACTCGTCCACCTCGATCCCGCGGGGAATTTCATTTCCCCTTAGACCTTGGCTTAGACCTTGGCTTAGACCTTGGCTTAGACCTTGGCTTAGACCTTGGCTTAGACCTTGGCTTAGACCTTGGCTTAGACCTTGGCTTAGACCTTGGCTTAGACCTTGGCTTAGACCTTGGCTTAGAC
>Ga0326728_10004922_pt1 | contig 38680 bp, 34 predicted proteins | sample MB3enrmetagenome_FD_207602 | JGI IMG/M metagenome (GOLD analysis project Ga0326728, IMG submission 207602) | Lab enriched peat soil microbial communities from McLean, Ithaca, NY, United States - MB31MN | ecosystem: Environmental > Terrestrial > Soil > Wetlands > Peat | place: USA: New York... | reverse complement strand
GCATGCCCTTGACATATTCGACCGGATCGGCGCCGGCCTTGTCGATCTCGTAGAGCATGCGCATGACGCCTTCGTTGGCGCCGCCATGCAGTGGTCCCTTGAGGGCTCCAAGAGCGCCGGTGACGGCCGAATGGACGTCGGAGAGGGTGGCGGCGATGACGCGGGCGGCAAAGGTGGAGGCGTTCAGCTCGTGCTCGGCATGCAGCACCAGCGCCAAATCCAGGGTACGTGTAGCCGTCTCGGAGGGCTTGACACCGTTGAGCATCCACAGAAAGTTGGCGGCGTGATTCAGGGAGCGGTCGGGAGGCACAACTTCCAACCCTTTACGTAGCCGGTCGTAGATGGCCACGATCATGGCCATCTGCGCGGTCAGGTTGAAGCATTTACGCACATTGGCATCGTGGGAGTTGTCTTTCTCGTCGGCGTCGTAGAAGCTGAGCGCCGAGACCGCCGTGCGCAAGACTTCCATAGGGGTGGCGGAGACGGGAATGACGCGCAGCATATCGATGACGCGAACGTCGAGGTTTCTGGCCAAGGTCAGTTGCGACTCGAACTCACGCAATTCGAGCTCATTGGGCAGGATGCCGTTCCATAGCAGGCTGGTGGTCTCCTCGAATGTGGAGTTCAGGGCCAACTCGTGAATGTCGATACCCCGATAGGAGAGTACTCCGGCTTCTCCGTCGATCCAGCAGATCCCGGAGTTTGCCGCGACAACTCCCTCCAAACCCTTCCCAGCGACGGCGGTCGACATAACTTTCGGATTTCTCCCCTTATAGTGGTTACTTAGGTGGATGTGGCAATTCTACCCGAGATTCAAAAGATGCCCGCGCCAAATTAGTACCGTAAAGATGTTTATATCGTAGCGCTTCCATGGTTGTCACGGAATGCGGGAGGGCAGGGAGATAATAATGGACAGGAAACTCTTTTTAGGGCACTGGTGTGCAAAGTCGGACAGCTTTCCCTGCACAAACAGGAATATTTCTATATTCTGTAGATTCCACCCTTGGGCGGACGAATCTAGAGCTTTGTAATCTGGCCTTCCGAGTGGAATCCCGGCAATCTATCGGGTAATTTGGGAGAAAATCCCCTTTTTTACGGCGTCTAACCAGACAGGAAGACGTCATTTTCACAACAAATGGCCCGCAAGACGGGCTGCGAAGGAAAGGCAAATACATGAGTGTACTTGACGAGACTCCCCGGAGCTATTCGGGTGCGTTGCTGGCGACAATCGCTGTAGCCCTGCTGGCTGGGGTGGGAGGGCTGCTCTGGAGCTGGTCGCTCAGCAGCCGCCTGAACGGCCAGGAAGCCGCGCTGGCTGATGCCAAGGATCAGAACAAGAAGCTGGCTTCTGATCTGCGCGAAACCGACGCCCGCCTCAAAGTGGCTACCGAGGAGCTGGGCCAATCTCTGGGGCTGACGCAGAAGCAAATGGATGCGCGCGCCCAGGAGATCATCCGGCGGGAGCAGGCCGACAACCAGCGCCTGGAGAGCGCCCAGAAGCAGACCGCGCAAGCGGTTACCGGGCTTTCCTCCGATGTCTCCGGGGTGAGGACCGACGTGGGCGGGGTCAAGACCGATCTGAGCAAGACGCAGAACCAGTTGGCCACCACCATCGAACAGTTGCTGTCAATGAAGGGAGATCTGGACGGCCACAGCACCCTGATCGCCCGCAACAGCAGCGAGCTGGAAATTCTCAAGCACAAAGGCGACCGGAACTACTACGAGTTCACGCTGACCAAGGGCCAGAGAAAGCCGGTGGGCACGGTGAGCCTGCAACTGACCAAGGCCGATCCCAAGAAGAACACCTTCAGCCTGATGGTGGTGTCGGATGACAAGCCGGTGCCGAAGAGCAACAAGGGCATCAATGAACCGCTGCAGTTTTATAGCGGCAAGGATCCACAGCTCTTTGAGGTGGTGGTGAACGCGGTCAACTCAAAGAACCAGGTTACGGGGTATCTGTCGACGCCCAAGAGCGCACCGGCTCCGCCTACCGTTCCATAACTGCGGTGTGGGGGGCGAGCACCAGGTTGGCCTGGTACTGGAACCTGAAGGTGAAGTTCAAATCCTTGCGCGCCTCCCACTCCTGCCTGGACATGCGGAAAATCCAGAAAACGTCCCCCTCCACACTCTGCCCGGGCTCGATTGTGGCGCGGGGCGACAGCGGATTGGAGTGCTGCGCGGCCAGCTCGGGATAGGCAAGAAAGACCTGATCGTATTGGCCCGTGCTTCCAGCGGAGACGGACAGAATGCCGTCTGCCTGCCTGAGATTGGCCAACACATCCTCAAGGATGAGCGGAGTTTTGCTCTTGTTGATCAGCTTGATGCGGGCAATGACCAGCACCTGGTCAAAACTCTGTTTGGCCATGGGTTCGCCGTTGGCGTCGAATCCCGAGGTAACGACGTGGTTGGGGTGAACCCAGACCTGAACAATCTCTCCGCTGACCACGGGCGGCTTATACGTGGCCAACACGACAAGGGCGACGATAACGGTGACCAGTATGGCCGCGATTACACCCGCCCAGATTACGTGGGTGGTTCCCCTGGTGAACTCTTCACCGCGGGCGGCATCGTCCATATCTTCCGGGGATTCCTGATGGAGTAAGCTCATGGCGCCCTTATCTTATCTCTCCGGACGCAAATAGAGCTATCAATTACCACATATTCTTCTGGAATTTAGCGAAATATAGACGGGAAGGGATGTTTTGAGGCGGAGCGCATTGTGACGAGAGGAAGAAAGCGGACACACCTCAAGCATCCGCACACTGACGGTCTTACTGATTCGCCCGGTCTTCCGCGCCTCTAGGTCTCGCTCGGGACGGCGCTCGGGGTGGCGCTCGGGGTAGTACCCCTCAGCCGGATCACTGCATCCGCCTGAGCGCCCTTCTGGCCCTGGACGATATCGAACTCAACGTCATCGCCCTCTTTCAGCGTCTTATACCCGTCCAACTGAATCGATGAATAGTGGACGAATACGTCCGGCCCATCTTCACGACCGATGAAACCGTAACCCTTGGCGTTGTTGAACCACTTGACCTTCCCTTTGTACTGAGCCACAGGGTCCTACCTTCCTTACATCCTGTGATGTAGGGCGGGCGATAAAACAGGGGAATGCCCACCACTATGCATTATGACGTGAAAAGCCTTGAAGAAGATGCAAAAAACTGGTGAAAAGCACACATTATGGGACAGAGCCGGATACTAGCCTCCGGCCCTGGGTGGGATCGATGGAGTGGATGATGTGGCTGCGGTATCAGGGTTACATCTGGGCGATTGCCAGGAAAGTATGCCTCCGGGGCTAAGGCCGCGCGTTTATTTTGTTGCACTTACGGCATAACTACAGCTCAACACCGTCGACGAAGACCTGTCTTTTCATCCCAACGAACAAGTATCGTTCGCCGGGGTCCCCGAGTCGATGGGGACCCCGGTGAAGTCGTGCTCTGATGTTTCTTGCAGCCCGGAATGAGTATTCCCGCTGCCTGAGGAGCCAAGAAACGACCGCTATTTTTTGCCTTTGCCGGCGAGCCTGCGCGCGTACAAGAGCACGGCGGAGAGTGTCTTGCCATCCAGAATGGCGCCTAATTCGATCAATTTGAGCAGCTCGGAGAGTTTGACCAGGCGAAAGGCAATGTGCTCATCGTCTTCCGGGTGGGCGTCGCCAGCCACCAGGCCCTCGGCCACAAAGACCTTCATCGACTCGCCCAGAAAGCCAGGGCTGGCATAGTACTCGACCAGCGGCTTCCATTTCTTGGCGCGGTAGCCGGTTTCTTCGGCAAGCTCCCGCTGGGCACCCAGCAGGGGGTCTTCACCGGGTTCCAGCTTGCCGGCCGGCAGCTCCCAGAGAAAACGGTTGGCGGCATGGCGATACTGCCGCTCGACCACAATCCAGGGGTCGCGCTTGTTTTTCGTGTTGTCGATGGCCAGAACGACCACGCTGCCATTGTGGCGGACGATGTCGCGGGTAGCCAGCTTGCCGCCGGGCTCAATGAGCCGGTCGCGCAGCACCCGGAAGAGCGGCCCATCGAATACCGACTCGGAGCTGAGCAGCTCAGCCTTCTCCTCGATCGCGGGCAGAAGTACTTTGAGGGCCTTTTTTACCTTGGGCTTCTTCAGCGCCTTTGCTTTCTTAAGGGCTTTCTTTGCCTTGGGCTTCTTCAGCGCTTTTTTTACTTTCTTGAGGGCTTTCTTTGCCTTGGGCTTCTTCAGTGCTTTTGCTTTCTTGAGGGCTTTCTTTGCCTTGGGCTTGGCGGCCTTTGCTTTCCTGGGCTTGGCGGCTTTGGCGGCTTTCTTTTTCTTCTTGGGCATCTCTTGTCTCTCCTCCAGCAGGGGCGATTGAAGCGCAACTGAACAACATGCGCAATCAAATACAGAGTATACGCATAGCGCGGTCTTTTACAGCAACCAAAACGTACCGTGCATCGATTGGGTCTGGCGTGGCATCCTACAACAGGCGCCGAATCCCATTCAGCGCACACAGATCGGGTACGCCGTGGAATTCCTAGCCGCCAAGAGAATGAGTTGCTGAGCGCAGAGTGCCATCCCATTACCGTTGTGCCGGGGCTGAGCCGGCTGTTTCTGGAGTACTGCTCCGGGGCGGCGGCGGTGCGGGGGTTCTATGCCCCTGGTTCATGGGGCAAGAGCTGGCAGGGGCGGCCGGCGATTCCCGCGCACTGGGCGGAGTTGGCCGGGTTGTTGGCCGGACAGAATCCTTCTACAGCTGCGGCGGCGGCCCTGGAGGCTCTCAGCGGCGGCGCGGGAGTGGTGGTCACCGGGCAGCAGGTGGGGTTGTTTGGCGGGCCGCTGTTCACGCCTTTCAAAGCAGCTACGGCGCTGGCGCAGGCACGAGAGGCCTCGTCCGCGGGACGGCCTCACGCCGCAATCTTTTGGCTGGCCACGGAAGACCACGACTTTGCGGAGATCAACCACGTTGTCTTTCCCACGCGGCGAGAACTGCGCAAGCTGAGCTATTCGGCGACACCCGAGACGGCGCGGCCGGTGGGCGGCATGGTGCTGGACGACTCAATTACCCCGCTGGTGGAGCAGGCGCGGGAGCTGCTCGGGGCCTCCGAGGCCATGGAGGCGCTGGCCACGGCCTACCAGCCGGGGCGCACCCTGGCGCAGGCCTTTGCGGAGTTTTATTCCCTGATTTTTGCCGCGCAGGGGCTGCTGGTGCTGGACGCCAGCGGCCGCGCATTCCATCGCATGGGCGCGCCGGTACTGCGCGCGTCGTTGGAGCGCGCCGATGAGTTGCACCGAGCGCTTATAGAGCGGAATAAAGAACTGGAGGCGGCCGGCTATCATGCGCAGGTGGCTGTGGGGCCGCAGTCCTGCCTGCTGTTTCTCATCGACGAAGGGACGGGCTCACGCGTCGCGCTCAAGCGGCTGACGCCGAGCGCGCAGGAGCCGAATGGCCTGTGGCAGGCAGGGCGGCAGAGCTTTTCCACGGCAGATCTGGCGGGGATTCTGGACGCGGAGCCGGAGCGCATCTCGCCTTCGGCACTGCTCAGGCCGGTTTTCCAGGATTTTCTGCTCTCCACTTCGGCCATCGTCGGCGGGCCGGCGGAGATTGCCTACTTTGCCCAGTCCGCCGTGCTGTACGAGCGCATTCTGGGGCGGGTGACGCCAGCACTGGCGCGTTTTTCCGCCACGCTGATTGAACCGAAGATCGGCGAGTTGCTCAAAAAGCATGGACTGATGCTGGAACGGGTTTTTGCCGAGACACCGTCGTCGCTGGCGCAACTGCTGGCTACCCGCGCCATGCCCGACGAGGGAAAGCGGAGGCTCGCCAGCGCGGGGACGGTGCTGGAGGCCGAGCTTGCGGCGCTGCTGGAGTGGATGAGTTCGCTGGATGCGGGGCTGGGCCGGTCGGCAGAAACGGCAGCCAGCAAGATGCGCTACCAGATGAGCCGCCTGCGGCGTTTGGCGGCCAACTTCCAGTTGCAGCGAGAGGAAGCGCTCACACGCCAGGCCGAGGCTGTCAGCCAGGCGCTTTATCCCGGCGGCGTGTTGCAGGAACGGGCGCATGGCGCGGCTTATTACTTTGCGCGCTACGGTTTTGGGCTGGCGGAGGAGATGACCGCGCAGGCCGCGAAGTGCTGCCCTGGACACGCGGAGATATGGCTGTGAATCAGGGGTCAGGGATCAGAGATCAGGGCCGCATGACGGTTGTATGAAGGAAAGAAAATTCTTCACAGTTTCACAGTTTCACAGTAAAAAGGGGGGTAGGGATTACCCTCTCCACATTTAGTACCAACCAGCCTGACAGGGTTGACCAAACTTCAGCGTAGCAGGATGTTGGAAATAATCTGCAAATTCCTTTTTTTCGATTGCCAGCCTGCACGCCGAGGCACTCGAATGCAAGTCCAACGCAATGCTAGACTGACTTATCCGTTCTGGAGGTTTTTTGCAGATGAAAACAGCTTATCGGTATGGCGCAATCCTGCTGGCTGCCCTGGTATTGCTCTTCTACTTCCCTGCCCTGCGGGCGCAGGAAACACGGACTGCTGCGCCTCCTGCCGCGGCGAGCGCGGAGACGCATAAAGACGCCGACAAGGACAAGGAAGCGACGCCTATTCCACCGGAAAAGGCCGTGGCCACGCATCATGAATTGATGTTGGGCGGCAAGACGCTGAAGTACACGGCAACGGCGGGCACGCTGCTCATCCGCGACGACGAGGACAAGCCCAATGGGAGCATCTTCTACGTGGCCTACACGCTGGATGGCGTAGACGCGCAGACGCGGCCGATGAGCTTTCTATATAACGGCGGACCGGGTTCGGCCTCGCTGTGGCTGCACATGGGCTCGTTCGGGCCGGTGCGCATTGTGACCGACAGCCCCGACCCCACTGCCGGGCCGCCCTTCAAGCTGGTTGCGAACGAGTATTCGCTGCTGGACAAGAGCGATTTAGTTTTCATTGACGCGCCGCTTACCGGCTACTCGCGCGCCGTGGGCAAAGGGACGGCCAAGGATTTCACCGGCGTGGACCAGGACCTGCGCGCTTTCGACCGCTTCATCCAGCGTTACCTGAACGTGAACCAGCGCTGGAATTCGCCCAAGTTTCTCATCGGTGAATCGTATGGGACAACGCGCTCGGCGGCATTGGCCGACATGCTGGGCAACGACGGGGTGCAGTTGAACGGCGTGGTGCTGATCAGCTCGATTCTGAATTACGGCATCCGCGCCGGCGGCTATGACACGACCTACATTTCCAACCTGCCCAGCTACGCGGCGGCGGCCTGGTACTTTAACAAGATACCCAACAAGCCGGCTGACCTGGCAGCCTGGGTGGAGCAGGCGCGCACCTTTGCCGCGGGGCCGTACGCGCAGGCGCTGTTTGCGGGGCACAACCTGCCGGCGGCGCAACTGGATACCGTGGCCAAGGAGGTGAGCCGGCTGACGGGCCTGAGCGTGGATTATGTGAAAGAGGCCAATCTGAGAATCTCGCCGACGCGGTTCAGAAAAGAAGTGCTGCGCGACGACCGCCGCACGCTGGGCCGCTACGACATGCGCTTTGAGGGCGTGGACGTGGATGCGGCCGGCGAAGCGCCCAGCTACGACGCCTCCGACGCGGGCATCATGGGCGCTTTTGTCGCCGCCCTGCACGATTATCTTGAGCGGGAGCTGAAGTACGAATCAACCGACACCTATCATCCCAGCGCCGAAACGATCGGCCAGTGGGACTGGAAGCACCGGCCCACCAGCGCTGGACCGGGGATGGGAGGCTTCGGCCAGACGCAGTCCGAGCCGTATGTAGCCGCGGACCTGGCCAGCGCGATACGCAAGAATCCGCACCTGAAGGTCTTCTCGGCCAACGGCTACTTCGACCTGGCTACGCCGTTTTTTGCCACGGAGTTCGATCTGGCGCACATGAACCTGGAACCGGCGCTGCGCGGCAATGTGCAGTTTGGCTATTACCCGTCAGGGCACATGATCTATCTGAACGTCGATGCGCTGCGCCAGTTGAAAGGCGACCTGGCGAAGTTTATCGGCAAGGCGGCGGGGAACTAGAACCGTGACTGTATGAATTCTTCATTTCCCAGGTGCCCAAATGCGAGGCACCTGGGGCACCCGATTATTTGTGATTAGACCGGCACCACCCGCGGCTTGAGACAAGGGGCGTCCTGGCTGTGAGCCAGAGACGCCCCTTGCCGTCTGCGTGAATCAGGGCAGGGTGACCAGATCGTGCCAGCCGTAACCGGGGCTGGAGCCGGTATCGTTGCCCACGATAGCGCCCTGATTGTTCATCCAGTGGTAGTTGGAATAGCTGTCGATTTTATATTGCGAGCCGCTGACCGGATCGATGACGTCTGTGGTTCCCAGGATAGCGTTTTCGCGCCGGCGGGAGATTTCGTCGTAGACCTGGGAGCGCTGCTCGTAGCCCTTGACGATCATCTCACTGGTTTTCCGCTGGTTCTCCTGAATGGCCGCCCGGGCGCGGGCCTGAATCTGCTGGGCGCGGGCATTGTCCGCGGCGACTGCCTGATCGCTTATTTGCTTGGCTTGGGCCTTCCATTGCGGGCTGACGTGCTTGGACTGCACCACATGCTGCAAGATGCTTTCTGCTTCCTGCTGACGCCCGGTCGCCGCGATATAACCATTTACCGAGGGAATATTCCAAAGCGCACCGTGGGCGGATGGGATGTACTCGGAGGCAGCATAGATGTGCCCATGCACAGTCCCATTCTTCCCTGAACAACTGAAAACAACGTCGCCCGCGGTGATCCGCACAGAGGTCATGCCGCCGCTGCGCGCCTCCTGCAAGAGGGGAGCCGTCAAATCCTGGCGGTCATTGTTCGACTCCACCTGCACTGCGGAACACTGCGAGCCAAGCCGGTTTTGCGCGTAGTAGCGCGCGAATTGCTGGCCGGTCATATATCTTCGAACCTCCAGCTTGGTGCCGTCGCCGAGGCCGTAGGTGCTGCCTTCGCGCATACCCGCATAAGCGAGCATTTGCGAAGGCTCGGTGAATCCGCTGATATTCGCGTCCCCGATAAAGATGCGCATCTGCCCATCGGGCGAGATCATGGTGACGCTGCTGCGAACGTCGGTGGCGGTCAAGTGAAATGCGCCACCCGCCACTTGCCATCCTCTGGGCACCTGAATCGTGTAAGCGCCTTCCTGCGGGTCGCTCCAGTTGACATAGGTGACCGGCCCGGCGCCGGCGTGCCCGCCGGTTTGACGAGAGGTGTTGTCGGGCGATCCGCGGAAGCTCTGGAGAATGCGGGCAAAGGTGTTTGCCGAGGGGCCATAGACATCGGGCGGAGCCACCAGCTCGTAGAGGGCTACGGATGCGCCGGAAGTGGTGTTGGACCAGGTCAGCACGGTGGCACCGCTGCGCGTCGCTCCCTTGGTAATAACCCGCGCCGCATTGCCTGTAGCACTGGCGGGAGTCCAGGAGAGGCTGTTATCCAGGCGGCGCGCCAGTTGCATCACCAGCCGATTCGCGCCAGTCGAGTTCAGTTGCTTCTTTTCGATGAAGATGGGCCAGATCACAACCTGCTCACCACGCGTTCCGCGCATCTTGATGCGCCCTTGCGTGGAGTCGGCGGTCACGCTCCAGCCATCAGGCAGGTCAACCGAGAAGCCCGCCGGGTCGTTGTGCGCGGTCCAGGACATAGCCGCCATCACGGATTTAGCCGAGCTGCTGGAGACGGCGAAGGGCAAAAAGAAAAAGGTGAAAAGCAGAATACAGCGGATTGGGAGGCGCATTGGAAACTCCTTCAGGGACTAGTAGCTCCCCGATCATCTTTACCGGCACAGTATACCCATTTACAGCGGTGTTTTCACGGATCGTGGCAATTGATTTTCGTTGCTGGGGCTAAAACAGCCCAACCTGCCCGTCCTACGGTTTCCTGCAGCCGGTATAATGGCCGCGAACGATTGTGAGGTTTCCGATGAGACGATTTTACGCAATGTTGATTGTGTCCGTGCTGGCGTTGGGGCAGGCGCATGCGCAAACGCAGCCCTGCGCGACGGCAGGCACCAACAATGACTTTCTGGGCATCCAGACCATCCGCCTGTGGCTGGGAGACGCTCCCCTGGCTAATGGCAAGGCCTGCGAGGATACGCCCACGCTGACCATCTTCGAACCCGCCGGCCAGGGCAATGGCTCCGCAGTGGTGGTTTTGCCGGGCGGCGGTTATACCCACCTGGCGGCTAACCATGAGGGCCGGCAGGTGGCTGACTGGTTCACCACGCGCGGCTTTCGCGCCTTCGTTCTGAGCTACCGGCTGTCCTCGCATGGCTATATTCTGCCCGTTCCGCTGCTGGACGCGCGGCGGGCTGTGCAGACGGTGCGGGCGCGAGCGAAGGACTACCAGATCGTCCCCAATCGCATAGTCATCATTGGTTTCTCAGCCGGCGGGCATCTGGCGGCGCTGGCCGCGACGCAGTATGTGGCCGGAAAACCGGACTCCGAAGACCCCATTGAGCGCGTCTCCAGCCGACCGGACTACCTGGTGCTCGGCTATCCCTGGATTGGCGCCCTTTCTGAGTCAGATCCCCGCTACCTTGACCGTTGCAAGAAGGACTACGCCGCAGATAAGTGCGAGGCGCTGAGGACCGGGTACTCTCCGGACCTGTCGGTTACCAAGGAGACGCCGCCCACCTTCCTCTATCACACCTTCAACGACCAGTCGGTCCCGGTGGAACAGGGGCTGATATTTTATGAGGCGCTGGTCAAAGCCGGCGTTCCCTCCGAAGCGCACTTCTTTCCCAACGGACCGCACGGCGTGGGACTGGGCAAGGGCGACGCCGTTCTGGACCAATGGCCCAACCTGTTGGAGAACTGGCTGCGCGCGCAGGGGCTGCTGATGGCGGACAAACCAGCCGCCAAGCCATAAGGAACCTATGAAAAACGGCTGTCATGGCTAAAGCCGCACCTTTAATAAACTTCGAAAAATGGCCTGAAAAATGAAGAAGCGGGCGGCCGACTCCGGGAGTGGAAGGACTTCCCGAAGCCGGTCACCCGCTGGACCCTGGACCGGGTCTAGGTGATAACCTCAGTCTAGGCTTGTTTAGGCCAAAAGCAAGTTCTTTTTTGAACATATTGTTCCCAATAGTGACCGCCGTCACGGGAGTCCCTAAATAGGGGTCATATTCGTTGACTTGACGGTTCGCTCTTGATACAAAAAAGTGTTCACCCGCGCGCGAGAGACCCATTAGACCGCCTGGCTAACAGAACAAGCTGAATCAGAATGCAAGAGATCATTCAACAACTCGGGACGCTTCTGCTTAGCGCCATACCCACAATACTGTTGTTCACCGTATTGGTTCTGGCGTACCAGTTTCTGGTACAGGGGCCGTTGACGGCCACTCTGAGAGAGCGCCGCGCCCGCACCGAAGGCGCTGAGGAGAAGGCGCATCAGGCCATTGCTCAGGCCGAAGAACTGGCAGCCGAGTACGCTGAGCGGTTGCGCCAGGCCCGCGGCGAGGTCTTTAAGGCGCGCGAGGCGCGCTTAAAACAGTGGAATGCCGAGCGCGAGGCGGCACTGGATGCCGCCCGCAAGGCAGCCGGAGAGAAGGTAAGCCATGCCAAGGCGGCGCTGGAGGCCGAAGCCGCGCAGGCCAAGCAGGCCATTCAAGCCTCCGCCGGAGATTTGGCACGCTTGGCGGTACGCGCCGTGCTGCCCGTGGCCGCCGGGGGTTCCCGTTGAGAGATTTCATGCAGCCAAAGCGTTTTTTACCTTTCATTCTTCGCATATTGTTTTTGGCGATGTTTGCCGCCGGGTTGATTACACCCATCCGCGCCGCATCACTGACCTCCTCCACCGCGGCCCAGCCGGCGGCGGCTACTGCTGCCAGCGACGCAGCCAGGCCCGAGGCAACCAAGCCTGAAGAGGCACCGAAGTCCGAACAAGAGACGAATGACACTTACCTGCACTCCCCGATAGTGCAGACAATTGCCCGGATGATTCATCTGGATGTGGATACAACGGCACGCATCTTTGAAGGAATCAACTTCGGCATTATCGTGCTGGCGATTGGCTTTCTTGTTTTCCGTTGGCTGCCCAAGACGCTTCGCAGCCGCACAGAGAAAGTGCGCACAGACATTGAGTCAGCCCGCAAGGTGAGCGAAGACGCCCATGCGCGGCTGAGCGCCATCGAAGCCAAGCTCTCCGGGCTGGACGGGGAGATTGCGCAGATTCGCTCTCAAGTCGAACTGGAAAGCCGCGAGGACGAAGCGCGCATCAAGTCCACAATCCAGGAAGAGAGCGCCCGCATCGTGGCCTCCGCCGCGCAGGAGATGGAATCCACGGTGGCACAGGCGCGGCGCTCACTGCGCCACTTTGCCGCGGACCTGGCCATTGAAGAGGCCGCCAAACAACTGGCGATTACGGCGGAGACAGACCGGGCGCTGATTGCCGAGTTTCTGGGCGACACGGCCGTGACCACAGCGCCAAAGGGAGGGCGGAAGTAGATGGCAGCCTTTGTTGCACGATACGCCCGCGCCTTTGCCGACGTGGTGACCGCCGAAAATCTGGACACATCGGCTGTGGACCGGCAGATGGATGATTTTCTTGCCACCTGGGAGGCGAGCGCCGAGTTGAGAGAGCTGTTTGTCAATCCGGCCATTGCCGTCCCGCAGAAGATTGCGGTCCTGGACAAGATGAACGAGAAGCTGGGACTCCGGAAGGAACTGCGCAACCTGCTGGCGGTGCTGATTAAGAACGATCGCATTGGCGAAGTGAAGGACGTGGCCGCGGCATATCGCGTGGAGATGCAGGAGAGGCGGGGGATTCGTCCGGTGGAGATTGTGACCGCCCGTGAACTCGGTGAAAAAGACCGCGCCGACCTGGTAGACGGGGTGAGCAGACTGGCGGGCGCGCAGATTCAAGCCAGCTTCAAGCTGGATGGATCGATTCTCGGCGGAACGGTAGTGCGCATTGGCTCCACGGTCTATGACGGGTCGGTCCGCGGACGGCTGGAACGGTTAAAGGAAGCACTTGTCGCCGGATAGCGGCAAGTGCCAGGGACTAAGGGACTAGGGACTAGGGACTAATCCCTCAAAGGACGAAAATGGCTCAGATCAAAGCAGACGAGATTACGCAACTTCTTCGCGAGCAGATCGCGAACTACGACTCCAAGGTCCAGGTGGACGAAGTCGGGACCATCACGTCACTGGGCGACGGCATTGCCCGGCTGCATGGGCTGGACAAGGTGATGGCCGGCGAGCTGCTCAGCTTTCCGCACGGCATCGCCGGGTTGGCTTTGAGCCTCGAAGAAGATTCGGTGGGCGCGGTGATTCTGGGCGACTACACCGAACTGAACGAAGGCGACGAAGTGAAGCGCACGGGCACCATTCTCAGCGTGCCGGTGGGCGAGGGCATGATTGGCCGCGTGGTCAACGCGCTGGGCCAGCCCATCGACGACAAGGGGCCGATAGCCTCGGAGCAATCGCTGCCCATCGAGCGGCTGGCCCCCGGCATCATCGACCGCCAGCCGGTGCGCGAGCCGATGGCCACGGGACTCAAGGCCATCGACGCCATGATTCCCATCGGCCGTGGCCAGCGCGAGCTGATTATCGGCGACCGGCAGACGGGCAAGACAGCCGTGCTGCTGGACACCATCATCAACAACGCCAAAAACGATCTGATCTGCATCTACTGCGCCGTCGGGCAGAAGCGGTCCTCAATTGCTCAAGTCGTGCAGACGCTGACCGAAGCCGGCGCCATGGGACACACCGTCATCGTCGCCGCCTCTGCCTCGGAGCCGGCGCCGATGCTCTACATCGCCCCCTACGCGGCCTGCGCCATCGGCGAGTACTTCCGCGACTCGAAACGCCACGCGCTGGTGATGTACGACGATCTCTCCAAGCACGCCATGGCCTACCGCGAGATTTCGCTGCTGTTGCGCCGTCCGCCGGGACGCGAAGCCTATCCGGGCGACGTTTTCTATCTGCACTCGCGGCTTTTGGAGCGCGCGTCGAAGTTGAGCGACAAGAAGGGCGGCGGCTCGCTGACCGCGCTGCCGGTGATCGAGACCCAGGCGGGCGACGTTTCAGCTTACATCCCGACCAATGTCATTTCCATCACTGACGGGCAGATCTTTCTTGAAACCGACCTCTTCAACTCCGGCGTGCGCCCGGCGGTGAACGTCGGCCTGTCGGTTTCGCGCGTAGGCTTCTCTGCGGCCATCAAGGCGGTGAAGCAGGTGGGTGCGACGCTCAAGCTGGACCTGGCGCAGTATCGCGAACTGGCGGCCTTCGCGCAGTTCGGCTCGGACCTCGATCCGCTCACCCAGAAGCAACTCAATCGCGGCAGCCGCTTGACGGAACTGTTGAAGCAGCCGCAGTTCCAGCCGTTGACCTGGCAACAGCAGACGGTGATTCTGTTTGCCGGAACGCAGGGCTACTTGGACGATTTCCAGGTTGCCGACATTCGAGCTTTTGAAGTTGGCCTCTACAAGTACTTCGAGAGCGCGCAGACGGCGCTGATGGAAGACCTGACCAGGAAGAAGGCGCTGGACGACGATCTGCGCGGCAAGCTGCACGCGGCGCTCAAGGAGTACTCGGCTAACTTCAAGGCGGAGCTTGAGGCTGCGGTAAAGGCGTAGCTTCCAGCCTGCGGCTTTTAGCTAATAGCTAAAAACCGGAGGCTGAAGAATGAAATCTGGATTTGCAAGCCGAAAGCTGGAAGCTAGAGGCTAGAAGCTCGGAAGAACATGGCAAATGTCTTAGACTTACGGCGTCGCATTCGCAGCGTGAAGAACACGATGCAGATCACCAAGGCCATGAAGATGGTCTCGGCGGCGAAACTCCGTCGCGCGCAGGAACGGGCGCTCTCGGCCCGGCCCTATGCCAAAATGATCACCAGCGTGCTGGAATCGCTGACGCGGCGAGCCGATATTTTTGACGAAGAAACCGGCGAGTTACGCCATCCGCTCTTTGCCACGCGCCCGGAGAAGCGGGTGCTGCTGATCATCATCACCGGCGACAAGGGATTTGCCGGAGCCTTCAACGCCAACATTCTCAAGACCGCCTATCAATTTTTTGGGGGCAACACAGACAAGCAGATCGACATCGAGGCGGTGGGGCGCAAAGGTCGCGATCAGATGCGGCGGCACTATCCGGCTGCGGTTTACGCCGAGCAGACCGACGCTACTGGCAATACAGTCAGAGTGCGCGAGCGCAAGGCCCCGGTCGAAGTCACCGGCGACCATCCGGGAATGCTGTTGAAACTGGAAGTCAGCCGCGTTTTCGCGCTGGCGGAGAGCGTCATCAATCGCTACGTTCACGAGGAGATCGACGCCGCCTACATTGTCTACAACGAATTCAAATCGGTGATCGCGCAGCGGCTGGTGGTGGAGCGGCTGTTGCCCATCATGAAGATTGGCATTCCGCAGATTGCCGGCGTTGTGGAGCCGACCGAAGCCGAGCGCGAACGCATGGCCGAGGCCGCTTTGAGCGCGGGCATTCTGCTGGAGCCGGTGGACACCGCCGAGGCCGACGACGAAGCGCGCAAGTTCGGCACCGCGCAGGTGGACTACATCTACGAGCAGCCGGCCGAGGAGCTCTTCAACGGCCTGCTGCCGCAATACGTTTCTTCCATGCTGTATCACGCCATGACGGAGTCGGTGGCCGCTGAGCACGCGGCGCGCATGACGGCCATGGATTCAGCAACCAACAACGCCTCGGATATGATCGACGCGCTCACGCTGCATATGAATCGCGTGCGCCAGGCGGCCATTACCAAGGAAATCATTGAGATTGTTTCCGGCGCTGCGGCGCAGTAAAACGAAAAGGCAGAAAAATGGCAGAGAACATCGGCAAGGTAATCAAGGTATCCGGTCCCGCGGTGGACGTGCAGTTTGAAGAAGCAACGATGCCGCCCATCTATCAGGCGCTGCGCGTCGTGAGCGACGGATTTACAGTCCCCACGCCCATCAACGTGATTCTCGAGGTGGAGCAGCACCTGGGCGAGGGCCGCGTGCGCACTGTGGCCATGGAAGCCACCGACGGCATGGTGCGGGGCATGAAGGCCATTGACACCGGCGGCCCTATCAGCATGCCCGTCGGCAAGCAGACGCTGGGCCGTATCGTCAATGTGATCGGCAATCCGGTGGACGAGCTGGGTCCCATCGGCGAGAAGTCGCGCATGCCCATTCACCGGCCCGCGCCGCTCTTCGACGAGCAGTCCACCCACGAGGAGATGTTCGAGACCGGCATCAAGGTCATCGACCTGATTCAGCCCTTCCTTAAGGGCGGCAAGATCGGTCTCTTCGGCGGCGCGGGCGTGGGCAAGACCGTCGTCATCATGGAATTGATTAACAACGTGGCCAAGAACCACGGCGGCTACTCGGTCTTTGGCGGCGTGGGCGAACGCACCCGCGAAGGCAACGACTTGTGGCTGGAGATGACCGAGTCGGGCGTCATCAAGCCCGGCGACTGGGCCAACTCCAAGTGCGCGCTGGTCTACGGGCAGATGACCGAGCCGCCCGGTGCGCGTTTGCGCGTGGCGTTAAGCGCGCTGACCGTCGCCGAGTACTTCCGCGACGTGGAAGGCTCGGACACGCTGCTGTTCATTGACAACATCTTCCGCTTCACGCAAGCCGGGTCTGAGGTTTCGACTCTGCTGGGCCGCATGCCGTCTGCCGTGGGCTACCAGCCCAACCTGGCCACGGAGATGGGCGAATTGCAGGAACGCATTACTTCGACCAGCAAGGGGTCGGTAACTTCCGTACAGGCGGTTTACGTTCCGGCGGACGACTTGACCGACCCGGCGCCGGCGACAACCTTCGCTCACCTGGACGCAACCACCGTGTTGAGCCGGCCCCTGTCCGAGCTGGGAATTTATCCCGCCGTCGATCCGCTGGCCTCGACCTCGCGCATCCTAAGCGCGCGCATCGTGGGCCAGGAACACTACGACGTGGCGCAGGGCGTGAAAAGGATTCTGCAACGCTACAAGGATTTGCAGGACATCATCGCCATTCTGGGCATTGACGAATTGTCGGAAGAGGACAAGCTGACTGTCGCGCGCGCAAGAAAGGTGCAGAAGTTCTTGTCGCAGCCCTTCCACGTGGCCGAGCAATTCACCGGCATCCCCGGAGCGTATGTGAAAGTGGCCGACACAGTGCGCAGCTTCAAGGAGATCATCGCGGGCAAGTACGACGATATTCCCGAGCAGGCCTTCTACATGAAGGGCGCGATTGAGGAAGTTTTGGAAACCGCCGAGAAGCTGAAGGCGACGGTGTGAGAACAGCTTCTAGCTTTTAGCTTCTAGCCGTTAGCTAGTGGCTAGGAGCTAGAAGCTAGTAGCTGGACTCAAAGGATTTTCATGGCTGACGAAACTAATCAACTGCGCGTGCGGCTGGTAACTCCCGAGCGAACGCTTTTCGAGCACCCGGTGACGGCGGTCGAGCTGCCGTCGAAGAACGGATACATGGAGGTGCTCTACGGGCACGCGCCGCTGGTGGCCGAACTGGGCGCCGGCGATGTGACGCTGCATGGAGCTCCGGAGGGAGACCAGCGCTACAACGTCAGTTGGGGCTTTGCCGAGGTGCTGCCTGACCGGGTTACGATTCTGGCCAGTGACGCGCTCAAGCCCGAGGAGATAGACGTGACGCGTGCCAACGAGCAACTGGCGCGCGGCCACAAGGAATGGGACGAGGCCGGCGACCGCGAAGATGCCTATACCGAAGCCCTGCGCGTCATCGCCGAAGCCGAAGCGAAGATTGCCTCGGCGGCGGAGAAGCGCTGATTATTCTTTACCGATTGCGGTTTTAAAAGAAACAGCCCTGCGCGATGAGCAGGGCTGTTTGATTTTCCGGATTGCAGAAACTCTTCACTGCTTGAGAATCCAGGATGCGATCTTGTCGAGAGCGACAGGTGAGATAGTCTCTTCAATCTGCGCGTACTCGGCCAGTGAACCGGTCTTGGCTGACTGGAAGAGGTGGTTCAGTCCGGGTAGCTCATCCACCTCGAAGTTCTTGTTGCCTCCAACCTCCAGCGCTTTGCGAATGGCGGACAGGTTTTGCGCGGGCGGCACTTGCAAATCCTTTTCGCCGTTGATGGCCAGCACCGGGCAGGAGACCTTGCGCAACGCCACTGCGGGATCGTAGATGAGAAAGTTGCGGTACCAGGGCGACATGACCGCGTTGATCTGTGCGCCGATCTGGACATCGGACATTCCCTCGGCCGCAAGTTTATCATGCAATTCCTTTTTAAGGACCGCGTCGTCCTTTTCCTTCTCGATCAGAGTGAGCAATTCTCGCTCCTTGGCGGCGCTCTCGTCAGCCTTTTTCCTGCTCGCGCCGTTCACTTCGTTGAGCAGGCGCACTTGCTCGACGACGATCTGGTCTCCAGGCACGCCGGAACCGGCCATCATTACGATGAACGCAATACTGGGGTTCCTGGCCGCGACCATTGGCGCGATGATTCCGCCTTCGCTATGCCCGATAAGGCCGATCTTGCGCGGATCGACCTCGGCGCGGGTTTTGAGATAGGCGACGCCCGCTTCGGCATCGTCGGCAAAATCGGCGGTGGTGGCCGCAGCGTAATTCCCAGTCGATTTGCCGATGCCGCGCTTGTCTGCTCGCAATACCACGATTCCCCTGCAAGTGAGATAGTCGGAGAGAACCAGAAACGGCTTGTGGCCCATCAAACTTTCGTCGCGGTCGTGCGGCCCGGAGCCAACAATCAGCAGTACCGCGGGAAACGGTCCCTTGCCGGGCGGAACGGTGAGCGTGGCGGCGAGCATGTTGCCGGCAGCCTGGTTGGCGTAGCTCACTTCCTCTTCGCGATAAGGGTACGGCTTGACCGGATTCTGCGGGCGGCGCCGCTCCATCGCGGCTGGATCCTTGATGCGCTTCAGGGCCAGCGGAATCGAAGCGCCGCGTTGCGTGAATGTACCTTCGATGGAACCGAGATCGGCGGCGATTTTGCCGTCGAAGACCGCGCCCAGCACTTTGATCTCGATGGTCAGCTTGCTGCCGTTGCGGGTGACGGCACTGGCAGGAAACCATGCGGGGCTCTGGTCGGGGCTTTGCACGGACGCAGTGAGGCCGTCCTGGGTGTTGACGATCTTGAAGACGGTGCGCAGCTTGACCATGCCCGCATCAAGCTCGCCCGTCCAGGCGCCATCGATCTCCGAGGGCGCTGTTGGCTTGGATACCTCTGCGGCCTTGGCGGGGGCGCGCTTGAAGTTGAGCTTAAGCGGCTGGCCCTGTGACCAGACGCCATCAATCTCAGTGGCATCCTTGTTAATGGCGCCTTCATAGCTGCCATGAATGGCGTCTATGACGAGACTGAGCCTGGAATCCTTGAGAGTGATTGCACTGACCGGGATGCCGTTGGCGCCTTGGTCAATGCTGTCCAAAGTTGCAGAGAGGCTACTGTCCTTTGCGGCAGTGATGTGCAGGACAAGACGGAGTTGCGCGCCGCCGGCCTTCAGAGTTCCCTGCCAGTCCCCGGCGATTTGAGATTGCGCATGGCCATGTAGCGAGAGGACCGCCAGAGCGAGCGCGACGAGTGCAAATGTTCTTGCCATTCGATTCTTCATTGCTCTCCTTGAGAGAATAATTCGAGTCGGGTTGGGAGGAGATTTTCAAGCATCCCGGTTGCGGCACGCCTGACTTCGATGTATCTTCGTGGATGTGCAGTAGAGGCAACAATTAGAATACCTCTTCTATTGCCGGGAAGGAAAGTTATGATGCAATCTATTCGAAACCACCGCTGGACTGAATCCGTGCGCTGGATATTATTGCTGATACTTGCGACCATCGCTTGCTCCGCACAGGCGGCCTTGGCGGCCACCAAGGTCATCACAGACGCGGACAAGGGCGGGGTGGTCCACATGAAGCTTGTGGACCGGCTGGAACTGCGCCTGAAAGCAAACCCCAGCACCGGATATATGTGGTACATCGAGAAGGAATCGACGCCGCTGCTGAAGCTGGTTCACCAGACGCAGACCGAGGTTCCGGTGCCACCAGAGGAGCAGCCCGGCCTGGTAGGCCGACCTGTCTTTCAGGTCTTCACATTTGAGGCCCGGCATGCAGGTAATGGGGTTCTTCGGCTGCACTATGTCCGCAGTTGGGAAAAACCCACTCCAGACGATGTGCGATTTGAAATTAACGTGGTGATCGAGTAGGGACGCAGCATGAACAGGATGTACGCCCGGCAGTGTACATGACGTCCATTTCGAGGGTTATGCCCTCTATGCAATGTGCATGTCATGCGCATACAATTCTGGAAGAGCGACCATGGCCAAGGCGAAGGAACGGATTTTTGAGGTTGCGTGCCCAGACTGCGGGGCGATGCTCAAGGTGGATGCGGCCACGGGCCTGGTGGTGAGCCATACCCCTGCGCCGCGCAAGCGGATGTTTGAGGACCTGGAGACAGCCGCCCAGGCCATGCGCGAGCACGATGAGCGCAAGGAGTCGATCTTCCGCCAGTCGGTGGAGGCGGAGAAGAACAAGGAAGACCTCTTCGAGAAGAAGTTTGCCGAGGCCCTGCGCAAGGCCAAGGACGTCCCAGACGGCAAGCCGTTGCGCGAGTTCGACCTGGATTGACGACCGCGCTGTGCAGGGGCGGCAATATAGAGCGATACTGGATGCACCGCTCCCGAGAATGCGATGAGCGTAACCGGAACGGAAGGAGAGAAGATGGTGGTTGTCCCGCTTTCCACGCCAGCGAACGATTCTGCAATGACACCGGAGGCCAAGAAGTCCGAGCCCATGAACTGGATCGGATTTGCGGCTGGTGGAACCCTTGTGGCAGCCGGTCTGCTGCTGCTTGTGGGCGAACGCCGCGCCGGGATGGTAGCCGCCGCCTCGGGCACGGCCCTGGCCATGATTGAAGAGAAGGAGACGCTGCACGCCTGGTGGAATGCTCTGCCCGGCTATATCGACCAAGTGCAGCGGGTGCTCAACCAGGTGCAGGCCACAGTGGAAGATTTAGACGCCAAGCGCGAGGCTCTGCATCGGGTTCTGGCCCGGTAAGAAGGAAGCCGGGCATTATTGGACAGGCCAGCGTTCTAGCCCCGCAATCTGTCTTAGCGGAGGCTTGCCGGCGGGGGATTCACCTCTGACAATTCTTTGAACCACGCATCGGGCAACTGAAGCCCCGCGGCACGAATGTTCTCTTCCGCATGTACGGGTGAGCACGTTCCGGGAATCGGCAGTGCGACACTGGAGCGCCTGAGCAGCCACGCCAGGGCTACCTGGAAAGGGGTCCAGCCAAGTTCTTTGGCAGCCTTTTGCAAAGCATCGTTTTCCTGGCGATTCTGTCCCAGCGGCGCCCAGGGAATGAAGGCTATTCCGTTCTTCTCGCAGTGTTTGAGCAAAAAGTCCCATTCCCGGTCGGCAAAGCTATAGCGGTTCTGCACCGAGACGATGGGCACAATTTTGCGCGCCCGCTCCACATGCTCCAGGGTCACATTTGATAGGCCAATGTGGCGAATCTTTCCCTGCTCCTGCAGCCGGGCCAGCGTTTCCATGGAAGCGTCAAAGGAGACGGCTGGATCGGGTATGTGCAGTTGGAAGACATCGATCCTCTGAAGGCGCAGTCTCTTCAAACAGCCCTCCACGGCGGCCTGCAAATGCTTGGGGCTGGCATTATGAATCCACTGGCCGGGGCCGACGCGCTCCCATCCGCCCTTGGTGCCGATCACCAGGCCTGCGGGATAGGGCGCCAGCGCTTCGGCTATCAGCTCCTCGGAGACGTTGGGACCATAAGAGTCCGCCGTGTCAATAAAGTTCACGCCTAGCTCGACGACGCGCCGCAGCGTTTGCAGAGCCGCGTTGTGATCCGCCGGTGGCCCCCAAATACCTTTGCCGGTGATGCGCATGGCGCCGTATCCCAGGCGATTGACGGTGCAGTCTCCAAGTTGAACGATTCCGGCGTTGGCGGCGGAGATGGTTGGATTGTTCTGGCTCATGTTATGATTCCCCTCTTCTTTTGGCCGGCTAATACGGCACATAGCAAAAAACTACTTCTTGCGTTCGACCAGGTAGCGGGCGACGGCCTTCAATCCGTCGGCGCGACTGCCGTAGAGCCTGAGCGTCTGATATGCGGGTTAGGGTTCAATTTCGGTTTATTCGTAGCCGCCGTGCTGGCGCAGCAACTCCGCCACGTCCATGTGGCCTTTCCGCATCGCGTTGTGCAAAGGCGTATCGCCGTCTTCGTCCTTGACATTAACCTCGGCATGGTTGGCCAAAAGCGATTCCGTCACGTCCTTGTGGCCCCTTGCCCCCGATAAGTGCAATGGCGTCTCGCCGTATTTGTCCTTAGCATTAACGTCAGCCCCGTTGGCCAGCAACAATTCCGCCACATCCTTATGGCCAGTGTCCGCCGCCACGTGCAAAGGCGTAATACCGCGGTTTTCCTTGACGTCGACCTCGGCATGGTTGGCCAGCAGCAACTCCGCCACGTTCTTGTAGCCCCATAATGCCGCCGCATACAAAGGTGTCTCGCCTTTCTTGGCCTTGTCATTGATACCGGCCCCTTTGACCAGCAGCAACTCCGCCACGTTCTTGTGGCCATTCCATGCCGCCACATACAAAGGCGTCCAGCCTTTGTTGTCCTTAGCATTGACATCGGCCCCATTGGCTAGCAGCAATCCCGCCACGTCCTTGTGGCCATTCTGCGTCGCCTTGTGCAAAGGCGTCCCTTCATTCATATCCTTGGTATTGACGTTGGCTCCGTGGGCCAGCAGCAACTCCACCTCGTCCTTGTGGCCGTTCGCCGCCGCCCTGTGCAAAGCAGTCTCGCCGGTGATGATATTCTTAGCATTGACATTTGCAAAGTCATCACTTGTTGTTGCCCCGTGTGTGTCCATCTCGTCCTTTTTGCTTCTGGCCCTTCCCGTGCAGCTGTGATTATACCGAATTTCCCATTTACAGTTGCGTTGAATATGAGGCCTTCAACCTTTGGTCAGTTCGTGCGTTCGACCAGGTAGCGAGCGACAGCTTTGAGTCCATCGGCGCGGCTGCCATAAGGCTCGAGTGCGGAAAAGGCCTCGTCGATCAGCCGTGCGGCGTCGCGCTGGCTTTGCTCGATGCCGTAGACGGCCGGCCATGTGGCTTTTTCCGTGGCCTGATCCTTGCCCGCGGTCTTGCCCAGGTGCGCGGAGTCCACGGTCACATCCAACACATCATCGACAATCTGAAAAGCCAGGCCGGCTTTGCAGCCGAAGAGGGTGAGGCGGGCTACATCTTCCAGAGCGGCCCCGGCATAAACGCCGCCGGAGACGACGCTGACCCGGATGAGCGCGCCGGTCTTGGCGCGATGAATGGCCATCACCAGATCGGGCGTGGGCTTCTGATGTTCGCTTTCGAGGTCCAGCACCTGGCCGCCGATCATGCCGTCAACGGTGCCGACGGCGTTGGCGATGAGGCCGATGATATGGACGGTCGCCGCGGGCGGCGAGTCAAGGTTGGAAAGCACCTCGAAGGCACGGGTCTGCAGCGCGTCGCCGGCCAGGATGGCGATGGCTTCGCCAAAGGCCTTGTGGCAGGTGGGCTTTCCGCGGCGCAGGTCGTCGTTGTCCAGGGCGGGCAGGTCGTCGTGGATGAGCGAGTAGGTGTGGAGCATCTCCAGGGCCGCGCCCAGCCGTGCGATTCCCGCAGGAAGCGCCCCGGCAATGGTGATGGCGGCCTGGTAAGCAAGCAACGGACGCAGCCGCTTGCCACCGGCAAAGACAGAATGGCGCATGGCGCCATGAATGGAGGCAGGCTCCGTAGTTACGCTGGGCAGCAACTCCTCCAGCGCCTGCTCGGTCAGCAACACGCCTTCCTGCAAAAGCGATTTCACATCAACGGACATGGCCTCATGATAAACGAGAACGGGGCCGGAGGGACGGATCCAGCGCAATCGCATCTTCGTCCTTTTCAGTTGCAGATAATTACCTTCCCCTGGCGCACAATCGTTTTGTATGTCGAAAATGCTAAATACGTATGGGGATGCAGGATGTACTCAAATGCCAACAGTACGCAGCAAATATTATTACCAGGAAAGTGAACGGCCGGGCACATTCCTGACATTTTAGACCGGGCACATCTCCGACACTTTTTCCTTATCAGGAAGGTTTTGTTTTTCCGTTTCAGGGGCAGCTGCCCCTGAAACGGCGCACGTTGTTTGCATCCCTCCGCCCTTGGGCAGCGGGGAGGTTTTTCTGCTTCTGGGGTTGAACAGCGCCAGCGGCACATGGGCAAAGTACACCCTGAAGCAATCGTCGTCAACCGGCAGCAGGCCCACCCGCTCGCCCCACAGCACCTCACTGAGGAATACGTCATGCTTCTTCCAGCGGAAATGACCGTGGCTCTTGATGGTGCGCACCAGCATCGCGTCCCGGTACTCCACCTCCGGCAGTCGCACCGGGTAGGCCCGCGGCGAAGGCTCATACACCGAGGCCGGCGTCTGCATCCCCAGCGCCTCGTGCGGCCGCACTTCGTTGTAATCGTAGCGAAATCGGTCCAGCTCCCGCTGCTGGCCGCGCCAGTCCTGGGCTGGCCGAAGATCCTGCTTCAGCGTGCGATGCATCCGCTCGTGCCGCCCGTTCTGCTCCGGATGCCCAGCCTCAATCCGTTCCGGCACGATCCCCAGCTTGATCCACCACACCGCCAACCGGCTCAATCCGCCTGCCGCCGAGCTGGCAAACGGCGCGCCGTTGTCGGTGCGGATCGCACACGGCAGGCCATACTCGCGAAAGGCCGCCTCGAAGATCGCCCGCACTCGCTCCGTGTCTGTCTTCTCCACCGCCTGGCAGCGCAAAAGATATCGGCTGCAGGCATCGGTAATCGTCAGCGGATCGATGCGCGTTCCATCCCCACTGCGGAACCACCCCTTGAAGTCGGCGCACCACACCCGGTTCGACTCCACCGCATGAGCCAGAGGATCGGTGTAAGGCTCGGTCCGACGACGCTTCTTGCGCGCCACCACCAGCCCGGCCCGCTTGACGATCTCCCCCATGGTGCTGGCCGCCGGCCAACCGCGCCACGGCTCATCACGCTCCAAAATCCGCTTCAGCTTCCGCGGTCCCCAGCGCATATGAGCCTGGCGAAGCGCAACCACCGCCTGCTCCACCTGGGCACACGTCTGGTTGGGGTGTCGCTTCGCTGCCCGGTTCAATTCCAACAGACCCGCGACGCCATGCTGCCGGTAGCGCCGCAGCCACACATAGCCGGTGTCGCGGCAAATGCCAAAGCAGGCACAAAGTTCCGCCATGGTCTGCTCATCGCGCTCATACTCAAAGACAAAGCGCAGCTTCTCATCCATTACACTGCTCGTTTTCCAGGCCATGATGACGTTTTACCGCCATCGCTCCTCGTCGCAGTGTCGGAGATGCTCCCGGTCTAATATGTCGGACATCCGACCGGTCTATACCACAAAGGGCGCCACCCACCCCCCTTATTTATTTTCAAAACCTTGCAGATTAATTCAGCGGGGGTTTGGAGCAACGGGATTATTTGCCGGCACAGACTTGCCGCGCCGAGCAGAAGACTTCGTCGCATGCTTTACGGCAGGCTTAGCCGTCTGCGGCGCAACCGTTGCCGGATGAGCCACGACTGGTCCGTTGAGCGTCTGCGGAGTGCGCATGGCTCCGGCGCTGGAAAACCCGCCCTGCGAAGAAACATGAGGAGGAACCACGACCGCACTGGACGACTGAGCCGGCTGAAAGCGCGAGGAAACGCCCCAGCCGCCGCCGACCACCACGGCAACAATCGCCGCCGCCGCTGCCGCGCGCCCCAGATTCTGCATCCAGGCAGTATCCAGCCGCAACGCCACGGGCCAGCGCAAAATCCATGCCCTGTGCAAAGAAGATTTCGCCGCAGTACGCAACCCAGCCTGCACCCGCTCCTCAAGCCCCTCAGGCACAGAAAGGCGGGCAATCAGCCTCAGCGTCTCCTCAAACTCGCCGGACCCGGAAATTCTGTTCCCTATTCCCTGTTCCCTGTTCCCTGTTCTCATCGCAAACTCCTTGTATGGTCCAGCAATCCGGCCATCAGATTGCGCGCGCGAAACAATCTCGACCGCACGCTGGACTCGCTGATGCCTAGCACCGAGGCGATCTCCACGCTGGTCAGCTCCTCGAAGGCCGAGAGCATCAGCACCTGGCGCTCTTTGGCCGGCAGCTTTTCCACGCAGGCCAGCACGTGGGCGTGATGTTGAGCGGCGGCAACGCGCTCATCGGCGCTCAACCCCGCGGCGGGCAGCACGCGCGCCAACTCGGCCACATCGTCGGTCTCCGGACGGGTCTTCATGCGGCGCTTGCGGTCCAGCACCACGTTCCACACAATGCGAATCAGCCAGACTCTCTGATCGCGCACTTCATGGAGCATGTTGCGATGGCGCAGCACGCGCACAAACGTCTCCTGCACCGCGTCTTCAGCGTCAGCCGCGTTGCGCAGCACCGAGTAAGCCACCCGGTAGAGCGTTCCGGCGTATTGGCTCACCAACCCCGCAACCGCTGCCTCTTCCGCGTGACGGCGGGCCTCTTCGTGCATAGCGGCAATCTCCATCCAACCTGAGAATAATGCCTGACCCGCGCTCATAGTCCACAGACGCAAACCAGCAGCAAAATGCTCAGAATCCACGCTGACTCGGTCCAAATGAAAAAGGCTCGCGAAGCCTTCGCTCCGCTAGCCTTTTTGGGTCTGTTTGCCTGCTTTATTGCTTGACGCCCAGCTTTTGCGCCGCAATCGCTCCAGCCATGCCGTCCTTGTCTGCATCCTTGACATTGGCCCACAGCTTGCGGGCCTGATCTGTCTTGCCCTGCTCGGCATACAGATCGGCCAGGTCAAGCTGAGCTACGGCTGTAGGCACAGTCTCCGACGGCTTAGCGGCCAGCGCATTATAAAGATTGACAGCCTCGGGGTCGCGGTTCATCTGGTGATAAAGTCCGGCCAGGGCCAGCTTAGCCAAATTAGCCAAATCCCGGTTCCACGAACCCGCCGCGGTCTTCAACTCCGTCTCGGCCTGCGAGTTATTCCCCAATTCTTCATAAGTGACGCCGGCAAAGTAGTGCGCCTTGGTGCCCTCCGACATCCACCCATACTGCTGGGCCACAGCGACAAATTGCTGATTGGCGGCTCTCGATCGATCGGCTGCCGAGGTGTACACTCCGCTGGCGACCGGGGTGCCGGGCTGCGCCAGAGGCATGTTGTAGGCGTCCAGAGCCACGCCCAGTGCGGCGTCCGCCTTGCTCGAGCTCCAACCCCAATAAATCAGGGCTGCTGCGCCTGCCACAACAACCACAGCTGTAAAAATAGCCCAGCGCATCACGCCGGTTCGATGACCGCTGAGCCAGCTCATGCTGCTGGCGGTGGCCTTGGCAAAACGATCTTGCTTCAAAGAATGACGGGTTTTTGTGTCCACGGGGTCTCTTTTATCCTTTGTTTCCAGACTTACTGGCGGGTCCACAGGAGTGGAGCGCCGCAACTGCAACCCTATCAGTCTATCAGCGCGTGAACCGCATAGTCCACCGGCACTTGCGGTTGCGCGGGCGGGGCGGTAGGCTAAGTATCTATGTATGAAGAGTTCCGAGTCACCGAGCGCTGGAGCGGCGAAGAGCTTCATTGCCGCTGGAAGGGCACCCTGGTAGCCATCGCCACGCGCCACGCCGACGCCGTCGATGTGCGCTTCGAGGTCAACGGACGAGCGATGTGGATTGCCCTGCCGCTGGAGTCATGGGGCCGTCATAAGTCGTTGACAGGAAAGGTGATTACCGACCAGCTCGCCGCCCAGATCGCGGGCCGCTTTCTCAAGCAGTTGATCGAAGAAGGCTACGACTCCCAGCGCGAAATCTACACCATGACCGTGGACGAAGTCCTTGCCCATCTTGACCTTGTGGTCGCGGAAGCGATAGCGCAGGGGGAGATGCCGGCGCTGGTTAAAGTATAGAAAACAAAGAAACAGCGCGCGCGCAAAAAGTTCTACTTATAGATAGAGGTTTTTTGCGCGAAATGGGGTTATTTGGGAAGCAGGAACAGTTGCCAGTTGTCAGTTATCAGTGGTCAGTGATCAGTGGACAGTGGTCAAAAACGCACTAAATGACCTGCGCATATAGGCACATGAAAATCGGTGAAAAACGGGTTGAAAAGGGCCGAATTCGAGCGGTATTGGGACGGTTTTGGGGTGGTTCTGTGACGTTTTGGAGTGGTTTGGGGGCGATTTCGGATAGGGAATAGTGAATAGGGACTAGGGACTGAGGGACTAGGGACTAAGAAATCCGCAGAAATGTTCCACGTTAAACTTATTTATTATGTTGAGTTTAACTCGATGTTTACTAGATAATTATCAGCAAGGTTTTGAAAATCAAATAGTGAAATAGTGAAACAGAGAAATAGTAAAACAGGGAACATGGAATAGGGGTCAGTAGGGTTGCCCGTATAACGGTGGTTGCCTGCCCACAGCGCTGGGAGTAAACTCGCTTGCAATCCTCCGATGCTCACCGCGATACGCACATTCCGGGTTTTTGTCACTCGACATTAGAGGACTTGAAGGACTAACGCGATCATGAGGCCGACTCATGGCAGTACACGGAGGATGCACTTCTCTTTCGCGATCGCGCATGATTCAGATTGGTGTGGCCTAACTCACGGGGTGGAGCATGGTATATTCCGCCTCATCCATTTGTCAGACTTTTCTCTCTTGCCTGACCCGTAACCAGAACAAAGACTTTGTCCTGATAGAAAGGAGGCGAGTCCGTTCATGGCCGAATCACTTCTGGTGATTGGCGTGTTCGTCATTCTCTATGGCGTGCTGCACCCGCTGTTTAAGGTATGCGTGGAGGCAGTCTGTTTATGGTCGATTGCAGTTACCTGGCTGTTCCTGGTCCCATTTGACCCCATCTACTGGACATGCGCAGTGGGGTCATTGTTGGCGGGAGCGTTTTTGGGGTATCGTGTGATGCCTGCTCAGGTTATGGCGGGACTTGGATTTCCGCCATGGATTGCGTCCAACCATATTCAATTTGATCAGATCGCCAAGCGCATTGGCTCCGGCAGGTTACGGGACTCGGAGATGGCCCCTGGATTCATGAATATGGAATTGGAACATTCCATGCACATAGGCACCCTGCGAATGTATAACCGCTCCGTCTTCTGGGCGATATGTGTTACCTTCGGTCATGTATTTTTCTATCAGATCATGCCAGGATTTATTGCCTGTATTCAGATCGCACTGACTTCGTTTCCCATTGGCTTCGTATTCAAACGATGGTTGGCCAGGCGTTTTTCCGCAATGCAATAACGGAGTAACTCTGACCTGGCGGCAGGGCCTGATGGGTGGACACCACGACGTCAAGCGTACGAGGTATATATGGGACTTGAAAAACTGGGCGAAATGTGGGCGGCGAAGAACATGCCCCGGTTCGCGTTGTTTCGTGAAGGCCGAGAGCTTTATGAGAGGTATTGCCAAGACAGGCTCGCTTCGGCGCAAAAGGATTTTTCCGATCTAGTGGAATCGGACTTCGCAGTTGCCGCATCGGACGAAAGGCTAAAGCAGAGCGAATCTTTGTATCTCAAGGCCCTGGAACTCTGCCGGCAAGAAGACGCCTATCACGATATTGCAGTCAGCTGCTACCAACTCGGACTGCTATGTCACCTACAAGGACGTCTTCATGAGTCGGAGGCATTCTGCACTGAAGCCCTTGAAATCGCCGATTCGCTTCCCCGCCTTACCGAGTCGGAGGTACAGTTGATCAGCAGTTGCTGCTACCATCTGGGCATTCTCGCCGCGCGCAAAGGAGAAACGGCTATGGCCACAGAGTTTCTCGAGCGTTCGTTTCGATTAGACGAGAGCGTATCGGATCTACAGGGCATCCATTTGACTCGTAAAGCACTCGCACGGTTCGTCGCAGATACCGTTTCTGATGGAGAGGAGACTCATGGCGCCTGATATGGAGAAAGAAAGTTGGGACGGTATTCCACGCGTTGTGCATATCCTGTCTATCTCAGAGTCCGGTTGCGCCCGAGCAGTTGAGATGGTGGAACGCGCGGGCAAACGCATTGGGCGGAAGGTTTCCATCGATCCTCGAGTATTCGGAGGCTGGAGCTTTGATTTGGGATTGCGCCAGCCGCTGGACGGGAGCGCGGCGGTGATTGTCTTGTCACAGGACTGTGCGGACAACGACCTGTTTATGCGTGCGGTTCATGCCGTCGTGGAGCGAGGCGCGGCTTGCGACGACTTTCGCGTTTACCTGGTTCTCGATGACCTGACTCCAGAACAATTCCACGAATTGGTTGGCATAGGGCAGCCATTGATTACCTATCTTCTAGAGAATATTCAGATCATTACCGGACTACAAGGGAATGCTGACCCAACCACTGGATTGACCGAGGATGCGGTCGAGCCATCGCTGGCCGATTATCTGAGCAAATTGCGTGACGTACAATCCCGTGCCTCGTGGCGCCGCCTCAAGTCCGACACATCGATCCTGGTTAGCCGCGTCGCACTGGCGATTCAACTGGTTTCTTCGATCATTTTGTCTTGTGGCTGGACGCTTATGAAGATGGACTGGGCCAGCCGATGCGGAATAGATTTAGGAATTCAACGAGAAGCTATCAGCTTGTCGGCAGGTATTCTCCACTTCTGGGCCTCTATGTTCCCTGCGTACTTCGTGCTGCGCGGGTTCACCGCACCTGCCGTGGCCGCGCGTGACAGCGAATGGGTTGTGCCTAAATTCATGTTGTGTTTTGCAGTTTCTTTTGCGGCCCTGAAGATGGCGCAGGACACAGGGGCGGGTAATCCCTGGATGATACTTGGCATTGCAGTTGGCGCCTTCGTTGACGGCGCGCGAAGAGCTGGGATACAGGCGCAAAAGCTCCGGCACGGTTTGGAACCGCGATACGCCACTCCCGAAATTGCCGGTCTGGCGACCAACCTTGCAGGGGTCGGCACTGCCAACATCTTCCGCCTGCCAATCTGGCCCGATATCTCACAGTCGATTGTCATTAGCTACGCACGGGCATCGAAGTGGTCGTACACTTTGGCAACCGAGCTGTTTTTAGCTCTGGAAAAGGCCCAGGCTCAGGTATTTCTCGACCGGATAAGAATCCCGGTTGGGGCAAACTGGCGGCGGGAGCTGCGATACGAGATCGGAGGAGCCAACACATTCATCTGTATCCTCGACCAACTTGCAATAAAGCGGCCCTGGGTTGCAGCAGAATTCTACAATGCGATAAGGGGGCAGGCGCTCACCGGCTCGCCCAGGGTAATCGTTCTTGAAAGCCCCTCCTTGAATATCGAGGATGCACTTCCGATCTTCGGTCAAGCTCTCGTCGCAGACACTGCTGAAGGAACCAAAATGCATGTTCTTCGCCGGGTTCGTGTTTCCAACCGCACGGTAGAGGTGTTATCGCATGAGATGAAACCAGCCGGCTTTCAGCCCCCGAGCGTGATCCCACAATCTATAGCAATACTCCTGGAAGCAGTGCTTCGCCCCATTACCATTCTCTGCGCCTTTGCAGCCATGGTGGGACTATTAGCCTGGGTGGGCTGGATAGTGGAAATGTGGAACGATATGCCCATCTTCCGATGGCTTCCTCTGCAAGCTGCAACCGCACTGTTTCTATTGATTGCCTATCTGGCAGGGTGCGGCTGCAGACTCACGGTGGTCTCGAAGTATCAGCTCCGGCACGACGACCCGGGGAGTCTGGCTGTTACGCAAGGCTTCGGAGCTATTGGCCTGATACTGCTTTGCGCTCTATGGTTTCGCGCGTTTCCGCCTCTGATCGAGGGTTGGGCCTCGGTCGCTGTGGCGTTTGGCTGGTGGAGGGCGGGGAGCTTTTTCAATTACTCCGTTCTGGGTGACCGGACGCTTACGCGCACTTGAGACTGCTAACACGCCATGCGTCGCTGTGCGTCCTTTCTCATGTATTCGAGTGATAATGGAATCAGGATCATCGGAGTTATAGCCATTACAAGTCCCCAACGAGGGTCTAACCCCAGTTCGCTGGCTTCGTAAGCTCCGAAAGCAAAACACACGGCTGCGGGTGAAACATACACCATCACCATGACGGTAGCCGCGCCCGTAAACCTGGGAAGCACCTCCACCGTAAACCACATGAGAAATAGGATGGACCACCCGACCAGAAGGGGGAGTGCTATTCCCAGCCAGACCATCTCCGACATATCGTGTGTTGTTCGGAACTCGCGAGCAGCTTCCTTCCCCATGACCAGGCCGAAAACGGTCATCGAGATGCAATTCCAGATGATCGTACTGTTGGCACCGAAGTGCCATATGGCGTCGATGTTGCGTGCGCGGTTGTCGCTGCGGACTGGAATCGAAGCACCGAATGCTTGTCCGAAAACAATCCCCAGGACTCCCAAGATCAACGCCAACACTACCAGGACGATCTCTCGATGCGACAGATCCGAAAAGCTTTTCACGGAGAAATCCATCTGCCAGTAATGCTGGCCGATCCCCATCACTAAAGCTCCACCCAGGCAGAACCCGATAGAGCCACAGGCGCGCATTAGTCCGTAACAAATCGTTTGTTGACTTTGCATGGTCTTATACTCCTATAAGCCGTTGTTGTTTCTTCGACTCCCGGCTGAATTCCCAGATATTTTGCCTCTTTTCACCCAGTTTACCCCTGTTTCGTGAATGATTCTCAGCCACTGGCCTATTTTCCGGTGAGATGGAACTCTCCGGTGTCTGCAAAACCAGCAAGCTTGAGCTTTCCCCAAGACCGGTAAGGTACAGCTTCACATTCAGCCAAAAATCAGTAAGTTATAGCTTCAAATTGTACGAAAAGCGGTAAGCAATAGCTCATCACTTTTCAAAAGGTTAAAGGCCTGGATTCTGACGCCAATCTACCCAATAAAAATAGTTTCCGGATGGTGGAAGGTTGCTATGATTCGAGTGGCAGGACTCAGTTCACTTCCCTGGAGGCGAAAATGGCGATTGTGACGGCAACCCGTAACTCATTGACAGTAAAGGCATATACAGGCGACAACAAAACTTTGCTGGCGTTCAACTTTGCCACCAAGAGCAGCGCGCAGGACCTGGCGGGATTCACCATTGCCTGCCAGCCGCTGGGCAAGCCGTCCTATTATCTGTTCAACGAACTGAAGTTTGAAGACCCCTCGCAACATGCGCAGGTGGCGTCGGAGCCGTCCAACTCCAGCGTGAACGCGCCGATACACAAGTTTCGCTGGGTTCACGTTCCGGGGTCGTACCACCAGGGAGAGCAGCCGGCCACGGGGTCTTATACCTATACGGTGACGCCGCGGTATTTTGACAAGAACCAGTCGATGCAGCCGCTGGACCCCTCGCTGAGCGTGGCGGTGACAGTGGCGGTGGAACCGTTTGTGAGGGGCAGCGTGGCGGTGGGATTTACGCGCGGGTATATGCAGTCGGAGGCATTCACCAACCACTTTGGGTTGAAGGCGCTCTTGCAGCCGGCGGGCAAGCAACTGCTGTTTGACACGACGGCGCAGGCGGGGACAAACGCGGCGGGGCAGACGTTTACTTATACGGATGAGTACGCCTGGATGGGAGCGAGCGCGCGGGTGCAGGTCTTTGCGCTGCTGAACCAGGTGATGAACAAGACATCGATGCATCTGGATATGTTTGCCTACGATTTGAATGAGCCGGATATACTCAATATTTTGCTGAAGCTGGCGGCGCAGGGGCGGATTCGTATTATTCTCGACGATGCTGTGCCGCTGCATCACAACACCGCCGCGCCAACGCCGGAAGACCAGTTCACCGCGCTGTTCGTCAAGGCAGCGAAGGCTCCGGCGTCGATATTGCGCGGCCACTTCGGGCGCTATTCTCACGACAAGATTTTCATAGTGTACGACAGCGGGACGCCCAAGCAGGTGCTGACCGGGTCGACCAACTTTTCGGTGACCGGGCTGTATGTAAACGCCAACCACGTGCTGGTGTTCAATGACGCCGGGGTGGCGGCCAACTACGCCACGGTCTTCAACGAGTGCTGGAATGACAAGGCTTCGGAGTCGTTTGCGCAGACGCCGCTGGCTGCTTCTCCTTATGTAATTGCCAAGACGAATACGCTGCCGCAATGCTCGATCACGTTTTCACCGCACAGCGAGACCTATGCGAACAGCATTCTTGAGGGCATTTCGCAACGCATCACACAGGAAAGCACCAAGCCCCTGGGCAGCGTGCTGTTTGCCGTGATGCAACTGACGGGGAGCCCCAGCCCGGTTTATTCCACGCTCAGCAATCTTCATGCGAAACAAAGTTTCTTCAGCTACGGAATTTCGGACAGCCCGGCGGGCGTCACGCTTTATAAGCCGGGGAGCGGGACCGGCGTGCTGGTGACGGGCAAGCCGAGCAAGATTACTTTGCCGCCGCCCTTCAACCAGGTTCCGTCGATTCTGGGGCACGAGATTCACGACAAGTATGTGGTATGCGGATTCAACGGGGACGACCCGGTGGTGTATTGCGGCTCGTCGAACCTGGCCAGCGGCGGGGAAGCAGAAAACGGCGACAACCTGCTGGCCATTCATGACACGGAGATTGCAACGGCATTCATGATCGAGGCGCTTCTGCTGGTGGATCACTATGCGTTTCTCGACCGCTACGCGGCGCCGGCGGCGGCACCGCCAACAACAAGCGCACCGGCGAAGGGGAGCGCGGCGAAACAGACAACCGGGAAGAAGAGCGCGGGGAGATCGGCTTCACACAGCGCCGCGCCGAAGAAGGCTTCCATGGTGGCGCGCAAGGCGAAGGCAGCCGCGAAGAAAGCTGCACCTGTGAAAAAAGCTGCGCCCGCGAAAAAAACTGTGCCTGCGAAGAAAACCGTAGCGGCGAAAAAAGCTGCGGCGGCGAAGAAAGCCGTAGCGGCGAAAAAGAGTCCGACGGCGAGGAATGCGCCGCGCATTGCACAGCAGCCGCGCTCCAAGCAGCAGGCAGCCGTCGCGGCAGGAATGTATATCTCCACCACTGATGCCTGGGCAGCGCCTTATTTCGCACCCGGCGATCTGCGCTGCATTGAGCGTGTGCTTTTCGGCTAGGGAAGCTTTGCATAAGTTTTTATAGCGAATCCGACATTCCCTCAGGGGCTAAAGCCCAACATTTGTTTTGTTGCGCATACGGCACGACTAAAGTCGTGCCCTGACACTTCGTGCTATACCATTTGCATTTTTCCGTAGCCTGTAAAGCCCGTACCCTTCAAAATTTCGACTTATTCAGAGTTTCCTTAGCGCGTGGGGAGAGTCAGTGCTCCAGGTGGACAAAATTCCTGGGTTGCAGAAGGCGTTCCAGGTAGCGGGATTTCATTTGCTTGCTGGCCATGATTTGCTTGACGGGGGGTAGCTTGAGAATCACTCCCAGGATGGCGGCCATGGCGCGATGGTTCCATTGGGCCTGATTGTCGAAGATGAGGTTCTGCAACATACCGCGCTCGATGGCCATGAGCACGGCGCGGTGGGCGGTGGTGACGGGGGTGAGCACGCGCTGCTTGCGGGCGCGAAGCGTGATTCCGCCGTTGGGGCAGGCGCGGACGCAGAGGCCGCAACCCAGGCAGAGGGATTCGTCGAGGCGGGCTTTTTTGCGCTTAGGCTTGCGCGGGTCGGCGGCGGAGACGAGCGCCATGGCCTCGACGGGACAGACCTCCGCGCATTTTCCGCAGCCGTTGCAGGATTCGGCGTGGAGCGCGGGGATGAAGTTAGTGGTGGCGATGGGGTTAAGGACGGCGAAGCGCTTGGCGGCGAGCATGGCCTCGCAGCAACATCCGCAGCAGTTGCAGATGAAGCCGACGTGATGCTGCACGTTCTCGCCGAACTGGACGAGATTGTGGCTGACAGCCTTGTCGAGCAGGGCGAGGCCTTCGCTGACGCCGACGGGACGCGCAATGCCGTGCTTGATAAGCGACTGAGCGGCGCCGCTGAAGGTCATGCAGATGTCCATGGGCGCTTTGCAGGCTTTGTCGAGGTGCTGCATCTTGTGACGGCAGTAGCAGGCTCCGATGCCCATGTGCGAGGCGGTGCGGATGACCTGGCTGGCGCGTTCGTAGTCCAGGACGGTGAGGGTGCTGTCGCCGGCCAGGGCGTTCTCGTTGACAAAGACGCGGCCCAGCTGGGTTTCTCCGCCGGCGAAGAGATTGCGGATGAAGTCTTCCTCGACATTCAAATATTGATAGAAGAGCTCGGCGAGCAGCTTCTGGTCGTAGCAGTTGCCGAGGCGCATCATGGAGAATTCGAAGAAGCCGGCCATGGGCGGAGGCAGGACAAAGATCTGCTCGCCGTGAATTTCCATGTCGAGCAACATGCCGCGGGAGGCGAGGGCTTCGAGGATGCGCTGGGATTCGGCGGCGGGCTTGCGCCAGATTTTGGCGGCGGCGGCGACGTTGAAAGGCTTGATAGGCAGCAGCGCGACCAGGGCGGCTTCATCGCGGGTGAAAAGGACCTCCAAAATGCGGAAGAGAAGCTCGGTGGGCGGAGCGCCCTGGGGAAAAAGATTGAGCCGGTCGGAGAGTGCGTGGTAGCCGTTCCTGAGGGTCGCGTGAGACATGGGAGGCCTCCGGCATGGATGGATTGTGAAGGCACATTTTACACGGCTGGGGGAGGGGGTGTTGGTGATGGACGCGGCCATTGGCTGAGATTTGTCGTATCCCACCCTACATCACCCCGGCGAGCAAAGATCGCTTGCCGGGGACCCCGAAGCCGCAAAAATTACAAGAAGCAGGTTATTCGACTCTCCTTCGCTGCGCTCAATGTCGCTCAGGATGACAGCGGCGAGGATGGGGCACCCGAAGTGGACCGATCCACCGATGCCCGGCACAGGCCCCTTCCCACAATGCGATCCGGATGACACAATGGATTATCAAGTCATTTTCCAGCTTTATTAGGGCGGAGGGAGTTCTGCGATGGCAAATCTTTCTGGAGTAGATGCGGTAATAGCGCTGGCGGCGGGGCCGTTGGTTCATGCCAACCTGTGTGCGGCCGAACTGGTGGAGACATCGTTGAAGCGCGGCGAGGGTAAGCTGGCGGCCAACGGGGCGCTGGTCTCAGAGACCGGGGCGCGGACGGGGCGCAGTCCCAAGGACAAGTTCACCGTGGACGATGCGGTGACGCACGAGCTGGTGCACTGGGGCAAGGTGAACCAGCCGTTTGCGCCGGATAAGTTTGGGGCGTTGCTGGAGCGGGTGGTGGAGCACCTCAAGGGGCGCGAACTGTTTGTGCAGGATATGTACTGCGGCGCGGACACGGCTTACCGGCTGCCCATTCGGATCATCAGCGAGTATGCCTGGCACGCACTGTTTGTGCGGGATCTTTTTGTGCGGCCGGAGGCGGCGGCGCTGGCCAGTCACGCGCCGGAGTTTACGGTGTTGGCCGCGCCGACCTTCGAGGCAACGCCGGAGCGGGATGGAACGAATACTGGCGCATTCATTCTGGCGGATTTCACGCGCAAGATCATCTTGATTGGCGGGACGAAGTATGCCGGGGAGATCAAGAAATCGATTTTCAGCGTGATGAACTTCATTGTGCCGAACAAGGACGTGCTGCCCATGCACTGCTCGGCGAATGTGGGCGCGGATGGGGTGACGGCGCTGTTTTTCGGGCTCTCGGGCACGGGCAAGACGACGCTGTCAGCGGACCCGGCGCGGCGGCTGATCGGCGACGACGAGCACGGCTGGGGCCCGACGGGGATTTTCAATTTTGAGGGCGGCTGCTACGCGAAATGCGTGAACTTGACCGAGGAGTTCGAGCCGCAGATCTTCCGTGCGATTCGCTTCGGGTCGGTGCTGGAGAACGTGATTCTGGACGCGGAGCGCAAGCCGGATTACTTCGACATTCATCTGACGGAGAATACGCGCGCGGCTTACCCGGTGGATTTCATTGAGAACGCGGTGATTCCCGGAGTAGGCGGGCATCCGCGCAACGTGATGTTCCTGGCCGCCGATGCGTTTGGCGTGTTGCCGCCGATCTCGCGGCTGACGCCGGAGCAGGCGATGTACCACTTCCTCTCGGGCTACACGGCCAAGCTGGCGGGGACCGAGACGGGCGTCAAGGACCCGGCGCCGGAGTTTTCGGCTTGCTTTGGCGCGCCCTTCCTGCCTCTCGCCCCGCGGGTTTATGCGGAGATGCTGGGCAAGCGGCTCACGCAACACAAGGCCTCGTGCTGGCTGGTCAACACCGGCTGGTCCGGCGGCAAGTTCGGCGTGGGCAAGCGCATGAGCTTGAAGATTACGCGCGCTCTGGTGAATGCGGCGCTGGACGGCAGGCTGAGCAAGGTGGAGTTTCAAACCGAGCCGGCCTTCGGGCTGAGCATTCCGGTGAGCTGCCCCGATGTTCCCGCGGAGATTCTGAACCCGCGCAACTCGTGGGCCGACAAGGCGGCTTACGACAAGACGGCTGCCGAACTGGCCGCGCGCTTCGAGGCGAACTTCAAGCAGTTCGACGCTTCCGAGGCGATCAAGGCGGCTGGACCGAAAGCTAAGTAAGAGAAAGTAAGTCACGAGGGGCTTCGATCAGGCAATTGCCTTGGTCGAAGTCCCTTTTGCGTGTGCGGGATTGATAAGAACTGTTTTCTCTGGTTAGTGTCCTTATTTGCTTTCCATTCAACACCTCGGAGTCTGGCTCTTAACTCTGCTAGGTGTGATAGGTATAACCGGGCAATCCAAACATCGAGAGCTTATTCCCCACGTCAGGTAGCGTCAGGTAGTGGCAGCACCACGCGGTTTCATGGAAGGACTCGGAATCGGCGTGAAGCAAGTCTTGGTAGGCCAACTTCCCGAAAATATACAGGTCGAGTGTGCCGGCCTTTACGG
>Ga0326728_10004921_pt1 | contig 38698 bp, 22 predicted proteins | sample MB3enrmetagenome_FD_207602 | JGI IMG/M metagenome (GOLD analysis project Ga0326728, IMG submission 207602) | Lab enriched peat soil microbial communities from McLean, Ithaca, NY, United States - MB31MN | ecosystem: Environmental > Terrestrial > Soil > Wetlands > Peat | place: USA: New York... | reverse complement strand
GTATATCGCCATAAACCAAATAAGTCAAGATAAATATTCTAATTACATGACTACAACTCGACCCCGAAAATCGCGCAACTCTCCTGCATACAACGGTCTCAGTTAATTACCATGAGGAAGATCCGTCGACGTCAAGGTAACTTCCCGAGCCGAATCCCCCATTGCGACGGAACCAACAGAGCGGTCCCAACGATTGCTTGCTTTGATCCGGCAGCTTTCAGTTTGCGGGAATTGCCACGACCCTTGCCACCCCAATCAGTTCCACATCTTCATCCCAATCCCAAAGCTGGACGGTGCGTTCAACATGGGCCTTGGCATATTGAAACGCTTCCTCAACGTCCATTTTGTCGAGCGAATCCAAGGCTCTCTGGATTTGCGGAGAGGGCGACTCATTCTCGCTATAGCTACTTGCCGCCAAAGAGGAAAGCCCCGCGTCAATGCTTCCATCAGGCAGCACAACCACCGTGTGCATGTCGAAAAGGTATTCATCGCCGTCTTCACGTTGGACTCGCGAGCGGATCGTGAAATTAAACTGGTAGCCTGCCTTGGGCGCGGCGGAAGCAAGTCCATTCGCCGGAATCATTCGAACAGTCGTGTGTCCGCCGAAACTGTAATCGCCCACCCGGCGCAGCATGGCGTCGATAAACGGGTGACCGAGCGCCAGGAAATCCGCCTGGGAATTGCGAATTGCTGTTGCGCGGTCAAACGTGGCCATCCGGTAGCGCTCATCGAGACCGTTCCCTTTCATCGCTTCGGGTGTCAGGAATTCATAGAATCCGTCTTTGCGTTGCACCTGCCGCCGTTCGCGGGCTAGAAACTTCAGCGTGAAGTCTTCCAAGTCCTTCAAGTTCACGGGGCTGGCCAGCGCCTTTTGGTAACTGTCAAAGCTATAGCTGGAAGCATCCTTGAAGAGGCTCTGGGTGGCGATCTCAAACGCCTTTTGCGCCCGCTTCACCGCATCTTGGATTTCCTCCTTAGTCTGTTTATTCAGCGTTCCATTCACGAGAGCCCGCGTATAAATATCGTCCGGGTCGATTTCCGTTTCCAGTTGCCAGTTCAGGCTGGCGATCAATTCCTCCGGTTCTTCGCCGGTCACCTGCTGGAGGGCCTGCGCCGCCACGCGCAAACGCTGCTCGAAATAGGAGCGCACGGTTTCCTCCACCGTGTCGCGAGCGCGGAGGTTGTAGATCTGGACTACTTTTTCCTGACCGTAGCGGTAGACGCGCCCCACGCGCTGCTCGTAACGCATGGGATTCCAGGGCAGGTCGTAATTCACCACGATGTAGCAGAACTGGAGGTTAATACCTTCGCCCCCGGCCTCGGTCGAAACCAGAAACCGCACGGAGGGCTCTTCCCGAAAGACGCGCTGGCTGCGACGCTTGCTTTCCGCGTCCGGCGTTTTGCCCTCCAGTTCCATGCTGCCGTTGATCAGCACCACGGTGTTAGCGCCGTACCATTTTTCCAGGCGTTCTTTCAGGAACTCCTGGGTGCGGCGATATTCGGTGAAGATCAGCACCTTGGCGCCCGGCGTTTCCGCGTCAATTTTCTTCAGTAGGTCGCGCAGGCTATCGATTTTCTTTTCCCGCGTCACCGGAATGGCCAGGAGCTTCCTGAGCGTCTTGATTTCGTCCTTCAGGATCTCGCGGTCGGTCTTCAGCACTACGTCCTTTTCGTCCAGTTCGCCCTGGTAACGCTCATCGCGTTTCTCCTCTTCCTCCTCTTCCGGCAACTCCTCCAGCTTTTTCCCCAGGCGCGTGAGGCGTCCTTCCAGCGCCGCCTTGATGGCCTGGAACGAACTGGCATTCAACTTCTGGAAAGTGGTCAGAATGAATCCCACGGCACGCTTGTGCATGGGGTCTTCGATTTTTTCAATCGAGTTGTAGCCTGTCCGGATGTAGTCCTCGACGGCGGTGTAAAACTCCTTTTCGTCGGGATACATGGCGAAGGGCAAGGGATGAGTCATGCGTCCCTTGAAGACCACCTTCCCTTCGGCGTCGGTCACCCGCAGCTTCGGCGTGCGCAGAATGAGCTTGGAATAGGGAACCGCGCCGGGTTCGCGGAAGAGCGGTTGGTCAGTGAGTGTAGAGAAATCCGCCTTGGGCTCAAGTAGCTTCACGAGGTTCATAAAGCGGCTGTGGTCGGGATCGCCCGAGTGCGGTGTGCCGGTCAGCAGCAGCAAAGCGTCCGTATAACCGCGCAGGGCTTCCGCCAGTTGATAGTTCTGCGTCCGGTCGGTTTTTCTCCCGTATTCCTTGGCGCTTAGCCGGTGCGCCTCGTCAAAGATGATCAGGTCCCAGGGGCGGTTTTCCAGCAGGATGCGCTTATGCTCTTTGCGCTTCAGGCGGTCGAGCGAGGCGATGGCGCGGGCGCGCAGGGGCCAGATTCGCGGGTTGGTGGCCGTGAAGTCGCGACCGAAAATCTCAAAATCGCCGGCCTGAAACTTGTCCTTGAATTCTTCCTGCCACTGGCGGGTAAGTCCGGCGGGCGTAATGATGAGCGTTCGATTGGCGTAACCGCGCTGGAAGAGCGCCTGCCAAACCATGCCCGCTTCAATGGTCTTGCCCAGTCCCACTTCGTCCGCCAACATGAAACGCCGCCGGGGGCTGGAAACCACCGTGTACGCCGCAAGGATTTGATGGGGCAGAATCTCGGTGCGGGCGTTGGAGAGCTGCCCGCCCTTGTTCGTCGTCAGAAAGCGCGCCGCCATCTGCCGCAAGTCGAATTTCCAGGCTTCCTCCCATTGCCCCGCCTTCGCCCGTTCCAGCGGCGTGGGACAAACCTCCACTTCGCCCAGGCTCAGAATGAAGTTTTCCGAGCGGAAAGGCGGGAGAGAAAAAACTGAGGGATTGAATTCAACCTTGCACAGACCGTCCCGGACCTTGTAGACCTTGCCAACCCCATAATCCCGGTACATGGAGTTCAGGCTACGCACGTGCGTGCCGAGTTCGATCGTCGGATTGGCCGGGACGGTCGCCACTAGAGAGGATTATAGTTCACAGCGTTCCCACATGGCACGGATTGCCGGACCAAAGGCCCGCTAGTTCCTACAACGCTGGCGCGGTGTAGCGATGATTGGGATTGACTTGTTACAATGCCCGAGGGGTAGAGAGCCTCCCCGGAAGGGTATGGGGAATGAGAGTATCCCCAGGTTCTTGGAGCGCTGACGGTGGCCACCGCCGTGCTGCAAGAGTGTCCGGGGGAATCATCGGGTACTGCCTGAAATGTGCTTTGCTGACTGCAAAACAAACCTTGCTTCTCGCGCGGGCTAGCCGTACCCTGAAGGCATGAAAATCCCATCAAGCCGGCGCGCAAAGGTACCTAAGGCGAAGCGCAAAGCGGGGCGAGTGGATTCCTCATCGAACAAGTTCTGTCGGGCCGACGACCTCTCCAACGAGTCCAGCGTAGAAACGTTCTTTGTCAACCGCTTGCTCGACGACCTCGGTTACGAAGATGCGGAGATCAAGCCGAAGACCGCGATTCAGGAGCTCCCCGTGGGCAAGGGAAGGAAGAAGGAGCCATACAAGCCCGACTATCTTATTTATGGCAAGGAAAAGCCACGATGGATCATCGACGCCAAGGCCGCAGGAGAGAATCCCGACGATTTCGTAGGACAGGGCGCTGGTTACTGCCTCGCGGTCAACCAGAAGTATGAGGACGACACGCCCGTTCGGTACTTCGCGCTGACGAATGGGTTCCTGACCCGCGTTTACAAGTGGGACAAGGAACAGCCTATCATGTCGCTGCGCTTCGCAGACTTCGTGGACGGCAACACGAAGTACAAAGCCTTCAAGGAACTCCTATGCGCTGACGTTGCGCGGAAGGGGTGGAAAGAAAAAGAGAAGCGCGCCTCGGCCACGCATCTTCTGGCACGCCCCAACATGGAGGACGTGAAGAAGACGTTCGCTCAATGCCATCAGATCATCTGGAAGGCCGAGAAGGTCAGTCCGCAAGCGGCTTTCATCCGGTTCGCCAAGATCCTCTTTGTGAAACTGTGGGAGGACAGGCGGGTCCGCGACAACGCAGAGTTGCTCGCCGCAATCGGACGCAGCGAACCGCTTCCCGCGGAGGCGGTCCGGTTCTCTAGCCGATGGATCGCGCGGCAAGAGGAGAACACCGAAAACCCCGTTGACCGGATTCTCTTCCGCGATCTGGTCGATGCGCTAGAGCAGGAAATCCAAGCAAAGAGGCGCAAGCGCATCTTCGACTCGGACGCCCACCTTGACGTGTCGCCCGGAACCGTGCGGCGCGTCGTCAAGAAACTTGAGCATCAGTACCTCTTCGGCATCGACGAGGACTTGAACGGGCGCATGTTCGAGGCGTTCCTCGTCGCCACAATGCGGGGGCAGGCGCTCGGCCAGTATTTCACGCCGCGCAGCATCGTGAAATTGATGACAAGGCTCGGGAAGCCGGTTGCGCGTCCCTCGACGATCGAGCGAGTACTGGACGGTTGCTGCGGAACCGGTGGATTCCTGATCGAAGCCCTGACCGAAATGCGGCGACAGGTGTACGAGAACGGATCGCTTACGAACACCAAGCGCACCGAACTCTTGAACGAGGTGGCAAATGAAGCCATTTTCGGGATAGACGCGGGACAAGACCCCCCGCTCGTAAAGATCGCTCGCATCAACATGTACCTTCATGGTGACGGCGGGAGCCGGGTCTACATGACGGATGGACTACGCAAGACCCCCGCGCCCTCCGGGACCGACACTCCCGAGGGCAAGCAGGAAGTTCTGGAACTCAAGAAGGCCCTTGAGGGCGATGCGAAATCCGGCCCGCTCCGGTTTGACCTCGTACTCACGAACCCCCCCTTCTCGATGGATTACTCCAAGGGTGATCCCGACGAGTGGGAGGTCCTCAAGGAATACGACCTGCGGACGTGGGAGGGCAAAGATCGAACTTCGCTCCGCTCCGCGATCATGTTCATAGAGCGGTACCACGATCTCTTGAAGCCGGGGGGGCGATTGCTCACCGTGATCGACGACGGCGTACTTGGCGGCAAGAAGATGGCGTTCGTGCGCGACTACCTCCGGTCGCAGTACATCATCAACGGCATCATTAGCCTCCACGGCGATGCTTTCCGCCGGGCCGGGGCCCGAACCAAGACGTCGATCCTGTGCCTGACGAAGCGGACGAGCGATGCCGAGGAGCAGCCCGACTCCTTCGTGTACGAGAGCCGCTACATCGGGCTCGACGACGTTCCCTCCAAGACCCGCCGGAGTGTCGCGCTCACGGCAAAGAAGGAGGCCGCCGACGAAATCGACGCCATCGTGTCGGCCTATGAGTCATATCTAGCTGGAAAACGCGGGCCATGGATCGTCGAGGCGAAGAAGTTGGGCGGGCGGCTCGACGCGAAGTTCCTGAACCCCTGGTCCGTCGAGAAGTTGGAGGCGGAGTGGCAGCGGGCTGGCGCGCTAACAGCCGTACTCGGGGACTTGGTTGACCCTGTCAGGTCCGAGCTTAAGACGGAGGCGCAGAAACACTATACGTTTCTCCGTATCTCTTACGCGGGCTACGCGACGAGTGGCGATGACGCCCTCGGTTCCGAAATCTCCTACTCTTGGGTCGGTCAGGCCAAGGAGAACGACATCGTGGTTAGCAACATCAATGCCGTCAACGGCGCGACTTGTGTGCTGTCCAAGAAGGCCGAAGCGTATCTGGTCACGTCCGAGTTCACGGTGCTGCGAATCAAGCCCGAAAAGGTGAGCGAGGTAGACCCCTACTACCTGTGGTCAATTCTGCGGTCGCCCGCGATCATTGCGGAGTGGCTTTCGTCCTCTACCGGGCTCGGCCGCCACCGCGTTACGTGGGACCTGCTCCGGAGTCAGAAAGTGCCGCTGCTGCCCATGCCACGACAGATCGCCATTGGCGACCTCAACCGCAAAGACCACACACTCTATCAGGACATGATCGCGGTTCGAGATAGCGCGATTGCCGGTCTTGATCCTCTCGGGCTCCACGGGGAAATCGCCAAGGAAAAGTTGGCCCGCGCCAAACCGCCGAGGTAGCGGGCGAAGGTTGCGTTGGCAGCTATAGGACGTTTTAGCAGCACTGGAGACTTAGGAGGGGAAGTCCGGAAACGTAGCATAAGATGCTGTGAGCTACATGATGCCAAAGATCTTCATTCCGCCTGGAGATTATTATTGTATCAAACCTCCGGCCATTTCGAATGAACTCCTTCACCGGTCATGGGCATTTGACGCCGACAAAGAAACGGTCAATGGGATCGGAGCAAAGGCGTGTGGACTAAGTGCGGTCGTCACGGCAGCGTCCTCCCCTGTCCTCCGTAGAGCGGTGGAATGTATTGCCTACTACTTTCGTCGTGAATTCGCCTACGACTTCCTGCAATATTGCTCATTGGAGACGGTGGACGATGGTCATCGCGCGTATATTTGGGCTGACCCTGATACCTTGAATGAACAGGATAAAATAACTGTCTTTGGGGCTTGCTGCTCTCGCTGGAGAAGATGGGAGGACGCCCCTCCAAATTTGCCATCGAAATCCTACGCACTACAATGGATATGGTTACACCCCTATCAAAAAAGGAAAGGTATTCTTGAGAAGGCTTGGCCATATTTTCTGGCGAGGTTTCATCCTTTCGTTCCTGAAGGACCCCACAGCCCAGCAATGGAGGCCTTCCTAACGAAGCATCACTATGGTCGATTTGTCTTGGACTCAGAATAATCCACTACCAGCGTCCGTCTTTCTAGCTATCAGCGCAACCTTTAGACACTCCCAAACACCCCGTTGATGTAGTCTGGCCCACCGCGTACCCTGAATCCGTTAACTGTAGAGGAGAGATGAGTACCAAAACTCCAGGTCTAACTTGGGCGGATGTGGATGTGGATGACGACGCCGAAATGAAGGAATTCCGGCGGCAAGAGGAACGTAAGGCGCGCGAGCGTGCCCAAGAGGCGGTCAGGCAACTGCAGGAACAAGGAATTATGGACGTGCGCGGGCGGCGGGTTCGTAAAGACCTTCCCGGCGCATGTCGTAAAAGCGCTTCTTAAGTTGTTCGATTACCTTCTTGTTGTTGGCTGCGTCTTTGTTGGGCGAAAGGTTGCCCGGCTCTTTGTATTCCACAATCACGCTGCCATAAACAGAATCAGGACGCCCCGTCGCAATCGTGACATTGTAGTGGCCTTTCAGGGTGACCTTGGCATCGCCGGCAAATTTCTTGAGTGCCGCGGCCACGTCGATTTGCAGATCCATTTCCGACTTGGCCAACGCCGCCGCCCGCTTAATTTGGTCAGCAATTGCCGCCGCGCTGCGAGTGACGATTTCATCCAAAGATGGCTGACTTCGGGAATCTGCCGGGCGTTCCATTGCGAGTCCACCTCAAAGGAGGGTTGTCTTTCAAGCTATAAGGAGATCGATTCTATACCCAATGACTAACCGGTGAGCAGAAATACTTCCGGCGTCTTAGCGAGCGGCGATGGTCGGCGCTTGCTCGGCTAAATTCTGCCTGGCAAATGCCCCTCTACAACAGTGGGGAGGTTCAAGACCGGTTTGGTCGCTTGGGGGTCTGCAAACCCTTGGATGGTCTGGATGTCATGCCTGACGGTCAAGCCCGGATAACGAGCCACTCGCAAACAAATCACTTGGCCGGTAAATGGCTACGAGTAGAGGTGCCAGGCACCTCCAATCCGGCTTATTTTAACGCCTAAGCGGGCGGCCCATCAGGGGCGCACGTCAGTGATCTGGCGGATGCTTTTCATCATCGCCTCGTGCTCAAAGACTTTTTTCCAATCAGGCTTGAAAAGCACCTTTTTAGCCTCTTCGATCGCTTTAAGCGCGCCATCGGAGAAAACTGCGCCCTCCTTGGCTTCCAGCACGATGGCCAGTTCGACCTTCAGGTGGCCCATCAAGAAATCGCGGGCGGCTTCCCGCGGCACTCCCTTGCGAACCGCTTCATCCAGCGCTTCGCGGATGATGGTAAGGCAGGTCCCCAAGACAGTCTCAGAAAGGACCGGCTCCAGGATTCCCATCTGCTCCGCTGTGCAGCGGTGAGCGCGCTCGACCGGGGCAAAAATCGTGCGCGCAATGGATTCGCCTTGCGCGTAGGCGTGCTCGGGTCCCTGGACGAGTGAGCAGACGATATTCTGCCTGGCATATTCGCCGCCGAAGAAATCCCTTTGGGCCTTAGGGTCAGTCTCGAACCCAAAAACAGAAGGGTGGCACGGGTGTGTGACGAAATAAATGAGATCGTCTCGCTTGGGCAAGACCCCCGCCAACGCTGCCGCGATATCCAGAGCCATCAACATCATCCCCGGAGCGAGGAGCGGCTCGATTTCGTGGGTGATGGCGCCGATGCGATGATCGGGAAGCGCCAGAATGACAACTTCCGCCCCTTTCAGCGCCTGTTCCACGGGCACTGCCGAGATTCCCCTCTCCGCCAGAGCGGCCCGGCCTCGCTCGCTGACCTCCACATGCCGCACCGCGAGGTTTGTTTTCTTCAAGTTGTCGGTAATTCGGCATCCCATCTTGCCGCCTGCCCCTAACAATGCAACTGTTGTCATACGACTACCCTCCTCAAGAGCAATTCAATTGATTTGCCCGGTTTTAACCCTGGCGAAACAATCATCAGTTCCCATTTGGCCGCCTTTGAATACCAATTCCAAACCGTCCACGGACGGGGAATCGGCATGAGCGTGGCAAAGGGGCGCGCCGGGAAGCATCGGGCTGGCCATAGTCAAAGCTTCCAAGCCGAGTTGCCGGCCCACGTAGCTGGCAGTATCTCCTCCGGCAATCAAGACTCTGCGGATACCTGAGCGCTGGATGATCTCGCGCAGAAGTACACCAATTTGTCCGCTTAGCCGCATGCCAAAAGAACTCTCCCGCGCTCGCGCCGCCCTCGCGAGGGTGGAATCTTTCTTTCCCAGCGCCGTATAGAGAACCACGCTTTTGCCCTTTGCAAGCTCCAGTAGGGCCTTGTCAAGCAAACCCCGGCCGGTAGCTTCATCACCTGCCACCAACGCGTCGGCATCCACAGGGATTCCCACAAAACCGTGGCCAAGCGCCCAAAGGATTTGTCGTTCCGTGTTGGGCGAGCAACTCCCGGAGACCACCACCAGCCGGTCTACCTCCAGAACCGGTGCAAATTGCGGCAGCCCCGGAAGCAGCCCGGAGGCCTGCCAATACGCCACCAGCGCGTATTCGACGCCGGACGAACCCACAATGAAACTTCCCGAGGCGGGGCGGCGTGTCCAGAGAATCCCTCCAACCTGGATCAATGACGCTTGGTCCAAGGTATCAAAGAGGATCGCGTCTGGATTTTCCGCGAGCAATTCCTGGAACTTCTCGTCGGGGTGTAATTGCTGCAATGCGATAATGTCGAACAGCCCAATCTTCTTGCTTGTTTGGCGCGAAAGATGCACTCTGAGGTCACTTTCCGTCATCGGGGTCACAGCGTGTGACATCATCGCCGGGTGGCGATCGATTCGATAAATGTTCCCCTGGTAATCCGCAAAAAGATTCCCGAAGAGCGTGTAGCGCCGCAGGACAGGAACTCCCACGACAATCGGGACGAAGGGCACCCCAAAGACCTGCTGGCCAATTTCCAAAGCCCGGCCAATGCTGCCTGTCTCCGGAGAGCTGTCAAACGTCGAGCAGACCTTGTAATGATAGACCTGCGATCCAAGGCGCTTCAGGCTTTCAAAAACCGGGGGAAGCTCCAATGACATCCAGGCGGGAGACTGGCTTCGGCTGACGCCGGCTACTCCCACAGCCCGGCAATCGGGATAACCCACCATCTGCTCAGGGCTGGGAGGCCTGAGAAAGAGAACCGGCGATAGCCCGTTGTTTCCAAGGACTTCCAGGGCATCCGTCGACCCCGTGAAGTCGTCCCCGTAGTAGGAGAGAATCAGACCCGATTTGGGGAGTTCGTCACTCACCCTGCAAAGCCATCCCTATTGAAATCCAGTTGGTTTGATATCAACTCCAACATCGCGTGGTGGGCCGCGCTTGCAAATCTCTCCAGTTTGCACCGAAGCATCGCACTGCGCTTTCTCCACCATGACAAGCCACGCTTGGTCCCTTGGATTGGTTGAAGGTGAAGCATCATTTTTCCTGCGGAACCGGACTTTAATTCAAAGGACCGCCATCATACAGCGAAAAATCCGGGATTGACAGATATTCCGCGATGTGGAATCGTGCAGGCCTTGTGAAAAGCGTATGGCCCCGTACCAACCCCTTGTTTAAAACTCACTTTGAGGAGACAAGTTCCATGGCGCCCATCACACGGAGGGAATTCATGGCGGCTTCCGCAGGATCCATCATGGTCGCTTCCGCCGGCGAACTCCTCGGTCAGCCTCAGGGATTGAGATTCAGAATTTTGGAGTTCAAATCGCGGCAACAATGATTCGGTGTTTTCGAGGATGCGGCGAGCCCAAATGTTAAGCTTCCGCATCGTTGAGATTGAATTGTCACGATCAGTTAGGTTATACGATTACCGCGAACTGCAGACCTTATGGTAGAAAGACTCTTAAAGCTGGCCCAGGCACGGAACAGCATCGGAGCAAGGCTGGCAAAAGGTTGAGTGTCCTGTGCGTGACCAAATTCTTGCGACTTATCTGATTCAGACGCCTCTTGCGGTCGAGCGCGCGGCGGAAATGATCGCGGGCGAGCAGTCCTGCGGCACGTTTGTGCGAGTCAAAGGGGAAACAGACGAGCTACAGGCTCGCCACCGTGCGCGGATTGAAGGCATCGAGATCCTCGAGGTGGGGAATACTCCCAGCCTGCCCGGCTCCCGCTGCCCGGCCCAAGCCGGCCCGCTTGAATACCGGACCGCCCGAGTGAAAATTGCTTTCCCCCTCGAGAATGTCGGGACCAACTTGCCGGCGCTCGTCTCAACCGTGGCGGGCAACCTGTTTGAGCTGAGTGAGGTGTCTGGCCTGCGGCTGATGGATCTCGAGCTGCCCGAAGTTTTTTGCGACCGTTACCCCGGGCCGCGGTTCGGCATCACGGGTACGCGCAAGCTGACCGGCGTTTGGGATCGCCCCATCCTTGGCACCATCATCAAACCTAGTGTGGGCCTGAGCCCCGAGCAGACGGCCGAAACTGTGCGCGAGCTGGCGGAGGCGGGTATCGACTTCATCAAAGACGATGAACTCATGGCTGATCCGCCCCACTCGCCCTTCGAGCGCCGCGTCGCCGCAGTGATGCGGGAGATCAATTCGGTTGCAGACCGCACGGGCAAGAAAGTGATGTACGCATTCAACATCACAGATGAGCTGGATGCCATGTTGCGACATCATGATACGGTGCAGAAAGCTGGCGGGACTTGCGTTATGGTCAGCGTGAATAGCGTGGGCTTTGCGAGCGTCTCTTATATGCGCCAGCATTGCCAGCTCCCCATTCATGGCCACCGCAACGGCTGGGGAATGCTGACCCGGTGTCCGGCTCTCGGATATGAATTCACGGCATGGCAAAAGCTGTTGCGTCTGGTGGGCGTGGACCATATCCACGTGAATGGTTTGGAAAATAAATTCTGGGAGCCCGATGAGTCCGTGGTTCGATCCATCCACGCCTGTCTCACGCCGCTGTTGGGTGGGTACCCAATCATGCCGGTGATTTCTTCCGGCCAATGGGGAGGGCAGGCGCCTGAAACCTATCGTCTTACCAAGACCGTCGATCTCATGTACCTGGCGGGTGGAGGCATCATGGCACACCCCGGCGGCCCGGCGGCAGGACTACGGGCGATCAGGCAGGCGTGGGAGGCTGCCCTCCTCGGCGTGACGCTGGAAGCCTACGCCCGCGATCATTCGGAGCTGCGCGAATCTATCGCCAAATTTGGTTCTCGATCAACTGCAAGCAAGAAGGCTTAGTCTGGAGAGAATTCACCATCAGTTTCCTTGATGGCGAGGGACCCGGGTGGGGGTGATCGATTCGTGATTTCCGATACCGCTCTGCGCTTGAAGTCGATAGATTACCGAAGGCACATCCTGGAGCTCATCAAGGAGGCTAAAGGTGGTCACACGGGCGGGAGCCTGTCCTGCGTCGATATTCTGAACGTTCTCTACAATGGCGTAATGAATGTCCGGCCGGAGAATTTTGCCAGCCCTGATCGTGATCGCTACGTTCAGAGCAAAGGGCACAGCGTCGAGGCACTTTACGTAGTCCTGGCTGACCGAGGGTTCTTTCCCCGGGCAGAATTGGCGACCGTTTCAAAGTACAGGTCGCACTTCGTCGGCCACCCGACTCGTAAGGTGCCGGGAATCGAGCACAACACTGGGGCATTGGGTCATGGCCTTTCATTTGGAGTGGGGCAGGCCCTGGCGGGAAAAATTAACCAGCGGCCCTACAGGGTCTATGTCCTGGTAGGAGACGGAGAACTGGCGGAGGGCTCCAACTGGGAAGCTTCCCTGAGCGCAGCTCACTACGCCCTCGACAATCTGGTGGTCATTGTCGACCGAAACAGACTACAGATCACCGGGCCGACGGAGCAGGTTCACCCTCTGGAGCCTTTGGAGGATAAACTCCGGGCTTTCGGTTATGCGGTAAGGACCGTGGACGGGAACGACGTATCGGCGTTACGGACTATACTCGGTCAGGTCCCTTTCGTAACAGGGAAACCCAACCTGGTTCTGGCCTGCACTACCAAAGGCAAGGGCATAAGCTTTATGGAAAATGTGACCGGCTGGCACCACCGTGTTCCCAATGAAGATGAATTCGCTCAGGCCATGCGTGAGCTGGATGCAGCCGAGGAAAACCTCAAGCGCGAAAGCTAAGCCAGCCGAGGCTTGCACAGGAGGCAAGATGGAAGGAAGCATTGGTTGGGGTGTTGCAGGGGTATTGTTCGCGGGGCTTTTGAACGGCAGCTTTGTGGTCCCGATGAAGAAGATGTCGGGGTGGCATTGGGAGAGCACTTGGCTCGTTTTTTCCACCGTAGGGTTGCTGATCGTTCCCTGGGCCACCGCCTTGCTGACGGTGCAACACCTGGGCGCACTTCTCTTGAGCTCGCCACTCGTTGAATTGGCCAAGGTTCTGATATTTGGACTCGGATGGGGCATCGGAAACATACTGTTCGGTCTGGGAGTGACCCAGTTAGGCTTAGCGCTCGGTTACGGCATCATCCTGGGAATCATCGCCACGGTTGGTTCGCTGTTGCCGCTCGTCATACTCCATCCCGACCGCATCTGGACTCGGCAGGGATATGCCTTGTTGGGGGGAATGGTGGTGGTCCTGATCGGAATCGTAATCTGCGCGATTGCCGGGCGTCGGAGGGAGCGGGAAACTGCGGCCCAGAAGGTGGGAGGTCCTCAATCCAAATTCGTGGTGGGCTTAATCATTTGCATTCTAGCGGGAGTTTTCTCGGCAATGCTCAATTTTGCGTTTACCTTTGGCGCAGGACTTCAGCGTAAGGCTTTGTCCCTAGGTACGGGAACCTATATGGCCGCCAACGGTGTTTGGGCTTTAACCCTCACCACGGGCTTTCTCGCGAACGCCGCCTACTGCATCTACCTTTTGCAGAAGAACCGAACGTGGGGGGATTTCTCGACCCCCCCAGCCTGTGGAAGGTATTGGTTCGGCGGAAGCCTGATGGGCGTGTTGTGCTTCGCCAGCTTCATCCTTTACGGAATTGGCGCCATAGCCCTCGGCCCCTTGGGAGGTATCGTAGGATGGCCGCTTCTCATGTCAATGAGCCTGATCACCGCGAATGCCTGGGGAGCCTTGACGGGTGAATGGAAAGGAGCAAGCCGGACCTCCTATGCCTACTCGCTGCTGGGCATCGTGTTTTTGATCGTAGCCATCATCGTGATATCGGCCGGAAACCGGGCATGAAAAACCGCAGGAGGAAAAATGAAAGAACTCAAGGCGCGACGCGATTTTGTGAAGATGATCGCCGGCGGACCACTGAAATGTATGCTCACCTGGAGCCTGCTGGGGAAAACTCTGCGTGCCGAGGCGAGCTCTGGTCCAGCCAACGCCGGGGATGAATCGTTCCGGCCGGTCGTGGAACGCTGGGGAATACAAGAGATTTCTTTGGCAACCTCGAAAACCTATTCCAATCCCTTCACAGATGTGCACGTGAGTTGTCAATTCAAATGCGATAGTACCCAGGTAACTTCCGAGGGGTTCCATGATGGAGGGAATACTTGGAAAGTGCGCTTGATGCCTCCCGTGGAAGGGCAATGGACTTTTGAAACTCTCTCTAATGACGCGGAGTTGAATGGAAAACGCGGGGTATTTCGGTGTTCATCCCCTGGACCGAATAACCACGGCCCCGTGGCGGTGCGGAATCAGTATCACTTGGCGTACGCGGACGGGACGGCCTACTATTGTTTGGGAACAACTCTCTACAACTGGGTGCATCGCGAGGAAAGGTTACAGAAGGAAACTCTTGCCCAATTAAGAAATAGTCCTTTTAATAAAGCTCGGTTTTGCATTTTCCCAAAATGGTACGCCTTCAACCGCGTGGAGCCCCCCTTGTTTCCCTATGCGAAGACGGCTGACGGCAAATTCGACTTTGAGCGTTTCGATCCGGAGTATTTCCGGCACATAGAACAACGCCTGGTTGACCTGGACGCCTTGGGCATCCAGGCGGATTTGATTCTGTTCCACCCTTATGACAATTGGGGTTTCGCCAAGATGGACTCTGCTCATGACGATGCTTACCTGCGATATCTGGTGGCCCGCATGGCAGCTTTTCGGAATGTCTGGTGGACGATGGCGAATGAGTGGGACTTCATGAAGCCCACCAAGAATTGGGACCACATTTTTCAGACCGTTCAACGTTTGGATCCCTACAACCACTTGCGGGGAATACACAACGGGCACATCTGGTATGACCATAGTAAGCCCTGGGTGACCCATTGCGAAATCCAGTTGCAGGGTGGCGACACCTACGCGACGGCGGTCGGGGCGCGGACGGAGTATGGGAAGCCGGTAAGCGTTGAGGAGTACGGATACGAGGGGAACAACACGAAACGATGGGGTGACTTGTCCGCTGAAGAAGAAGTCGAGCGCCACTGGGGGATCGCGATGGCGGGGGCTTACGGTTCCCACGGCGAGACCTACGTTCAACCCGGCGACATCCTCTGGTGGGCGGTGGGGGGAAAACTGGTTGGGGAAAGCCCATCTCGCCTTTCTTTCCTGAACCAACTCATGAGCGAGGCGCCTTACGAGCAAATGGAACCTTTGGCGAGCATCATCAAGCCGGGAACAGCGCTCGGCCAAAAAGGCGTCTACTACTTGCTCCGGTTTTCATCGCTCGAATGGGAGGAAGAGATCGAAATCGATCTCGAAGGGACGCAGCCTTATGAGGTGGATTTGATCGATCCTTGGCTTATGAAAGTCTACCGCCTGGGGCAGACGTCCGCAGGGAAGCAATCTTTTTTTCTCCACCTTGCCCCCAGTTTATTGCGTTTGAAAAGCACGACACAAAATGCCGCGGCTTCGAACCCGAGTTCGATCGCTCAACTCCTCCAACGTTGGGAGGCAAATCCTGACTGACGGCTTGCTGCAAACGGAACATCCATGGAGCTATCCGTCATTGCTCCCCGCAGGGCGGATGCCGTCCGTGGGCAACGCCAAGTCAGCAGGGCAGAGTTGACACTGGCGTGTCATGCGCTCAGACTGGCGCTCGACGAGCCGAGCTTTGGGAATAAGATGAGGAGGGGGTAACTCAGATGGCAAATGCAACCTTAGGCGTAATCGTTAGCAACCGTGACTTCTTTCCAGACGTTTTGGTCAGCGAGGCGCGCAAGGAACTGCTCGCCTTGTTCAAGACCCTGGATATTGAGGCAGTCATTCTCGACGCGGGAGAAACGAAGTTGGGGGGAGTCGAAACCCATCAGGATGCGGTCCGTTGCGCTGACCTGTTCCGTGCCCACGCTAGCCGCATCGACGGAGTCTTGGTGGAATTACCCAACTTTGGTGATGAGAGAGGGGTGGCTGATGCTCTGCGGCTCAGCCGGCTGGAAGTCCCCGTTTTGGTGCACGCCTATCCCGACGACCTCGGGGAACTCCACGTGGAACGGAGGCGCGATGCCTTCTGCGGGAAGATTTCAGTGTGCAATAATCTGCGACAGTATGGTATTCGCTATTCCTTGACCGATCGACATGTGGTCTATCCCCAAGACGCCAGCTTCAAAGCGGACCTGGAGAAGTTTGTCAAAGTTTGCCGGGTGGTGAAAGGCCTGCGTTCCGCGCGGCTGGGAGCGATCGGTGCAAGGCCCACAGCTTTCAACACAGTGCGGTACAGCGAGAAGCTTTTGGAACACGCCGGCATCAGCGTGGTTACCGTTGACCTTTCCGAGGTGGTCGGCTCGGCCCAGAAGCTCGACGATAAGGACGCGCGGGTGGAAGCTAAGCTGGCGGAAATCCGCGCTTACGCTCAATCCGGCGATGCCCCGCCGCCTTCCTTGGTGCTGATGGCGAAACTGGCCGTTGTCATCTCGGATTGGATGGCCGCAAACCAAATCGACGCGACGGCCATTCAGTGCTGGACGTCCATCCAGAAAAACTATGGCGTAAATTCCTGCACGGTCATGAGCATGATGAGTGACAAGATGCAGCCCAGCGCTTGTGAGGTCGATATCACCGGCGTGCTGACCATGTATGCCATGCAGCTCGCCTCCGACAGTCCGAGCGCCCTGGTGGACTGGAACAACAACTATGGCGGTGACCTGAATAAGTGTGTCTTCTTCCATTGCGGGAACTGGGCCAAGAGTTTTGTTCCCGCGGTCAAGATCAGCACCGCGCCCATCCTAGGGACCGTGGTGGGGGAGAAAAACACCTATGGTGCATTGGAGGGACGAACTCCGGCTGGTCTCGTGACGTACGGGCGTGTGAGTACCGACGATGTTTCGGGGAAAATCCGCGCTTATGTGGGAGAAGGCCGGTTCACCGATGACGATCTCAGGACTTTTGGAACCCGTGCCGTGGTAGAAGTTCCCAAGCTGCAAAGCTTGCTGCGTTACATCTGCCGCAATGGATTTGAGCACCACGCGGCCATGAACAAGTCTCATACGGCAGCGGTGCTTGCCGAAGCCTTTGAGACCTACTTAGGTTGGGAGGTCCATTACCACGCGAGGCCGGCGGAGGACGAGTAGCATGCAACTGGGCAAGGCCAATCTTGAAGTGTTCGCGGAAACCCTGCTCGAGTTGGCCCGGCAAGACAGGGATTTACTCGTTTTGACCAGCGATTCTCGAGGCTCGGCGAGACTGGGCCATTTTGGCGAATTGCTCCCTCAGCAACTTATTGAAATCGGAATCGCCGAGCAGAACTTGGTGGGAATCGCCGCGGGCCTCGCTTCGGCCGGCAAGAAGGTGTTCGCGGTTTCGCCCGCCTGCTTCCTGACGGCGCGAGCGCTCGAGCAAATAAAGAATGATGTTGCTTATGCCGATTATCCGGTAAAACTTGTGGGCATCAGTGCCGGCGTCAGTTACGGGGCATTGGGCTCAACCCATCATTCGTTGCACGATTTTGCGGTTTTGAGGGCCATCAACAATATCGATATCGTTGCGCCCGCGGATAATTTTGAAACCCGGGAAGCGGTCTGGGCCGCCGCTCGCCACTCCCGCCCTATTTACCTGCGATTTGGAAAGCGACCCATGTTTGACCTTCACAGCCCGGATGCAGATTTCAGGATTGGAAAGGGAAGCACCTTGAGGGAAGGCACGGACCTCACTTTCTTGGCCACAGGCGAGACGGTTTACCCCGCCTTATCGGCAGGTTTGGAACTGGAAGACAGGGGAATTTCGTGCCGAGTCATCAGCATGCATACGCTTAAACCTTTAGACGTGGAATGCCTTTTGAATGCCGCAGGGGCTACACATGGTCTCATCACCGTCGAGGAACACAGCATCAACGGAGGTCTGGGAGAGGCTTGCGCTGCGGTCCTCGCGCAGAAGCGCATCAGCCTTCCATTCCGGATAGTGGGCATCCCCGACGAAGCAACCGTTAATGGAAGTCAGCTCGAGATTTTCAACCACTATGGGATTTCGACCAAGGGATTAGTCGAAACCGCGCTACAGATCCTTAGTTCTTGAAGGTGCCTGTGCCTTTCATCCTTGCCTTAGACCAAAGCACCTCCGCGACGAAAGCTCTGCTCTTTGATTCCAGCGGCCAGCTTGTCGACAAGACATCCGTCGAGCATCAGCAGCACTATCCCCAACCCGGCTGGGTTGAGCATGACGCGGAAGAGATCTATCAAAATGCCATCGAGGCGTGCAGACTGCTCCTTCAGAAGAATCGCCCCGTTGCCCAGGAGATCCTCTGCCTCAGCATCACGAACCAAAGAGAGACGGTGGTGGTCTTCGAGAAAGGTTCCGGCCAGCCTCTCCACCACGCGATCGTGTGGCAGTGCCGAAGGGGATCGGCACTCTGCGAAGAACTGGTCCGCGCGGGTTATGACGAACTGGCCCGCACGAAGACAGGACTGCGCATTGACACATATTTCCCCGCTTCCAAACTCACCTGGTTGTTTGACCACTTTCCCCCCATCCACGAGAAGCTCCAATCAGGAGAGGCGCTCTTTGGGACGATGGATACGTACTTGATCTATCGATTGACGCATGGGCAAGTCTTCGCGAGTGACTACACCAATGCCAGCCGGACCTTGCTCTACGACATTGGCAAGCTTCGCTGGGATGAAGAACTCTGCCAATTGTTTAAAGTTCCGTTCAATTCCCTTGCCACGGTCAATAAATGCAGCGCGACATTCGGCGCCACCGTTTTGGGCGGCGTCCTCGATCATCCCATCCCCATTTGCGGGATCATGGGAGACTCCCAGGCGGCGCTGTTCGCGGAACGATGCTTTCGCCCGGGAAACGCCAAGGTAACCTTGGGGACCGGCTCTTCGGTACTGTTGAACATTGGGGAAGTTTTTCAGTTACCGATCAAAGGAATTGTTTCGACGATCGGCTGGATTAACGTAGCGAGCACGGCCTATGCCTTCGAGGGAATTATCAATTACACGGGGGCAGTGATTGCCTGGTTAAAAGACCAACTGGGGCTGATTGCTGGGGTGGAAGAAACCGCGGGCATAGCCGCGGCTGTCCCGGATAGTGGCGGCGTCTACCTGATCCCGGCCTTTGTCGGTTTGAGCGCTCCTTACTGGGAACCGAATGCCCGCGGCGCCATCGTAGGCTTGTCACCTTCCACCGACAAGCGCCACATCGTGCGGGCGGCACTCGAATCGATTGCTTACCAAATCAAGGACGTCCTGGTAGAAATGATGACCGAGGCTGCCATACCTCTCAACGTTGTGTACGCCGACGGGGGAATGGTAAACAACCGATTCCTCTTGCAACTGGTGGCGGATATCACGCAACTCAATGTTCGCGCCTCGACCTTGCCGGAACTTTCCGCCTTGGGAGCGGTATTGTCCGGCGCACTCGGCATGGGACTATTCGGGTCCCTGGAGGAGCTCGAACGCCTGCCGCACGGATACATCGAGTACAGTCCAGCCATGGAACCCGCGGTGTCGGAAAAGTGCTACGAGGGTTGGAAAGCCGCAATCCAGCGGGTGCTCTGACGTAGTAGGTCAAGTCTCCTGCCCCAAGACCCATTGCACCGATACTTCCAAACTGTCGTCCGACCCCTTGCTGACTTGCCAGCCGGATCTCCGATCCTTTCAGCCCCTACGCCTCGTTTCTTTCCACCTCCCGTCCGCAATGGGCGATCCCCAACCTCATCACGATCTCGGAATCGCAGCAGTACCTGGTTCGAGTATCCCGCCTTGATCAGAACGGGATCTTTCACGTAGTTGCCCCAACCGAGCTGAGGGTAATTCCATTCATTATTAATGATGAACCGGACCATCCCTCGGGAGCGTCCGTTGAGGACTCTGAACCCGCCCACAGTCACTATGGTGCCGGTCGAAGGGGCACTCTTCTTTCCGGTGACGACAACCTTGATCGTATGCTGCCCAGCCGCCAATCCTTCCTTGCTGTAGAGTATCTCCCGAGGCAGCCCGGCGCGCTTATCGAGCACGGTGCGGTGAACGACCTCCTCCACACTGGGCGCGTACACGTTGACACCGGATTCTGCCAATTTGCCGTCGATGTAAACGTCCGCCATGCCCTCCGACTCACCCAGCGTCCCCAGCCAGCTAATTGCATCGCCCTGGAAGGCCAGTTCGACGGAATCGCCAGTGTGCTCGCTGCGAATGTCCTTGTCCGTTTTCTTCCAAGAACCGGTCAGTTTTATGCGAGGGTCACTGAACATAATCAGGCCCTGGGGATCATCGAGTACTTCCAGCCTGACCGCATCGCTGCCGTTGGATTCCGCCTGGATACGGTTCTGAGTCCCGCGGACAATGGCGGAGGCGTAGTAGATATTCTCCTTCATGCTGCGGAAGTCGTTTGTGCCGCGCCCGCCGATATCGTACGGGCCGTATTTAAAGTAATCCTTCTCGTCTTCCGACCATGGCCAGGTTGGAGCGACGAGAAGGCGGCCCGACGCACCCTTTCCTTCGCGGTTGGCCACTCCGGTAAGCCGGCCGATGTGGGTTTCTGGATAGACGGACCACAGGCCTTTGCGGTGCCAGGCCAGCCGGTCTACGTCCGCGGTCAAGATGTAAGAAACTCCCACTTCCCAGTAGCCGCCAACGTCTCCGAACGGCCCGTGCAATATCGGGCGCTTCAGCTCCGGCAGGGCGTCCAAGGTGTACTTGGTGCTGATCAGGCCTTGACCGTCGATCTGCAATTCAAAACTGACCGCGGTAGGTCCGTAGTTTCCGGACAAATTCACAACGGCCTCATTTGCCTCCCGCGCGGCTTGGACGCTCTTCAGGGACCACGCGGGCAGCTCCTGGCCGCCGCCTAATTGCAGATAGGGCCCGCTCTCTATGATGCCCGTTCCGTTGTATGAACCCCTGGTAATCAAGCCCGTTTTCTTACTGAAGACCAAGCTGAAGTTCGTGCCGGAAACGGTGATCTCATCCTGTCCCTCCTGCACGGTTGGAGCAAGGCCCTGCGGTTGCGGCAGGACGTGCGGCGGAGGATTGACGGGCAGATTGAACTCGTCCACGAGCAGATCCCCGAGCCGGAAGAACTTCAGGTTTAGCACATCCCCGTCTTTCCATGACCGGGCCGGCAGCCGAAGGGTTCCGTCCGCGTGCGGTTCCACGTTCGGGCCAGCGAGAGTCCCGGACTCCTGGCCGACCGACCACGCAATCCGCAACTCGCTCAGGTTGGTGTGGTCAAACCAGTTCTTGATCGGTATCTCGAGTGTATTGCCGCTTCCGGGATTGGGAACTGGTTTGTCCTCGATGCGTACTGGCGAATACGCTTTCTTGACAAGCCAATATTCGGGTTTCTCCCTCCGCCATGTGTCCAAAATCCCCCACTCGAAGCTGGTGTAGTTCGTTTTGTCAATTTTGAAGAAATCGTCGATTCCCGCCCAAATCGCTCCCCCGAGGGCCCCCTCGGTCGGGAAGAGATTCTCCCAGAAACGCTTGATGCTCTCGCCGTAGAAGTTCCGTATGCCGGGGTCGCGCCTCAGTTCGTCGGTGTCGTAGCACGGAACGTGCGCCCATTCGTCGTGAAGTACGGGTTGGGGGATATGCATGGACCTGCTGGCACCGTCAGTCTCTTTGTCGGCAGGAGCATTCTGACCGCCGGCAGACAGGTCCCGGCTGTAGGAAGCGTAGTGCAAGCTGAAGATGTCATAGGGCGCCTGTTCGCCCTGCGGCATCTGAAATATGTAAGTGAAGGCGGGTGGCACATAGCTGTAACTGACGATGGTTGGCCTGCTTGGGTCTTCCGTCTTAGCATAGGCGAACTCATCCCTGATGTTCCTTCCCCAGAACGACTCGTTCGACATCGACCACATGAGCACGGAAGGATGGCTCCTGTCTTCCTCGATCTCCTCAGCAAGCTGATTCAGAAAATGAGGCTTGTATGCCGCGTTGTCCTGGACGCCTCCCACCGTCCGGATGGAGCTCACGGAGGTCTGCTCCTCGACATACATTCCATAGCGGTCGCAAGCGTCCAGGAACTCCTCGACCATCGGATAGTGGCCGGTTCTCACGAGGTTAATGTTCGCATCGCGATAAAGTCTCACAGCCTGCTCGCTCTGCTCCGGCGTCACGGCGCGCCCGGTGGGCGCGTAGGTGTCCTGATGATTGATGCCGCGCAACTTCACCTCTTTTCCATTGACCAGCAGCCTCCTCCCGGTCCGCTCGATCTTCCGGAAGCCGATCTGGCGGGTAACGGTTTCGAGCGTGGCATCGCCCTCCACCACGCGGGCCTCCATCGTGTACAGATTGGGGTGTTCCGCGTCCCACTTGACCGGGGCGGCAACCGGGATTTCCGCAATCGTCTCCGCCTGTTCGCGGGTGAGTTCGACGCTTGCGGGTTCGAGCGGCACAGGCTTGCCTTGGACGTCTTTCAGGCTCAATTGGACTTGCGCGTTGCTGTTCCGGTGAAAGTCCATAGCTACCCAGATTTTCAGCACGGCATTCTGATAGCTACGGTCGAGATCGGTCTCAATATTGAACCGGGTCAAGCAATCTTGTGGTACGGCAACCAATTTGATATCCCGCAGAATTCCGCCGACGTTGAGCGAGGTAATGCCGTCGGTCGTATCGGTCACCCCAAGGGTTAGCCACGCCTCTTGACCGCTGGAAACATGGTCGGTAATTTCGCAATTCCAAACCGTATAGCCGCCGAAGTGATCCCGAATGAATGCGCCATTGACCCATACGTTCGCTTGGCCTGTGACACCCTCGAACCGCAGGAAAACGCGTTTGCCGGCGAAGTTGCTCGGGACAGTGAATTCTGTCTTGTAGGCGTATTGCCTCCCACGTGTGACAAAAATACCCTGCGTGGACGCATAACCGGGCACCCGGATGTCGGCCCACGATGCCGGGTCCACGGCGTTGTTCCAAAATTCGACGGGGGGATCGACATTGATCTTCCAAATGCCGCGCAGCGACACAATCGGCTGTCTTACCCCAGCGGTAACGACGGGCTTTGGCAGTTCGACCGGCCTGGGCCACACGCTGTTCTCAGGAACAGCCGCCCCTTGTGCCCGGAGAACGCAAAGCATCAACAGAGCCACCAAGCCCTGAACATACCCCAAGTTCAAGTGAGATCTTCTCTCCATGGCAACACGCTCCTTCATCTTTGGTTTTGTTCACGTCCGATTCACATTCTCCCGAAAGTGAGCGCTCTGGTCGCAATATAAGGACATACTCCACCCCAGGCGATCGTCGAACAGCCCGGCTTGTTTGAAGGCCCTATGGGAAGTCGTTCGGGTTTATACGGAGTCTTCAAATCGCTGGGGATGGCAAGCGCCGGCTCCCTCCTAGACCGGCCAACGTGGCTCCCTTTTAGATCGGCACTAACACGTGATCGAGAGGGTAGATCACATCCACATTTTCAGGCGTAATAAGTTGATGTTTGACAAACGCCGCGGAAGCTACAGGTTTTCTCTGGAGAATGTCTAACGCCAGAGAAATGAGATGGTCTCCGTATCGTTCCGGGAAATATGCTACAGATCCCACCAGTCTGGTGCGCGGGCGGCGTAGCTCGTTGCGGGCTTCTCGAATGGCGTTTTGTCCCATCGCTGCGCACATTTGGATGGCGCCTGCCTCTTCGAACGCCCTCAAAGCTGCCAGGGCGCACATATCGTTAATGGCGCCTACTAGGGTGCGCCGCGGCGGAGTACGACGCAGGTGGCGGCGAACCACTTCGAGATTTTGATCAAATCCCCCCCTGCCGTCCAGGTGAGAAACGGGTCTTTTTTCGGTCGTCGGCAGCGCTTCTTTCAACCCGGCCATCAAGCCGCTGATCCGCAACTGCGGAAGCGGGCCCGCAATCGGCAATTCCAGGAGGAGAACTTGATCGACCATCCCATCCCAGTTGTGTTTCGCCCATTGCCCCAGCGCCCTTCCCCCGATCAGCCCGGCCTGATAGTTGTTGGCGCCGAAGTAAGTCGCCCCCGGATGAGGAATTTCAATCGCAATGACCGGAATGTTGGCTTCGAGAAATTTTGCGGCGATGGTCGGAGCCACCCGTTCGTACGTCTGATATTCGAGGACAAGATCGACCTTCTCTCGAATCAGCATGTCGGCGTTGCGGAGTGCTTCATTCGCACTGTACTTGTTGTTGACGACGATCAAATGGATATGCTCTCGAGCTGCCGCACGCTCGAGGCTTTCGGTAACCTCCCTGCAAAATTCCGAATCCGTCTGGGCCGCGAATCCCAAGCGGGCAGCCGGGCGCGAAAGCAGTTTAACCTGAGGCCGGTAAACTCCTTTGCTGACTCGCTCCAAAAGGTTCCCTTTTACGAGACTCTGAAGGAGACGAAAGGTCGTCGTCTTACTCATCTCCGCGCGTTCCACGAGGTCGGGTAAAGAAAGCGTTTCGTCGTCATACCTGAAGGCCTTCAGGATTCTGCAAGCCTTAATCACCGACTTTACTTCACCTGGATATCTCATAGGCCGGTTCTTCCTGTAGTTCCATATTATGGACTGTCAGCGCCAAACGGCGCACCACTATAATACATATCGAATTGAAAAGTAAATTTCCAATGTTCCGCAAATCGGAACTCTGAACGATGGGAAGTCATTCCGTTGAATTTGCCCTCGCTGCCTGGCTTGAGTCAACACCTGAGAACGAGGGGGCAAGTTAAAGTCTGTCAGGAACTTACAATTAAGGACGCAGGACGCTAAAGAAATCTTCAGGGGAGCCGGCAGTTGAAAGATCATAGGTGCGGTTCCGTATTATGGAATCCGTAGTGACCGTCCCGCGCCAAAATAAGCACCAATATGTCCGTTAGTTGCTTAAGCCTCCGTTCCATATTGCGGAATGTATGCCATTCACATTTTTCCCGCTTGTCTCCTTTTGGGGCTCGACAGACACTTCGCGGATGCTTGTATTTGTCCCAGAAGGAGGATTTATGCCCACACAGCCTTGGTCGCACTTCATTCGCGCAGCTCTGACCGGTTGTTTGCTAGCCTTGTTCGCGGCGAGCTTCTTGAACGGACAGACGCCCAGCGCATCTATTTCCGGAATTGTTACCGACCCCAGCGGGAGCGTGGTACCTGGCGTTAAGGTCACCGCGACAGATACGCTGCGGGGCGAGTCGTACCAAGCGCAGACCAACCAGACCGGATTTTACCGGGTTCCAGAGCTGATCCCCAGCACCTATCGTATTGTGGCTGAGAAGACCGGTTTCCAAAAATTCGATATCGGTTCTTTTCCGCTCGCGACCCAGCAGGAAGCTGTCCTCAACATTACCCTCCAATTGGGAAGCGTCACGCAGGAAGTAATGGTTACGAGCCAGGCCCAGATGGTCGAACCCTCGAACGCCACGCTCGGCGGACTCGTGGCCAACAAGTCGATTGTCGATCTCCCGCTCGTCAACCGGAACGTTTTCACGCTTATGGCTCTGTTGCCCGGAGTCGCTCCTTCACTTCCGAATGGTGACACCAGTGTGATGTTCACAGCCCCTGATCGCTTTTCGCTAAGCGGAGGGCTCGAACTGACTTCAGACGTTCAAATCGACGGCATCTCGGCCCTCGCCCAGAGCAACATCCCAGGCACCTACGCTGTCTCGGCTTTGCCCTCGGTCGATAGCATCCAAGAATTTCGCGTTCAAACGGCCGACTTTTCGGCCGCATACGGCCGTAGCGGCGGCGGTATGGTGACGATGGTCACCAAGTCGGGAACCAACGTCTTTCACGGCGACGCGTACGATTTTTTCCAAAACGACGCCCTGAACGCGAATGGTTTCTTTTCCAACGCGAGTGGGGGCCATGTCACACCGTTCAAGCATAACGATTATGGGGTGACGTTTGGCGGACCGGTCGTCAAAAATAAAACGTTTTTCTTCGTCTCGTATGAGGGAGTTGACGAGCACGCCGGAGCCTTTTCTCTGTTCACCGTGCCAACCTCAGCCGAGCGCCAAGGCAACTTCTCTCAGGATTTGAATTCTGCCGGGCAGTTGCAGGTCATCTATAACCCCTTCAGTACCGTTGCCAACCCTGCGGCTCCCGGGACTTACATCCGTACTGCTTTTACGGGCAATGTGATCCCAACAGGCATGATGGATCCCGTGGCTCTAAAGACCCTCACATATTACCCCTTGCCGAATCAATCTGGTGTGGCCAACACGGTGGTCAATGACTTGGGCTTGACCAGCGTCACCATGAACCCTGTGAGACGCATTGAATTCAAGGTCGACCATAATTTGAGCGGCACAAAGCGGCTTTTCGCGCGTTACGACTATCTGAGTGCAAAGTCCGGAGACTATAATTATTGGCAGAACGCCGCCATGCCTACATTCGGAACGATGGCGTGGACATCGCACAACGCCGTCCTAGGATATACGGAAACGTTCGGATCGTCCACGGTACTGGATTTACGGGCTGGGGGTGACCGCTTTGCAGCCGACCGCCCGACATTCGGATACGGGTTTAACCTGACATCGCTGGGCCTGCCCGCGAGCCTGGCGACTTATGCTGCGCAGGGGGAGCCGCCGTTGTTCCCAACGATCACCAACAATACGTACTCTCAGTTGGGCGCAAATACTGGTTCTTATTACCAAAGTGCTAACACCGATTACGTGCTTACGGGCAGTTTGTCACACATCATCGGTAGGCAGACCCTCCAGGCGGGTGCTGAAGGCCGCTTCTATCTGTTGAATTTCTATCAGCCCAGGTCTCCTTTTGCAGCGGCCTTTTCGAAGGATATGACTCAAGGGCCCAATCCGCTCACGGTTTCGAGCACTGTCGGTGACGGCTTCGCGTCTTTTCTGCTTGGGACGGGCGACAGCGGCCTAGCGTATTATAACCCACGACCTTCAACCACCAGCCAGTACTATGCCGAATATCTACAAGATAGCCTGAGGCTGACGGCCAAGCTGACCGTGAATCTCGGATTTCGGTGGGAAGAGGAGACCGCAGATACCGAGAGGCACAATCGTCTCACCGCCATTGATCCGACCGTTCTCAATCCGATCACAACAGATGTCGGATTCAATGTTTACGGCGGGTACGTCTTCGCAGGCAGCGGTCCGGACAGCCTTGGGCGGCGCGCGCTCAGGCCGGTCGCCTCGACCGAGAATCCGCGCCTTGGTATCGCCTACCTGCTCAACCGCAATACGGTGATTCGGGCGGGCTACGGCATTTTTTATGGGGTACCGATGTACGCAGCCTCGGACCAGTATACAGGAGGCCCATTTTCGACCAGCACGACGTGGCTCGCTACTCTTAACTCCGTCACGCCAAACAACCTTTTCAGCAATCCTTTTCCGCAAGGCTATCTGTACCCGCAGGGCGCCGCTCCAGGTTTGCTCTCGGCGGTCGGAACCACGCTTGTCAGCGGATATCCTGAAAGTTTGAAGACACCGTACAACCAGGAGTGGAATCTCACCGTGCAGCGGGGCCTTGGCAATGACACCCTGCTGCAATTGGCATACGCAGGGAACAAGGGAACCCATCTCGGAGCATTTTGCTGCGTTGCCACCACACCGAATATGGACCAACTGCCGCCATCCACCCTGAGCCAGGGGAACAGCTTGCTGGCGCTGGTTCCCAATCCGTTCTATGGTTTCATCCAGGGCGGGACGCTCAGCCAGCCCCAGGTAGAAGCGGGCCAGTTGTTGGCCCCGTTTCCGGAATGGACCGCCGTGTCTCCAATAGGTGCCGGCTTAGGTGATTCTGAGTACGACGCACTGCAAGCCATGTTCCAACGCCGGATCTCCTCGGGCACATCTCTGATGGCCTCCTATACGTGGTCTAAGACCATGACCGACGTTGCGGATGGCTTCGATAACACTGTGTCCGAGTTGTACAACGGCAACATCCGCAATTGGTATTGTCTCCACTGTGAACACTCTCTCAGTTCGTACGATGTGCCTCAGCGTTTTGTCCTGAGTTTCACGGCCGCGTTGCCCTTTGGAAGCGGCAAGCAATTTGGATCGAGCTGGAATCGCTTGGCGAATTTAGCCTTAGGCGGATGGCAGACCAATGGAATTCTGACGCTGGGCTCGGGCTTTCCACTGCTCTTCACCACCGCCCAAAATACCAGCTACTCATTCGGGGGCGGGCAACATCCAAATCTAACAGGGGTGAGTGAGAGTCTGGGATCTGCGCAAAGTATCAAGGAATGGTTTAATACGGCCGCTTTCGCTCAGCCGGCTTCGTTCACCTTTGGAAACGCTGGACGGACTCTCGGAAGTGTCCGGTCGGACTGGACTAAGGACCTTGATTTCTCCCTCTTCAAGAACTTCAAGCTAACCGAAAGGTTTCAGTTGCAATTTCGCGCCGAGATGTTCAACCTGACGAATACGCCAACCTTCAGTGTCCCTAACACGAGCTTCGGCGCGGGGGCCTTCGGAGTGGTCAGCAGCCAGTCGAACGTGCCGAGGCAGACACAACTAGCATTAAAGCTCCTGTTCTGAGGCTCATCTGAATCCACCTGGTGACATCGGAACTGGCTCCGGACTGCTGTTCGTACCGACGCCGTGAGGAAAAATGAAGACGAAACCTAGGCCGAACCGGCGGGGTTTTCTTAGAGTTGTCGCCGCTGGGGCACTCGGGCCAGCGGTACGGAGGACAGCAGGATTGACGGGTACGCTACAGATGAATCCCGCCGATTTCTCACCACGCGTAGAGCGATGGGGAATCCAGGAATTAACGCTGGAGACGCCCAGGACCTATGCTAATCCTTTCCGTGATGTGCAGCTCGAAGGGCGCTTCGGGTGCTCTGGGAAGAATGTAGTGGCCAGGGGCTTCTATGACGGGGACCATACGTGGAAGGTCCGTTTGATGCCTGAGGTCGAAGGTAACTGGGCATTTGAGACGGTCTCCAACGATCCGGAGTTGAATGGTAACAGAGGCTCATTCGCATGCATCGCGCCGCAGACGGGTAACCACGGGCCGGTGCGCGTCGAGAACCAGTTTCATTTCGGCTACGCAGATGGCAGCCCGCTTTACGTTGTGGGCACGACACTCTACAACTGGCTCCATCGTAACGATAGATTGCAAAAGGAGACTCTTGAAACATTAAAGCGAGGGTTGTTCAACAAAATCCGCAGCTTAGTGCTGCCGCAATGGGGTGCTTATAATAACGTGGAGCCGGTGGATTACCCCTATGTCCAGACGTCTCCGGGCAAGTTCGATTTCGACCGCTTCAATCCTGTCTACTTTCAGGAGATCGAACGACGCCTTGTGGATTTGCAGGCCATCGGAGTCGAGGCGGACCTTATCCTGTTTCATCCTTATGAGAAGTGGGGATTTTCCAAACTGAGTCAGGCGCTCGATGATGCTTATCTCGAATACGTAACCGCCCGGCTCTCGGCTTACCGGAATGTCTGGTGGTCCATGGCGAATGAGTTCGATTACATCCAGCCAGCCAAGGACTGGGATCGCGTCTTCCGCGTTATCCAGCAATCCGACCCTTACGACCACCTGCGCAGCATCCATAACGGGCAGATGTGGTACGACGATAGCAAATCTTGGGTAACGCATTGCTCGATCCAGTTGCAGGGAGGCGACACATACGACACCGGCCTCGGTGCGAGGATGAGATACGGGAAGCCGGTGATCATTGATGAGTATGGCTACGAAGGCAACAACAAGATGGATTGGGGCGATCTCTCTGGCGGGCGCGAGACGGCGCGACATTGGGGTGCGGCGATGTCGGGCGCATACGCTTCCCACGGAGAAACGTACGTTCATCCCGGCGAGATTGTGTGGTCGGCTGTGGGTGGAGAATTGGTAGGGGAGAGTCCTGCCAGAATTCATTTCCTGGAGCAGGTTGTGGGTACAATGCCGTACCAGCAGCTCGAACCCATGCCCTTTCCGGTTAACGGCGGCTCAGCGCTTGGTAAAAAAGGAGAGGCTTACCTTTACCGCTTCACTGATACGGGTTACAGGAGAGTTTTTGAGCTTGTCCTGGAAGGATCGAGCCCTTTCAGCGTGGAGCTGATCGATCCATGGCTGATGAAGGTTTACGTTCTCGGCGATGTTCAGCCGGGCGTTCATTCATTTCGTCTGCCTTTCGTGCCCGCGATACTGAGGATGAAGAACGCAGGTCGGCTTGGTCCCGCATCCGCGTCCCTGTCCGATCTACTGAGCATGTGGGACACGCCGAGGGCTTAGATTAGAATTTGCTCGCACGCGGGTCTCCTGCGAGACTACGACAAAGCCCTTAAATAACCACTGCGGACAATTCGCGCCCGTCCCAGTGGGCTTGAAAGGAGGGGCCAACCGCCTATTTGCACGTCTATAAAGGACGGGGCGAGAGCGAGCGCGACATGATAAAGGGACCTTTGATTGGCAAAATCTTGTCCTCCCCGAGGCGCCTTTCCATTAAGCCGGCGTCGGCGGGAGCAAGGAGGTGAGCGTGATTTCTCGGCGAGGATTTCTTCATGGTTCTGCGGCCACGGCGGGAGCGCTTCTCGCGGGCTCCAATGCGAGGTTGCAAGCGGGCGAGGACTCCACGCCAAAGGAACAGAATGGGCACCTTCCCCAAGGCATGCAGGTAGGGTTAGCGCTTCCCTCGCAAGTCCCCATGCCTTCCTCAGTTGTGGATGGTCTCCAGGACATTGGCGTCAACTATGTCAACTTCTTCACGGCTGCCAGTACGGGCAATTACCTCACGGTTGAAAGTATTTCGGATAGCCGCCAGCAGGCCATTGCCGAGGCGATGGTGAATGTTTGCGAACGTGCGGGCTTCGCCTTTTCCCCGTCTGTGCACTGGAAGGATATACCCGACGCAACCCTCGCGTTTTATGGCCGAAATCGTGCTTGCCAAGGTGTAGTCATGGACGAAGGGGAACACATTCGGCAATTGAATTGGCACCGGTTTGGAAAAGCATTTGGAGTTGCCCCCTGGGCAGAAGTCGACGGCCTCTCACTTCAGGATGCCTATGTCCGCACGCTCGAAGGTGCTCGCAAGACGCGCGAGGCGTACAAATCCTTCGGTCTAGACACCATTGTAACGTGTGTCTGGCCCGTTATGTTTCATACGATCGCTCGAGCGCAGATTGGCGTGGCTTGCAAAGTCCAGGGCTTGTCGTACACTCCGGTTACCTTCGCCCTTGCCCTGGGGGCAGCGCATCAATATAACGTACCGTTCTGGATTTGCGTTGAGATGTGGAGCCAAGGGACCGGAAGTGCTCTGCCCGGCCATAGCCCGGAGGAGTTTCGATCAAACCTCCTCTTTGCTTACTGGATGGGTATCGACCATATCTACGTCGAGAACGGAGGATGGAGCTCGCCGCCGGCGGGCGCCCAAGGGGTTCCCTGGAACCTGCTCAGCTACCAATCCGAACGGCAGTATCGTCTGACGGAATACGGCAAGATCTTGCGTTGGTTCTGTCGCGAGTACATTCCCAACCATCCCCGCGATTACACCTGGCGCGATGTCGTGCCGGAGATTGTCATCGTGCGGTTTCCCGATACGTCCTGGGGACAGCGTTACTCATGGGGACTCAGAGAGAGAGACCGGGGACAGGGTTACTCAGAATGGCCCGACAACCTCTACGGCGCACTAAATCTTCACTCCGACGCCGCAACCGAAGCGTGGTTCAAGATCTGGAACCTTCTGACATACGGCGTCACCGGCGACGACGGGATTACATATTTCAAGTACCGCATTGGTAAGGAACTGCTGCCTGCGAATCCCGATTCTTCTCCGGTTGCTCAAAACGTAAAGATGCACACGTTTTTCAGCCCGCTCAACAACGTCGTCGTCTACGATCACCTCGTTCCAGAAACACTGCTGGAGTCCGCGAAGCTAATTTTTCTTACCGGAACGGAGGTAAGTCCTGAATCTCTTAAAGGCGTTGCGAGTCGTGTCGAGGCGGGCGCCATCTGCGTGGCTCTCCCCTCTCTCGTGAAGCCGCTATTCTCTGATGACACAGGCCGTCGACCCGCGATTGTGCCGAGAGGCAAGGGGAAATGGGTAATCGCCGAGGATTTTGGCCACCCGGAGGTGCTCGATGAGGTTAAACCCTTTCTGGGAGATCCGCGGCAAATTCGCTATCGGTTCGGGAAGCGCGAAGTGAGATTTCGGAGGACTACTGACGATTTCAACCAAATCGAAATCGAAGTTTGAAGACCGCGGTGGCGAGCTTTCGTCAGGCACGCTGCCCCAGGATTAATTCCTCGAGAAGAACTCGCGAAGTTAAATCATTTCGAGACTTCGCGAATGTTCGTATTAGTAGAAAGGGGAGGATTTATGGGCACACGCCGCTGTTCGCACTTGATACGCGCAGCTCTGACCGGTTGTTTGCTAGCCATGTTGGCAGCGAGCTTCCTGCACGGGCAGACGCCCAGCGCATCTATTTCCGGAATTGTTACCGACCCCAGCGGGAGCGTGGTGCCTGGCGTTAAGGTCACCGCGACAGATACGCTGCGGGGCGAATCGTACCAAGCGCAGACCAACCAGACCGGATTTTACCGGGTTCCAGAGCTGATCCCCAGCACCTATCGTATTGTGGCTGAGAAGACTGGTTTCCAAAAATTCGAAATCGGTACTTTTCCGCTCGCGACGCAGCAGGGTGCGGTGCTCAACATTACCCTCCAATTGGGAAGCGTCACACAGGAAGTAATGGTTACGAGCCAGGCCCAGATGGTCGAACCCTCGAACGCCACGCTCGGCGGACTCGTAACCGACAAGTCGATTGACGATCTGCCGCTCAGCACCCGAAATGTTTTCACGCTAATGGCTTTGCTGCCCGGAGTCGCCCCCTCGCTTCCCAACAATGCCGGCCTGGTTTATTTCACCGATCCGGTTCGCTTTTCGTTGAATGGAGGGCTGGAGTCGACTTCGGATATTCAACTCGATGGGATCTCAGCGCTCGCCCAGAGCAATATTCCGGGTATCTACGCCTCGTCGGCACTGCCCTCCCCGGATGGTATTCAGGAATTTCGCGTTCAGACCAACGATTTCTCGGCCGCTTACGGCCGGAGCGGCGGGGGCTTGGTTACGATGGTAACCAAATCGGGGACGAACACCTTTCACGGTGACGCCTATGACTTCTTCCGCAATGACGCCCTGAACGCGAATGGTTTCTTTTCCAACACGACTCACAGCCATATCGCGCCACTGAAGCATAACGATTACGGCGCGACGGTCGGCGGGCCCATCGTCAAGAACAAAATGTTCTTCTTCTTCACGTTCGAAGGAGACGATGAGCACGCGGGAAATTTCTCTCTATTTACTGTGCCCAGCGCGGCTGAGCGCCAAGGCAACTTCTCTCAGGATTTGACTGCTGCGGGGGCGCTGCGGGTGATTTATAACCCCTTCAGTACCGTCGCAAACCCCTCGGCCCCAGGGACTTACACCCGTACCGCTTTTACCGGCAATGTGATCCCGTCGAATCTGCTCGATCCAACGGCCGCTAAGCTTGTGTCCTTCTACCCGACGCCGAACCTGCCCGGCGTGACCAACACGCTGGTGAACAACTTGGGCGTTACGGCCGTCGCGCTAAACCCCGCCAAGCAGTTCGACGCGAGAGTGGACCGCAATTTTAGCGCGAATAAACGCGCCTTCGCGCGCTACGACTTTCTCAGCCAAACATCCGGAGACTACGATTACTTCAACGATCCCGCTGAGCCCTCCACCGGAACCATTGCGTGGAGATCTCAAAACAGTGTGGTGGGCTATACCCAAACCTTCGGGACCAGCATGGTCCTCGACCTGCACGCCGGGTTCAACCGGTTTACTGCGAGCCGCCCCAGCTTCGCCTATGGTTTCAACCTGGGGTCGCTGGGCGCGGGTTACTCGGGCCTTGCCACCTACGCCGCGGCGGGCACCGAACCGCTGTTCCCAATATTTTCCATGACGGGTTATACATCGTTAGGCGGTGGTTCCTTTTACCAGAGTCACAACACCGATTACGACTTCGTGGGCGCCCTGTCACGCGTGATGGGCAGGCAGACTCTCCAAGTTGGGGGCGATGCCCGGTTTTATCTTCTGAATTTCTTTCAGCCCTCGGCGGCGTTCACGGGAACCTTCACGAACGATATGACTCAAGGACCAAACCCGCTCACGGTTTCGAGCACTGATGGTGACGCGATGGCTTCGTTTGAATTGGGAGCCGGGGACAGTGGTTTAGCCAACTATCAGCCTCGGATTGCGGCGGCCAGCCATTATTTCGCCGAATATGCTCAGGACGATATCAAGTTGACGCGCAAGCTCACCGTCAATTTGGGATTTCGTTTCGAAGAAGAAAGCGCCGTCACAGAGCGCTATAACCGCCTCTCAGGGATTGATCCCACAGCCGTCAATCCCATCTCGACCGACGTCGGGTTCACGGTGAATGGCGGGTACGTTTTTGTGGGCAACGGTCCTGATTCTTACGGCCGCCGGGCCATCCGGCCGGTTGAATATAAGTCGAATCCGCGCTTCGGGATCGCTTATCTGCTTGACAGCAAGACGGTGATCCGCGCCGGCTACGGAATCTTTTATGGCGTGCCGGAGAGCGCCGCCTCCGATCATTTCACCGGGGGCGGGTTCTCGACTACCACGCCGTGGCTTGCCACTCTTAACACCGTCTCGCCCAACAACCTCTTGAGCAATCCTTTCCCCAGCGGTTTCGTCTATCCGCAGGGCGCCGGACCCGGTTTGCTTTCCGGGGTCGGAACTACCCTGGTCGGCGGATGGCCCCAGAATCTGAAGACCATGTACGATCAGCAGTGGAATTTCACCGTGCAACGGAGTTTCGGCAACGATACGCTGCTGCAACTGGCGTACGCGGGAGGCAAGGGAACCCATCTGGGGGCGTTCTGTTGTAGTGGCTCGGGGGCGGTCCCGAACATGGATCAACTCACACCTGCGGAGCAGAGCCTAGGTTCCACCACTCTGCTGGCATTGGTCACGAATCCCTTCTATGGGTATATATCGAGTGGAACATTGTCACAGCCGACGGTCCAAAAGGGTCAGCTCCTGCGCCCATTTCCGGAATATACCTCGGCGGTGCCCTACGGCGTGGATTTGGGCGATTCCGAGTACGACGCTCTGCAAGCACTCTTCCAGAGGCGTCTGGGGAAAGGCGCCACCTTCATCGCATCCTACACTTGGTCCAAGACCTTTTCGGACATCTCGGATGGTGTCTGGAACGACACCAGCGTGATCAATGCGGGGGCCATCCGGAGCTGGTATTGCTTTAGCTGTGAGCACTCACCAAGTTCCTACGATGTACCCAATCGTCTCGTCCTGAGTGCTGTGTCCGCGTTGCCCTTCGGAAAGGGCGAGAAGTTCGGGTCTAATTGGAACCGGCCGACGAATCTGCTTCTCGGAGGATGGCAGGCCAACGGGATCCTAACGCTGGGCTCGGGCTTTCCATTGGTCTTTGTAGAAGCTTCGAACAACGCCTACTCATTCGGAGGCGGCCAGCACCCAAACCCCACGGGCATCAGCGCGAAGCTGGGAAGCGCACAATCCATTCACGAGTGGTTCAACACCGCCGCGTTCGCTCAGCCGGCCGCGTCCACCTTCGGCGCTCTGAGCCGGACGTTTACGGCCGTTCGCAGCGATTGGACGCGAGACCTGGATTTTTCACTCTTCAAGAACTTTAGCCTTACGGAAAAGCTCCAATTGCAGTTCCGCGCGGAGGCGTACAACCTCACGAACACGCCGGTATTCAGCTCTCCGAACGTGTCGCAGGGGTCGTCATCCTTCGGCATAGTGAGCGGTCAGTCGAACACGCCGAGGCAGTTTCAGCTCGCGCTCAAGCTGATTTTCTGAACGGGGCTGCCGGAGTGACTTTCTATGCTTGGGCCGCGTAATCAATATCTCACGTGGCTGGCGGTTGGTTTGGTTATGGTGAGCGCCTGCGGCTATGCGCAGCAGCAGGCGCTCACACCCTTCACCATCAATCACGAACCCCGTGTAAATTCGCCCGCTGACCTGACGTTCTTGATCGAGGCTCCGGCGGGGAAGGATGGCTTCATTCGCGTCGCGGATGGGCACCTGGTCACGGCCTCCGGAAAGCGCCTTCGCTTTTGGGGCGTCAATATGACCGGCTGGCTGAAGGACTCGGCGCTCTTGCCTCCCCAGCCCGAAGCGAAGCTCTATGCCACCGAACTGGCGCGACTCGGCGTCAATTGCGTGCGGTTTCAGTTTCTCGATCTCACGACAAAAAGGAGGCCCGCAGGTCTCATCGATGGGGATCGTGATGATACGCGCGTCATGGATCCCAAACAGCTCGACCGGCTCGATTACCTGGTTGCGCAGTTGAAGGCCAATGGCGTCTACACCGATTTCAATCTCAATGTCGGCCGGACTTACAAGAAAGGCGACGATGTCACCGACTACAACCTGATCGGCCCTGCCAAAGCGATCACGGAATTCGACCCGCGCCTCATCGAGTTGCAAAAAGAATACGCCCGCCAGCTCCTCACGCACTACAATCCTTATACCCACTCCGAGTACCGGAATGAGCCGGCAATCGCCATCGTCGAAATCGTCAATGAGAATTCCATCCTGGAATTCTGGCGAAGGAACTGGCTGCGCGGCGAACTCCGTGCCGACGCTCCCCACTACCAACTCGACCTGACTCCTTACCACGCCAAGCTCCTCAACGACGATTTCAATAGCTGGCTCGAGCGAACGTTGACGCCCGCCCAGCTCGCCCATCTGCGGCAAATCGCCGGCGTGGCGCCGGGCCAGCCGGTGCCGCGCCTTCTCCGTCAGGACTTCGATACGGCTCCCCAGGAGCGCTTTTACACCGAGGCCGCCTTTTACACCCAGTTGGAAACGCATTTTCTTGAGGACATGAAGTCCTATTTGAAGCGGACCCTCGGCGTGAAGTCGCTCATCATTGGGGAAGCCGACCACACTTACTGGATTCCGGGCATGCCGCTGCTGCGCTCAACCTCGCGGATGGATATTATAGACGGGCACGTTTACTGGCAGCACCCAGCCATCTACGGAAGAAGAAATACGCCGATGGTGAACGATCCGCTTAACTCGATCGAAGTCAAATTGACGCGGTCGGTGATGGTCGGCAGGCCGTATACGGTGAGCGAGGTGAACGAGCCATTTCCCCACGACTACGAGTGCGAGTTGATGCCGGTTTTGGCTGCGTATGGCGCCTTTCAGGACTGGGATGGAATCTTCTTCTACACTTTTGAGCCCAAGCTCATAGGACAATGGCAGCCCGTGATCGGAGACCATTTCGATATATCTCTTGATCCCGTCAAGATGGCCGAGCTTCCCGTGGGCGCGCTAATCTTCCTCAGGCACGACGTGCAGACCGCCGAAAAAAAGATCGAGCGGACTTATTCGACCCAACAAATCAATGAGAGCCTGCGGCTGCCCGATTCCGAAGATCCGTATTTCACACCGGGCTTTCCGCTTACTCTTCCCTTGGAACACGGCTCCCGCATTCGCTGCCTCGACTGCCAGCCTACTCAACCGTTCCAGGATTCTCCTGCCAATCCTATCCGTTCCGATACGGGCCAACTGGCTTGGTACAGCTCCGAGGGCAAGGATGGCTTAGTGACCATCGACACGCCTCGCACCAACGCCCTGATCGGCTTTGTCAAAAAAGCTTCCATCGCCACCTCCCACCTCTCCGTGGAAGTGAAGAATGATTTTTGCGCTATTACGGTCTCCTCGCTTGATGGAAAACCCCTTTCGGTGTCTTCGCTCCTCCTCCTTACGGCGACCGGGCGGGTAGAAAACACCGGTTCGACCTGGGACCCGCGCCGGGCGAACTACGAGCAGTGGGGGACCGCGCCCACACTCATTGAGCCGGTCACCGGATGGGTTCTTCTGAAGAATCTCGAAGGCGTCGTGGCCATGACTGCCACGCCACTCGATGGGTCTTGGCGCCCGCTGGGCGAGGTACACGCCCGTTTTCTGGAGCACGGCTGGGAGTTTCCGATTGGCGAACCGGCCACCACCACATATTTGGTGAAAGTTATTCGCTCCACCGCCCCATAATCAGCCCTACACTTAGCACCCGAACTTATTGAAAAATCAATGAACTGCGGATTGACACGGTTGAGATCTGGGGTTTGAGTCCCCCGCGGGCCTACCATGCTTTCGCAAGAGTTTGCACCATCCTCCACACCAACCGGAATGGCCCATTGCTTCCACAAATGATCAAGTGTAAATTGCAGGCGCTTATGAAGTGCAGAGAGGCCTACGGCGGGTGACCTCCCAGCGACATTCTGTCGTCACGATCTCGCGGCCTGGTCACCGTGCATCACCCAGGAGCGCCAAGTCCCATCTGCCCACACAGTGGCGGGACTGTTCCACTGCACTGGCCGTCCGTTCAGAGAATAGGCACGGAGACGGCAGCTTTTCCATGGAACCCAGGAGGATTCTGATGAACTTATCCCGAAGAACCTTCATTCTCGGCGCCGGCGCCGCCACCTTACTGCTCGGAAAAGCCAACCCGAGCAATCGCGTCACGGTCGGCGTGATTGGCATTGGGCGGCAGACCGTGCAGATCAATCTTCCGCAGTTCTTCTCGATGCCGGACGTACAGGTAACCGCCCTTTGTGATGTGGACGCCTGGCGCCTCGCCCATGCCAAGAAGCAGGTGGAGGATGCGTACGCCCAACAATCGGCCTCCGGCACATTTAAGGGCGTCAGAACTTACAAAGACTATCGCGAGCTGCTTGCCAATCCAAGCCTGGATGCGGTTTTCATTGGCGGGCCGGACCACTGGCATGTGCGGATGTCGATGGAAGCGATCCAGGCAGGAAAGGATGTTTCCTGCGAAAAGCCCATCACGCGCAGCATCGCGGACGGTCGAGCGCTGAGCGATCTGGTG
>Ga0326728_10004919_pt1 | contig 38706 bp, 23 predicted proteins | sample MB3enrmetagenome_FD_207602 | JGI IMG/M metagenome (GOLD analysis project Ga0326728, IMG submission 207602) | Lab enriched peat soil microbial communities from McLean, Ithaca, NY, United States - MB31MN | ecosystem: Environmental > Terrestrial > Soil > Wetlands > Peat | place: USA: New York... | reverse complement strand
CCGCTTCGTGCCTGCTCGATGACCAACTCGCGCCAGGCTGCTCTTCGCCGCTCTCTCGTTGTGCCCATGAATAGAGCTTGCCACTGAACATCGCGCTTCACAAGATGGGCTTCAGATAGCGCTCACAGCGGTTCATGCGCGTGTAGATACTGTGCCAGTTACCGAACCGGGAGGGCAAACCACGCCATTTACAGCCATGTTCGGCCACATACAAAACCGCATTGAGGAACTGAAGGTTAGGCAGATTCACGTTGCCCCGTTGTACGGGCAAGACAGACTTGATCTTCTCGAACTGCTCAGCAGTGATCTCCATTAACTCCAATTATAGCATATTTAGTGTTAACACGCCCTAGAACTGGTATCATCGGCTGCGCCCTACGATTGGGAAGGAAGTGTGGAGTGCTGGCTGAACCTGCCACCGGAAATTTCGCCATACGCGTCAAGATACTGCTCGGTAACCGCGTCCCAGTTATAAAGGGAGATCACACGATCATACCCTCGTGCTCCATATTCCTCGACCACATCTGGTTGCTCGCAGAGCACCATCAACTTTTGCGCCAGATCCTCGGCTGAACCATCGAAGTAAAGGACGCTGTCGCCGCCTGTCTCCTGGTTTTCCTCAATGGCGCTGACCAGACAACAGACATTTGCTCCCATGGCCGCCAGCAGCGAGGGAGACGTCCCTTCCAGCTTGGATGCCGAAACATAGGCGCGTGCATTGTAAAGCAGACTCTCGTACTCCTCGCCGTACTGATAGCCAAGAAAATGTACCTTCGCGCTCGCCCGTCTTTGCAGTGAAGCGACGTAATCCGGATCGAGTTCGTTACCGCCCACGATGACCAGTGGAATCTCGGTCTTGAGCGCGTTATAGGCATCTAGAAGGGTATCTACCCCTTTCTCCGTCACTAGCCGCCCAACAAAGATAAAGTATTTCCCTTGCTCTAGGCCGAAATTGCGATAAACGCCAGAGACTTTCTCGATGCGTTTCGCTCCGTAAGGTATATATACCATCTTCACGCCGTAGCGCTTCTCGAAGAGATCCTTGACCGTCTGCGAATCGCACACCGCGGCATGAGCTACGCGGACTGCCAGCCAGGTCGCGATCTTCCACACCGCGCGAGCCACCGGACCCCACTTCTCCCGCTTCCACTCCACCCCGTCCAGGGTCATGATCAGCGGTTTGCCCGCCAGCCTAACCAGAATCCCTCCGAAAGCGCTGGCCGCGTTGTACAGATGGACAACGTCCACCTCGTGCCGATGCCGCAATACGTCCCAGCCCACCAGGATCGAATGCAGAATCGTCTCCAGACTCTTGGAACGAAAACTCCGCAGTTGGCGCAGCTGCACGCCATCATATTCGGACAGTCCCTGCCCTCGTTTGGCGGTGCGGCAATAGACAGTGACTTGATGGCCCAGCTTTTGTATGCGTCGTGCGGTTTCATCGGCCGATGTTTCAAACCCGCCATAGCGCGCCGGGATGCCGCGCACTCCGCCAATTGCAATTCTCATGCCTGCAAATCCGCCTTGAATTCCTGGGCGTAGTCGGCCAGGGCATCTTTCCAATGAGGCATGAAGTCGATACCCCGCGCCCGAAGTTTCAGATTCTCCAGCTTTTCAGATTCCGGACGAGGTGCAAAGTATTCTTGCGCAAAGCGTTCGGAACCAACCCTAACCAGTTTGATACTCTCCTGTAAGCCCAGCAGGCGGACAAACTCCTCGGCAACATCGTAACGGCTTCCACTACCCGAGCACACCTGATTGTAAACACCGTAAAGGTCCGTCTCCGCCACCTTGTAGATGCCTTGCGCAAAACTCTTCGTATAGGTCGGAGTTCCCAGCTTGTCGTCCACGATATACAACGTGTCCGCTCGACTCTTGATCTGCTTGTAAATCTTATTGATGAATTTCTTGTCGATCGATGTACCGCCGCCCATCATCCATCCGGCGCGAAAGACAAAATGCTTTCGGGCTAGGCTACACACTGCCAGTTCGCCCTCGTATTTGGACTTTCCATAGACAGAAAGGGGAAAATGTCGGCCAAAATCGTTATATACATCCTGACTGCCATCCACAATGCCTGCCGTAGAAATATAGACCGTCGGCACATCGAGGCGGCTGGCAATCAGAGCAATGTTTTCCGCGCCTAGGGCATTGGTCAGCCAAGTGATTTCCTGATTTCTCTCGCAGAATTCCAGGTCAGTAAGTGCCGCCAGGTTCACAATGAAATCGGGCTTGAATTCGCAGATCGACTGGTTGATGGAGGCATAATCGCGCACATCCGCATAGGAAAGCCAATCAATGTTCAAATCGATGTCTGTGGCTTTTACCGTTGTGCGTGCGTTGAAATACTCATAGACGGCCCGGCCCAGCATCCCGCCGCAACCGGCGATATAGACCCTTGTTTCCTTCTTGAATTCCATGACCTCGTCCTTGGCTAAAAGGTAAAATGGCATCGCCAGCCGTACAGCAAAAGCTGAATATCCACGCTCCCGAAACGCACTAGACAATGCCTCCGACAGGCAATATTCATAGCCACAATGCAGAAAATCTTAAAACTAGAATACTATATAAGCTTGGCTCAACTCCTGAGTAGATGCAGAACATGCATACGCGTTCCATCAACATGTTTTGTTTCAGAGGTATACGAGAATATCTCTGCGGCGGCTTTCTAAACCACGGGGCCGCATTCAGAATCCGAGTGCAACACATCCAAATTGCGGCCACCTGCGCTCCATCAGAGGGGTAAACAATGTGTTGGTCGCCGGAGATTCTCAGCAGGACAGCCAATTTCCGTAAGCCTGCGGTCTTCCCCTCTGTGACCTTCACTGGTCTAGTCGGGAAGACCGCAGGCTTACTCTCAATAGCACAATTGGCCTTCATCTGCGCCACGCGATCTGCTATAGTCGGCACTCCTTAAGATAGATGATGAAACCAGGCCGGCAACTCGTCAGGCATCAAATGCCGTGCATCCCGACTTACGTGTCAGTCTCGATACAGACAATCTCGTCAGTTGCCTTGGGAACATGCGGACGGTTCTTGATTGCCTGGAAGAGGAACGCGGCATTGATGCACAAGGAGGTCATTAGGGCAAGCACAGTGAAAACGCGGCCAAACGGCTTGCCCAGTAAGGTTGCTAGCAGGACGGCGTAGACCGGAAGCCCGCACAGGGCCGGTGCAAGCAGAGCTTCTCCAAAAAAGCGAAGCTGTGAAACGTCGATGCTTCTTCGCGTCCTGGCCATGCTGTACAGAAGGCTGGCCAGAAAGCAGACAACGGCACCAATAAGCGTCCCGAAGGCCACCCCAATCGCTCCGAACTTCCATCCTAGCAAGGCACTTGCAGTCAAGTTAGCAAAACCCTCCATGAGGGGTCCGACTATTACTAATCGCTGCTGGCCGGCGCCAACCAGAATGGAAGCGTACGGCATGGTCGTGAGCCGTATCATATTCGCGACCACTAGGATCATCAAGATGGGAGTGCCCTTAAACACAAACTGTGGCCCGATCCAAACGCGAAGCAAGGGCGATGCCAGGACGAGCAACGGCAAACCGTTAAACAGAAGTAAGAACATGCCCAACTTGGTCGCGCGAACCAGCAGCTTGCCGAGTGCATGGGCGTCTTCCTGAGCCTGTAATTCGGCGGCATGAGGCATGATGACGCTAAAAATTGCGCATTGAATGCTGTTGAGCAGGTTGACCAATGTAGCCGAAACAGAATAGGATACCACTGCGCTGAACTCGAACCGTCCTACAAACAACACATCGAGTCCACTGACCAGAAGCAAGCCAAATGACCAGATGGTGAGGCTGAAGCAGTATCCCATCAGCTCATGGATGGCCGAGCGGGTAATGGACTGGATACGGAAGCGAAGCGTGGCGGCGTAGCGATGCAACATCTCGAATTGAAGAAAATAGGTGATAAGATTGGTAGCGGCCAGCATGCAGGCCATGACAACCAGAGACTGGCCGGCCAGAGCCGCCCAAATAATTCCCACCGCGGCAAGTATCTTTCCCACGCCGGTGGTAACCGCTGGAATATCATAGCGCTGCAGACCAACAAAAACACCATTGCAGGCCGAGGCCGGTAGTCCGAGCGCCACCGAGATGCCGACAATCAGAATGGACGCCCGCATCGGCGCCAGCAACGGTACGGCAATCGCAGGAAAAATGTGATGGATCAAGAACGCGGCGATGCAGATCAGAATCATGCCAACCGTTGCGGCAAGAGCCAGACCGGCAAAGGCGGTGCTGAAGATGCTGTTGATTAGTGCCTGATCTTTTTTCGCACCGGCAAAAGCAATATAACGACCGACGGCGGTCTGCAGACCGAAGTCAAGATACCCTAGATAGGCTACGACTTGAAGAACAAGCACCCATGCTGTATAGGACTCGGACGGCATGTGTCGCACCAAGATCGGAGGCAGAAGAATCGCAATCACCGCCCCAATTGCTCCACGGCCAAGATTGAATACAGCGTTCCTAATGAAACGTTCTTGAGATTTCAATCTCCCTCCTTTGCTTGTAGGTGTGTGAAGTAAATACCCACAAAGATTATATATACCGACCGTCGCGAGCGGGCAGTCGTAGTGATCAACGCACCAACACACCGCGGGCCCATTTGTGCTGCCCAAACCCAGTGCTATGGTGATCTGCTACCTTTCGGGCAGTACAGGCATCTGCCGAATTTTGTATATCATCCGAAAAAACCTGGTTTTTTACACAAGGGCAATGCGGCTATGGAATACGATATAGTTTAAGCAGACGAAGTTGCGATCCCATTCAACCTCCTGTCCGTCTCGGAAGGCGGTTTATTATGAGCGATGCATCATTGTTTGCGGTCGGATTACCGTTTCACTGGCGCATGGCGCGATTGCACCAGAGGCAAAGGGAATCTCCTCCTGCCGATCGGATTGATGCTGTCAAAATAATTACTGTCAGCTCTGTTCTTGGACGGTTGCGTGGCTTTTTACCACGGAAATTGGAAGCGGTCTCCATAGTCGCCTTCTCGTAGTAGATTCAGACTCTTTTGCCTAGGATTATCGGCCATGGACAATGTAAATCAATTGCAACGGGACGGACTTGCCTCTACTTCTCCTGACTCCGCGGTAACGGCAGACCGCGAGATTTCGTTGATGGGTATTTTGATAGCGCTCGCCGAGCGGAAGCGCTTCATCTTCATGGTGAGCGCGGTATTTTCGTTGCTCGCTATCGGCATCTCTCTTTTACAGCGCAATGTTTACACCGCCAAGGCCACCATCATGGCGCCCTTACAGGCATCATCGCTTAGCGGGGCTCTGTCTCCCCAGTTGAGCGGCGTTAGCAGCTTAAGCGGCATGGCCTCGCTAGCAGGGGGCAATTTTCTCAAAAACCCCAACGAGATCTACGCCGCCATGCTGAAAAGTAATGGTGTCGAAGATGCCATGGTACAACGCTTTGGGCTGATGCAACAATATAAATCCAAGCTTCTTTCCGATGCGCGCAAAGCCTTCGAGGCTAATACGTTGGTGGATGCCAACGCCAAGGACAACCTGATCTACATTTCGGTCACCGATTACGATCCGCAGCGCGCCGCCGAGTTGGCCAACGGGTATGTCGATCAATTCCGGGAGCTTACCAAGCGCCTGGCGATTACCGAAGCCGGGCGCCGCCGCCTCTTTTTTGAACAGCAGTTGCAGGAGACCAAGAGTAAACTGGCCGACGCCGAAGATCAGCTCAAAAAGACGGAGCAAAGAACTGGCCTGATTCAGATGGACAACCAATCGCGTGCGCTGATCGAATCGGTCACCAATCTGCGTTCTCAGATCGCGCTTAGAGAGATGCAACTCCAGGCGATGCGCTCCTATGCCGCGAGCGAAAACAGCCAGCTCCTGCTGCTAGAACAAGAACTGATCAGCCTGCGCGCTCAACTGGCTAAGCTGGGAGGCGAGGGGGATTCTGCTAGTGCAGGAGTGATAGTGCCCAAGGGCAGTGTGCCGGAGGCCAGTCTGGAATATATGCGCGCCTTGCGTGAGCTGAAGTTCCAGGAATCGGTTTTCGAGATTCTTTCCCGGCAGTACGAGGGGGCGAAGCTGGATGAAGCCCGCGAGGGAGCGGTGATTCAGGTGGTAGACCCGGCGACGCCGCCCGACCGCAAGTCCGGCCCGCATCGCTCCATTATTGTTCTCGGGGCAACCGCGGTGGGGTTCTTCCTGGGTGTTGTTCTTTCCCTGTTTCAGATCAGCCTAAGATCTGCCCGAAAAGATGCGCTATTTGCGGATGAACTTCAGCGCCTGCGTCAAGCACTCTCTCTGCGGCGCGCAAAGAAGCTGTCGGCCTATTGAATGAAGTCGTGATGAGTCAGGAAGCGGCTTGGTCGATACTCTGGCTACTCGATGCATTGCTACTGAGATTCATTCCCCAGAGGCATATGCATCTGTCCATGCGGTAGCTAAACGACATGGAGTTTTCGGCCGGGGATATTGCGAACGTTTATGCTATTCAAAAGGACGCCGAAGCGACAAGCGCAATTCTGGAGATAGAGGATGAAGCGAATGGAAGAGAAGTGGACACACTGCTGCCGATCAAAATATTTAATTGTTTGGCTATGTTCGCGATGGTTGTGGGTTGGAGGGGAGTAGAAGAATGGCCATCACATTTGAGGCGAAAAGTGCGCGGCGCATTCGACTTTAATAGCACCAGCTAGAGCGGCGGAGGATAGGAATTAGAAGATGCTCGATAAGACAGGCCAGCAAGGAAAAGGATTCGATCTCCGCACCTGTTTGCGGCGTGTTTCGCTCGCCATGGTGCTGGCGATGTCGTTGCGGATCTTTCAGTTTTTCCCTGTTCTGTCACAACTTCAACAGGCCTGGTATGGACTCTGTATTTTGGGGTTGTTTGTTGCCTATCCCTGCTGGAAACTGAAGGAGGGACTGCGATTCTCCCATTATGAGATCTACCTCCCTGTAATGATGCTGGTCGAGGTGTCGTTAAATGCGGGGCAGGCCAATAGGGTATTTGGACAGCCGCTTCTCTATGGCATCTTGTCCCAGCGTTGGATTTTATCGGTTGGAATCTGGCTGTTGTTTGCACAAGGCTTGCGTCATGGAAAGATCAGACTCGCGGATGTGGAGGGGGCGATCCTATATCTTGCCTGGGGAACCTACTTTCTCTACACGGCCATGCGCATGTTTCTCAATCCCGGCAACTTTTCCTCCATCACTGGATTTGTAGCGGGAGAAGGAAGTGAAGCCAGTTTTATGATTAATGGGACATTTGTCCTCTTCGGCGTTTTTTACTTCGCTTTACAGGGGTTGCGCACCGGCCGCTGGAAATATTATCTGGTGGCCGCCATTCTCTTCCCGCAGACCCTCTCCGGCGGCGGCCGTGGGGCTACCGTCTTTCTGGCTTTGACATTGATATTTTTTGCTTATCGGTTCCGCGGTTGGCGTCGTGGTACGATGACGGCCTTGAAATCCGCCGGCATCGGCTTCGTTCTGACCGGGATGCTGTATCTTATCTCGCCGGCACAGGTCACCAAGACAGTGGCCCATTTCGCAGATGTATTTGTGGTTCTGGGGGGCAGCATATCCGAGGATCCTTCTGCAAACATACGTGTTTTCGACGTTCTATCGGCTACACCCTATATCGTGCGGCATCCTTGGCTCGGTAGTGGAACCTTCAGCGCCCACTGGAGCAAATCGCAAGTGGAAGTGTTAAACCACGATTTTGATCCTAGCGATATCGGCCTGATTGGGTCCGTTTATTCGTTCGGCATTTTAGGCACAATGCTGTTTCTGTACCAATACCGCTTCGCTTGGCTAAACATCAGGAAACTTCCTGCTCAATGCCAAAGCCCCCTGCTTGATGCGACCAAGGCCATGCTGCTGTACACGATGTTCTCATCCGTAGAGACGTCAATGTTTGTTTGGAGCGCGGATTTTATTGCATTTATGGTTGTGTTGTTTGGGGCAATCGCCGCAAATTGGGGGATATTAGGTAACCTCAGGGAAAATGAAGCTGCGAGGGGGTACATTTCTCCGATTGGAACAGTCCTGGTTGCCGAATGAGTTTGTTTCGTTCAAAACAATCTGCTGGAATTCACAGTTTCTGGTGGTCTTCGACGATGACCAAAAGCTACATTCCAAATGACATACCGGAAGGAAGTGCAGAGAGGCAAATGAAAAAAATACTGTACGATGCTCCCATTGAACACAAGATTTTGCAGTTAGTTGACCAGTTGCCAGATGTCTGCCGACTTCGCTTCGGGAAAATATTATCTAAAATAATACTGCGCAGCAATCCATTGAAAGCAGTAGCAACGGCCCTCCTAGCCAAAGACTATGATGTCGTTGCTCCGCACTGGTTTAAATATGGCAGGTTGATCGTTCTGCTACTAGGCGCGGCCAATCGAAAAAAAATTATTCTTATCGAATTTATTGACTACAACACAGCCGACAAGAATCCGCTTATTGCCTTTATTTACGACCTGTACATCAAGTCTATCCTCGCGCCCTGTATGCGAAGATCGGTTCTGGGCATTCAGGTGATGACGCAATGGGAAAAGGATCGTCTTCACAGTGTATACAACATGCCGGAAAGCTCCGTGCGGTGCATACGCTGGCCCATCGCTGGCTGGGAGCAGTTGACCCCGACGAATCAAGCTGGCAATGGAACTGTTTTCTCATCAGGTCGCTCCGCTTGCGACTGGGATACGTTGTTCGCTGCGGCGCGCCTTGGCAGATGGCCGCTCACCGTTGTATGCAGCAAGAAGGATTTGCCCCATGTAAAGGAACTGAACAAGACGGTGGGGGCAGCGGTATACTCCGAAATCTCCGTTAAAGAGCACGACAGATTATTGGCTGAAGCCTCCGTGTGTGTTATCTGCCTAAAGGAAGCGAACAAGAGCTCGGGGCAGATTCGGCTTGGGGCCTGCATTACTCTAAGCGTTCCCTGCGTCGTAACGGCTGTAAGGGGCATGGACGGCTATCTGATTGATGGTGTTACTGGTTGCAGCGTCCCCCCACGCGATGCCGGAGCTATTTGCCGGGCCGTTGAGAGGCTTATCGCCGACAGAAGATTCTGCAACGATCTTTTGGACAGAGGACGAAAGCATGTATCTTCCTATAACAAGGATCACTATGTCCAGAAGATAATAAATCTCCTATTTCAAGAGGCCGGCCCATATGAATCCAGGATAGTGTAAGCGGGCGGGTATGCCGATGGCTCTGATCGTTATGGCCACGAACCAATGGCTTTGCGCTTCTGTCTCCGCTTGCAGGCGCGAGCGTTGGCTATTCTGCGGTCCATTCAGGGATAGGCACGGGATGGCGGACAGTGCATCCGGCGTGGATGCCGCGGAGCATGGCCAGAATGGCATCCAATCGGCCATGGCGAAGGAATGGAAGAGCGCGGCGCAGCAGGTACAAGGGAAAGAACAGGAGCGCGAGACAGCGATCCTTGCCATGCGCATGGCGCAGCAGGTTGAGCACACGATTGCGCACTACGTGGTAGCAGAGGAATGGAAGGCGCGGATTGTCGGTTGCCCAAAAGTTGGTACGGTCCTGATTCGGACCGCGGCTGCTTCCCTGGATGCGATGGAGCAGAAGCGAATCAGGCAAGTAGAGGATTCGCAAGCCCTGCTCACGCGCGCGCAGGCACAGATCCACATCTTCTTCGTACATGAAGAAGCGGGGATCGAAGCCGCGCAATTGGCGCATTGCCGGGCGCCGCACAAAAAGCGCGCATCCGGTGGCGAAGCTTACTTCCCGCTCCTGCATGGCAAGAGGCGCGGTGGCGCTGCCATTGATGCCTGGCGTAGAGACGCTGATCCTTTTCCAGTCCACATCTCCGCCGCCATACCAGAGCAGATCGGGATGATCGAGATAAGCGATGCGCGGCACTAGAATGCTGGCCTCCGGGTGTGCATTCATCCCTTCTTCCAGGCGGGCAATGGTCTCGGGATAGATTACGGTGTCGTTGTTTAACAGGAAGATGTAGTCGCAGCGGCTGTGCTGTGCCGCCCACTGAATGCCAATATTGTTTCCGCCGCCAAAGCCTGTATTGGTGTCGGCGCGTATCAGGGTAACAGTGGGTGCGAAGGCCAGCGCTGGAGCCAACGCTGGATCGTGGGGTGTGTTGTCTACGACGACGATCTCTACCGCGCGCTGCGACTGCAATAGCGAGCGAACGCAGGCCGCGGTATCCTCGGCGCCGCGATAACTGACAAGAATGACACAAGTCTTGACCGATTGCATGGTTCCCGTTCTGAAGAAAGATGCGCAAATCTTACGCTGTTTGGACGATCGTATCGCTCGGTAAGGAGGAGTGAGTTTTCTACTTCCAGACAATGCTTGCGCTAATCCTCTGTACAGCTGGAATGCTTGTCTCAGTGTAGCCGGTTCCCAGTGTGTGGCGGCGGCGAGGCGGAGCGCCTTTTACCGCGCACGCGGCGCAGAATCCAGAAGAGGGGCATCAGGGGAGCATAGGCCCAAAGCAGCGCATCGGGCAAATGAAACTCGCTCCAATCCTCTCTCTGGTAGGTCAACTCCGCCAGATACTGCCGCCAGCTCATCCCCGGCTTGAGCAATTGGCGATAACGGACAGTGCGCAGGCGATTCCTCATGCGGACCAACCCTGCGGTGATTTCGAATTCTTCCGGTGCTGCAAGCTTCTCAAGGGGTTCTCGGATGAGGAGAGCGGGAAGTTGGTGCCATAAACCGGCCTCCGCAAAAGGCAGGGGTAGACCATAAATCTGCTGCAAAAGAGATAGCGCCGCGAGTAGGGATCTCTCTTGATTCAGATTGCGGGCTTCGGCTCGTGTGGCTTCCCAGTCCAACCCTCCCTGGGCATGGAGGCGCGCCACATCGCCTAGCCACTTGGCCCGGAACCAGGCGTGACCGCTGCCATGATTGCAAAGGTAGAGAAAGCGATCAATGGCATTCATTGCCTGGTAGTTACTTCCCTGCCAAAGGGCGAGAGTGCTTCTGGACCATCGCTGCCGGGTCTGCTTCAGGCTCTCGCCGTGATTGCGGCAGTGCAGTTCCAGCACGGTGCTGCCTTTCGGCTGCACAAAGCAAAGTTCGTGCTCAAACCGCCAATAGTATTCCCACTGTCGAGCAGTCGCGGGGAAAAAGCGCGATGGATCTGGCTTCCATCCCAGGCTTTGTACGCAGGCGATGGCTTGTGGCACATCCTCCCAAGTCAACTCCAGATCGATGTCCTTGGAGTGACGGAGGCCGGGGTCACCGTAAAGCTCCAAAGAAAATAGCGGTCCCTTGAGGGGCATTACCGTGATGCCGGCGCGGTTGAAGGTTTGCAGAAGAGCAGACAACAGGAGCAATTGTCCCATGGCCGCGCGGTGGCATTTGTCGCTGCGTTGCTGCAGCCCTTGCCGAGTAGCTGCGGGAATGGGCAGATCGGGGATGCTTTTGAGGGCGGCCCAACTCAGTGCCGGCGTGCGATGACGGTCGACAAGCGCAATATACTCTTCCCAATCCGGGCCCGCTGCGATCGTCTTTCGGATGGCATCTTGCTGCTGTGGACGCCATGCTTCTGGAGCAAGCCAGGACGTAGCCATCATCAGTCGGAAAGCTGGGCTAGTACCCCGTAACCAGAGATTCTCAGGCATGCTCGGCCTTCCCTGTCTAGACAAGTAAAAAAATATGCCGCAATGAGCACGTGTTTCAAAAGTACAGTTTCGCGTGACAAAGCTCATGGCGAGACATGGCCATTGAGTGGTCTATCAGAGTCCTGTTTTCTGTGCGCAGTAGATTCGCTCCAAGGGCCCAGTCACAGAATCTCCAGAGAAATGACCACAGTTTGAATTGATATGCACTACCCAGTACCGAAACCCCAACCAGCGACCACAAATCGCTTTTTGCAGTATCCAGGTTGCTCCGCCTCATGACCTGGACCGATCCAGGCTTTGGTTACGATACACCGCCGGTTGGGATTGTTGCCTCGCGCCTACGGTAAATAGCTGCCCATAATCACGGCTGTGGTGGCGGTCTGCGACAACACCGAGGTGATGGGCGCCAGATTTTGCCAGAAGGTGCTTGGCGTCTTGATTCTCACCGGTACAACGATTGCGTCACCCGGCAGCAGCGTGGTCTTGACGAAGTTTCCACTCCAGAGATGAGTGCCGGCATGGTGGTTGATCATGGTTCCGTCGGCGCGCAGCACATAGGCGTGCGAGAGATCGGCATCGCGGGTGGCGCCGCCAGCTTCTTGCAGGTAGGCCTCAACGGTCTTGCGCGGCTCGTAGCGGAAGGCGTTTTCGTTGTACACCGCGCCGACTATCTGCACCGTGCCCAAGCGAGCTGGAATCATAATTGAGTCGCCATCTTCCAGCGCCAGATCCGGAAAATCTTCCAGATTGCCGGCGTCCTTCTTCAAATCCAGAATGATGCGTCCCGTCGGATGGATGTCGGCGAGTTGGTCAATCAAGCCCTGTTCGACGGTAAGCTGATAATTCACGACCGCCTTGTTTTGTGTGTCCATCTGCGCCGTGGCTTGTGGATTGTTGGCGTAGCGCGATATGAGATCCCTCTTCATGCGCAGTATCGATTGGTTCAACTGCTCCTGCTGGATTTGCTTGGCAGATAGGCGGGTGAGCAACGTGCCGTAAACATAGGAGTGAGGCGTAAGGCCCCCGGCCTGGCGAATGACCTCGCGCAGCGTGTCGCCGGGCTTGACCCGATAAACGCCCGGTGCGCCAACCTCACCGCTAACGCGGATAAAGAAGACGTGCTTTTCCATGGACAAGGCGAGATCCTTGCGGGAGAAGATGGTCACAACATCGCCTACCTGCAACTCCTGATTCTCCACAGAACTCGGGTTATCGATTGCCTGGCCGAGGTTGAATGGGATCAGGCGGGTGCTCAGATCGCGCATGTCCAGGCGCTCGATGGCGGCATAATCCCAGTTGATCTCCGCACTGTTTGCGTCGATGCTGGTCATTATGTCGGGATGGGCGTCCTCGCTTTGATGATTTTGCATCTGCCAGTGCTCGCGGGTGATGAGGTAGTTCCGGCTGGGGATCAGATCGGAGACATGCATTCCGGCGTGCCAGGGAAAGCGTCCCGGTGAGGTCACGTTGCCGCGCAGGGTGACCGCATTGTCAAATTTCGGTGAAATCGGGAAGATGCGCAGAATGTCGCCGCCATGCAGTTCGCGTCGTAGATTCTCGCTGTTCAGCGCAAGTTGATCCACCAGGCGGCGGCGATGGTCCTCGATCCGCTCCAAGATGGCCAGATCGGTCGAAGCCATGCCTGTCAATCCACCGGCGCCCTGAACCAGATCGGAAATCGTGTTTTTGCCCTTCAACTCATAGATGCCCGGCTGATTGACATTGCCAAACAGCGCCACCTGCTCGCCCACCGGGGGAATGTAAATGACGTCGCCCGGCAGCAGCTTCACATCGTGCGACTTGTCGCCCTTCTGCTGCAGGTCGTAAATATCGAACTCGGCAACGACCTGATCGTTGCGGCGCAGTTGGATGTTGCGCATGGTGCCCGTGCCCGAGGGCCCGCCGGAGGCGAACAACGCATTGACCAGGGTGCTCAGCGAGCTGACCGTGTACATGCCCGGCTGATTTACCTGGCCGAGAATGAAGATCTGAATGGAGCGCAACTGCCCCATGGTTACGTTGAGCTCGAAGTTCTTGTAGATGCGGCCGATGGCCGTGTGCAGAAAGCTCTCCAACTGCGAATAGCGCAGGCCAGAGACGTTCAGCACGCCTACCTTGGGAAGTGCGATCTGTCCGTTGCGATCTACAATCAACGAGTCCTGAAAGTCGACCATGCCCCACACGCGCAACTCAATCTGGTCCCCAGGGCCGAGAACATAATCGGCGGGAACCGGCACGCGGTCCATGGGGGCAAAGGTGGATACAGCGCCGGTGAAGAGATTACGCCCGTAGACAGGTAAATTGTAGCCGGCGGCATCGGAGGCAAACAGCTCGAAATCCGAGCGGATCACTTGCTGATTGGCGGTTCTTTGCGCCTGCTTTTTACCCTTGGTATTGGCGTTCTCGGTATCCGATTCTTCGTTTTTAATACCTAGCGCAGCCTTCTGGCGCATAACAGCCCTATCTGCATCGGGTGCCTGTTGCGTGCCTTCCATCCCGGTCTCAGCGGGTGCAGTCTGAGTCTCCGCAGCAGGAGCAGCCGATATAGGCCCCGACTGCGCCGCGCCGGCTGCGCCGGTTGCTGCGGTTTGCGCCAAACAGAGGCCGCCGCTCAGAAGCAAGAACATGGAAAGCTTTATGTACATCAGAATCGTTCCTCCAAGAGTTTGCACGTGCTCTTTTAACTGTTGTTGGCGGAGTTTACCGTAGTAAAAGGCTAACACGGTGCCTTGGCTGCAGGGCAATTTGCACCGACTCAACCGTTGCGGCGGAAGGCGCTGGAACCCTCTGCCATCGATTCCAGAATCAGATCCAATCCCAACTCCCAATGTGGCAGACGTACCCCGAAGGAATCGGCCAGCTGTTGTGGATTGAGGCGGGAATTGGTCGGGCGTGTGGCGGGGCGGGGAAAGGCGCTAGTCGGGATGGGCTGCACGCTGGGCTGCGGCGTGCTCAGCAGTGTGTGTGCGCGGTCGAAGATGGCGCGGGCAAAGCCGCACCAGGACGTTTCGCCCCCGTTGGTCAGGTTGTAGATGCCGCTGCGGCCGTCGATTCCCTTCCCTGCCGGTGCCAGCACCTGCGCGAGCACGTCGGCCGTGGCCTGGGCGATGCACTCGCTGGAGGTGGGAGCGCCGATCTGGTCGTCAACTATGCTCAATTCGCTGCGTTCCTGGGCCAGTCGCAGCATGGTCAGCAGAAAGTTGCTACCCCGTGCGCCGTAGACCCAACTGGTGCGGAAGATGAGGTGGTCGCAGCCGGAAGCCGCAATGGTCAAGTCTCCAGCCAATTTGGTCTGGCCATAAACATTGAGCGGCGCAGGCGTGTCGCTCTCTTTCCACGGCGTGGTTCCGCTACCGTTGAAGACGTAATCGGTGGAGTAATGAACCAGGAGGCTGCCCATTTGCCGTGCTTCTTCGGCCAGCACTCCGGGCGCCGTGCCGTTGATGGCCAGGGCCAACTCCTGCTCGGTCTCTGCCTTGTCCACGGCGGTGTAGGCCGCGGCGTTGACGATCACCGTGGGCTGCTCGGCCCGCACCACGGAGCGCAGTGAATCCGGCTTGGTAAAGTCCACTTCGGGAAATTCGACGGAGACGATGTTGCCTAGACAGGCCAGCTTGTGGCGCAACTCCCAGCCCACCTGGCCAACGCGTCCAAAGATCAGAATCTTATTGGTTTGCATGTGGTTCCTAGAGTGTCTCGTAGACTTCTGCCTGGTTGAACGGCTTGGCGGCAAGGTCTTTTGCGGAGAGGATCGGTTCCCCGTCCAGTGGCCACTCGATGCCGATGGACGGATCGTTCCAGAGCATCGATCGATCGGTTTGAGGAGCGTAGTAGGCGGTGGCCTTGTAAAGGAAGTCGGCCGACTCGGAGAGTACCAGGAAGCCATGAGCAAGGCCCGGCGGAATCCAGAACATGCGCTTGTTCTCCGCGGAGAGCTCCACGCCCGCCCATTTGCCGAAGGTTGGCGAGTGCCGGCGCAGATCAACAGCTACATCAAAGACTCGCCCGCTGACCACCCGAACCAGTTTTCCCTGCGGTTGATCCATCTGGTAATGCAGGCCGCGCAGCACATTGCGCGTCGAACGGGAGTGGTTGTCCTGCACAAAATGCGCGTCGATGCCGATCGAACGCATCTTCTGCTCGTTAAAGCTCTCGAGGAAAAAGCCGCGCTCGTCGCCGAAGACGACCGGCTCCACGATTAGTACATCGGCGATGTTAGTGGGGGTCACTTTCATTTAGAGCTTGACCTCGGGGTATTTGAGAATCTCACGTAAATAGTCGCCATAGCCGTTGCGCAGCGCGGCGGCCAGAATCGCTAGCTGTTCCTCACCGATGAATCTCTGGCGGAAGGCAATCTCCTCCGGGCATGCCACCTTGAGTCCCTGGCGGCGCTCGATGGTTTGAACGAAGGTGCTGGCTTCCAGCAGCGAATCGTGCGTTCCGGTGTCCAGCCAGGCTATTCCTCGGCCCATGGTTTGCACTTGCAACTGTCCCTTGGCCAGATAGGCCCGGTTCACGTCGGTAATCTCCAATTCGCCCCGCGGCGAGGGGCGCAAGTTGGCGGCGATGTCCAAGACCTGATTGTCGTAAAAATAGAGGCCGGTGACGGCATACCGAGATCTGGGCTGCGTCGGCTTCTCGGCCAGATCAATGGCCCGCCCCGAGGCGTCCATCTCCACCACGCCGTAGCGCTCCGGATCTTTTACCGCGTAAGCAAATACTGTTGCTCCCGCGGTTTCGGCAGAGGCGGATTTCAACATGGAGGCGAGTTGATGGCCGAAGAAAATGTTGTCGCCCAGAACCAACGTGCAGTTGTCCGTGCCCACAAAGTCGCGGCCCAGAATGAAGGCCTGCGCGAGGCCCTCCGGTTTGGGCTGGACAATATATTGAAAATTCATGCCCCAGGCCGAGCCATCGCCCAGCAACTGCTCGAAGCGCGGCGTGTCCTGCGGCGTCGAGATCACCAGTACGTCCCGAATCCCGGCCAGCATCAGCACGCTGAGCGGGTAGTAAATCATTGGCTTGTCGTAGATCGGAAGCAGCTGCTTCGAAACTGTTTGGGTGATGGGGTACAGCCGCGTGCCCGATCCGCCGGCAAGAATAATGCCTTTACGTGCGCTCATGCCTCTTCCCTTCCCTGCCGCCCGGCGTATTGTGTGCCGATCCAATCGCGATAGCTGCCGCTGGTCACATGCTCCACCCAGGCCGGATTCTGCAAATACCACTCGATGGTCTTGCGCAGCCCGCTGGAGAAGGTCTCGCGCGGCGTCCAGCCCAGTTCCCTTTCGATCTTGCTGATGTCCATGGCGTAGCGGCGATCATGGCCGGGGCGATCCTTCACAAAATGAATCAGTTCTGCAAAAGGCTGGCTGCTGGGAGCCAACTCGTCGAGGAGCGCGCAGAGTTGATGGATGAGGTCGAGATTGGACATCTCCTGGCGCCCACCGATGTTGTAGGTCTCACCCACCACGCCGCGCTCCAGAACCGTACGGATGCCGTCGCAGTGGTCGCCTACATAGAGCCAGTCGCGCACGTTCATGCCGTCGCCGTATACCGGCAGCGCCTTGCCTCGGAGGGCGTTGTGAATCATGAGCGGAATCAGCTTTTCCGGAAACTGCCGGGGCCCGTAGTTGTTGGAGCAATTGGTGGTCAGCACAGGCAGGCCGTAGGTGTGATGGTAGGCCCGGACCAAGTGATCGGAGGCGGCCTTGGAGGCCGAGTAGGGGCTGTTAGGCGCGTAAGGCGTGGTCTCGGTGAACGCTGGATCGGTCGGCGAGAGCGAGCCGTAGACCTCGTCCGTCGAAACATGTAGGAAGCGGAAGGCCTTTTGCTCGTCCGCGTTCAGGCCGCTCCAGTAGGAGCGCGTTGCTTCCAACAGTTGAAAGGTCCCCTCGATATTGGTTCGGATGAAATCTCCGGGACCGAGAATCGAGCGGTCGACGTGGCTTTCCGCGGCAAAATGAACGATGGCGCAGGGGCGCTGTTCCTCAAGGATGCGCCGCATCTGGGTGCCGTCCACGATGTCGCCAAGAACAAAGCTGTAATCCGGATGGCTTTCGATAGAAGCCAGATTCTCCAGGTTGCCGGCATAGGTCAGCTTGTCCAACACCACTACCGGACTCTTCTTCTCCGCCAACCACTGCAAGACAAAACAGGAACCGATGAACCCGGCTCCGCCTGTCACCACGATGCGAGCGCTCAAAGACACTCCTTGCCAACTGTTTGATTCAAAGATTGGAATGCACTGCGATTGCCCTCTCATTTTACCCTCCCGGCATGAGACCCGTGACTGGGGCCCTGGGGTGTCCGCAGAAAAAGTAGTGCGATTAGTTGGCGCAGTCCGGCGACGCTGCTTTGAGGGGCTTTTGATCCGGTCTGGACATGCTGACGCTCCCTGCCCGGTCCTGGCCGTCTTTTTTGCGGCTTGGCTGGGAGAGCCATTGAACGATGCGTGGCTGGATCAAAGAAGTATGGGGCCGCTGCGGGAGGGGCTGTAGGCTGCGAATCAGCGGAAGTTGCTACAAACAACAAAAAAACAACAACAGAACAACATTACGAATCACGTTTAAATGTAGAATGTTGCAATAATATAGCATGGTGCAACAAACGTGAAGATGGCAACAATAATGTATATGGCAACAATAAAGACAATTGCTACAATGGGTCATGTTGCAACAATAGGGCGAAACGCTACAATAGACCATGTTGCAACAATGTAGTTTGTTGCAACACGCGCAGAATGAGAACCAAGGAGCCTCATGCCCATCATTGCCGTCTCCAACCCCAAAGGCGGGGCAGGGAAGAGCACCACTACCCTGCTGCTGGCCACCTACCTGGCCGAGCAGGGCGCCAGCGTCTCGGTGCTTGACGCCGACCCCAACCAGCCCATCCTCGACTGGAAGACACGCGGCGAGTCCAAAACCACCATGGAGGTCATCGGAGGGGTTAAGGAATCGACTCTGATGGAGATCTTGGACCACCTGACCCACCAATTCATCTTCATTGACCTGGAGGGCACGGCCAGCGTTCTGGTCTCGCGCTCCATCGCCATGGCCGATTTCGTCATCGTGCCGCTGCAGGCCAGCGCCGTCGATGTGCGGCAGGCTGCCAAGGCCATCCGCGCCGTCCGCGACGAAGAAAAGGTCGCGCAGCGCTCCAATCCCAACCGCCGAATCCCTTACCGGGTGGTGATGACCCGCACCCCGGCCCCTGGAGCCCCCGTCTCCAGCGTGCAGCGGCAGTTGGAGGCGGAGATTCAGGCCTCGGGTATCGCGCGCTTCAGAACCAGCCTGGCCGAGCGCCTGGCCTACAAGGCGATCTTTGTCGAGCGCCTCTCGTTGCCGGAGCTCGAAGGTATGAAGGTCGGAAACCTGGACGCGGCGAGGCAAAACGTTCACGAACTGGCCGAAGAACTGATCGAAACACTGCAATCGTTAGGGCAGGGAGGCAATTGATGAGCAAATTTGGTTTGGATATGGAACCCGACGCCGCTCCCCGGAGCGATTTGGCCAACAGGCTAGCCAGTTTTCCGCCCTCGATAGCCAAAACCGCGATCAATCTGGCGGAGGTGGACGCCGCCGCAGCCTCGCTCGGTTTCACCAGCCGCGAAGCCGGTCGCAAGCGCCGCGTTGTACCCTCGGAGCCCAAGCGTCAGCTTTCGGTCATGATGCCGGTCAGCAAGTACAACCGCTTCGTTGCCTACGCTGATCGCCATCGCCTCACCTACGAGGAAGTGATCTCGCGCTTTCTGGAACTCGCCATCGACTAGCCTTGGTTGGCCACATCGGCAACGCTGAACAGCCCTCCACCGCCGGCTCTGAGTTGCTTTGGGGTGGTGCGCCGCGAGGGGCCAGGAAGGCTGGGAATGAACTGGATACCCTTGAGCGGCGGAGCCAGCCACAGCCCTTTGGGGCGGGCCTCGGCCTGCAACTCGGGCCAGGCGATGCGCAGCGCCTGGATGGTCTCCTTGAAGCGCTGCTTGATGCGCCGCTCGTTAGAGTCGCCGTGCCAGAGCTGCTCGCGCAGGTTGGCCCAGGGAATCAGCGTGGGGCTCGACGCGGCCCAAGAGCGCCAGCCTAAAAAACCAATGTATTGTTGCAGTTGCGGCCGCTCCGAGACTAGAAGTAACAGCGCCTTGAGCATGGGCACGTTGTAGGCGATAAAGTCCTTGAAGAAGGACTCGTCAAACATCAGACCGCGCGGCTGAGTCTGCTTCTGGGCCTCGGCCCTATCGATGGAAACGTTCTTCTGCGCCTTGACGCTCTTGGGCAGCCGCGAGGCGCGCACGATCGGCATCACGAAGGTCTCGACATCGGTCGAGTTGGTGCGCTGTACGGTAATGGCCAGCCCGGCGATACGCTCGAAACGGGCGCGCAGATCCTTCAGGGTGCGCCCGCCCTTGCTCAAATTCATCCAGCTCAGATACTCCTGCGCCGTCTCCCAGCTGACAAAGGGCGACCCGGTTTGAATGGCGCGGTTGATCATCCAGTGCAGCATGTTCACATCGGAGCCGTAGGGCAGCTTCACGTCTTCGTGCATGGCGGTGAAGGTGACCACGATCTGCGAGCCGTCGGCCATGCGCGTGGATTTGCGGATCACACGATCGGGGGTGGAGCGGCTGGGCAGCCCCATGAAGATCAAAAACTGCGCGGTGACAATGATCTCCGGTGTCGGCTCCAGGCGCGCCTCGCGCAGCATCACCATCTTCGAAGCCAGCTCAGTGCGGCTGTTCTTCAACTCGCTGCGATAGTCGCGGCGCAACTCCGGCGGTTCTATGCTGGTTAACTCAAAGATGTCGCTCATTGCGCACCTCCGTCTGTCCGCCACAGAAGGCCGTATCTCGTGGCATCGAACCGAGTTGTCAGTCGTGCGCCCATGGTGTGCGGGGGATCTTTCCTTGGCGAGTTTTTTACAACGGGATTACAGCAGTTTTAATACTCCGCTGTAGTGTATGTTCTGATTCCTGCCTTGTCGATGCAAAAGTGGGGTTTTGTGTACAAACCTCTTCTTCCATCCTACCCAAAACGATGGAATTAGTACGCAAATCCGCGCAAATAGTTGAAGTGATTCGAAAAGTGGGGCGCCGAGTACATATGCTCTTTATACCAATGATATATATACGGTTATAAGACAGCATGCACCATCTCTAATGCAGGGAAGTGGGGCGCCGGGTACAAAATCGATCTTTGATGAGTAAAATCGCGACAGCAAGCCCGAAAAAGTGGGTCGCCGAGTACAAAATCATCCCTCCGCATTCAAATCAAACGACTTATACCCATCGGATCGAGAAAACAGAGGGATTCAACTAACTGCATGTGCAAACAAAAGTGGGCCGCCGGGTACAAAACTGGCGTATATATAACAATACAAACATCTTATATTCTCAACAGGCGAGCCAGGAAAAGTCGGGATTGGAGTGGGGCGTCGAGTACACCGAAATGGGGCACCGGGTACACCAAGTGGGTATCCGAGTACGGGGGAGTGGGGAATCGAGTACGAAAAAGTGGGCTATCGGGTACACATATAGACAAGATATACAAGTAATGACAAGATCTTCATCAGGTAATAACAGGTTCTTCTCCCTGTGGAAATCTAGAATAAGGAGTTTCTCTAACAGCCTAACCATTGCGGTGGGAGGGCGCTGAGCGCCCCTCCCATACCCTCCCCGCCAAAAAACAAAACTTCTATCGAATGCCGGGTGGAGGTTGCTTATATGTGCACCTCAAATGCCGATTCCTGGTACAGAATCGCTCCAAATCGATCAGAAATCTCTCAGTTGAGGGCACAAATCCTCTTTTCTCCCTGGGTCGATTCTCGGAAATAAAATCGATCAACCTCCAGCAGATTTTTTTGGATATCAAGCTTTTCAATAATTTCCTTCCACTACAGAATTCAGCAGTTTTCCTCTTTGTTCTTTTTCCGCCAGGTGGGCAAAAAGAGTGCGCAGCTCTTCGTCCCGGACCGGTAACTGCGGGGGCAGGGGATCGAGCATATTCTGGATCGTGCTCAAATCGTTTTGCAAAGCCTGGGCTAGCAGATAGAGCCCTTCAATGATCTCTTCCGCGTTCTCGCCGGTTATGACCAACTGCCCGGGAGTCAGTTGAATATGTGCCGGTAGATCGTCCGCCATCACGCAGCGCAGATCTTCCGGCAGTGCGAAGGTGAGCGGTTGCGGTTGTGGCGCGGGACCGGCTTCCAAACGCAGCGCATGCACGGTGGTGGAAAGATCCTCGCTGGCCAGGGAGCGGTCTAGGAATTCCATCAGGGTCTCCCGGTCGACGAGATGGGTTCCTCCTACGTTTTGAACGCCACCGATGGTGCGCATAAGCATCTGCGCGGCGGCACGTTTGATCTCGAAGAGGCTTTCCAGGTCGCGCCGCCTCCAGGTTTGGATGCGGGAGCGCTCCACGTGTTCGCGAATCTCGTGGAGGCGGTTAGACCAGGAAATAGGTTTAGGCACGAAATTCACCTCCAGAATGCAATTTTTCCGTCGATACAAGGGTAGGGTATAAATGGCCGACATGCCAATTATTTCACACTTTTCTGCCCCTTTTTACTCACGATAAGAGTCAATTATCGGCAGTAACGCGTGATATGCTTTTTAGGAGGCAAAAACCGACGTGCACAGCATCCTCGATTCCGCACCCGATAACGAACCTAAATCGACCGTTTCGGTCGGCACGGTGACCGAGTTGCGAGATTCACCCATTGCTGGCCATGTACTCGATCCTAATGATCCACTTTATTCGACCGTACGCGCCGCACAGGACTACGCACGCGCCGCTCGAAGCGTGGCTACCCGTCTGGCCTACAACTCTGATTGGAAGGATTTTTCTGCCTGGTGCACGGAGAACCGGCTGGCAGTTTTACCTGCCGAACCGGCCACCGTCGCTCTTTATCTTTCGGCTCTGGCAGAAAAGGGAAGGAAAGCAGCAACCATTACCCGGCGGCTGACCTCAATCTCTACCGCGCACCGCCGAGCCGGCTTTCCATCGCCGTGCGACCGCAGCCATACCATCGTCGCCGAGACCATGCAGGGAATCCGGCGCACTCTTGGAACTCGGCAGATCGGTAAGGAGCCGGTCAACCTGGAACTTTTGCGCAAAGCGATCTCGAACGCAGAGGGAACGTTGACTGCCAGTCGTGACCGGGCGCTTCTTCTCGTTGGTTTCGCCGGCGGAATGCGCCGGTCGGAACTGGCCGCCATGCGCATCGAGCATCTGCACTGGCACAAGAAGGGAATGACCATCTTTTTGCCTAGTTCGAAGACCGATCAGGAAGGGCAGGGAAGGGAAGTGGAGCTTCCTCTGGGAGTGCAGCCGGCAATGACCCCACTTTCACAGCTCACCTGTCCGGTGCGGGCTCTGGATCAATGGTTGCGCCAGGCATCCATCAAAGAGGGAGCGGTTTTTCGCAAGGTAACCCACGCACAGACTATCCGCGGGGCTCTGGGACCGCACTCGGTGGGTTGGATCGTCAAACGCGCTTTAAAACGGGCCGGATTGACCGAAGGAGAACTGGCCCGCTACGGTGCGCACTCCTTACGCGCCGGTTTTGCCACGGAGGCTTATAGCAACGGCGCCTCCGAGCTGGCCATCATGCGCCAGACCGGGCACAAGTCCAACGCCATGGTGCGCAAATACATTCGCGCCGATCGCCAGGACCGTCAGGCGGCGGCAGGAAAACTAGGGCTTTAGAGATAGGCAATGATTGTTCCCCGCGAATGTTAAATCGGCTTGGACGGCAATCTGTCATCGCTCATCTGGAAACCTGGCAATCGAGGGCGCGAAACTCCTCATCGGCAACGACGGGTTTTAACGTCCACACCCACCCTCCTCTGTCGTTCCATGCCGGATCGTAAATGTCGGCTACCAGATAACCGATGCTGTATTGGCGGCAGACAGTACGTGCCTGCTCCGCGGTCGCGCCCCTGAAAAGCGAGTCGAGGATCGCAGCCATGGCGGGACAGCCGCTGGGATCCCCTCCAAGTTCAGACCCGCACCATAGATGGTCGGTTGCGATGGCTGTCTGATGGTCGATGCCAAACAAACCCGCCATGGCCGCAAAACCAATCTGGCGTGCAGGGTTGTTTTGCACGATGGCATCGTGGGGAATGGAGGCATTTAGCTGGACATAGCCGATGGAAGAGATGTAGGCATCGTGAGAGGCTTTGCCTGCATTAGGATCGTTTGTTGCCCTCATTCCCGCATCGACAAGTGGGAAAAAGAAACGCAACATCAGCGCTTGGCCCAGGGTGCTGGTCACCCCAATGATAAGAGCAAAACAGGCTATGGATCTAAACCAGTAGGGGGTATCTTGGGTCAAACCGCCGCGGCCAATGGTATTGCCGCGATTGCGGTCGAAGACTCTCCAGTCGGAAAGGGGCTCGACTGCCAGAAGCAGCAATGGGAACTGCAGAAGCAACGCCGCTCTGGAACCAAAGTCGTTGATTCTCAGTACCGAGGATCTCAGGACAGAGACCATCAAGAGGGTGACGGCAGTAATGAAGAGCAGTGATCTTTGGGGTGGAGTGAGTGGCTTGCGGTCGCGCCAGGCGGGAACCAGATAAACGAGGAAGACGACAAGATAGAATCCCAACTCGAAGAAATATCCCGGCGCCAGCAGGAGCAGATTGGCGAGGTTTAACGCCGCCCAGGGGTGGCCGGCCGCCAGGAGTTGGAAGGGATGCGAGGCGAGCAGGCCATCCGAGGGGAAGATTTGACGAATAGAAAATGCGAAAACGCTGCCGCCCTGGAGCTTGGATGGGTTGTGCGTCAGTTCCCATAGATAAGGAAGGAGCAGGACAACGGCGCCAGCGCCGCCCGCAGCCAGCAGCAGCGGAGAGCGCGGTGTGCGCTCCAGAACGATCTGCCAGAGCGCCCAAGCCAACATAACCAGAAAGAAGCCGATGGTCACATAAATAGAGAGGCCAAAGGCGCTGGCCAGGGCGGCGGCAATCAGGGCAAGGCTAGCAGTCCGGCTGGGTGCGTCCTCCTTCCCGGCCATCCAGGCCAGCAGCAAGGCAAACATGCAGCAGACCATACTGGCGATATGATGCGGCACCCAGAGGAGGGAATCCAGCCAGCTGGTTACCTGGTCTACAGACCACCATTCCAGGTCTCCCGGCGGCAAGTGATGAAGGAAGAGAAAGTTCCAGAAGTGGACGCAGATGTCGAGACCGGTGACCATGAGAAGGAAGATGGAGAGCAGAAAGCGCCTGCGCAAGACCTCCTCGAGCCCAAGAAAATGCTTAAGGAACAACCCGATAAGGGCAACCAGGGCGAATCCGCTCCAAACGCAACTGGCGATGAAGACGGCGCGGATGGGGAGATGCGACATTTTCCCGACGACGGCACAAACCACGTTCCAGAAATAGTAGTAACGCAGAGGGGCGGAATGCCCGTAATAGTAAAGCGGGTTCGCAGGCGGAATGCCCGTACGAAGGATACTCTCGGTCCAGTTCACGCGCGTAGCATGATCGAAGGCGGTGACGCTCATGGAGAGTTGTTGGTGGCTCTGGAAGTCAACCAACGACAGGATTGCCGCCGCTATCCAGATTATCGCCAGTAATATCCCTTTGCCGCCCAGCGGCCGGTAGCCAATCTTCCATTTGCGGCCAGAGCGGCGCAAATCGAGCCATTCCCAGCCCAGCAAAACCAGCCAGAGCGCACCGCTCGCCAGAAAGAAGACGACCACGGTGGCAAGGGAGAAGAATCTGCCGATCAGAACAGAGGCAATGGTGGAGACTGCTATGGATAACGGCACGCTCCAGAAGAGCCGCTCTACCAGCGAGCGTTGCCTGAAACCGTGCAGATTGGTAAACCAGGCAGCCAAATAGCCGGAGCAAACGAAGGCCGGAAGAAAGGCCGGAATAGCCAAGAGGCTATCTAGGATTTGTTCCACGGTGATATTTGAAGGGTGAAAGATATCGGTCTCCTTACCACCTAAAGGGATGGAGCCTGGAGCAAACAGTATCTGCCATCCTCATTCTGTAGAACTGCATCCTAGATATTGTAGAGCAGCGTCCTAGCCATCAGGGCAGCCGACTTTCGACCACTAGAAACGACGCAAGTGAATACATCGATGAGCGAAGGCGCGCAGTCCGCAAGCCCAACCAGGGCCGTGGGAGGGCAATTGCGGGCGGGCAGAGTATTGCCAACCTGAATACAACTTTGCACTTCAATTTATCGGCAAGAAAACCCGCTCCAAGTTGGCGCGGGGATCTGGACTGACGAAAGAATGCATTCAACTGGAGATTGTGAATGAACAAGTCGGTTTTGGTTGTAGGCGGGGCGGGGTTTATTGGTAGCCATTTATTGAGACTGCTGGCGGCAAGCGGAGAGTATGAACGGATGGTATCGGCTGACATCGATAGTAAGCCGCGCTTTGAGGTCGCCGGCGTGGAGTATAAGTACGCTGATGTGCGCCATCCGCTGGCCAGCGATCTTTGCCAAGGCGTGACGGAAATTTTTAACTTGGCCGCAGTGCATACCACCCCCGGCTTTGCGGACTGGGAGTACTATTGGACGAATGTGCTGGGCGCCACCCACGTGGCCGACTATGCGCGGCGGCAAGACGTGAACAAGATCGTATTTGCCAGCTCTATTGCCGTCTATGGACCGACCGAGGAGATCAAGGGCGAGGATTCCGCGCCGGCTCCGGAGATCGCTTATGGCTGCTCCAAGCTGTGCGCGGAAAAGATTCATCAACAGTGGCAAGCGGAGCGGCCCGAGGAGAGGCGTCTGGTGGTGGTGCGGCCGGCGGTGATCTATGGCTATACGGAGCGGGGTAACTTCACCCGTATGGCTAACCTGTTGAGCAAAGGAAGGTTTGTCTTTCCGGGGCGTACCGACACAATTAAAAGTTGCGGCTACGTAAAGGATCTGGCGCGCTCCATGCCGTTTATGTTGGAGCGCTGCGAGGGCGTGACAACCTATAACTTCTGCCATGCCACGCAATATACAACGGCGGAGATCTGCCAGAGCTTCGCGCGGGTGGCGGGCTTTGCTCCGGCGCGGTTGGTAGTGCCGCTGGGGGCAATGCTGTTTGCCGGCTGGGTGTTTGAAATGCTCTCCAGAGTGGGGCTGAAGACCTCCATCAACCGGGCGCGGGTGTTGAAGCTGGTACGTTCGAACAATATCGTTCCCCGGCGGCTGCAGGAGGCGGGTTTTAAGTATGACTACGATTTGGACGCGTCGCTGGCGGACTGGATGAAGGACTCCCCGGCGGGTTATGCATAGGGTGTACGGGCAGATCTGTGCCAGGATAAGGGGTCTATATCAAGTCTCTCCGCTCATGGCTGCAAGGCAACACGTTGATAGTAAATGGTCGATATCCTACTTGCGCATTTCTCCAATTGGCGTGGAGTACTACGTGGACCGGGAGGTCCACGCGACAGCCGCCAGCGTTACCTGTTCTTGCAGCGAGCAGCAACCTGAAGCCAAGCAGGAAATCTACTCTATACCAAACAGCGAACGGCAGCCAGGATCGCTGTACAAAGTCGTGCGTACAGCGATCCTGAATCCACCATAAAACCGCGCCGCTTCCCGCGCCCTACTGCACGAACGTGGTAATGCTTGTCGCGGGAAGCGTGTAAAGGAACTGCCCGCCCGTGACCGTGACCGCCGGCTCAGCCACCAATCCCGCAGTGGAAGTGCTCTGGGTTGGCGTCATCGAAGAAATCGCCGTGGGGGCGTCGCTCAACGTGAAGTTGATGTTCTGCGCGGTGGTGTTGTTGTTGATGGCCACGATCACGTAGTGCTGCGTGCCGCTCACGGTTCCGGTGTAGGCCGAAAGATAGACCCCACTGACCGGGCTTGCGGTTGCCGAGGCGCGTACATAGCCAGGCTGGATGAACTTCGAGTACTGGCCCATGACCTCGCCCATCGGCTGCAAAGTCCCGGCGAAGTCGATCAGACCGCAGGTGCCGGCTTGGGTTGCACAGGTGTTGACGGCTTCGCCGAAAGCTCCCCACCAGACAAATGCGTTGTAATCGCCGTTGACCAGGGAGTTATGGATGTCTACGCCGTAGGGCGACAAGGCCTGAGCGAAGGTTAGCGTCGCCGAGCTCAAGGGGCCAAATTCGGTCATCCAGATTTCTTTCGATGTGTCCGCCGCGGGAATAACGTAGGGGGTAGGCGTTACTCCATAGAGGTGGCCGCCGATGATGCTGACCAAGCCCTGCGCACTCGGGTCGTTGAGCGTCGGTGCGGCACTGAGCGGGTTGAAGGTGTCCGACTCGGGCATCATCAGCTTCGTGGAGTACTGGTCTTTGGCGATGGTGGCGCCATAGCCCGATACCCATGCATCCATCTCATCGGGCGTCCAAACGCAGGATTCGTACGTGACATTCTCTTCCGGCTCGTTCTGCATCGAGACGGCGTAGAGGTTGAAGCCGGCGTTGGTATTGAAATAGTGGACGAAATCTTCCAGGTAGTTGGCGTAGTCGGCATAGTGGCTGGGATTCAGATAGCCGCCACAGTAACCGGATCCTTCGCTGCAACTAGCGAATGATTGATTCAATCCCGTTTCGCCTGCATCCGAGACACTGGCACTCCCATTCAGCTTCCAGGCGGCGGGGGGCGTCCAGGGCGTCGCAAAGACGATCGCATTCGGGTTGTTGGCGACCGCTGCTTTGGCGTTGGCCAGTTCCTGGTCCCAACTGCCGGTTTCATAGGGCATGTTGTAGTTGCCGCCACCCGACGCCGAGCCTGTGGGATCGATGCGCACGCGCAGGATGCTGAGATTGAGTCCGCTGGTTGGGCTGAACAGGGCCGTGGCCGCCTTTGGGGGCATGTTTCCGAGCCACACCGACGCCCCACCAAAACCGCGGATGGTTTGATAGGTGGTTCCGAAGTTCACGGTCGCCGCGCTCGGAGTGGAACCGGTTGTGAAGGTCCACGTGTAGTTGGAGGCCAAAGCGGCGCCCGTAGAGCCCTGCGCACTGGTGGTGATGGTAGCGGTGTAGGTCGTGCTGGGAGCCAAGGCAGGCGAAGGCGTGAATATTGCCGTTTGCGTGCCAGTGTTGTAGGTTACTGTTCCCGCTGCGGCAGGGAAGCCTGTAGCCATGAGCGTGAAACTGGAATTGGTGAGGGTCGCGGCGTTCATCGGCTCGCTGAAGGTCGCCGTAACGGCATTAGCCGCATTCACATTGGTCGCGCCGGTTGTGGGCGTGACCAATGTGACAGTGGGCACGGTAGGCTTTACGGTGGCAAAGCTCCACGTGTAAGGTGTGCCCAGCTGACCTCCGAGTGAGTCGGTGACGCTGGCGGCTATGGTTGCGGTGTAGGTGGCGCCGTAGGCGAGATTGGTAGACGGCGTGAGCGTGGCAGTAAAGGTGGTCGAATTGTAGGTGACAGCCCCTGGGACGGCGCCGCTGGGCCCGGTCAGCGTAAAGGTAGAAGGGTTGATCGTGGTCGAGGTCATCGCCGCGCCAAATGTGGCGGTGACGGTTGTGCCGGCGATGGCGATGCCAGTGCTTCCGGTGGCAGGCGTGACGGCACTGATCGAAGCCAGCGGAGGTGCTTGAGTGGTGAACGACCAGGCGTAGTTAGCTGCTAGCGGAACCTCGGGAGCCGAGGATGCGGCCTGGACTCCGGTGGTGATGAGCGCCGTGTAAGTTGTGCTGTAGGCAAGAGACGCCGAAGGAGTAAAGGTGAAGATGGTGTTGGTAGGATCGGCGGTGATAGTCCCCGCTACGGATGCGCCGCCTCCCGTCAGAATAAAGGTCGAGCCAGTGACGCCTGTGGTGACGGTTGTCGGATCGATCGCCTCGCTGAAGGTGGCCGTGACGGGCGAAGTGACGGCCACGCCGGTGGCCGCGCTCGCGGGCGTCACCGCGGTAACTGTCGGCACCGGAGCTTGCGCTGTAGTGAACGACCATGAATCGACATTGGCGATGGCGCTTCCCGTCGCGCCCATAGCTCCGGTGGTGACCGCTGCCGTGTAGGTTACGTTAGCGGCGAGCGGTGCTTTCGGGGTGAGCGTTGCGGTGAAGGTGGCCGCGTTATAGCTGACGGTTGCGCTCACGGGAGCGCTGCCCTTCGTCGTCGGCGTCAGTGTAAAGGTAGAAGCGGTGATGCTCGACGCACTCATCGCCTCACTGAAGGTGACGGTGACGGTTGTGTTCGCCGCCAGGCCCGTGCTTCCATTGCTGGGCGTGACCGCGGTGACCGTGGGCGCCGGGCCGGGCGCAGTGGTGAAGGACCAGGTATCGTTCGCCCCAAGCGCGGTTCCGGCGGGGTTCTGCACGCCAGTCGTGATGGTGGCGGTGTAGGCGGTGTTATAGGCAAGCGGCGATGCCGGCGTGAAAACGGCCGTGGAGGTGCCCGCGCTATAGCTGACGTTTCCCGTTACAGCGGTCCCGCCTGCCGGTGTAAGCGTGAAGGTCGAGGCGTTGAATGTCGACGCATTCATCACCTCGCTGAATGTGGCCGTGACGGGCGTAGTGACGGCTACGCCGGTACTCCCGGAGGCGGGCGTAGCCATAAGAACAGCCGGGGCCGCTAGGGGCGCTGTCAAAGTATTGCTACTGCTGCACCCGGTAATCACCAAAGCTGATGCCAAGAGCCACCGCGCCCCATGAATTCGCATGATCATCTTCTCCTCGCAAACACTCGGCGGCGCTTCTGCCGCCGAACTTTGGTCTAATTGGTGATCGTCACGTTGATCGTATACGGCAGAGACATCTGCTGTCCGTCCCCTGCGTTGAGAGTCGCGTGATAGCCGTTATAGATCAACGGAGGGATCACCAAACTCCCGGCCTGATTCGCGGTGACCGTAACCCAATAGGTTCCGGTCGGCGTAACCCCGCTCTGTGCTGTTGGTGCGCCGAGGGTCGTGGTACTGCAGGCAGTCATTCCAATGACAGTGCCGCCCCAGAGCAGTGCGTAAGCGATCATCCATAGGTTCTGAAACCGCGTGACCCTTTTACGGAAAGCGAGGCCCAGCAAGCCCAGCCCAAAGATGCTGGCGAAAGCGATGCCGCCCTGGTATTTCTTGGTGCTCGCGACGGAGCCCAAGGGCACATTGGTGTTGATGGTCATGACGACATTACCGGGACCCAGGCAGCCATCGCTCGCATTGCAGGGGGCTTTACCACTCTTGCCCACCACAAATCCGGGCGGGGGGCCGATATCGATGGCGCAATAGGACGGTGCTGTCGCAGTGCTGTTTTGGCAGAGCAAACCACCGAAGGCCGGAAAGGCTGTGTTGTTGTAGGGGGATGCAAGGCTCCCCACCGGATATGGGGTGGCTTGCGGGTCCGCGGGATTGGGAGTCGGATAGGTGAACGAGCACGAGGCGTAGGCGGGCAGGCCCTGGCACTGCAAGGCGAGCGGCATGGCGTAATTTTGTCCCTGGGTAGGTCCGTTGTCGCGGGTGATATATCCATACCCCAAGACCGAAGAGAGGGTTAGCGTGGCCGACACCGTCGACCCTGGGGCTACAACGAGGGCTGCTGGGCTGGAGCTGATCTGCACCACGGGATGCGCCACCGCCCAGATGCCGATCGGGGCGGCCGTCGAGCTCTTGTAGTTCGGATTGGTATCGCTCGCAATCAGATCCTTGTTTTCCCCGGAATACTGCGGCGTGAAGCTGTAATAGGCCATGAATACCGGGACCACAGCTCCGTTGACGCCGATGATGGGAGCGCAATGAACCGGAAACTGGGCCATATCGACGCCGTTTATTTGGCCCACGTCGATAATGGAGGGACTGTTCGGTACGGTGCCGCCGCAGAGGGACCCGTTGGCCCCGACGTAGTTCACCGAGCCCAAGGTTGAAGTCGGAGTCGTTTGGCCTTCATAGGCGGCCGTTCCAATCATGAGATTGCCGCTGACCGAGTTCACCACCAGAGGATAGGTGTATTCCCAATACTGGACCGAGCCGTCGCTGCCCCATGAGCCGACGCAGCCGGTGCAACCATCGGCCGCAACAACAAGGTATCCGGGGGGGTTGCTATCGGGCTGGCCCCAGCTATAGCTGGTAGTGCAGCTGCCCGGAGGGCCCGAGGTGCAGGGGAGGGTGTAAGGCTCCAATTGGGTTGGGCTGTTAGGAGGCGTGTTGAGCGCGGAGGCATTGATGGTGGGCTCTACAATCGTGGTGGCCACCGCGTTGGTGATGGCAACGGGAGACGACGCGCTCGAATTCGCGTAGGTATAGCCGGTGTCACCGTTGTAGCGGGTCGTGAATGTGTAGTTTGCGATGGGCAAACCCCCAAACGACATACCCTGTGCCGTGGCTATGGCAGCATTGAACGTCGCCACGCCGTTTACCAGCGGCACCGTGAGTTGATACTTGGTTGGCAAGGCTGGGAAGGTGGTCGGCGCCACATTATTGCTGTATACCACCGTCAGGGTGACGCTTCCGCTGGGCGTGGAACCGCCGGAAGTTTTGGGCGCTACGGTCACCGCAACAGGAACATTCTCGATGGTGCCGTTAGTGTTCGTCGGCGCCGTTACCGTGACACTGGCCAAGGTTGGGGCAACGCCGGTGGCGTTTACTCCCATGGGGCCATTGGACATATTGCCGAGAATCAAAACCTGCTCGGAGAGACTGCCTCCGTCGCCAGGAGCGGGACTAAAGGTAATGGTCGCCGTGCAGGTGGAGTTGACGGCAATCGAGGCTGCCGTGCAGGTCTCGGCTGTCTCGGTGAAGTCGGCCAAGGTATAGTTGGCCACCCCCGTGGCGGCTGCGGCGGCTGCGGCGGTGGGCTGGAAATAGCTGAGCACGCTGTTGTAGCCGGTGACCGTCAAGGGTGCGTTGCCAAAGTTCAGCAGGGTCGCGGTTTGCGTCGCCGAAGAGCCAGCGGCCGGCGGATCTACCGTCAAGGTTCCGAAATTGAGACCCGCATTGGCGCTGCTGAAGTTGACGTTGAGCGCGGCGCCGTCTGCCACGTAGATATTGCCTTGAGAATCCAGGGTCACGGCGGTGGGGTTGGTAACACCGGTGGCCACCGTTGTCTTGCTCGCGGGAACGAGTGCTCCGCCCACATAAGGAATACGAACTGCGCCGCCGGTTGCGGCGACCAGGACGGAACCCGAAGGATCGACGGCCAGGCCGCTGATGCCGGTTAGGCCACTCAGCACTTGCGTCTGGACTCCGGCCGGCGTGATCTCGTATACGCTTCCGCCATTTGCCACAAACAGGTCGTTGTAGGGATCCACCGCGATGGCGGAGGGCGCGCTGACCGCGGCGCCCGAGAGGGTGACGGTTTGAGTGGCCAGAACGCCGGGGAGGCTGGTATTCAAGCCTGTGCTGAAATTCTCCAGCTCGTAGACTTTCTGGTTGCTGGCGTCGGAAATATAAAGGTCGCCAAGGCCGTCGGCAGCCAACTGGACTTGAGCTCCAAGGCCCTTTTGCAGCGTGATCTGACCGCTGGCATTCAGCCCGGCGCCGGTAACGGACGCCGGCACTTCGTAGACGCTTCCGCTATCGGCTATGAAAAGATCGCCGGCTCCGTCTACTGCTACACCGGTGGGCGCTTTCAGGCCAGTACCCACGGAAATTCCAGCCGTACTCGATCCGGAACCTGCGGGATACATCTCCACCGCTTTGAGGCCGGGATCGGCGACATAGAGGTTGCCGGCGGCGTCCACTGCTATCTGGCTGGGAGTCTTGAGGCTCTTGCTGGCGCCGATGGTCGACTGGGCAGCGGGCAGAGCCTGTACCGCGGCGCCTATTCCGCTTCCGCTCAGTGGAATGGAAGCCAGCAGCGCATTATTCGCGTCCAGCATGACCAGCGTGGCCGAGACATTGCCCGCCGCCAGCGGGGAGAAGTTTACAGAAACCGGGCAACTGGTCTGGGCTGCGTATGGAGGCTCCAATTGGGTCGAAAGGCAGGTGTTTTTGGCGCTGGTATTCACCGTGAAGTCGGGAGTGCTCTTGCCGGCCTCGATCACTTCAATCGTCTTCGGGGTTGTGCTGGCGTTAAAGGTGAAGGTCACCAGATCCGAGACCGGGGCTGCACCTACCGCCAGCGCGCCGAATGGGGCGGCGCTGAACGAGACTTCGGCAAGGTCCCCATAGCCGTTGGATTGCGTTTGGGTCGTTGCAACAAACAGGCCCGTGTTGCCGTAGAATGCGATTCCGCCCTCTGCGGTCACGGTGGTGAGCTGGAAGGCAGAGGAGGAAGAAGTAGCCCCCTGGGGAAGCACAAAAACGCCCAGGGTGTTGTCGCCGATGTAGATGTTGCCCATGGCATCAGCGGCCACTCCCGTTACTTGGGGCAGCGATGCAGGACTGATGCGGACAAGTCCTGAATCCGACGTCAGCCCTGTTTTCCCGGCGGGTATCTTGTAAGCGCCAGCCAGAGCGGCTGTACCTTGCTCGACAAAATAGGTATTGCCAGAGGCGTCTCGAGTAACCGAGATCGGCGCTCCCGCCATGCCGGAAACGATCGAAGTTGGCGTCCCGGCAACCGGGGCAGCCCAGCCGCCAGTGACCGGGATGCTGACAATACTGCTGCCGGCAGAGGCGCCGGCCGGGCTGGTCCCGACCAGAAGGCTCGGGGAGCTTGAGCTGGTGTTAAGGGCAATTCCCAAGGGTTGCTGGGTGGTTCCGAAATTGTAAAAGGTGGGCGCTACGCCGGTTGTGCCGCAAACGGCCGCGGAAGTGGAGGCCGAACTAAGCGCTGCCAATGCATCCCAGGTTTGGGTCTTGGAATCGTAGGGGTACTTCAGGACGCAGGAGCCGCCCTCAATATATAGGTTGTTGGCGGGGTCGATGGCGATTCCAGGAGGGACAATCGCGGCCGAGGCTGAAAGATTGACGGGAGTACCGGCCAGTCCTCCCGCGGCAACGAGAATGATAGCTTGTCCGCCGCCGGCGGGAAACTCATACAGCGCCCCATTCTTGGCGTCCACGGCGAGCACGTCTCCAAAGCTATCGGTAGCCACATTCGCAATGGTACCCAGAGTCCCAATAGTGCACGATGACGCGCAGTTGGAGTTGGCGGCAGTAGCATGGTTCAACCCGGTGGCGAAACTGGCGATAGCAGCCGGCGCGGTCTGCGCCTGGGTTCCCGCGCAGAGGCATGCGGCCAGAAACACGACCGTCAGCGTAAATCCGGAGAACCGGCACAGCGACAAGAATGACTTGTTGAACATGATATGTCTCCCTGAAAAACTCATACCAACCTTGCCCGACGATGGAACCCGCGACATATATGAACCCGAATTCCGCTGTTTCTTGCGGCAACTGCCCGCCCTGAAGGAAACAGGCTGTTCCGGACCAGCTCCGGATTACTGAATGGTGACCGACAGCGTAAAGGGCAACGATTCCACCAAGCCAGTCGCCGTATTTGTGAGCTGGATGGTGATCTTGTACGTGCCGCTCGGAGTGACGTAGTGCGGGATCGCCGGCGGGTTGGAGTAGCTGCTGTTGGAGCAACTCGTTATACCCATCACCGTCGCGGCCAGGAACAATGCCAGGCAGACGAGGTTAAGCAGGTAGCGATTGAAGAATGCTTTTCTGCGCAGAGCGAGTCCCAACAACCCCAACCCAAAGAATCCTGCCAATTCAAATGGCGACCCGGAAGGCTGCGCCTTATGCGTGTTGCTCGAAGTGGTGGGGATGTTGACGGGGACGTTGGTAGCAAGCGTGAGCACGGCGGTTGTCGGTGTGCAAGTATTACCCGTGGTGGTCGGCGCACAGACCGTGGGCTGCGGGTTGTCAAACATGCACTCCGCATAGGGTGGAACCGTGTCCGACGGAGCGATCTCGCAGGAGATGTTGGCTCCGGAGGGCGCCGAGAAGCCAACCAGCGACTGGATGGTAATGGTGGTGGCCACCGGTGTTCCGGCCGCGGTTGTCACTGTTGCCGGACTGGCCGTGAGCAGGACGCTCGGAGCGATGAGCTGGAAAGCCACAGGCACCGTGGTGGTGATCGGGGCAAAATTCTCATCCCCGGCATAGGAGGCGACGACACGGTAGGAAGCCACACCCAGGCCGCCGGTCGAGAATGTCCAATTCTGACCCGTGGTGTAGGTCGCGGCGCCCAAGACGCCTTGCGTTGCATCGACGATGTTGACAACACCTGTGGGGGTCCCGACCGTCGATGACACGTTGGTCACCAGCGTGTTCGGTTGGCCCTGCAGCATATAGTAGACCCCGTTGGTAGCATTCGGGGTAACGCCCACGGGCTGGGAAAGGGTGATGACCGGCGTAGCCCGATTGATCGTGAAGGTCGCAGTGCCGATGGACTTTGCCATCAGGTTGAGGACGCTTCCCTGGTAGTCAGCGGTCACATTGTAGCTGCCGCCGTCGAGGACCGGGAGGTTGCTAAACGTTACGGAAGTGGGTTGTCCCGAGCTGCTGACTTGCGTCAACGTCCCTGTTTCCACAATCGAGGCTTGCGTGCAGCCCGGCGAGGAGCAGCTCAGGGTCAGTACCACCGTCCCCAGGGGCGCATAGGGGAGGGCGTAGGTGTAGGTCGAATTGGCTGCGGGAGCGACGTTTACCGTAACCGTTCCTTTCCCCGGAAACGTGTTGGACGAAAGGTTAACCACGACGCTCGTTTGTGTCGATTCAAGATTATTGATGGAAGCAGCCTGCAAAGTCGCGATGGCCGTGCCGCCGCCCCCGATGTTGGCTGCGTTGGTCGGAATCGACAGGCTATCGCCCGCATAGAGATTGGGAGTGAGGTCTGAGCTTTGCAGCCCCGGTGGCGTGAAAGTCGGCCCCAAGGAGCAGGATGTGCCGCTAGCCACGAGTTTGACGCCCTTGGTATCGCACACCGTGCCACCGCTCGGCGCGGTCAGGGAATAATCGGCGATATCCGGCCCCAAAAAACCGAAAGAATTGGCCGTCAAGCCCATAGGCTCGTTGCCGATATTGAACAGAACCAGATCCTGCTCGTCGGCGACCTGGGGGGTGAGGCCTACGCCGTAGTTCACGAATCCCTTGGTGACGTTCATCTGGTAGAGATTCGGGATCCCGCTCGTCATGTCGGTGACGTAGATGTTTCCCTCTTGATCCAGGGCCACGCCGCCAGGCGAAGTGACGTTGGTGGTGATAGTGCATGCGCCCGGTCCGCCGCAGGTTGAGTTGCCGGGCAACGTGAAGGTTGTGTCAATCAGACTGGCGCTGTTCACGCTCAGGGTGCCGATACCCTGGTTGATGATGTTGGGGATGCGATACAGGCCTTGGCCGCTGAGCGCCGCAATAAGCGACCCGGAAACATCGACCGCCATGCCGGTTACGGTACCCGGCAGGGAGTTCGTGATGGTGGTCTGCGCATTGTAGGGAAAGGCCGAGATTTCATACAAGCTCGTGCCATCGGCAACGAAGACGTCACCGGAGTTGTCTAGCGCGACCGCCGAGGGCGCGGTGAATCCGGAGCCGACGGTGACGGTGGTTGTGGTGGAGGTGTCGCCGGCTATATTGGGGTTGACGACCAGGGACGCCTGCGCGGGAGTGGGAATCTTTACCACGCGGGCATTATTGGGATCCGCGACGAAAACGTTGCCGCTGCCGTCGACGGCCAGATTGAGATTGTTGCCGAGGCCTGTGGCCTTGGTGGTCAAGGCCACCTGAGCACCGTAGGCGCCGCCCGCCTTGGACGTGTTGTTAGGAACCCATGGAATCTCGTAGACCGTACCCAGCTTGGTGCTCGAGTTGTAGTCGGCGAAATAGATATCGCCCGTTCCGTCCACAGCAACGCCGGTGGGGTCGGAGAGTCCGGTCCCAATCGACTTCCCTGACGCGCTGGAGGAACCTGCAGGGAAATAAAGGATCTGCTTAGTACCGGAATCCGCGACCCAGGTGTCGCCGATCGGGTCGGTGGCCACCTGCCCGGGAGTGTTGAGCGCCGTGGGAGCGGCTAGCGTATTCAACTGAGGAGAGTCGAGCATGGCTACCGCTGACCCCTGCCCGGTTCCGTTCACATAGACATTGATATTGTAGGGAGTTGTCCCGGAACCGGAAGGCGACGGCGTTGTGCCGTACATCGTAAGTTCGGCAGAAACGGCGCCGGGGACGGTTGGGGTCATCGTGACCCATAACAGGCAGGAGTTTGTCGTCGAATAAGTGTTGAAAACTCCGCCCGCATTCCCTGTTGTACTGTTGCACGGAGCCGTGGGAGTGGTGGCCGACGTATTTGGCAGCGGGTTGGTTAATGACAATGCGAACTGCGACGCGCTACCCGAAGTGGAAGTGAACTGAAACCCGGTGGGCGTGTACCCTCCGTTGAAACTTACGTACAGATTCCCTGCTGGACTTGCAGTCCCCGTCGGCGAGGCGCCTCCGATGGGCGGAGTTGAGTAATTCAGATTAAGTACGCCGGGAGCAAACACAACGATTCCATACACGCCAATCTGATTCGCTTCCCCAGACGGAGAGTATTGTTGGTACGTAGGAATCCAGAAGTACCCCCGCGAATCGATCGCCAACGGCTGGTTGGCGCTAATCGGAGCCAGCAGCGCAATGTCGTTATCGTTCATGCAGGTGTTGAGATTCTTCCCGGTTACCTTGCCGGGGCCGCAAACATTGGGAATCTCCCATACCCCGGCAAAGGTCTCGGCGTAGCTTGAGTTCGTTTCAGAGGTCATATAGAGGTTGCCGGCGGCGTCAAGCGTCACCCCGGCATACACAACGGGACTCGTACTACTCTCCTGGGCGTTGTCGACCCTCCAGCCGTTGGCTTGCAGTTGCGCCTCGGCCGTCCCATTGATTCCCTTGATACCGGTCACGCCCGCGGGGATGAACCAGATGCCCGTGGTGCCGGCGGGGCGAACCCCGTTGGTGGCGGTGATGGCGTGGCCCTCGACGAAGTAGATGTTGCCCACCGGATCGACCGCCATATGTACTCCGCCACCTGACGTGGTGTTGATAATGGACGTCGCGGTGACGGTCGGAAGGTCGGAATTGCCGGATTTGTCTACCGGAACCGAGAAGATCTGATTTCCAGTGGCCCCAAAGTAAAGCGTTCCGCTGCCGTCCATCGCAGGGCTGTTTTGAAACTGAACGTCTACCGTGCCCTGCCCCGACTCAGACACTAAGGTCGAAGGCGCGTTGTTCGGGTCGATGATGTTGCTGCCCCAAGCGGTGGCCGTCGAATAATGCCACGTATTCTCTACCGCATCGTAAGGAATCCGCCAGAAGAGGGC